>OGKH01000361.1_pt1 | contig 34445 bp, 33 predicted proteins | sample 1572421 | NCBI WGS metagenome assembly OGKH01 (sample SAMEA2582084, study PRJEB24529) | metagenome | biome: Human gut stool | place: China | collected 2011
GCCGGCCGGCAGAGCACTTTTCCGTTATACAGAGATTTACTTGGTGCCGTAGATACGGTCGCCCGCGTCACCCAGGCCGGGGACGATGTAGCCGTTCTCGTTCAGGTGGTCGTCCTGTGCGCCGAGGTAGATGTCCACATCGGGATGTGCCTCGTGCAGGGCCTTGATGCCTTCCGGAGCAGCGATGAGGCCGATGAACTTGATGCGCTTTGCGCCGTGCTTCTTGATCTGGGTGATGGCGTCGATGGCGCTGCCGCCGGTAGCCAGCATCGGGTCAAGCACCAGAACGTCGCGCTCGGCGATGTCCTGCGGCAGCTTGCAGAAGTACTCCACGGGCTGCAGGGTGGTCTCGTCGCGGTACAGGCCGATGAAGCCGACCTTAGCGGCGGGCAGCAGGGTCAGCATACCATCCAGCATACCCATGCCGGCGCGGAGGATCGGCACCAGAGCCAGCTTGCGGCCTGCCAGCACCTTGGTCTTTGCCATGGTGATGGGAGTCTCGATCTCCACCTCTTCCAGAGGCAGGTCACGGGTAGCCTCATAGCACAGCAGAGTGGCGATCTCGCCCACGAGGTCACGGAACTCCTTGGTGCCGGTCTGCTTGTTGCGCAGAATGCTCAGTTTGTGCTGCAGCAGCGGATGCTCAACGATCATAGGGGTCATAATACACTCTCCTTATATTGTGAATAGATATTGGAATCCTAAGGTTTACCGATTCTCGATCGCCATCAGCTTTGCGATGCGCTTCTCGTGGCGGCCGCCCTCGAACTCGGTGTTGAGGAAGATGTCTACCAGCTGGCAGGCGAGGCCGGGGCCGACGACGCGGCCGCCCATGCACAGGGCGTTGGCGTCGTTGTGGCGGCGGGTATACTCGCAGCTGAAGCTGTCAGAGCAGCAGCAGGCACGGATGCCCCTGACCTTGTTTGCGGCCATGCTGATGCCCACACCGGTGCCGCAGAACAGCAGCGCCTTGCTGCACTGGCCGCTCACCACGGCGTCGCAGGCAGGCAGAGCCATGTCAGGGTAGTCCACGCTGGCGGTGCTGTGGGTGCCGAAGTCGATATACTCCAGCCCCAGCTCGTCCAGATGGGCCTTGACGGCCTCTTTCAGTTCAAATCCGCCGTGGTCGGCGGCAAGTGCGATGGGTTTCGTCATTGGTGTTGATCCTTTCCCTTTGCAGTATCTTCCGGTATTTCGGTACGGGCAGCTTCTGCGGCCAGACGCTCGGCCCGCTCCCGCTCGGCCTGGCTCAGCCGGTGATAATCCGGCAGCAGAGCCTCGGGCAGGACGGCTTCGCCCCGCTGGGCCATCTGCTTTGCCACATAGGCCACCGCAGCGGCACGGCCATTGCGGAGAGCCGGCGGTACACAGAGCACGCCCGGGACATTGCCATATTTATTATAGCACAGAGCCGCGCCATCACCAACAAAAAACAGAGGCTTTTTGCAATTTTCTACAAACTCGGCCAGGTCGGCCACGGCACGGGCATCGTCGTCCATCAAACGCTCGTGGGTCTCAAGGTCGAACGCCGCGCTGTACACCTGCGCACGGCGGGCATCCAGCGCGCAGAGCACGGTGCCGCAGCCGGTGTGGGCCGCAGCCAGCGCTTCCAGCGTGGACACCGGGGCGCAGAGCGTCTCCCGGGGGAAGGCCAGACCCTTCACCGCCGCCAGCCCGATGCGCAGGCCGGTAAAGCTGCCGGGGCCGGCATTGACGCCGTAGAGGTCGATGTCCCTGCAGCCCATGCCGCAGAGCTTGAGACAGCTGTCGATGAGGGGCATCAGGGTCTCGCTGTGGGTCATGCCCGCGTCGAGATAGCACTCGTAGAGCAGGCGGTCGTCCTGCAGCAGGGCCACGCCCACGGTCTTGCCCGCCGTATCCACGGCTAAGATGTTCATACTTCCACCCCCTCGATGGTGACGCGGCGGGTGGTGTCGTCCACCCGCTCGATGTGGATGTGGATGGGGTCTTCCAGCTCCAGCAGGTCGGCGAAGTTCTCGCTCCACTCTGCCGCCACCACAGCGCCCTCATCCAGATAGTCGTAGAACCCTGCCGCGCACAAATCGTTCTCCGTGGAGATGCGGTACAAATCAAAGTGGGCGAAGGGCCGCGGCCCGCGGTAATAGTTCACGATGGCGAAGGTCGGGCTGCTGACCGGGTCGGTGCAGCCGAGACCTCTGGCAATGCCCTCGCAGAAGGCCGTCTTGCCCGCGCCAAGCCCGCCGGTAAAGGCGATGAGCGCCCCGGGCGCAAGATGCCGCGCCACCTGCGCCCCCAGTGCCACCGTCTCCTCGCGGGAGTGGGTGATAAATTCAGACATGGGTATCCCACCTCATATGCGTTTCTATAAAAAAGGGACGGCAGAGTCCTGCCGTCCTGTTCTGCCGTCCCTTAGTATAAACTATTTCTGTCAAAAGTGCAACGCTCAGGCCGCGCTTTCGAGCACATCGGCCAGCATATCTTCCGCGGCCTCCGCGCGTTCCTCGAGCGAGAAGTTTTCCGGCACATTCAGCCGGGCGTTCTCGTCACCGTAGAGCACCAGATACGCTGCTGCGGCGTGGGGGCGGCGTCCGCCCTGCTCCGTATACCAGATGATGTCGTTCTCGCCGTAGGTATCCTTCGCATGGGCCAGCGCCCTGCCGATGATCTGTCCCATCGCAAGATGGTTGACGGTATCCCAGAGCATGCTGCGGGAGTAGACCGTGTAGACGTTGTTCACATAGCCCAGCACAGTCCGTGCGCCGCCCGCCAGCAGCGCTTCGGCCATCGACTCATCCACGCTGTTCGTGACGCCCAGGAACTCACAGGTCTCGGAGTAGATGATGGTATTGCTGAGCTGGCCCGAGCGGTACGCATTGCGGAAGAAATCCGCTGTGACACAGTAAAGGCCGTTGAGCTTGATGATGCGGTGAGCCAGCAGGTCAAAGCCGTAGATGATGTCTTTATACAGCGTGGACGCTTCCGTCAGCAGGATGATGGGCTCGGTCCGGGTGTGCTTCCAGAACGTACCGTAGCTGTAAGTATAGTAGGCACCGTGGGCGCTCAGGATGCACAGATCGTATTTGTTCATCCGGCGCAGGTCCGACAGGGTCACCCGGGTGTTCATCGTCGTGCGCAGGCCCATGCCTTCCCAGAAGCCCTGCATATAGGAATAATACGGAAAGCGGGAGCTGTTCACCGTATTATCGAAGGCATAATAAATAGCGGCACGGCCGATCGTCTCAGGCAGAGCGTTCTCCCGGTACTGCCGGGCCTCCGCGGCCTGCCGGACATCGTCGGTCAGGGGCATCTCGGTGCGGGGAGTGCGTTGAGCAATGTCCCTCGGGGCGCGCAGGCCGTTGTCTCCGGCGTCAAAGGTCATCTCGTCCAGCTCGTCGGGCAGAGTGAGCAGGATGCCGCCCAGCACGCCGCAGCGGTAGGTAAAGCTGACCATCCCGTTCTCCTCGTCGGTGCGGATGGAATCCCGGCGTACCAGCCCCTTCCGGGTCAGCTCATCCAGCTCCGCAAGGGCCGCGGTGAGCCGTTCTTCCCGGGACATCTGCTCGTATTCGTCGCTGCCGGTCAGGGCCGTCACAGCGGCGTCCGCCTGCTGCATCTCGGCGGCATCGTCCGTGGTGAGGGTGGGCTTTGCCGTATCCTGCACCTCGCCCGCTCCGTCTGCCGCCCATGCGGCGGGAGCCAGCACAGCCGTCAGCACCAGTGCCAGTGCGCAGACCGCGCACAAAATTCGATGGCGTTGTTCCTTCATGTAAAAACTGTTCCTCCAAGAACGCCGGGGACCGGCCATTTACCGCCCCGGTACGTTTCATTTTAGAGGGCATATCGGCCTTTGTCAAGCGTTCTGCGCCGATTTTGCAAAGCTGTCACAACCGTCCATCTTGCGCGCCTCTCTCCCCTGCTGTATAATAAGGTATATTGAGGGATCATACCCGGCTGTGAGGCGGGGTTTTCAAGATACAGAAAGGTGGTGCTTTTTTGGAAAGCATTCAGCGATATTGGAAACGGACAGACAAGATGTACCTGCTGCTCTGCCTGTTCAGCAGCGCGATGGCGGTGCTGGCGCTGTCGTCGTGGGCGGCGAAGCAGGGCAGCGGCTTTGCCGTGGATGAGCTCACCGGCCAGATCACCGGCATCGGCGACTACCGCCGGGCCGTGGTGCAGGCGGGCGCAGCGGCCATCGGCATCCTGGCGGCCATCCTTCTGTCCAACATCGACTACCGCAGCCTCGTCAATGTCTGGCCCGTCCATGTGGTGCTCACATGGGGCCTCGTGCTGCCCACGCTGGTCATCCGCAACGTGACCCTCGGCCCGCTGACCATCGGCTACAACGCGGGCGACACCGACAACTATTCCTGGTACAAGCTGGGCGGCTTCACCTTCCAGCCTACCGAGCTGGCAAAGATAAGCTTCATCCTCACCTTCGCCATGCATCTGAACAATGTCCGCAGCCGCCTCAACGAGCCGAAAGAGCTGGGCAAGCTGCTGCTCCATCTCTTCGTGCCGATCGGCATCATCCACATCCAGGGTGACGACGGCACGGCCATCATCTACGGCATCATCGGCTGCTGTATGCTCTTTGCCGCCGGGCTGAGCTGGAAGTATATCATCGGGGCCTTCGCTGCCCTCGCAGCGGCGGCAGCAGTGGCCTTCGCCTTCTTCAGCGACAAGATCGGCAAGGGCTACCAGTGGTACCGCATCCTTGCGGTCATCGACCCCAACAACGAGACGGGCTGGGCGCCCAGCGAGACGGTCTGGAAGAACATCATCTACCAGCAGCAGCGGGGCGAGATCGCCATCGGCTCGGGCGGCATCTTCGGCAACGGCTTCTTCGACGGCCGCTACTACAGCGTCCCCAACGCCCACAATGACTTCATCTTCAGCTGGATCGGCAACGCGGCAGGCTTCGTGGGCTGCTGCGTGGTGCTGGGCGTGCTGCTGGCCATCATCATCAAGACCTTCGCCACCGGAGCGTGCAGCGAGGATATGCTGGGCTCCTTCATCTGCGCCGGCATCGGCGGCGCGTTCATGGCCCAGATATTCGTCAACGTCGGCATGAACCTCCGCCTTTTGCCGGTCATCGGCGTCACCCTGCCCTTCTACTCGGCGGGCGGCAGCTCGGTGCTCATGCTGTATATCTGCGTGGGGCTGGTGCTGTCGGTGTATATGCACAATACGAAAAAACTGTTTGGTTAAGTTTCTCTCAGAACAGGCGCTGTCCTTCAGCGCCTGTTTTTATTTTCCGCCCAAATCTCCAAAAGTCTTGTAACACGACAGAAGTCGTGATAAAATATTCAAGTATTTTATCTATATTCTTTTTACTTTTTCAGGAGGTCCCATGAAGCATCATTCTCTCTCCAAAGTCCTCAAGCGCCTCGCCTGCGTGCTGGCGGCGCTGGTCATCGCGCTGGCCGTTGCCGTGTTCGCCCTCTGGCACAACGAGCTGGCCACCCTCTCGTCCCTCAAAAAGCTCTCCGACCGCAACGAAGCCCACCGCGACGGTGCTGTCTACCAGCTCAACGTCTCGGGCGGCTACTATTTCGACGATTTCCTGGCCCAGGGCGGCGCATCCACTGACTCTGAGCTCATCTCCTTCATCACCCAGAGCATCACCAAGGGCATCATCCCCATGAACATCAAGACCAGCACCATTGCCTGCTCGGCCTTTACCGCAGACACCCAGAGCGGCGACCGGGTCTTTGGCCGCAACTACGACTTCTCGGCCACCAACACCGCCATCGTCTACACGAACCCCGGTAAGGGTCGTCACGCCTCCTACTCCACCATCGACCTGAGCTTCCTCGGCCTCGACAAGGATAAGGACGTAGAGAGCCTCGGCCAGAAGATCCTGACCCTCGCGGCCCCCTATGTGCCGCTGGACGGCGTCAACGACGCCGGTGTGGCCTGCGGCATCTTCATGTCCTATCAGGGCGAGGGCAAAGGCACCCCCACCGACACCCAGACCGACAAGCCCGACCTCACCTCCACCACCCTGCTCCGGCTCATCCTCGACTACGCCGACTCGGTGGAGGACGCCGTGGCGCTGGCTGAGCAGTACGACCTTCACGACTCGGCAAGCAGCTGCTTCCACTACATGGTGGCCGACTCCACCGGCCGCAGCGCCATCCTCGAGTGGGTGGGTGCTGATGCCGACCACGACGCCGACGGCTCTCAGCGTCAGCTGAACGTCCTCTGGAACGACACCGACGCCCTCTCCGATTCCTCCGACTGGCAGGTGGTGACCAACTTTATCAAGGTGCCCGGCTACTACGACGGCACTACCGTCGAGATGAAGGGCCTCGACCGCTACGAGCACCTTGCGGCTGCCCTGCGCCAGACCAACGGCGTCGTAGCCGACAAGAGCGCTGCCATGGACCTGCTGGCCTCGGTGGGCCGCCGCACCTGGAACAACGACGACTCCAACACCAACACCATCCACAGCGTGGTCTACGATTTGACCAATCTGTCTGTTCTCTGGGTAGGCAATGAGCACTACGGCGAGGATGGGTATACATTTGAGTTTCAGCTTGGGGCGTAAGTGGTGCCTGGCGGTGTGAGCCCTCTGTTTCATCCTGTACCCCCTCCCGGTCTTCTCCGGGAGGGGGCTTTTTTGTCCAACTTTCGGCGTATAACCCCATCAAATCCTCCAGTTTTGTCCAACCAATTTTGGCAAACCGATGATTTTGTAAAAAGCCCTTGACGTAATAGTAGGGGGGGGTATAATGAATCAACTCTCTGCCTGCGGGCGGTGGAACATTTTTTCAACACTGGATAAGGAGGACTTTTGTATGAAATCCGCTAAAAAAATTCTCGCCCTCATCCTTGCAGGCGTCATGGCTCTGGCTCTGCTCACCGGATGCGGCAAGGCAACGTCTCTGAACCGTACTATAGCTGAAGGTTTGGCAGAGCACACAAAGTTGTTACTCGCTCAAGAGGGAAATAAAAATAATATCTCCGTCAGCTATCAGGTTCCCGAGCTCAGCCGTGATATCGCCCCCCTGTTCGATGAAAACTGGATCACCAAAAGTAGCACCGGTCCTCATAAAGTCCTTAACGAAAACTACAAAGTCAACGGTAAATCCGTCAAAGAGACCCTGACGGACATCCTGCGCCCCTACGAGTCCGCTTCCTACGTCGCCTTCACTGCGGCGGATGTCACGGATGTCAAAACCCCGTTCATGGAAGCCTTAAATTTGACCGACTCGAGGATAACTTTCGACAACAACAAGCGGTTGGATGACGCCACCTCTGTCACCAGTCTGAAAATCGCAGTCACTCACAAAACCGTCAATGGCCGTACCTACGCCCTTTGTGCATACATTATGGAGAAGTAAACCTCTCCCCCCTGCCCCGGAGCCCTGCGGCCCGGGGCTTTTTTGCGCCCCGGCCCGAACACCAAAGCATCCCCTGCAGCCTTTCCGGCCATTGCCCGGCCGGGCCCTGCAGGGGATGCTTTGGTGTTGCAGAAAATGCGCCTTACTTCAGCACTGCGCCGAGGTTTGCGCTGGTGACCATGCGGGCGTAGCGGCTGAGCCAGCCGGTCTTGATGTTGGGCTCGGGAGCGGCATACTTTGCCTTGCGCTGGGCCAGCACCTCATCGGGCACTTCCAGCGTGATGCTGGCGTTGGGGATGTCGATGTGGATGGTATCGCCTTCCTCAACAAGGCCGATGGGGCCGCCGGAAGCAGCCTCCGGGCTGACGTGGCCAATGGCAGCGCCGCGGGAAGCGCCGGAGAAGCGGCCATCGGTGATGAGGGCCACGGTCTTGTCCAGCTTCATGCCGGCCAGAGCGGAGGTGGGGTTGAGCATCTCACGCATACCGGGGCCGCCCTTGGGGCCTTCGTACCGGATGACCACCACGTCGCCCGGGACGATCTTGCCCGCATAGATGGCGGCGATGGCCGTTTCCTCGCTGTTGAAGACGCGGGCCGGGCCGGAGTGCTCCTGCATCTCGGGGGACACGGCGCTGCGCTTGACGACGCAGCCATCGGGAGCGATGTTGCCCCACAAGATCTGCAGACCGCCGGTCTGAGAATAGGGATTTTCGATGGGACGGATGGCCTTGTCGTTCAGGATGTGAGCACCCTTGATGTTCTCGCCGAGGGTCTTGCCGGTGGCGGTGGGGACATCGAGGTCCAGCAGACCCTTCTTGGCCAGCTCTGCCTGCACGGCGGGGATGCCGCCGGCGGCGTAGAGGTCGGGCATGTGGGTGGGGCCTGCGGGGGCCAGATGGCAGAGGTTCGGGGTCTTGGCGCTTATCTCATTGAACAGCTTCAGGTCGATCGGCACACCGGCCTCGTAGGCGATGGCCAGCAGGTGGAGAACGGTGTTGGTGGAGCAGCCCAGCGCCATATCGCAGGTCAGCGCATTGCGGATGGAGCGCTCGTTGATGATCTGGCGGGCGGTGATGCCCTTCTTCACCATATCCATGACGGCCATACCGGCGTGCTTTGCCAGCAGCAGGCGCTTGGAGTAGACGGCGGGGATGGTGCCGTTGCCGGGCAGTGCGATGCCGATGGCCTCGCACAGGCAGTTCATGCTGTTGGCGGTGTACATGCCGGAGCAGCTGCCGCAGCTGGGGCAGCAGTTGCAGGTGCAGTCTTCCAGCTGCTCGTCGGTGATCATACCGGCCTTATAGGCGCCCACGGCCTCGAACATCTTGGAAAGGCTGACTTCCTCGCCGCCGTAGGTGCCGGCCAGCATGGGGCCGCCGGAGCAGACCACGGCAGGCACATCCATGCGGACAGCGGCCATGACCATGCCGGGAACGATCTTATCGCAGTTCGGCACCAGCACCAGACCGTCCAGCTGATGAGCCATCAGCATGGTCTCCACGCTGTCGCAGATGAGCTCGCGGGAAGCGAGGCTGTACTTCATGCCCACATGGCCCATGGCGATGCCGTCGCAGACGCCGATGGCCGGGATGAGGATGGGGGTGCCGCCCGCCATCTGGACGCCTGCCTTGACGGCGTCGGCGATCTTATCCAGATTCATGTGGCCGGGGACGATCTCGCTGTAGGCGCTCACCACACCGATGAGGGGGCGGTCCAGCTCTTCCGGGGTGTAGCCCAGAGCGTAAAACAGGCTTCGGTTGGGCGCGCGCTCCGAGCCTTTGGTCACGTTGTCACTTCTCATAGTCTATCCTCTCTTTTGACAAAAGAGTGCCAGCCCGGCTCAAACACCGGTGCTGGCACCTTGGTAAAATCAGACTCTTACTTCTTCAGCCAGCTCATCATGCCGCGCAGCTCTGCGCCCACCTTCTCGATGGGGTGCTCGGCCTCCATGCGGCGCTGAGCGAGGAAGTGGACCTTGCGGCCGCCGTTGGGGCTCATCTCGGTCAGGAACTCGGAAGCGAAGGTGCCGTCCTGGATCTCGGTCAGGACCTTCTTCATCTCCTTGCGGGTCTCAGCGGTGATGAGGCGCTTGCCGGTGCGGTAGTCGCCGTACTCAGCGGTGTTGGAGATGGAGTAGCGCATCTTGGAGAAGCCGCCCTCGTTGATGAGGTCAACGATGAGCTTCATCTCGTGGCAGGTCTCGAAGTAGGCCATCTCGGGCTCGTAGCCAGCCTCGACCAGAGTGTCGAAACCAGCGTGGATGAGCTCGCAGACGCCGCCGCACAGGACAGCCTGCTCGCCGAACAGGTCGGTCTCGGTCTCCTCCTTGAAGGTGGTCTCGAGGATGCCGGCACGGCCGGCACCGATGCCGGAAGCGTATGCCAGAGCAATGTCCTTAGCCTTGCCGGTGAAGTCCTGCTCGACACAGATCAGAGAGGGGCAGCCCTCGCCCTCGGTGTACAGGCGGCGGACGATGTGGCCGGGACCCTTGGGAGCGATCATGATGACGTCAACATTCTTGGGGGCGGTGATGGTCTTGAAGTGGATGTTGAAGCCATGTGCGAAAGCCAGAGCCTTGCCCTCGGTCATGTAGGGAGCGACCTGCTTGTTGTAGATGTCAGCGCACAGCTCATCGGGGACCAGCATCATGACGACGTCGCCGGCCTTGGCAGCCTCCTCGACCTCCATGACCTTGAAGTTGGGATGAGTTGCAGCGAACTCAGAAGCCTTTTCCCAGTGAGCAGAACCCTTGCGCAGGCCGACGACGACATTGACGCCGCTCTCAGCGAGGTTCTCGGAATGTGCGTGGCCCTGGCTGCCGAAGCCGATGACAGCGACGGTCTTGCCGTCCAGCACGCCGAGGTTGCAGTCGGAATCGTAGTATTTCTTGATAGCCATGGTAGTTGTTCTCCTTTTGTTTTTTACTTATTTCAGTATCGGATGAATGATAAGCATCGTATATTTTCGCTCACTGGGGAGCGGAAAAGCAAGTTTGCCTCTGCAGCAGGGCCCGCACTTTTGCGCCATATCGCGCTTTCAGCGTCCAGCTTCAACCGGCCCGGCCTGCCAATGGTGCTTCGCACCCGGGTTGCGGCTCTCAGCGTCTGCTTCGCTCTCGCTTGCATCCTGCTGGCCGCAGCCCCAACAATTTCTCCCTGTTTCCGCCACTGGCGGCAGTCGAAATTGTTGCCCCCTCTGGGGGAGCTGTCTGCGAAGCAGACTGAGAGGGCTTTAGCGGCATCCCGTGCCGGACAGCGGGAGCTGTGCCTCTCTTACCTCCTGCGCGGGCTTCTGCATATGCTGATGCATCCCGCCGCGCTCAAGGGCGGTGACGCCGGTGCGGCACTGCTCCAGGATCTGATAGTCCGCCATGAGCTTCAAGAAGGCGTCGATCTTCTCGGGACGGCCCGTCAGCTCAAAGACCATGCTGTCGGGCGACAGGTCGATGATCTTTGCCTTGTAGATGCCGGCGATCTCCCGCAGCTCTGCGCGGTTGGTGACATTTGCCATCACCTTGAGCAGGAGCAGCTCCCGCTCGAGAGCGGTGGACTCGTTGAGTACGAAGACCTGACGGGTGACTTCCAGACGCTCGGTCTGGAGGATGAGCTGCTGGAGCTCCTTTTCGGTACCCGAGACGGAAACGGTGATGCGGCTGACGGTGGGGTCGTTGGTGGCCGAAACGGTCAGGCTGTCGATATTGAAGCCTCTGCGGCAGAACAGGCTGGACACCCGGGCCAGAACGCCGCTCTGGTTGTCCACCAGCAGGCTGATGACCCTGCGCTGATTGGATTCCATGTCGCTGTGTCCTCCTTATTTCATGATGATGTCGTTGATGTCGCCGCCGCCGGGGATCATGGGCAGGACCTTTTCGTCCTTGTCGATCATGCACTCGATCCAGGTGGGGCCTTTCTGCTTCAGAGCGTCGGCGAATGCCTCCTGGAACTGGGCCAGGTTCTCGCAGTGGTAGCCCTTGAGACCGAAGCCCTCGGCCAGCTTGACGAAGTTGGTCTTGCGGTGGGGGTCGGTCTGGGAGAAGCGCTTACCATAGAAAGCGGTCTGCCACTGGCGCACCATGCCAAGCACCTGATTGTTGAAGATGACCGTGATGATGGGCAGCTCGCAGCTGACAGCAGTGCAAGCTTCGTTGAGGTTCATGTGGAAGGAGCCGTCGCCGGTGAACATGACCACCCGCTGGTCGCGGCCCAGCGCCATCTGTGCGCCGATGGCTGCGCCGTAGCCGAAGCCCATGGTGCCGAGGCCGCCGCTGGTGATGAAGCCGCGGCTCTTGGTGTGGCGGATGTACTGTGCCGCCCACATCTGGTGCTGGCCCACATCGGTGACGTAGACCGCCTCGGGGCCGCACTGGTTGCAGACCTCGCCGATGACCTGATGGGGCATCAGGCGGGAGGCGTCGGATACCGGGTGGTAATCCTGTGCCTGCCACTCGTGGATCATCTTCATCCAGTCGGGATGCTTCTTGTCCTCGATCATCGGGAGCATGGCGTTCAGCACATAGGCGGCGTCGCCCACGATGGCAAGGTCAACATCCACGTTCTTGCCCAGCTCGCTGGCGTCGATGTCGATCTGGATAATGGTCGCATTCTTGGCGAAGGTCTTGGGGTTCAGGGCCACGCGGTCGGAGAAGCGGGCACCCACCGCGATAAGGACATCGCAGTCGGCCACCGCCCGGTTCGAGGTGTAGCAGCCGTGCATACCCACCATGCCGATGTTCATCGGGTCGCCGTAAGGCACGACGCCTGCGGCCATCAGGGTATAGGCGGCCGGGATCTCAGCCTTTTTCAGAAGGTCACGCAGGGGCTGGCAGCTGGCCGCCGAGCGGACGCCGCCGCCGAAGTAGACCAGCGGGCGCTGTGCGCCGTTGATGATCTCTGCCGCCCACTTGACCTGCTCTTCGTTGAAGGTGGTCACGGTGCGGATGGGCTCCGGCTTTTTCGGGGTGAACTCACACACCGCAGCGGTGACATCCTTCGGGATGTCCACCAGCACCGGGCCTTTGCGGCCGCTCTGGGCGATGCGGAAAGCCGCACGCATGGTGTCGGCCAGGTCTTCGACCCGGCGCACCGTGAAGTTGTGCTTGGTGATGGGCATCGTGATGCCCTCGATGTAGGCTTCCTGGAAGCCGTCCTTGCCCAGGCCCTCCGTGGTCACGTTGCCGGTGAAGGCCACCATCGGCACAGAGTCCATATAGGCGGTGGCGATGCCGGTGACGAGGTTCGTTGCGCCCGGGCCGCTGGTGGCCAGCACCACGCCGGTGCGGCCCGTTGCACGGGCGTAGCCGTCCGCCGCGTGGGATGCGCCCTGCTCGTGGGCGGTCAGCACATGGGTGATGCGGTCGGCGTTTTTGTACAGCTCGTCGTAGAGGTTCAGCACTGCGCCGCCGGGGTAGCCGAAAAGGGTGTCCACCCCCTGCTCACAGAGCACCTCCACAAAGATTTGAGAACCGTTCAACTGCATGGCGAGTTTCTCCTGTTTCCGTTTCCATTTTCCACTTTATACACTTTTTTCCCAAACACTCTTAGAAGCAGTACCTGATACCTGATAAACAAAAGGTCTCTGTCTCCTTATCCAAGAGACAAAGACCTGGAATCAATCCAAAACTCTCTGCGGTACCACTCTCGTTGACGCTTTCCGCGCCCTCTCACGGGCTTCCAACAAAGCCCTGCGCTCTAACGGCCGCCACCGGCTCTGCTTAGCAGACGTCCCATATATCGTCCTTCAGCAGGCTGCTCCGGGAGGATTCCGCGCCGGGCCGCCTGCTGCCTTGCATCGTCCGGCAGCTCTCTGAAAAGCGGGTATCCTGCGTTACTTTTTCCCATCTGTGCATTTATTGGGTCAATTATACTATAAATCGGGCCGTTGTCAATCGACGATTTGTAACGTGAATCATGGCAAACATGAAGATAATTAAACACCATCTTGCGCAGGGCCTTACATCGCTGTATACTTTGGGAGTACGCGCTTAATTTTTAACCTCTCCGTCACGCCCGCGGTTCATGGGCAGGCCCGTCTTCGTACAACCTCTCAGTCTGCTTCGCAGCCAGCTCCCCTTGTAGGGGAGCCTCTGGCGAAGAGATGAAGTTTTCCGCCATGCCAAGACCTCCCCTCGTTAGGAGCAACAACGACGACCGCCGCCAGTGGCGGAAACAGGGAGTCGCTGTTGGGGCCGCGGCCAGCAAGACGCAAGCAAAGCGCTGCGGATGCTGGGTGCCGCAACCCGGGCAGTGGCACGCCGTCAGGCGTGACGGAGAGGTTTTCCAAAAAAGAGTATAAAGGAACAAGATTATGAACCTCACAGAATGGAACGCCCGGCTCCACGGGCTGGTCATCTTCCGCGCCCTGCTGGACGATGACGTCATTGCAAAATTTGTTGACCTCACCGACCGGATGGCCGCTGCCCCCCAGAACACGGGAGCCGTGTGCGACGCGGCCGCTTCCTTCGAAGCAGCCCTCTTCGAGCACACCACCAATTTCGGCGAATACCTTTCCGCCGCTGTTCTCGAAGCCGAGACGGTCTGCGTCCGGCAGGCAGCTGTCAGCGAAGTGCCGCCCGTCTTGCAGACTGCACTGGACAATGAGCTGGACTTCCTGCGGCAGCTGTGCAGCCTGACGCTGGACGAGCTTCTGGACGCCGCCGGTGCCGCCGACAAGCTGCCTTTCCTGCCCCGGTGGGAGACGAAGGCCATCGACCTCCACGCCGCCTACGCCCAGCGGATGAGCGAGGTGGGCAAAAAGGGCTGCGGCATGTTCGCCAAGCACCACGTCTTCACGGTCGAGAACGGCCAGCTGGTGCCGGTGCGCTACCCCGACCCCCAGCGCCTCGACGAGCTGCCGGGCTATGAGCAGGAGCGGGAGAAGGTCATCGCCAACACCCGCGCCCTGCTGGCCGGGATGCCCGCCAACAATGTCCTGCTCTACGGCGACGCCGGCACCGGCAAATCCAGCACCGTCAAGGCCATCGCCAACGAGTTCGCCGCCGACGGCCTGCGCCTCGTGGAAGTCAAGAAGAACCAGCTCTATCAGATCCCCGATCTGATGGACAAGCTGGCGGCGAACCCGCTGAAGTTCATCCTCTTCATCGACGATTTGAGCTTCACGGCCAACGACGACAACTTTGCGGCCCTGAAAGCCATCCTCGAGGGCAGCGTGGGCGGCAGAGCCCGGAACATCGCCGTTTACGCTACCTCCAACCGCCGCCACCTCATCAAAGAGACCCTCTCTGACCGCACCGGCGATGACATCCACGAGGCCGACACCCGTCAGGAGCTGATGAGCCTTTCGGCCCGGTTCGGCCTCACCGTCACCTTCCAGCGGCCCGAGAAAGCCCGGTTCGAGGTCATCCTCACCGAGCTTGCCAAACAGCACGGCATCGAGATGCCCCACGACGAGCTGCTGACCAAGGCCGAAGCCTTCGCCATCCGTGCCGGAGGCCGCAGCCCCCGCGTCGCCAAGCAGTTCATCGAGCAGTGCGCCGCAGGAGTGCAGAAGTAAATAAAAGGAACGATTCAAATCTTCGAGAGTTCCCTCATGGAATCCCTCTGGAGGCATTCTCTTCGGATGCCCCGGACCACAGCGCCGGGATCCTGCAAAAAATGCGAGATCTCATACCGCGCAAAAGCGCGGCCTTCGTCTGAAACGAAAATTTTTCCCTCCGCAAAGCTTACGGTGAAGCCCCGGAATTCGAATGCAAGGCTGTTGTCCGGTTCATTGATGGTGTCGCCCCAGATGGCCCGCTTCAGGGCCGAACAAAGGCGGTATTCCTCTTCCGTGCGGAGCCAGAGTTCCGGCGTCTGGACACTGTGCTCCAGCAGGAACAGGTTGGTAAAATCCCTTACAAAGCCCGTTTCTTTGGCCTCGATGGGCCGGTTCAGCTGCTTCCATTCCCGGATGTCGAAGCGGTAATAGAAGTTTCCTTCCGTCCCTCTCCGGGGGCTGACCTCTGTGATAGCGCTCCGGCGGACGGTGCTGCATTTCGTGACTTCGCCGTAGTACCGGACACCTGCCTGTGCGCCGAACACATACTGTGACTGGTAAAGGGCCACATAGCGGACAGGAAAATCACTATCCTGCAGGCGCTCTGCGGGGATGTAATAAAAGCAGTCCTTCCGGCAGATATCCAGCTGCTGCAGGCTGCGCATGGTGCCGACGAGTACATCCCGCACGGCCCAGTCCACCGCGTTCAGCTTCGCTTCCAGTCGCTCCGAATGCAGGTCCATCCACTGCCGCCTCCTCTCGTGAGCGCTCTCACCAAACAGCGTCCACATCCGACATCCCATAGATCTGTTCCATTATAGCATATCCTCCCTCTCCTTTTGGAGGATTCCATTCCCGCAGTTCAATTTTATCACCCTGCACAAAATTCAGCGATAAATTTTTACGTCTTCACTCTTTCGGGGCAGCAGCGTCTGACCTCAAACAAGAAAAACGCAGCGGCATTCCATGCCGCTGCGTTTTCCATTTGAGAAATTTTGACAAATAAAGCTCCGCTTTCTGCAGCCCCCAGCGTCCAGAAAACTGGGCACATATCACAATCTGGGACGCTGGTCCTTCTGTTTATTCTCTGGGCTGTCACAGGGGAAGGTCCGGCCCGGAGGCCAGATGGATAAAAGCACGCATCTCCCGGGTACAGCACTTGTCGCAGTGGTAGAACATCTGGCGGTACATGGTGAGCCGGAAGTCCGATACCTCCAGGATCCGCAGCCCCCCTCTTGCAGCGGACTCCGTCACCGCAAAACGGGGCAGCAGCGAAATGCCGGAGGAACGTTCCAACATTTTAATAATAAAGGCAGTATCACTGATCTCCAGCGCCGGGGTCAGCTCGATCTGCCGGGAGGCCAGAAAGTTATCAAAGGTGTGGCGGTAGTTGGCATTGCGCTCTGTGAGGAAAAAGGGCTTGTCCAGCAGTTCCTCCACCCGGTAGGGGCCCGGGTGGCCCAGGTCCAAGCCCGGAGAGGCCACGAACACCACCTCCTCCGGCACCTCGTTGCACTTGTGCCAGCTGTTGGAGTAGCGAGGCTCATCCAGAATGCAGATCAGATCCACATCTCCTCGCTCCATTTTTTCGATCAGTTCCTCCGGGGAGCCGGTGGTGACACGCAGGCTCACCCCGGGGTTTTCCCGTCGGAACTGCCGCATCAGCCCGGGCAGACGGAAAAAACAGAGAGACTCCAGAGTGCCGATATGCAGGCATCCGTTCAGGTCCGTATCGTCGCTCATGGCCTGACGGGCACTGTGGATGGTATCCAGAATGGAATGGGCATATTCCAAGAAACGACGTCCCTGTGCAGTCAATATTACCCGCTTGCCCATGCGATCAAACAGCCGCACGCCCAATTCTTCTTCCAGTGCCTTGATCTGCACCGTCACGGCAGACTGAGAATAGCCCAGACTTTCCGCAGCCTTGGAAAAGCTCTGGAACTGGGCCGCACGGATCAAAGTGTTCAGCTGACGCACTTCCATGGCAAAGCTCCTTTACCATTAAGATTTTTAAACTATAAATTTATTTTTATGAATTTGAATCATGCGTATGTATATGTTAAACTAAATGTGTCAACACGTCAAGGTTTATTTTGACGTTTCAGAAAATCGGTCGAATGCTTTGATGGGAAAGAGAGCACCGCAGGGCACCTGACCGAGTGGAAAAAAGGAGGAAAATTCTCTATGGAAAAGAAAAAAGCGAAGCTCGGATTGCTGCCGAAGCTGGTCATCGCCATTGTGCTGGGCATCATCATCGGCCAGTTCTTCCCGGTGTGGTTCTGCCGCGTGGTCGTTACCGCATCTGGAATCTTCAGCTCGTTCCTGAAGTTCATCATCCCTCTGATGATCGTGGCCTATGTTACCATGGGTATCGCTGATTTAAAGAGCGGCGCAGGTAAGCTGCTCATCATCACTGTGGCACTGGCCTACGGTTCCACCCTGATCGCTGGCTCTGCATCCTATCTGGTGTCTGCCAGCCTGTTCCCTAGCTTTATGAGCGAAGGTGCTCTGGAGCAGATCGCTGCAACTGCTGACAACTCTCTGTCCAGCTACCTCTCCATCTCCATCCCACCGATCCTTGACACTCTCTCTGCTGTTGTTCTGGCCTTTGTGATGGGCCTGTGCCTGTCCACCCTGCGGGGCAAGACCCTCGGCGATACCCTTTATAATGGCATGAAGGATTTCTCCGGCATCATCGATCAGGTCCTGCACTCTATTATCATCCCTCTGCTGCCCCTGTACGTCTGCGGCACCTTTATCGACATGACCAAGTCCGGCAAGACCTTTGCCATTCTGGGCATCCTGTGGAAGGTGTTCCTTGTGGTCATCATCATGCATCTGGTCTGCATCTTCCTGCAGTTCTGCGTTGCAGGTGCTGTGAGCCGCAAGAGCCCCCTCAAGATGATCCGCAACCAGATCCCCGGCTACACCACCGCTCTGGGCACCCAGTCCTCTGCTGCTACCATCCCTGTCAACCTGCAGTGTGCAGCTGCTGACGGCGTCAGCGAGCAGATCCGCAACTTCGTGGTTCCTCTGTGCGCCAACATCCACATGGCAGGCTCCATGATCACCATCACCGCCTGCGCTACCGCTGTCTGCCTGATGAACCAGCTGCCCATCAGCCTGAGCATCGTGGTACCTTTCATCATGACTCTGGGCGTTGCCATGGTGGCTTCTCCCGGCGCTCCCGGCGGCTCCATCATGACCGCTCTGCCCTTCCTGTACATGATCTTTGGTGCTGAGGCCGGCGACCCCAATGGCCCCATCTGCGCTATCATGGTGGCCCTGTACATCACTCAGGACTCCTTCGGCACTGCCTGCAACGTTTCCGGCGACAACGCCATCGGCGTCATCGTGGAGACCATCTACCAGAAGTTTATCAACAAGAGCGGAGCCAAGGTCTGAAACGGTTTTCCGCCCAGACCTTCTGACTGACAGGAGTGATATCCCATGGCATTTATCAGTGTATTCGATGTTCTTGGTCCCAATATGATCGGACCCTCCAGCTCTCATACTGCCGGTGCGGAGATCATTGCCTATTTGGCCCAGAAGATGATTGCCCCGCCCTTAAAGCGGGTAGACTTCACCCTCTACGGTTCCTTTGCCAAGACCTATCACGGCCACGGCACCGACCGTGCGCTGCTGGGCGGTATCATGGGCTTCTCTGCCGATGATACCCGCATCCGGGACTCTTTCGCCATTGCCACCGAGCGGGGGCTGGCTTACAGCTTTACCCCCAACGAGACCGAGACCGACATCTACCCCAACACGGTGGATATCCGTATGGAGAACGAGGCCGGGCAGGTCATGACCGTGCGAGGCGAGTCTCTGGGCGGCGGCAAGGTCCGCATCGTGGGCATCAACGGCGTGGCAGTAGACTTCTCCGGTGAGTACAATGCCCTCATCGTGGTGCAGCGTGATAAGCCCGGCGTGGTGGCACATATCACCAAGATCCTCAGTGAGCGGGGCGTGAATATTGCCTTCATGCGTCTGTTCCGTGAAGGAAAGGGACACAAAGCCTATACCATCGTGGAATCGGACCAGCATCTGCCGGAGGGCGTAGCCCAGCTGCTGCTGGAGAACCCCAATATCAACGACGTGATGATCGTGCAGCCGTAAGGAGGGACAGACTGGATGAACATGGATTTTAACTCCGCAGAAAAGCTGCTGGAGCTGTGTGAGCAAAACCAGCTGCCTATTTCTGAAGTAATGCGTCAGCGTGAGTGCATTCTGGGCGAAATGCCCCGGGATGCCGCCGACCACCGCATGAACAAAGCATGGGAGATCATGCGGACCTCTGCCACTCAGCCCCTGAAAAAGCCCATCAAGTCCATGGGCGGACTCATTGGCGGCGAGGCCAAAAAGCTGGAGGCTCATTACGGTCGCAAAAAGAGCATCTGCGGTGACGTGCTGGGCAAGGCCATGACCTACGCCATAGCAGTGCTGGAGGTGAACGCCTCCATGGGGCTGATCGTGGCGGCTCCCACTGCAGGTTCTGCAGGCGTGGTGCCGGGCATGATGCTGGCCCTTCAGGAGTGCTACCGCATCTCCGACCAGCGCATCATAGACGCTCTGTACAACGCCGGTGCTGTGGGCTATCTGGCTATGCGAAATGCCACGGTGGCAGGTGCTGTAGGCGGCTGTCAGGCTGAGATAGGCGTTGCGTCTGCCATGGCAGCCTCTGCAGCCGTGGAGCTCATGGGGGGTACCCCCCAGCAGTGTCTAGATGCAGCCTCTACCGTGCTGATGAACATGCTGGGTCTGGTATGTGACCCGGTGGGCGGTCTGGTGGAATACCCCTGCCAGAACCGCAACGCTGCCGGTGTAGCCAACGCCTTGGTGGCAGCAGAGATGGCCCTCAGCGGCATCCACCAGCTGATCCCCTTTGATCAAATGCTGGATACCATGTACACCGTGGGCCGCCACCTGCCTGCCGAACTGCGGGAGACCGCCTTGGGCGGCTGCGCTGCTACCCCTGCCGCCTGTGCCGCTTGCGGCCACTGCGGCTAAAACAACCCCCAAGCCATGTAAAAGGGATTCACTGCTCAACCTCGAGCAGTGGATCCCTTTTTGTGTTCTTTGCCATAGAACGATGCACAGAGGGCCCTATGTAAGCTGGGCGTATGCCTGGGCAGAGGTGAAGAAGCTGTGCCTTACACCTATACCACCCCGAAATGGGAGTACAATCCTCAGACCCGCCGCCGTGAAAAGATCGGCATGGAAGAACGCACCGTAGAAGCAGCCTCTATGTTCGATGTGAATGAGGCTATCATGCAGGCGGCAGAATTTGCAGTTACCCATGAGGGAATGTGCGCAGACTGCTACAAAGCCACCAGATTGAACGCAGCATAATAAAACTGCTCTATTTCGATGTCACTTGATTCTTGTATGATTCTATATTTCATGGTACACTTACAGTAGTAAGTTCTGAAAGCTCTCCTCTGTGAGCGGAAAGGAGCATTGCATGGCAGATTTGCAGTTTCCTGTTGGGATCTCGAATTTTGAAAAGATTCGAGAAGGCGGGTATTATTATATCGACAAGACCAATCTGATTTCTGAACTTCTTAGCGGTGGTATCGCTGAAGTAACATTGATCACTCGCCCTCGTCGTTTCGGAAAATCTCTCGGTATGAGCACTCTCGCAAATTTTCTTGACATCCGCAAAGACAGCAAGCAGATGTTTGAGGGATTGGCGATCTCCAAAAATACAGAGCTTTGCAAAAAATGGATGAACCAGTGTCCTGTGGTATTTTTCTCTTTCAAGGATACGGACGGTCTGACCTTTGAAAGTGCCTATGGAATGCTGTGCATGAAGCTGGCATTTGCATTTCAGGATTATCAGTTTCTTTTGGATGACGATGCTATTTCTGACGATGACAAAGGCATTTTTAAGCGGATTCTGGGACGCACCGCATCCATGGATGAAACAAAAAGCTGCTTTTTGCTATTGACCCGGATGCTGGAAATCCATTTCAAAAAGTCGGCGGTCATCATTCTGGATGAGTATGATGTTCCCATTGCCAAAGCCAGCAGCAACGGATATTATTCGCAGATGCTGGATGTGATGCGGGCTATAATGAGCACCACGCTCAAAGACAATACTTCGCTCGACTTTGCTGTTGTTACCGGCTGCCTGAAAATTGCCAAAGAAAGCACCTTTACCGGGACGAACAATTTCGTTTCAGATACGATTCTTTCTCCCCGGTTGAGCGAATCCTTTGGTTTCACACAGGCAGATGTCGATCAAATGCTGAACGATGCTGGGCTTGAATCGCAGTCTGCTGAAATCAAGGCATGGTACGACGGTTATCATTTTGGCGATGCAGACATTTATTGCCCGTGGGACGTGATCAGTTATCTGCGAGATTTCCAGTATGGTGTAGCACAGAAGCCGAAAAGCTATTGGAAAAACACCAGCGATAACGCCATCATCCGTTCTTTTATCGACTATGCAGGTGACAATATCACCACAAAGCTCGAAACGCTGATGGCTGGCGGCTCCATCGTTCAGCATATTGAAGAAAACCTGACCTACGATTATCTGCACTCCTCGGAGGAAAATCTTTGGAGTGTGCTGTATCTGACAGGCTATCTGACCAAAGTGCGTGATAAGGATCTGACAGATTCGCTGCCGGATGGCTGCTCTGCGCTGATGATTCCCAATGCAGAGATTCGGGAAATTTTTGAAACCACTGTAAGCAAATGGTTTGACGACAATGCAAAGGCATGGAACCGCAGCCCGTTGTTTGATGCAGTCTGGAGCGGAAACAACGAGGCTCTGACAAAAGAGATGACCAAGCTGCTGCGTATGACCATCAGCTACCACGACTACCGGGAGGATTTTTACCACGCTTTCCTTGCAGGCATCTTTACTGGTGCTGGCTATGTGGTGGAATCCAACAAAGAGCATGGCGAGGGGCGCAGTGATGTTATTGTAAAGGACATCCGCAATGGCCGTGTGGCAATTTTTGAAGCCAAGTATGCCAAAACTCTGGATGCTCTGCTGGATGCCTGTGATACTGCCATTCAGCAGATCAATGACCGGATGTATGCAGCGGACTTCCGGGATGACTATGATGACATCCTCTGTTATGGCATCGCGTTCTTCAAAAAGCGCTGCATGGTAAGGAAAAAATAAACACCGTACCCGCCATACCTACACCAGCCTTTGTGATCGCGCAGGTGCCAACAAGGATATCCTGAAACGTGCTGTTGGGCACACACCCAAATCCAAAACGCTGGATGAAGTCTATCTCCATCTGAAAGCCAACCAGATGATCGAAGCCTTTGACAAGGCCGATCAACTGGTCAAAGATGAAGTTTTGGCTCTGCCAGAAGAATAATCTCCACAAACCAGAAAAACCGTCAACGCATGAGATAGCAATCTCTTACGTTTGACGGTTTCTTTTTTACCATAAAAGCACTCTTGCTCTGCGCTGTGCCTCTTTTTCGATCATCTTCAAGCGATTTGGCGGCAGATTATAACGTGTCGCTCTGCGGTCAAAGCAGTAGGAGACATTCGTTTAACTTCAATATCCATAGTAACACGGCCGCCTATTGTAATATGTTAGGAACCAGATATAGCAGTCGAACATTACCTATTCAGCCTGCACGATGGATTCCGAAGAACGGTTCCACGGTAGAAGCCGGTTTTCCTGTGGCATACGCCTGTTTAAGTCCATAATTTTTCCGCGCAACTGCTTCCACAAAAGCACGGTCTTTTTCCGAAGCATTATAGTAATCCACATTAAACCGTTTACAAGTTGTAAGCAGTTCATCCAGCCACGACATCGTTTCATCTAACATAGGAGAAAACGCAATGTCTATATTATTTGTGTTATATTCTTTCATGTGGTTTCCTCCTTTTTAGAAAAGATACGAAGAGAAAATGTCTTTTGCCGCTTGATCAGCAATCATAAAAGTTTTAGGACCGTCCGGATAAAGCGATGCAACCGGGCGTGCGCCAAAATCCCGGATGTAATGTTGCTCCAAATCGTTTGTTTTGGCTTCAAAAACAATCACGCCGTTGCAATTTGCATCAATGGAAAGCTGGATGCCGAATGCAATCATAGCTTTTCCGATTCCCTGATATTTCTTATGCTTTGTCAGAGTAGGATTGCTCTCCGGTTGGCTTTCGATATAAGCAATATAAACAGCTACGCTTCCATCCCTAACACGGTAGGCACCAAGTGCAATGATCTCACCAGCTTCCATTTTTGCGACATACTTTTCTTTCTGCGGGTCAAGGATGAACTCGGTATCCCAAACAGTCTGCCAACCATTTTTTGTGATTTCTAAATCTTCTTTTGTTGCAGCTTCAATCTCTATATTCGTTCGGTTTCCGGTAGTAGATTCCGTTACATAGTATTGTAAAATCATTGTGCTCACCTTCTTTCAATTCTATTATAACGAAAGAGCGCCAAACTTTCAAGAAAGGAAAAAATCTAGCGCTCCAAAAGTTCTCCTGTCATTCTGCACAAAATTCAAGGATAAAATTTTATACCAAAAATCCGCAAAAATCGGGATTCTGAGGTCATTTTGCCGATCCTCTCCGAATTTTGCTACAGAGCTGCTGCAAACTTGCTACAAACGACTGAAAAGGGAGCCTCCTACACGTTTCATTATCAATATGCAAAAGTGGATCCGCTTCACTTTTGTATATCAAAAATCACGTAGGTACAAGAAAAAGCCGCTTACCTTTTCAGGTAAACGGCCTTACGTTTGGTGGAGAATTAGGGACTCGAACCCCAGACCCCCTGCGTGTGATGCAGGTGCTCTAACCAGCTGAGCTAATCCTCCGAATCGGAACGTGCTTATTATACCACTCCGTTGGTCCAAATGCAAGCCCAAATTTTCGTTTTTCGAAAAAAGTTTGAGCCGACAGCGCTTTCCGGTTGCTCTCCGGGGGCAGATGGTGTATACTGGGGTTGGAATTCTTCCGAAAGAGAGGTCTTTTTTATGATCACTGTACGCGGTATCATCACCTTGCTGGTGCTGGCTGTCCTGTTTGCACTGGCGGTGGTGTGGATCTCCCGGCAGGGCGGCTGGAAAGGCGAGGGCTGCGGAGGCAACTGTGCCTCCTGCCACCAGCACTGCGACACCCCCGAGAAGAAACACTGAGCATACGAATGCCCCCTGACCGTCCGGTCAGGGGGCATTTTTGCGTCACAGCTCACCGTAGTGGGCGGCAAAGACCGCGATGGTGCTCAGCAGGTCGTCGTGGGCCTTCTGATAGGTGCTGTAACTGATGTTCAGCTTGTCCATCACCTCTTCCCGCCTCCGCCTTTCCATGTAGCGCAGCTGCAGGATGCTGCCACGCAGGCCCGGATCCACCTCGCGGTAATACTCCTCGGTCAGCTGGATGGCCCGCTTCCAGCCCCAGTTGCAGGGGCCGTAGACCCAGTTTTTCTGCCCGCAGCGGCTGAGGGCCTCCTTCGTCTTCTTGCGCTGTTCCTGTGTCATGTCATCCATTCCCTTTTTTTCCCTCAGCCCGCCGGGCCAAAAAAGCAGCGGTCGCGCTGCTCGACGGTCATCCCCAGCATCTTCGAGAGTTTTTCAGCCTCACTCACCTTGAATTCACTCTCATTTTCCAGCTTGCAGCGGAGGGTGTTGTTGGTGATGCCCAGAACATGGGCCACATGGCCCAGTTTCATGCCCTGGCTGCGGATGCAGTCGCGGATCATCATGGTATCGGTCATAGGCGTTTCTCCTTTCGGTTTTGCGTTCAAAGCGTTTCGTACAATCATTGGTTGTATTATATCTTTCAGTTGATTATTTGTCAACATTATTCGCAAAATAGCCCCTAAAAAGTTGATTTATAGTAAATTTTTTGCTATACTCTCCTCAGAACACCGAAAATCGTGCAAACCGCAGAGAAAGCGAGGTCCTATATGTCCGATACCGATCTATCCAGCCGCATCCGGCAGCGCCGGGAGCAGCTGAGCCTGTCGCAGGAAGAGCTGGCCGCCCGGATGGGCTACCGCTCCAAATCCTCCATCACCAAGCTGGAAAAGGGCATCAACGACCTGCCCCGGGCCAAGCTCGAGGAGCTGGCCGCCGCTCTGGACACCACACCCGCGTGGCTCATGGGTCTCGCAGACCTGCCCTGCCCTCCGCCGGGTTTTGAGCCTCTGCCTGAGATGGCGCGGGTGCCTCTCGTAGGCTCCATCGCCTGCGGCACCCCCATCACCGCTGAGCAGAACATCGAGTGCTACATCGGCGTCCCCGCCGCGTGGCACGCCGACTTCGCCCTCACCTGCCACGGCAGCAGCATGGCCCCCACCATCTGCGACGGCGACATCGTCTGTATCCGCCGCCAGCCCGAGGTGGAGCAGGGCGAGATCGCCGCTGTCCGCATCGGCGAGGAAGCCACCCTCAAGCACTTCCACCGCCAGGGCGAGACCGTCATGCTGCTGGCCGACAACACCGCCGTCTGCCCTCCCATGGTATTCGCAGGCCCCCAGCTGGAAGAGATCCAAATCGAGGGCCGTGCCGTGGGCTTCTGCCGTGGCTTATAATAAGGAGGAGTCCCCATGTCTGTACCCGAAGAAATGACCCTCAAGGTCATCGCCCATATCCGCACCGCCTTCCCCACCAAGTTCGGCATCCCGCGCCAGAGCGGGCTGGTGGACAGCCTGCGGGGCGAGGTCATTTTCACCCCCGAATACCGCAATGCCGACGCCGTGCGCGGCCTCGAGGATTTCAGCCACATCTGGCTGGTGTGGCAGTTTTCCGGCGCAGTGCGGGACAACTGGTCCCCCACCGTCCGGCCGCCCCGCCTCGGCGGCAACACCCGGATGGGCGTATTTGCCACCCGCTCGCCCTTCCGGCCCAATCCGCTGGGATTGTCCAGCGTCCAGCTGGAAGCCATCGAGCACCGGCCTGACGTCGGCCCCGTCCTCATCGTGCGGGGCGCTGACCTGATGGACGGCACCCCCATCTACGACATCAAGCCCTACATCCCCTACGCCGACTGCCACCCGGACGCCGCCGCAGGCTTCACGGCACAGACCCAGTTCCACCACCTGACCATGGTCTGCGACGCCGGCCTCTGGGCCAGAGTGCCTGCCGACCAGCAGGCCGCTCTGCAGGGTGTGCTGGAAAACGACCCCCGCCCCTCCTACCAGCACGACCCGGAGCGGGTCTACGGCATGGAGTTTGGCGGGCTGGAAGTCCACTTTAAAGTGGACGGCGAGGTCCTGACCGTCACCGGCATCGACCGCCGCTGACGCCGGAGGGGCAGTTATGGAGCTCCGAAACATCAACACCTTCCTTCATATCGCCGAGCTGCACAGCTTTTCCAGCGCTGCGCGGGAGCTGGGCTACTCTCAGTCGGCGGTATCGGCCCAGATCTCCCAGCTGGAAGCAGAGCTGGGTACGCCTCTCTTTGACCGGGTGGGCAAGACCGTCCGCCTCACCGACGCGGGCCAGACGTTCCAGAGCTATGCCCGCGCCCTTCTCATCACGGCCCAGCAGGCCAAGGCCGCGCTGCTGCCTGCCCGGGCCGTCAGCGGCACCCTGCGGGTGGCACTGGCCGATTCCGTATGCAGCACCTTCCTGCCCGACCTGCTGCAGCAGTTCCACGCCCTCTGCCCACAGGTGGAGCTGGTACTCCGCACCGCCACCGCCGACGAGATGCTGCGGCTGCTGAGCGCGAACCAGATCGACCTGGCCTACACCCTCGACCAGCCTCTGCTCCTGCCCAGCCTGACGCTGGCCGTCAATGTGCCGGAGCCGGTCTGCTTCGTGGCCCCCGCCGGACATCCGCTGGCCGACAGGGCCGAAGTGCCGCTGGATGTTCTGGCTCAACAGGAATTTCTTCTCACAGAGCGGGGCATGAGCTACCGTGACGCCCTCGACCAGCGCCTCGCCGCCCGCGGGCTGTCTGTCCATCCCTACATCGAGCTGGGCAGTGCCTCGCTGCTCTGCCAGATGGTGGAGCGCGGGATGGGGTTCTCCTTCCTGCCCGAGTACATCGTCCGTCCTGCCCTCTCCGCCGGGCATATCGCCCGCCTCCATGTCCCCGACTGCGCTGTCACCATGCACCGGCAGCTGTTCTATCACAAGGACAAATGGCTCACGCCCCAGATGAAAGCCTTTATTGAGCTGGTAAATCAATAAGCAAAAGCCCCGCACCACATCGAACGATGCAGTGCGGGGCTTCCTCTTTGTACTTTCGGTTCAGCTCAGCCGGTTCATCCGGACTGCCACATAGGGGTCCGGAAGCTTGAGTTCCTCGGCCAGGTCCTCTTCAGTGTCATACTTGTCTGCCGCAAGGCCCACGAAAACGCTGCAGCTGTCGAAGCGTCCATCCGGCGAGAGAGCCGTTATCTTTGCCTCGCCGTCGGCGACGGCAGTCACGACACCAGAAGCATCCACAGTAGCGACGCCGGGATTGCTGCTGACCCATGTGATGGGTACATTCACGCCGTTCTCCACAGCGACAGACGCTGTGAGTGCCTCTTTGCTGCCCACCGTGCGGAGCAGCAGGTCGCGCTTATTCAGAGTCACCTTGCCGACATCGCTGTTGACGGTAACGGCGCAGCGCAGCGCCTGACCGTTGGTGGCCAGCGCCGTGATGGTGGTGGTGCCGGGCTTCTGGGCCGTGACAAGGCCCTCCGGATCCACCGTTGCCACCTCGGGGTTGCTGCTCATCCACTGGTAGGCATAGACAAAGGAGCCGCTCGTGTTGATGAGCTGAAGTTTCTGGCTGGGGTGGGCGTTGTTGTACTGGATAACGAGGTTGAGGGTGGTGTGGTCGAGGGCAGGCTTTTTGCTGGCCGCATTGCCGCTCTCCTTGCGGACAGTCACCTTGCAGGCAGCGCACTCGCCCCGGTCGGTGATGGCGGTGATCGTGGCCTCACCGGCGCTGCGGCCGGTGACGCGGCCATCGCCGTCCACGGTAGCCACAGTGGGGTTGCTGCTCATCCAGACGATGAAGTAGTAGTCGCTCTGCCCGCCGGTGTAAAGATAGGCTTTGGGGCGGGGGTCGTCTGCCGTGATCTCCAGCTCCATCTCGTTCACTTCCAGCTCAAAGTTCGACGATGCTCCCAGCAATGCGGGGGCCGCCTGTGCAGCAGGAGCTGCCAGAAGCAGCCCGCTCAGCACAAACGCCGCTGCAAGCCGTGTGATCTTATTCATAGGGTAGCACTTCCCTCCTTTGGATAAGGTTTATCGCAATGTGCTCTGCACAAAATTCCCCTTACTATTTATTTATTGTACACGCACCCAAAAGAAGGGTCAAGTTCTTCGCCAGAAGTGTCACAATTTCGCGCACCTTTTCGTGAAAGACACTAAAACACCCCCGCCAAATTTATACAAATCGTGCAGACTGTATTTCACCGGACAGCAAAAGAGCCGCCGCACTTTATATAGGTGCGGCGACTCTCATCGGACGGAATATCTGAAAAAACTCAGTAATTTTTGGCCTTCAGCTCAAAGTAGCTCTGGGGATGTGCGCAGACCGGGCACTTGAGGGGAGCAGACTTGCCGATATAGGTGTAGCCGCAGTTCCGGCAGACCCACACCTGCTGTTCCTCACGGGCAAAGACCTTGCCCTCCTTGAGGTTGGCGGCAAGGGCGCGGTAGCGTGCCTCGTGCTCCTTTTCGATCTGGCCCACCATCGTGAAGAGAGCGGCCAGCTGGGTGAAGCCCTCCTCCTTGGCCTCCGCTGCCATGCGGGGGTACATATCGGTCCACTCTTCGTTCTCGCCGCTGGCTGCCATGTCGAGGCAGGTCAGGGTGTCGGGGATGGAGCCGCCGCAGAGGGCCTTGAACCACAGCTTGGCGTGTTCCTTCTCGTTGCCGGCGGTCTCTTCGAAGATAGCGGCCAGCTGCTCATAGCCTTCCTTCTTTGCGACGCTTGCAAAGTAGGTGTACTTGTTGCGGGCCATGCTCTCGCCTGCAAAAGCTTCCATCAGGTTCTTCTCGGTCTTGGTTCCCTTGAGTTCCATAATCTGTTCTCCTCTCAGATAGTCTGACACTGCCAGTATGGGCTGTGTCCGGTTTGGTTTATTCTACGCACAGCCCGCTTTGTTCGGTACCGGGTGTGCGATAGGGCTTCCTTGTCTCTGAGGGTATTATACCAGAATTTCGGGCAGAAATCAAGAATTATTCCTATTTATTTTGAGAATATTTCCTATTTATTTTTTCAACTATGCTGCTTGAGTGCGCACACGGCGATGCTGAGAGCGCTCCATGCCGCCTGATACATCAGCACCGCAGCCACGCTCAGCATCCCCACGCTGCCCGCATAGGTCAGCAGGACGGCGATGGCCACCGAGAACCACACCGACACCAGCTGCACCGTGGTAGCGGTCGTCTCGGCGTTCTGAGCCTGCTCTGCGGCCCGCAGACCGCCGGTCAGGCTGGCAAAGCCGTTGGTGCAAAGGATGCAGCAGCCTTCGGAGCCGGTGTCTTTGGCGGTGGCAGCGCCCAGTGCGGCACACTGCTCCTGGTCCAGCAGGACGACCATGCCCTCGGGCAGATGGTAGGCGTCGGTGATGTGCCGTGCGGTCAGGGTGGGGTCCTGGCAGGACACCAGCAGCTGGATATTCTCTTTTTGCAGCTGTTCCAGACAGCGGGCGGCGTTCCGCCCCCCCACATAGCGGAGCACGAACATGGCGTGCAGACTGCCGGACACGGCCAGATAGAGGATCTGCAGCTCGCCGTTCTTGGAGTGCTTGGCCTCATATTCCTCGTCGGGCAGGGGAACTTCTTCTTTTTCCATGTACGCACGGGTGCCGATGAGGATGCGGTTGTTGTCGCACCATGCAGAGAAACCGAGGCCGCGATGGACCTCCAGGTCCTTGACCGGGTAGAGGATGTCGGTGCGGTCCTCGATGATCTGGCGGAACAGGCCGCTCAGGGTGTTGCAGCACTTGCTCAGGACGCTGGCCGAATAGAGGATGGCCCGGTCGATGCGTCCGCCCTTGAAGATGCGGATGTCCTCGAGCATGGCGCTGTCCGGGGTGAACAGCTCATCGGCGTCAGCCTGAACGGTATCCACACCGCCCAGTTCCTCGATCGCCGCCCAGCCGGGGATCACCGCACCCGAGGCAGCGGCAGTCTGCTGCAGCCGCAGGGATGCAAAGCCTGCGATGAGGGTGGAGGACAGAGGCGAACCCATGCAGAGCACAGCGGTCAGCGCCGCAGCGCCGCCGTTGAGGCCGCCGCCAAAGACGCAGAAGACCAGACCGGCCAACACAGCCGCACCCAGCAGGATGTAATTCGTCTTACGGGCGCGGCGCTCACAGGCGCGGGGGCCGAAGCCCTGCTCCACCATCGCGTCGTCCCACTCGGCGGGTCGGCTGAGCAGCACCCAGGGGTCTTTTTCGTCCATGTTCTTGGAGAGGATGCGGATAAGGTCTTTGTCCTTGGCGCGGAACGCACCGCGATGCTCCGGACCGGCCTGCGCCAGTTTGAAGCCGCCCTGGACCGAGGCCAGAAGGACACGGTCGCCCAGCAGTGCAAGGAACAGCCCCAGCGCCGCAATGCCGGACAGAAGGGTGAAGCTGGACGCCTGATAGTTCTGCGCGTTCAGCAGGGCCACAGCGGCCTGCAAAAGCGCAGCGCAGGCTGCCATCGCGGGCATGGTCTCCATGCTGGGGCGTTCGCCCCGCAGCCCCTTCAGGCCGTCCCTCACGACGGGCCAGCCCACAGCCAGCGCCAGCGCCAGGAAGAGCAGATCAGCGGCATAGAAGGCCGCCGGGGCAGTTACGGGGTCAAGGCCGCCCAGCGGGCCGACAAGGCCCTCTGCGGCGAGGCCGAAGTGGAGCAGCACCAGTGCAAGGATGCCGCCCAGCGCACAGCGCAATGTAAGGGCCGCGCCCATCTGGTGCAGCCGTTCCCCCACCTGTTCCGGCGTCTCGGGCGTTTTTTCCTCTTCGACAGGCGCTTCCTCGACGGGTGCAGCCTCCGGAGCAGCCGGGGCAGTACCGGCCTCTTCGTCCGGCTGTGCAGGCGCTTCCTCCTTCGGCGGCTCCACCGGAGCCGCCTCGTCGCCGTCGTTCAGGACCATGAGCGGCAGGCTCATGCTGTCGTCATTGTCCGGCGGCGTCGCGCGGGCCGGGGCTGCGGGCGCTTTCTCGTCGTCGCCCTTGCCGAAGAACTGCATCGCCGGGGCCGGATGGGGCTTCGATGCCTTATCTTCTGCAAACACCATCTCGGGCATCGGCACGACAGGCTTCTCCGGCGCTGCATCCGGCTCTTTTTCTGCGTCCGGTTTCGCTGCGATGACCGGAACTGCCGGGGTGCTCTTTTCCGGTTCTGCGGGCTTCACCGGCTGGGGAGGCTCTTCCTCCTGCGGCGGAAGCTTTGCACCAAACAGCATGGCTTTGAGCACCTGCATCTCCCGGTCCTCGTACTGCTCCTGCGGGGTGCGCGGCTCGTACTGGACCGCCTTTTTCCGGGGCGCGGCCTGCTTTTCTGCCGGCTTTTTCTCCGGCTTGGGAGCAGGCGGCTCCGGCGCTTTGAGGGGTCCTGCGGGCTTTTGGGGCTTTTCCGGCTCAGGCTGGGGGGTGCTGACCGGCTCAGCGGGCTTCGGCCCTGCGACTTCCTCTTCCAGCGCCAGGACCAGCTCCAGGTCGGAGGGTTCCTCCGGCTCCTCGCCGCCCAGCTGTATCTCGCCGGTACGGCTCTCTTCGGGTGTGCCGCCTTCCGGCTGTTCGGCCTTTTCACGGTGGAACAGCCGGCCCAGCAGGCTCTTGGGCTTTTCTTCATTCTCACCGTCCCGCCGGGTCATCTCCTCCGGGATCTGGGCTACACTGGTGGTAAAAAAGGTGCGGAATTTTTCTTCGCGGGCGTCGAGCTCTTCCTGCGTCATTTCCTTCCGCTCGTCATCCTTTGGCATCCTGATCTTCCCTCCCTTGTTTCGTTCGGCACGGGCCAGCTCAGCCCTGTGCGGCGCGCTGGCTCTGGATCTCATACAGGATGATGCCTGCGGCCACCGAGACATTGAAGCTGTCCACGCCGGTACCCTGTGCGGTCATATCGAGGCTCACAACGCCGTCGCAGAGCTTTTTGACCAGCTGCGACACACCGCTGCCCTCGCTGCCCAGCACCAGCGCAATGGGGCCGGTGAGGTTGTTCTTGCGCAGGGACACGCCGTCCATGTCGGCGCAGTAGACGAAAACACCCTGCTCCTTGAGGCGGCGGATGGTCTCGCCGATGTTGGCCACACGGGCCACGGGCAGACGCTCAGCCGCACCGGCGCTGGACTTGATGACGGTGGGGGTCACGGATGCGCCGCCCCGCTTGGGGATGACAATGCCGTGAGCGCCGCACAGCAGAGCCGAGCGCATGACAGCGCCCAGATTGTGGGGGTCTTCGATGCCGTCGCTCAGCACGAGGAAGGGCGGTTCGCCCTTCTCTTTGGCAGCGGCCAGCAGGTCCTCCACCGTTGCGTATTCGATCTCACTGGCAAAGGCGGCCACGCCCTGATGGCTCTCGGTGCCGGTCATGAGGCGCAGCTTGTTGGGGTGTACCCGCTTGACGGTGGCACCGGCTTCCTTCGCCATTGCGGTATAGTAAGCGGCCACAGCCGGGGCCATGCCCTCGGCCAGCAGCACCGTATCCACGCCGGAGCCGCTCTTCAGCAGCTCTGTGACCGGGTTCTTGCCGTAGACGAGGCTCTCGTTCCGGGGCTGGTCGTCGGCCTTTTCGCGGCGGGGACGGCGGGGCATATTGCGTTCTTCCATGACGTTCTCCTTCCGTTTCTATCGCAGGACGCCAAGGTCCTTCCGGCCCGGCGTCATCGTATCGCTTCAAACGAGTTTTCAGGGCCGCAGCGCTGTAAAGCTGCATTTTGCGGCAGGCACTGACGCATTTCAGACGTACAGCGCTTATAACTCATCTTAAAGTATAACATAAGCAGCAGGGGTTTGCCATAGAATTGCGCTTTTTCTTCCCGTGAAATTTCTGTGCCGCCCGCCCGGGCAGCGGCTCATGGGAGAAGTGTTGTCTTTTGCGCGCCGCTTATCCGTCTTTTTGCCTGTGGTAAAAGTTTTCCACATTCAGACCGCTTTACCATCCGTATACCCGCCCTGTTTTTTTCACAAGTTGAAAACCCTGTGGAGAAAGTTCAAAACTCAAGCGTTCAAGCCTGTTTTCCGGGTGGAATTCCACACTTTCCACAAGGTTTTCCACAATCTTATCTCGACAGGCTCAGAACACTGCATACATTTTGTAATTTTCAAGTCAGAATTATGACAAATTTTTGAAGCAGAGCGGCACTTGTTTTGCCTTTTTATCCAACATCATTTTGACGAATGTGGATTCCTGTTGAAAATCGTCTGCTTTGGTGCCTCCGCCGCCGGTCTGGTCGGATATTGTCGAAGCCCGTATAAAATGCTGCATCCCACTTATTTCTCTGTCTTTCGAGCACACCGCTGGCCAAGAAAGCTTCGGTTTGGTTACAAAAACTCTCCGGTGGATTGATTTTACCCGCTGTTTGGGGTATACTTAGGGTGCAACTTCGTTAAACCATGCACAAAGCGCTGTGTGGGTACGAACAGACCCCGATAATTTTTGGAGGTAATAATAATGTTGGTAAATGCAACCGAAATGCTCATCAAAGCTCGTGACGGCCACTACGGTGTGCCTCAGTTCAACATCAACAACCTGGAGTGGACCAAGGCTGTTCTGACCGCCTGCGAGGAGATGAAGAGTCCTGTCATCCTGGGTGTCTCCGAGGGTGCCGGCAAGTACATGACCGGCTTCAAGACCGTCACTGCTATGGTCGATGCAATGGTCGATTCCATGGGCATCACCGTCCCGGTCGCTCTGCATCTGGATCACGGCACCTACGAGGGCTGCAAGGCCTGCGTTGAGGCCGGTTTCTCCTCCATCATGTTCGACGGCAGCCACTACTCCATCGAGGAGAATGTGGAGAAGACCAAGGAGCTGGTCGCTCTGGCACACTCCAAGGGCATGAGCATCGAGGCTGAGGTCGGCTCCATCGGCGGCGTCGAGGACGGCGTCGTGGGTACTGGCGAGATCGCTGACCCCGCAGAGTGCGCAAAAATCACTGCTCTGGGCATCGACTTCCTGGCCGCCGGCATCGGCAACATCCACGGCGTCTACCCCGCCAACTGGAAGGGTCTGGACTTCGAGGCTCTGGACCGCATCCATAAGGCTACCAATAACATTCCTCTGGTCCTGCACGGCGGCACCGGCATCCCTGACGACATGATCGCAAAGGCCATCAGCCTGGGCGTCTCCAAGATCAACATCAACACCGAGTGCCAGCTGGTCTTCGCTGAGGCTACCCGCAAGTATATCGAGGCTGGCAAGGATCAGCAGGGCAAGGGCTTCGACCCCCGCAAGCTGCTGGCTCCCGGCTCTCAGGCCATCATCGACAAGTGCAAGGAAAAGATCGAGCTGTTCGGCTGCGCCGGCAAGGGCTAAGCGGAAGCTTCCTTCTTAAAGGATATACCACCCAATAAATCATCGGCCCCGCTGCGTTGGAGTTTTCCACGCGGCAGGGCCGATTTTTAGTTATATAAATGCTTTCGCAAAAAAGAAAACGCCCTAAGATCTCTCTTAGAGCGTTTTGTTCAAGTCGGCAACTACCTATTTTCACAAGCCGTTTCCAGCTAACTATCTTGGGCACGAGTGAGCTTA
>OGKH01000362.1_pt1 | contig 34410 bp, 35 predicted proteins | sample 1572421 | NCBI WGS metagenome assembly OGKH01 (sample SAMEA2582084, study PRJEB24529) | metagenome | biome: Human gut stool | place: China | collected 2011
AGATTTCCTTATTCGAGGATCTTCGTTTTCCTGTTGGTAAGAATGTCGAAGATAACTTCCTTATGTATAAACTCTTATTAAAGGCCAATCGTGTGGTTCATACTGAGAAGTGTATCTACTGGTACCGAGTGGGTCGTAAGGATACGCTGTCACAGGTCTGGACTGAGAAGCGTGTTTTAGATGAGATGGAAGCTAAGAATGAAAAACTAGCTTTGCTAGGTATGTTGGGCTATGATTTGACCTGGCACCGTTATATTTATAAGACGCGTCTAAAACGGGCGATTGAAAAGATGGAAGAAGCTAATCTTCAAGATACTGAGACCTATAAGACGGCACAGGTTAACTTGAGATTTTTGGAGCAATAAAGGTCGAGGGTTAAGCTATTTATAGCTTGGATTAGTCAGAAAGGATAACTATGCTCATTATTGCACAAGAACCCAGTCAGGCAACGGAAAAACTGAGAAGATTACTAGATTCCTTTGGCATTCAGTCGCGTGTGTTTTATACGAATTTTGAAACGGATATTGATAAGGACACTATTAGTTTAGCATCGTCATTTATTTATTCCTCTGAGGAAGATTATCAAGGGAAACCACTCTTTTTTAACGATTTGTCAGTTCCTCTATATTGGGAATTGTGGACTTTGGGGATTACGACCTATATTTTTGATGGTCAAGACCGTCGTGCTAGTGTCATTTTTCGTGACAATCTAAAGGAACGTACGGTCAAACAAGTCCAATGGTTTGGACAAGGGGAAAAAGTTGTTGCGATAGACGATTATAATCGCTATGGCTGGCGTACCAAACAGCGTCTTCTGGATGATCAGGGACAAGGCATTATGGATATTTACTTTAATCGTAATCAAGAAGAGGCCTTGCTTCACTATATTCAAGATGGGTACCTGATTGATCAGGGGTCTGAAGGAAGAGATAGGATTTTCTCAGGTAAGGAAGAGTTGACTAAGGCTGTTCTGAATCAAATCCTCAAGTCAGATGAGTATATCATCTGTATGGATGCCACCCTACTCCCGATGTTGCAACTCCAACAACCAAATCGTCTGGTCTATTGTTCTGCTAGTCATGATGGACTTGAGCAGATTCAAAATCAGGTAAATCATACTTTGATTGCTAATTATTATCCCCAGGATGAGCGCAGGTCAGGTATGATTTATCTAGCTGGTGCGGAACAAGAAGGGACTAAAACTTTCACTCCTCAAGCCATGGTGATGACCGCTTCGGAAAATATTGAGGGCTTAGCTAGTTTGGTTGATGCTTTTCCGGATATTGACTTTCACATCGGAGCCCAAACTAGTATGGGACCTAAATTGACTTGTCTCGAAGATAAGGGAAATGTCCATCTTTACCCAGGGATTCGTCAGGAGAAATACCAAGAGCTACTAAGGAAATGTTTCATTTATTTAGACTTGAATTATGGAAGTGAAGTGTCTGATGCAACATTGGATGCGATTGAAAATGGGCAGCTACTTTATGGCTTGGAATCAACGGTTCATCGTCACTACTATAAGGACTTACCAACGGTCTATACTTCCTTAGAGGAACTAGAGCAAGGTTTCCGACAACTCTTACAACAAGCTGACTTTTATCCTAATGCTCTTGAAAGTCAGAAAGAGATTTTAAAACTCGCCGAGAGGGGAGAAATCCTAGCTTTCTTGACTAGATTGGAGGGGGAAAAAGATGACGATTTACACCTTTAACCTACTGGTTGGCTATGAGCCCAATGGTGTGGATGTGGCCCAGGCGTCGAGGGCTTTGATGCTACGTGAATTAAATGAGCCTGCTAAGTTTGTCTTTACGACCTGGCCGCAACCCTACAAATTAGATTATTATCTTTCTTTGGGGCATCGCTACGAGGAACTCCTCCATGCCTATCTTAGCTTTACAGATCAAGACAGTCATATTCCATCTTTGACAGTGGGGGCTTTGCAGCAAAAATTTAAGTTGACACGTCTAGATTTGAAGAGTCAAAGCGAAACAGACTCTGTTTATGTCTGTTCTGATGGCACTTCTTTAGTCTTCAAGATGGATTCCTACCAAAAAGGTTGTGTGCGGTATGTGGATTACCACGTCAATGGTATGCTTTTAAAGCGTGAGTGGTATGGAACAAGTAAATTAGTCACAGAATACTTTGAAAAAGGCATTATCATCAGGAGAAGTTATCACAATAAAGATGGTCGCATCGCCTTTGAAGAACTCAAGCAAGGGACCAGCTGGTTATATAGGTTGGGAACTGAGATTTTAGTAACAAAAACAGAGGTCATGCGTCGTTTTCTAGCAAGACTTCCACTGACAACTGCGGATACCTTGTTGCTGGATAGGGCCTCCTTGATGGAGTTTATGCGACCGATTTATGAATTGGATACACCTGCAAAGTTAGGCTTCGTTTTTCATTCAGAGCATGAGTTTGAAAATGGCGACCTCTACTATGAGTATTATTACATCTTTAAGTACGCCCAACGTTTTGATTTCTTCATTACAGCTACGGAGGCACAAAAGGCTGTTTTAGAGCATACCCTGGAAAAGCAAGGTGTAACAGATGCTAGTATTCATGACCTAGCAGTGGGACATTTGGATAACCTTATTTTTCCAGAGGAGCAGAGGAAACCTCTTAGTTTGATGACGGCTTCGCGATTGGACCCACGTAAACGCTTGGATTTAGCTATAAGAGCAGTCGCCCTTGCTCATGAAAAAGAGCCAAATCTTCACTTTGACATCTACGGCAAAGGTGGCGAGCAAGAGAATCTACAAGATCTGATTGATACTCTTGGGGCAGGTGACTTCATCCAACTTCGGGGTCATGCGGATTTGCGTGAAGTTTACCCACAGTATGAACTTTATGTCACCACCTCTCAGTGGGAGACCTTTGGCTTGACTCTGATGGAAGCGGTGGGAGCAGGTCTAGCCTTGGTTGGTTTTGACGCCCGTTATGGCAATCCAACTTTCATCAAAGATGGTAAAAACGGCTTTCTGGTTCCTTATAGCGAGGCTATGGATGAGGATCTACTTGTTTCTCAGATGGCCGACAAGATTGTATTTGCCTTAGAAAGTGATCTTGAGTCTATGCACCAAGCCTCATATGACCTGGCAAAACATTATTTGAAACCAGAAATTTTAGAAGCCTGGAGAAAGCTCCTGGTAGCCATACGATAAGTGTTTTGAAAAAGCTCTATCTCTGTAAACTGTAGTGCAAAAAAGTTACTACAGTTTTTTTATCCTCCAAGCAAAATAGGCCTAATTATGGTAAAATAGAACGTATTGAAAAATCATCATTTCACGAAAGGAAGCAAGATGAAAATTACGCAAGAAGAGGTAACCCACGTTGCCAATCTTTCAAAATTGAAATTCTCTCCAGAAGAGACAGCTGAGTTTGCGACAACCTTATCGAAGATTGTTGATATGGTGGAATTATTGGAAGAGGTGGACACAACGGGTGTTGCCCCAACAACGACCATGGCTGATCGCAAGACTGTATTGCGTCCGGATGTTGCTGAAAAAGGGACTGACCGTGACCGTTTGTTTAAAAATGTACCTGAAAAAGACAATTACTACATCAAGGTACCAGCTATCCTAGAAGATGGAGGAGATGCCTAATGTCATTCAACAATAAAACCATTGAAGAGTTGCACAATCTCCTTGTCTCTAAGGAAATTTCAGCAACCGAATTGACCCAAGCGACTCTTGACGATATCAAGGCGCGTGAAGAAGCAGTCAATGCCTTTGTGACGGTAGCAGAAGAAGCTGCCCTTGCACAAGCCAAGGCCATTGACGAAAAAGGAATCGATGCTGACAACCTCCTGTCAGGGATTCCACTCGCTGTCAAAGATAACATCTCTACTGACGGCATCTTGACGACTGCGGCCTCAAAAATGCTCTACAACTACGAGCCTATCTTTGATGCGACAGCTGTTGCCAATGCAAAAGCCAAAGATATGATTGTCATCGGGAAGACCAACATGGATGAATTTGCTATGGGTGGGTCCGGTGAAACATCTTACTATGGGGCGACTAAAAATGCTTGGGACCACAGCAAGGTGCCTGGTGGATCTTCTAGTGGTTCAGCAGCAGCTGTAGCTTCAGGGCAAGTTCGTTTGTCTCTTGGTTCTGATACTGGTGGCTCTATCCGCCAACCAGCTGCCTTCAACGGGATTGTTGGTCTCAAACCAACTTATGGAACTGTTTCACGTTTCGGTCTTATTGCCTTTGGTAGCTCACTTGACCAAATTGGTACCTTCTCACAAACCGTTAAGGAAAATGCCCTCTTGCTCAATGTCATTGCCAGTGAAGATGCCAAAGATTCAACTTCAGCGCCAGTACGCGTAGCCGATTTTACTTCTAAGATTGGTCAAGACATCAAAGGCATGAAGATTGCCCTTCCTAAGGAATACCTCGGTGAAGGAATTGACCCAGAAGTCAAAGAAACCATCCTCAATGCGGCTAAACACTTTGAAAAATTGGGAGCAACTGTCGAAGAAGTTAGCCTGCCTCATTCTAAATACGGGGTTGCCGTTTACTACATCATCGCTTCATCTGAAGCTTCTTCAAACTTGCAACGTTTCGACGGTATTCGTTATGGTTTCCGTGCGGAAGATGCCAAGAACTTGGATGACATCTATGTGAACACTCGTAGCCAAGGCTTTGGTGATGAAGTCAAACGCCGTATCATGCTTGGTACCTTTAGTTTGTCATCTGGTTACTACGATGCTTACTACAAGAAAGCAGGTCAAGTCCGTACCCTCATTATCCAAGATTTTGAAAAAGTCTTTGCGGATTACGACCTCATCCTTGGTCCAACAGCTCCAAGCGTGGCCTTTGATTTGGATTCGCTTAACCATGATCCGGTTGCCATGTACTTGGCGGACTTGTTGACCATTCCAGTTAACTTGGCAGGTCTTCCAGGGATTTCGATTCCTGCAGGTTTTGCGCAAGGTCTTCCAGTTGGGTTACAGTTGATTGGTCCTAAGTATTCGGAAGAAACGATCTATCAAGCTGCAGCTGCTTTTGAAGCAACAACGGATTACCACAAGCAACAACCCCTTATTTTCGGAGGTGACAATTAATGAACTTTGAAACAGTCATCGGACTTGAAGTCCACGTTGAATTGAATACAAACTCAAAAATTTTCTCACCAACCTCTGCTCACTTTGGGAATGAGCAAAATGCCAATACCAATGTGATCGACTGGTCTTTCCCAGGGGTACTTCCTGTCTTGAACAAGGGTGTTGTGGACGATGGAATCAAGGCAGCTTTGGCGCTGAATATGGATATCCACCAGCACATGCATTTTGACCGTAAGAACTATTTCTACCCTGATAATCCAAAGGCCTACCAAATTTCGCAATTTGACGAGCCAATTGGTTATAACGGTTGGATTGAAGTGCAATTGGAAGACGGAACAACTAAGAAAATCGGGATTGAACGTGCCCACTTGGAAGAAGATGCCGGTAAGAACACGCATGGAACAGACGGTTTCTCTTATGTAGACCTCAACCGTCAAGGGGTGCCATTGATCGAAATCGTATCTGAAGCAGACATGCGTTCTCCAGAAGAAGCCTACGCTTATTTGACAGCCCTTAAAGAAGTCATTCAATACACAGGTATTTCTGACGTCAAGATGGAAGAAGGGTCTATGCGGGTCGATGCCAACATTTCCCTTCGCCCATACGGTCAAGAGGAATTTGGTACCAAGACTGAGTTGAAAAACTTGAACTCTTTCTCAAACGTGCGTAAAGGTCTTGAATACGAAGTGGAGCGTCAAGCAAAAATTTTGCGTTCAGGTGGTGTCATTCGTCAAGAAACACGCCGTTACGATGAAGCAAACAAGAGCACTATCCTTATGCGTGTCAAAGAAGGCGCAGCGGATTACCGTTACTTCCCAGAACCAGACCTACCATTGTTTGAAATCTCAGATGAGTGGATTGAGGAAATGCGTACATCCTTGCCTGAGTTTCCAAAAGACCGCCGTGCTCGCTATGTGGCAGAGCTTGGCTTGTCTGACTATGATGCCAACCAATTGACAGCTACTAAGGTCACATCTGACTTCTTTGAAGCAGCCGTAGCCCTTGGCGGAGACGCTAAACAAGTGTCTAACTGGCTCCAAGGTGAAGTGGCTCAATTCTTGAACGCAGAAGGTAAAACGCTTGAAGAAATCAAGTTGACACCAGAAAACTTGGTCGAAATGATTGCCATTATCGAAGATGGAACTATCTCTTCTAAGATTGCCAAGAAAGTCTTCGTTCATTTGGCGAAAAACGGTGGCGGTGCGCGTGAATACGTCGAAAAAGCTGGATTGGTACAGATTTCAGACCCTGAAGTCTTGATCCCAATCATCCACCAAGTCTTTGCAGACAATGAAGCAGCCGTAGCCGACTTCAAGTCAGGTAAACGTAACGCTGACAAGGCCTTCACAGGCTTCCTCATGAAAGCAACCAAAGGCCAAGCCAACCCACAAGTAGCCCTCAAGCTACTTGCCCAAGAATTGGCGAAGTTGAAAGAAGATTAATAGAAAAAGAACCAACCGAGAGGTTGGTTTTTTATTTTTGGAGAATATAAAAACTCCTAACGAACAAAGTGGTAGGAGTTTGTGAGATAGGGTTTGTGATTTTAAAAGCGAGGAAGAGCTGAAGCAACCTTCATTTCTTCAGGAACAGTGACAATAACTTGATGAGCTTTTAAATGATATTTATCCATAATCCATTGGCGAAGTGTTTCTTTAGAGACATTAGTAGTACCTCGGAATTCATGACCATTATCGTGAGCTGTCCAGTCTCCCATTGTCTTGAAATCGGTATTCTTAAGTAAGTTAGGATATTGATCTAGTTCCTTAAGTTGAACAATAGTAAAGATGTTATCGTCACGTACAATGACGTTTTTCTTTAAAGCCTTACTAAAGTACCAGAAGAGCATAGCAACAGCACTCACTCCAACAACAAGTCCTGCAAAAGCAATTAAAAACTGTATGAAATTCATAATATTGCCTCCTTATGAGACATAGTATACTCTTAATCTAAAACGTTTTCAAATAAAAGATAACCTATTAGTTTCCGTAGTACTATGGAAAAAGAATGCGTTTTCATTACTGTTTGTGAAGCTTATAATATAAGTATCAAAGTCAGGAGGAAAAACGATGACTACTTTTAAAGATGGATTTTTGTGGGGCGGTGCTGTAGCTGCTCATCAACTTGAAGGTGGATGGCAAGAAGGGGGAAAAGGAATCAGTGTTGCAGATGTCATGACAGCTGGTCGCCATGGAGTTGCTCGTGAAATTACCCCAGGTGTTTTGGAAGGCAAATATTATCCAAACCATGAGGCTATAGATTTTTACCATCGTTACAAAGGAGATATAGCACTTTTTGCTGAAATGGGATTTAAATGTTTCCGAACATCGATTGCCTGGACACGTATTTTCCCAAAAGGTGATGAATTAGAGCCTAATGAAGAAGGTTTGCAATTTTATGATAATCTTTTTGATGAATGCTTGAAGCATGGAATTGAACCTGTAATTACTTTATCTCATTTTGAGATGCCTTATCATTTGGTTACAGAATATGGTGGGTGGAAAAATCGAAAATTAATTGATTTCTTTGTTCGCTTTGCGGAAGTCGTATTCAAGCGTTATAAAGATAAGGTTAAATACTGGATGACCTTTAATGAAATCAACAATCAGGCCAATTACCAGGAAGATTTTGCCCCATTTACGAACTCTGGTATTGTATATGAGGAAGGTGACGACCGAGAAGCTATCATGTATCAAGCAGCACACTATGAGTTAGTAGCCTCTGCTAAAGCAGTAAAAATCGGTCATGAAATCAATCCAGATTTTCAAATTGGTTGTATGATTGCGATGTGTCCTATTTATCCTGCAACTTGTAATCCTAAAGATATTTTAATGGCTATGAAGGCTATGCAAAAACGTTATTACTTTACTGATGTACATGTTTTTGGTAAATATCCTGAACATATTCTCAAGTATTGGGAACGTAAAGGAATTTCAGTTGATTTTACAGATCAAGATAAAGAGGATTTACTTGAAGGAACAGTAGACTATATTGGATTTAGCTACTATATGTCTTTTGCTATCGACTCCCATCGTGAGAATAATCCTTATTTTGATTATCTTGAAACAGAAGATTTGGTTAAAAATAATTATGTTCAGGCATCTGAGTGGGAGTGGCAGATTGACCCAGAGGGCTTACGTTATGCATTAAATTGGTTTACTGATCACTATCATTTGCCACTATTTATTGTTGAAAATGGTTTTGGTGCCATAGATCAAGTTGAAGAAGATGGCATGGTTCATGATGATTACCGCATTGATTACTTAGGTGCTCATATTCGTGAAATGAAAAAAGCTGTAGTTGAGGATGGCGTCGATCTAATGGGCTATACTCCTTGGGGATGTATAGACCTGGTTTCTGCTGGTACCGGTGAGATGAGGAAACGTTACGGATTTATCTATGTGGATAAAGATGATGATGGACAGGGAAGTTATGAACGCTCACCGAAAAAATCATTTAATTGGTATAAAGAGGTTATTGCATCCAATGGTGCAACAGTAGAATAGTATTAGGAAGCTGGGAAGATGCCCAGCTTCTTTACTAAATAGGAGAATAGATATGATTGGTAGCATTGCAGCAATTTTAACAACATTTGCCTTTTTACCACAAGTTGTGCGTGTAGTAAAAACCAAAGATACTGAATCCATTGCTTTAGGGATGTATGTTATGCAGGTCATTGGCATCGCTTTGTGGCTTGCCCATGGAATTCATATTGGAGACTTACCTTTGATTTTGGCTAATAGTGTTTCGTTTTTGCTATCTGGTATTATTTTGATTTATAAATTGAAGTACAAATAATTATTTTCCGTATCGTTGAGGAAAAATCAGCAATGGTAATTGTAAGCGCTTTATTTTATAATTATAGTGTAAATAAGAAATAGCCCAATCAGGTATCAATTTGATGGGATTAGATTAAAGGAGAAAATCTTATGGCAAAAGCATTGATTATTTGTGCAGCAGGAATGTCTTCATCACTCATGGCAAAGAAAACAACTGAATTTCTAAAGGGGAAAGGTCAGGATATTGAGGTTGATGCTATTAGTGCAACTGAAGGTGGAAAAGCTATTGCAGCAGCAGAGTTTGATTTGTATCTTGTAAGTCCTCAAACAAAAATGTATTTTAAACAGTTTGAAGAAGCAGGTGCTAAAGCTGGAAAACCAGTTGTTCAAATTCCACCACAAGCTTACATTCCAATTCCAATGGGAATTGAAAAAATGGCTAATTTGATTCTAGAAAATATATAATCTTTGCTAAAGAAATAATCCAAATAATAAAGGTTGATTAACATTATCTGTTAGACAGATTATAAATGATTCATAATGTATCATATGCTCAAAAAAAAGAAGTAGAGATGTGAAAATATCCTATAATAGAAGGTGAAAATATCATTTTTAGGAGGATATGTGAGTGTCAGAAACTAGGGAAAAAAACATCCTTCAATTCTTGATAAAGCATAGGGAACGTTATGTTACAAGTAAGGAGCTTGCGGATTACTTGTCCTGTTCGGATAGGACTGTACGTAATCACTTAAAATCAATTGATCAAACGTTAAACCTTCAAGGTGTCAGGTTGGTGTCAAAACAAGGACAAGGCTATCGACTAATTTTTGAAAGCCAAGAAGCTTATCAAACGTTTCGTCTGATCTATGAATTAGAGGATGATTACAATACAAAAACATCTATGTCCAAAGGTGATGATCGGCTAGCTTTCATTTTAAATAAGCTCTTGTTTGAACAGGTTCCAGTTCTTTTTGATGATTTAGTTGAGGAGCTATATGTTAGTCGCTCAACCTTGTCTAATGATTTTAAAAAGATACGCCAGATGCTGGCTGAGTATAACCTAACTATAGAAAGTAGAGCGAATAAAGGTGTCTATGTTTCTGGTGAAGAACGTGACAAACGTCGCTTCATTATGAGTTATTTCTTGGAGAACCAGTTTTTTAAAGCATTGCACACTTATGTGAAGTCAAATTTTTTTGACCAGAATCTTCCGTTAGAGGAATTGGCAAAAATTGTTTTAGAAGAATGTCAGGAAGCTAATCTGAAGTTATCGGATTTTGTCTTACAAAATTTAGTTGTTCATATAGCTTTAGCAATAAGCCGTATCAAGTCTGGTTTTGAAATTAGTAACTTAGATTCTCAGATGACAGAGAATGACATCGAACACCAGGTTGCTAAGAAGATTCTTTCAAGAGTAAGTAAGGTAACCAATCAGGAATTTCCAGTTCAAGAGGTCGACTACATTACTCTACATCTGTTAGCAAAAAGTCAGTTACCTCAAAACTATCAAACAGATTTTTCTAAAGAGGCACTAAAAGATTCTTTGGTCCAAACTTTTAAAACGTTAGGACTAGATGATATATACCACTTTTCTTCAGATTTTCAACTCATTGAGAGTCTTATAACCCACTTGATGACCTTGCAGGTGCGTTTAGCAAGTCGGATTAATCTTAATAATCCATTAGTTGATGAGGTTAAACAGAATTATAGTGATGTATTCTTCTTGACTAAGGAAATTCTTGCGAACATGGAAGCTTTTTCACAAGCTACTATCTCCGACGATGAAATAGTTTATATCTGTCTTCATTTCTTGGCTGCTATCGAACGTCGAAAAGAAAATCATAAATTTTCAGTATTGGCAATTTGTGCGACAGGATTTGGGGCTGCTCAAATGCTTCGGAATCGTCTTGAGTCTGAGCTTGGAAATCGTATAGATGTTGTTGATGTCATAGGTTACTATGAGTTGAACCAAGAAAAGATAGACGATATTGATTTTATTGTATCGGCTGTTGATTTATCGAACCTTTACTTTCATATACCAGTTTTTACGGTAAGTGTCTTTCTTAAATCTGAGGAAATATCTCAGATTCGTCATGCTATGAATCAGATGCAAGTCTCAAGAATTCGGAAACGTTCAGAAGTAGCCCGTATTGAAGACGATAATTGTAAACAATACTTTAGCCAAGATAACTTCTTTGTGTGGACGAGATGCGATAAAACACGACTATTGGAAGAAATGGCTGAAGGTCTATCTGTTGGTGAATCGGATGACTTTAAGCAGTCTTTACTCTATGAAATAAAACAGCGTGAGGAATTAAGCTCAGTAGTCTTTTCCGAAAAAATTGCAGTTCCTCACCCAATTATACCTTTGGGAAAAGAAGTGAAGGTCTCAGTTGCTATCTGCCAAGAGCCTTTATCATGGGATAATCAAGGTTCAGATGTTCAACTTGTTTTTCTTTTATCACCATCTAAATATGGAAATGAAGGATTAGCGGATGTGACAACAAAAATTGTTTCTTTAACAGAAAATGATGATTTACAAAAGCAATTAATCAAATGCAAGGATTTTGATGAGTTTATTACAATATTTGAAAAAATAACATAGGAGGTTCATATGAATCAAGAAGAACTACAGGTTGCAGCCTTTGAAATCATTCTTCATTCAGGTACTGCTAGAACAGAAATTCATGAAGCGTTTGCAGATATGCGAGAAGGTCGCTTTGACGAAGCAGAAGCTAAGTTAGACCATTCAAATGAAGAAATTTTAGAAGCACACCATGCACAAACAAAACTTTTGCAAGACTATGCAAGTGGTGTAGAAATTAAGATTGAAATTATCATGGTCCATGCTCAAGACCATTTAATGACCACAATGACTCTATTGGAAGTGGCAAAAGAAATGCTAGTTCTTCATAGAAAGGTTGGCTAAATAGATATAGTTAAACAAGGAGGAAGACAATGACAAAAAAAGAACAACTAGAAATCGAGCGTCAACGTCGGGAGACAGCATTAAAAAATACTTTCTTTAATCGCTACCTTCTTCTACGTTATACAATAGCACTCTTCTTTTTTGGCAATATTTATTGGCTTTTGAATCAATTTATTCGTCCTTCTTTTGTTATTGTTCTTCCTATTACGTTAATTGTATTAGCGATTTTGGCTACTGTTGAGCAGTTTCGATTGTATGGCAAGCGTGATGAACGTTTGAAAGTGACTCAGATGTTTGTTCGCTCGCAAGCTGTTATTCAGGTGGGACTACTTGTTCTAACTTGGACAAGTCTGTTTACAACTCTTTTCCCAATTTTTGAAAATAATCAAGCTGCACGTTTCTTCGTTTTTGTTATTCTTTTACTAGGTTTAGGCCTTTGCTTGCTAAATCTTAAAAAAATTCAAGAAATATATGAACGTAAAGATAAGGCTTATCAACGCTTTATCCAGTTAGAAAAGAGTTCTATAACCTTATAACAACTTTTAAAAGGATTGCTATTGAAATATATATAATTATTATTAAGGAGGTCCGATTATGGATCAACAAAACGGATTATTTGGTTTCCTTGAAAATCATGTCATGGGACCAATGGGAAAACTTGCCCAGTTTAAAGTTGTACGGGCAATCACGGCAGCAGGTATGGCAGCTGTACCATTTACTATTGTTGGGTCAATGTTCTTGGTATTTAGTATTCTGCCACAAGCTTTCTCATTCTGGCCAATTGTAGCTGATATTTTCTCAGCTTCATTTGATAAGTTTACTTCTCTATACATGGTTGCTAACTATGCTACTATGGGTTCCCTCTCTCTTTACTTTGTTCTCTCACTTGCTTATGAGTTAACTAAAATCTATGCAGAAGAAGAAGAACTAAATATGAATCCTCTTAACGGTGCTCTTCTTGCGCTCATGGCGTTCATTATGACCGTTCCACAAATCATTTTTGACGGTGGAATGATGAAAGCTGTAGGTAGCCTTAAAGAAGGTGCAGTCATTGCTGACGGTTGGGCAATGGGCAATGGAGTTACTCGTTTTGGTACTACTGGTATTTTCACAGCTATTATCATGGCTATTGTGACAGTCCTTATTTATCGTACATGTGTAAAACGTAATTGGGTTATTAAAATGCCTGATGCCGTTCCAGAGGGTGTTTCTCGTGGATTTACAGCCTTGATTCCGGGCTTCGTCGTTGCTTTTGTAGTTATCTTTATTAACGGTGCACTTGTGGCGTTGGGAACTGACATCTTTAAAGTTATTGCTATTCCATTTGGGTTTGTTGCTAACCTAACTAACTCATGGATTGGATTAATGATTATTTATCTTTTAACTCAACTTCTCTGGATTGTAGGGATTCATGGCGCTAACATTATCTTTGCGTTCGTTAACCCTATCGCACTTGCTAACATGGCAGAAAATGCTGCTGGTGGTCACTATGCTGTAGCTGGTGAATTTTCTAACATGTTTGTTATCGCGGGTGGATCAGGTGCAACTCTTGGTCTGTGTCTCTACATTGCTTTTGCTGCCAAATCAGAGCAACTTAAAGCAATTGGACGTGCCTCAGTTGTTCCAGCCTTGTTCAACATTAATGAACCATTGATTTTTGGTTTGCCAATTATCTATAATCCAGCATTAGCAATTCCATTTATCTTAGCGCCAATGGTTACAGCTACTATTTACTACTTTGTTAATGCCTTACATTTGATTAATCCTGTTATTGCACAAGTTCCATGGCCACCGCCAGTGGGAATCGGACCCTTCTTAGGAACTGCTGATCTCCGTGCGGTCCTAGTTGCTCTTGTCTGTTCTCTTGCTGCCTTCCTTGTTTATTTCCCATTTATTCGTGTTTACGATAAGAAATTGTTGAAAGAAGAACAGGAAGCTTAATTTTTAATTAAGGATCTCAACGTTAGTTGAGGTCTTTTTTTGTTATACTAGTGATATTCAATTACGTATCTTATAAGCAGGAGCATGCCTATGAACAAATTTTTAAGAGTCTTATTTATCCTCGTCATCCTCGCCATGACTGGTGCTATTATTTTTCAGCTATTCTTCCCAACTTATATGGGAAGTCATTCGGGGTACGGTATTTCTGTCGGATGGCAGAGGGAGATTGGCATTTGGAATGTTGCAGTCCTTGTGATCCTGATTGCTGTAAATCTCAAGTACGATTGGTTTTATCTGAGAGCTGTACTGATAGCTTTGATTATTGGAGGCCTTGGGATTGGGACTAATCATTTCTTTAGCTATCTTCAATACCATCACTCAGTCAATGCTGTTGGAGCTTTTGAGAATTATCTTTTAGTCCTTGGCTGGATTATAGGTTGGTGGCTTGAAAATTCCTCAAGAAAAAGAGTTTAATTTTTCTGAAGTTATCGCCTGACTTACGACTCCCTGTGTTATAATAAATGGGCATTATTATAATCGAGGAAAACACATGTCTAAACAATTAAAAGGGAGTCTGATGGTCCTGATTGCTGGAATTGCTTGGGGATTTTCAGGAGTTTCTGGTCAATATCTATTGGCTCATGGTGTGAATGTCAATCTTCTGACGAGTTTACGTTTGATTCTGTCTGGTATTTTACTGACAGCTTCGGTCTTTTTTAGGCAGCCAGACAAATTGGTTCAAGCTATTAAAGATAAGAAGACCTTAGTAAGTATCGCCTTATTTGCACTCTTTGGTCTGGTCTTGAATCAGTATGCCTATCTTAGTGCCATTCAGTACACGAATGCAGGGACTGCGACGGTCTTGCAGTATGTCACGCCAGTACTCATTCTGGCTTTTGTATGTGCCAAACATCGTAGGTTGCCAACGGCAGCAGAGCTAGTGGCGATTACCATGGCTATTGTGGGAACCTTTATCATAGCAACGCATGGTCAGCTGACAGAATTGGCCATTACGCCTCTGGGCTTGTTCTGGGGCCTCTCTTCGGCGGTGACCTATGCACTTTATATCTTACTGCCTGCTAAAGCTATTGAAAAATGGGGCAGTTTGATTGTCATTGGTTTAGGCCTGTTGCTTGGTGGTTTGATCTTTCCGATTGCTATCCAAGCTTGGAGGTATGAGCTACCCTTGACTAGTGGAAATCTTTTAGCGCTCTTTGGTTTGGTCTTTATTGGGACAGTCTTTGCTTACACCATTTTCCTTAAGGGGACTACCATGGTTGGAGCTGTAAAAGGGAGTCTCTTGGCTTCGGTGGAACCCGTAGCATCGGTCATTTTGACCGTATTAATTATGGGCGACCATTTCTTTGCCATTGATGTGATTGGAATGATTTTAATTGTTCTTGCTGTCATCATCATATCGCTTAAGAATTTAGTTGCCCTTAAAAAACAAGGAAAAATTCAGAGATAAGAATGGAGCCTGAGTGATTTTGGCTCTTTTCTTTATTGTTTTGTAAAGGCTGTTCTTAAAAAATAGGACTTAAGTCCCACACATAAACCTTAAAAATATGGTAGAATAAGAGGTAAACTAACATTTTGGAGAGAAAATGAGTATAGACGATTATAGGCCCCATTTTATGGTGGAGGCTGTTTATGATTTGAAACCTGACCAGCTACGTGAACACGGGATTCGTGCCGTCTTGGTCGATTTGGACAATACCTTGATTGCTTGGAACAACCCTGATGGGACTCCTGAGCTACGTGCTTGGTTGGATGAGATGACTGAGGCTGATATTCCAGTGGTTGTGGTCTCTAACAATAAATATGAACGTGTTGAACGTGCGGTTGCCAATTTCCATGTGGATTTCGTGAGTCGTGCCATGAAGCCTTTCACTAAAGGCATTAATGAAGCGATTGAGCGCTATCACTTTAACCGTGAAGAAGTTGTAATGGTGGGTGACCAGCTCATGACTGACATTAGGGCTAGCCACCGAGCAGGTATTCGCTCGATTTTGGTTAAGCCTTTGGTGAAGTCTGATTCTTGGGTGACCAAGTTTAACCGTTGGCGTGAACGTCGCATGTGGAAAAAGATTGAAAAAGCATATGGTCCTATGACCTTCAACAAAGGAATTTAATGGAAGAATTATTTTGTATTGGGTGTGGAGCCCAAATTCAAACAGAAGATAAAGAAAAAGCAGGTTTCACACCTGCTAGCTCTATTAAAAAGGCCGAGGAAACAGGTGAGTTATACTGCCAGCGCTGTTTCCGTCTTCGTCATTACAATGAGATTGTGGATGTCCACATCACAGATGATGAATTTTTAAAATTGCTTCATGAAGTTGGTGATAGTGATGCCCTCGTTGTCAATGTCGTTGATATTTTTGATTTTAATGGATCAATCATACCAGGCTTATCACGTTTTGTTTCGGGAAATGATGTGCTCTTGGTTGGAAATAAAAAGGATATCCTACCTAAATCCGTTAAAGATGGTAAGGTAACTCAATGGTTGACAGAACGTGCCCACGAAGAAGGGATGCGTCCTGTGGATGTCATGTTGACATCTGCTCAAAATCATCATGCCATTAAAGAGTTGATTCAGCGTATTGAAAAACTCCGTAAGGGTCGTGATGTTTATGTTGTCGGTGTTACGAATGTTGGTAAATCAACCTTAATTAATGCCATCATCAAAGAAATTACTGGTGATAAAGATGTTATCACAACCTCTCGTTTCCCAGGAACGACCCTTGATAAGATTGAAATCCCATTGGATGACGGTAGCTATATTTTTGATACACCAGGAATTATCCACCGACACCAGATGGCACACTATCTGTCAGCGAAGGATCTCAAGTACGTTAGTCCTAAGAAGGAAATTAAGCCAAAAACTTACCAGTTAAATGCAGGACAAACCCTATTCCTAGGCGGTCTTGGACGTTTTGACTTTATTGATGGTGATAAACAAGGTTTCACAGCCTTCTTTGACAATAACTTGAAGCTTCATCGTACCAAACTTGAAGGCGCAGATGCCTTTTATGATAAGCATGTTGGAAGTCTCCTCATGCCTCCTGGGCCAAAGGATCTTGCCGATTTTCCGAAACTTGTCCGTCACGAGTTCACTGTCAAAGATAAGACAGACATTGTCTTCTCAGGATTAGGATGGATCCGTGTCCAAGGAAAAGCTGACCAACCAACCATCGTTGCCGCTTGGGCACCAGAAGGCGTTGGTGTCGTCGTACGAAAAGCAATTATTTAAACTTAGTAAAGTAGTTAAAAGTATAAAAAGGTCTTTTCAATGAACATGAAGTTTGCCTAGATTTAAGCCATAAGCAAATAATGTGTTTTTCGCCGTGATTGTAATCCAAGCAACACACTATGTTACTTGGATTAGGAATTTTTGAGATATTAGGCTCAAAATTAGCTATGAAGCCTAAGGTTTACGAGGGGCCCTATCATCTAAGAAAAACATCAAAAAATAAAAAAGGAATAAACATGTCACTAACATCAAAACAACGTGCCTTCCTCAAATCGGAAGCCCACACCCTTAAACCTATTGTACAAATCGGGAAAAACGGTCTTAACGATCATATCAAAACTAGCGTTCGTAACGCCCTTGATGCCCGTGAGTTAATTAAGGTAACCCTTCTTCAAAATACTATGGAAGATATCCATGAAGTTGCTGAAATCTTGGAAGAAGAAATTGGCTGTGATACAGTCCTCAAGATTGGACGTATCTTGATTCTTTACAAGGAATCAGCTAAAAAAGAAAATCGTAAGTTGTCACCAAAGGTTAAAGCCATCCAAAAATAGTTGATGACGTTACTTGGTGAAGGACAAATTAAGGTATAGAAACACTTTTAAAGCATTGAAGATGTTAAAAAATCATATAATGCTTGAATAAGAGGAGACGAACATGGCATTAGATCTTGTAACCCCGTTTACAAAGGTTCAATTAGAGGAAGAAATTAAAGATACCGGCCGTAAGCAGGTTGGAATATTAGGTGGAAATTTCAATCCTGTTCACAATGCCCACCTGGTTGTTGCAGACCAGGTGCGTCAGCAGTTAGGTCTCGATGAAGTTCTTCTCATGCCTGAATTTGAGCCCCCTCATATTGATAAAAAAGAGACTATTGATGAAAAACATCGCCTTAATATGCTCATGTTGGCTATTAACGGCATCGAAGGTTTGGATATTGAAACCATCGAGTTGGAACGTAAGGGAATCAGCTATACTTATGATACCATGAAGCTCTTGACCGAGGCTAATCCTGATACGGATTATTACTTTATTATTGGAGCTGATATGGTCGAGTACCTACCAAAATGGCATCGTATTGATGAACTTATCGAGATGGTTCAATTTGTTGGTGTACAGCGTCCTAAGTATAAGGCTGGAACCTCATATCCTGTTATCTGGGTTGATGTGCCCCTTATGGATATTAGTTCAAGTGCAGTCAGAGCCTACATTAAGAAGGATCGTACACCTAACTTCATGGTGCCACAGTCTGTACTTGCCTACATCAAGAAAGCGGGGCTCTATAAATGACCTATGAAAAATACCTTGACTTTTCTCGTGACGAACTCCTTGAAAAAGTTAGATCGGTTATGAGTCCTAAACGCTTTAATCATGTTTTGGGTGTTGAGCGAGCTGCCATTGCTCTTGCTGAAAAGTATGGTTACGATACTGAAAAAGCTGGTTTGGCTGGCCTCCTTCATGATTATGCCAAGGAACTTCCAGACCAGGAATTCATAGAGCTAATCGATAAGTATGAGCTCGATCCTGAATTGAAAAAATGGGGAAACAATGTCTGGCATGGTATGGTTGGGATTTACAAAATCCAAGAAGATTTGGGTTTAACTGATTCTGAGATTTTACGCAGTATTGAAATCCATACTGTCGGAAGCCATGAAATGTCAACCCTAGATAAAATTGTCTATGTGGCTGATTATATTGAGCATAACCGTAATTTCCCTTTGGTAGAGGAAGCTAGACAAGTAGCAGAGCAATCCTTGGATAAGGCCGTTGCTTTTGAAACAGTTCATACGGTAGAACACTTGGCCCACCAAGCTCTACCGATTTTCCCACAAACCTTGGAAACCTATAATGCTTTTGTGCATTGCTTAAAAGATTAATAACAAATTACTGGAGAATATCATTGACTAAAGAAGAATTACTTGAATTGGTTGTCAAAGCTGCTGATGAAAAGCGAGCTGAAGACATTGTTGCCCTTGATTTGTACGGCCTTACAAGCCTAACAGATTACTTTGTTATTTTGAGTGCAATGAATAGCCGTCAGTTGGAAGCTATTGCCGACAACATCCGTGAGAAAGTGAAAGAAGCTGGCCTTGATGCTAGTCACATGGAAGGTGACAACAAGGGTGGTTGGATTCTTTTGGATCTTAACGATGTCGTTGTTCACATCTTTACAGAAGATGAACGTGCTCACTATAACCTTGAAAAACTCTGGCATGAAGCACCAATCGTGGATGTGTCAGCTTATTTGGCATAAAAATTGAACTCAGTTGGCGACAACTGGGTTTTGTTGCTTAAACTAAAGATTTAATAGGAAGGATAGAGCCTTGTGTTTGGTTGGTTTGTTAACTGAACACGAGCTAAAAGCTGTGAGAAAAAGAAAAACTTTCTTTGTATCTAGCGATTCGGCAGAAAGTTTCCTATTTTCTCTTTGCTTTTGACGCTCTTTGTATCTTAGAAAGGATTTGAACCCATCCTGTAATCGTCGGAAAATAGACAGTTCTATGTCAAATTATCAATATTAAAATTTATTATTTGGCGCAGTAGCTGATTGGACTCTTCATTCGCTTTTTAAGCTCGGAAGAGTACCTAATCAGCCTTGCGGGGGTGAGACAACGAACGATTTTTTTAAGAAAACTCGTTCTGTCTCACTCCCCCTAATTTTCATTCCGATTACGGACGGACTTGGTATCATGATTATGGCTACTTATGAAACTTTTGCGGCGGTCTACGACGCTGTTATGGATGATAGTCTTTACGATTTGTGGACGGATTTTTCCCTCCGTCATTTGCCAAAGACTAAGGACAAAAAGAAATTGCTTGAATTGGCTTGTGGAACAGGGATTCAATCTGTACGTTTTTCTCAAGCTGGTTTTGATGTCACTGGACTTGATTTGAGCGCTGATATGTTAAAGATTGCGGAGAAGCGTGCGTCTTCTGCCAAGCAGAAAATCGATTTTATTGAAGGCAACATGTTGGATTTATCGCAAGCTGGTAAGTATGATTTTGTGACCTGCTACTCAGATTCGATCTGCTATATGCAGGACGAAGTAGAGGTTGGAGACGTCTTCAAAGAGGTTTACAATGCCCTCAATGAGGATGGCGTCTTTATCTTTGATGTACACTCAACCTATCAAACGGATGAAGTTTTCCCTGGCTATTCTTACCATGAAAATGCAGACGACTTTGCTATGCTCTGGGATACTTATGAGGATGCGGCTCCGCATTCTATCGTCCATGAATTGACCTTCTTTGTCCAAGAGGAAGATGGAACCTTTAGCCGTCATGATGAGGTGCATGAGGAGCGCACCTATGAGGTCTTGACTTATGATATCTTGCTGGAGCAGGCTGGCTTCAAATCCTTCAAGCTTTACGCCGATTTTGAGGATAAGGAACCGACTGAAACTAGTGCACGTTGGTTCTTTGTGGCCCAAAAGTAAGAGCCTATGACAGTTACAGGTATTATTGCTGAGTTCAATCCTTTTCATAACGGTCACAAGTATCTCTTGGATCAGGCTAAAGGCGTAAAAATCGTTGCCATGTCTGGGAACTTTGTTCAGCGAGGTGAGCCAGCTATTGTGGATAAGTGGACTAGGGCTCAGATGGCTTTGGAAAATGGAGCTGACCTCGTGGTCGAGTTGCCTTTCTTGACTTCAGTCCAGTCTGCTGATTATTTTGCTGCTGGGGCCGTTGATATCTTGTCCCGACTGGGAATTGATAACCTTGCTTTTGGTACGGAAGAAGTCCTAGACTATCAGTCTATAGCGGATGTCTATGCTGAAAAGTCCGAGGACATGGAAGCCTTTGTGGAAAATTTACCAAGTGACTTATCTTATCCACAGAAGACACAAAAAATGTGGGAAAAGTTTGCTGGTGTGGATTTTACTGGCAATACACCCAACCATATTTTAGGATTAGCCTATGCCAAAGCTTGTGCTGGTAAGGGCATTAAGTTGAATCCTATCCAGAGACAAGGGGCCGGCTATCATTCCTCAGATAAGGAAGTATCTTTCGCTTCAGCAACCAGCCTACGTCTCCACAAGCAAGACAGTGATTTTGTGGATAAGTTCATGCCCAATAGTAAACTTTTTCAGACTTCTCCACAGGTCTCTTGGGATAATTATTTCCAATTGCTGGTTTATCAGATTCTCACACACCCTGATTTGACCACTATTTTTCAAGTGAATGAAGAGATTGCTAGCCGTTTAAAAGCTGCTATCCGTGAGGCCTCTTCTGTGGAGGAGCTGGTGGATAAGGTAGCAACCAAACGCTATACAAAGGCTCGTGTACGTCGTATTTTGACTTATATCCTGGTCGGAGCTGTGGATAATCCTTTACCTCAAGCTCTTCATGTCCTTGGGTTTTCTCAAAAAGGGCAGTCTCATCTCAAATCTGTGAAAAAGTCTGTGGATATAGTGGCTCGGATTGGAAGGGAACCTTGGGATATGCTTACACAACAAGCGGATAATGTTTATCAATTAGGTAACCCCGAGCTTTGCGAACAAAACTTTGGACGTGTACCGATTAGAGTAAAATAGTTTTATAGAAGGTCTACCTCTGGTAGGCTTTTTTTGCTTCTTTTTCGAATAAATGTAATAGAAAGGATAAAGTTGTACAAGTTCCTGACAAGTTTGTTCTTTTGGTATATAATAAAAGAAAAGAGGAAAATGAGGTATGCTAATGGAAGCAGTCGTCTATTCAACGTTTCGAAATCATTTAAAGGATTATATGAAAAAGGTTAATGATGAATTTGAACCTTTAGCTGTAGTCAATAAAAATCCCGATGAAGATATTGTAGTGGTCTCAAAGAGTGAATGGGATAGCATTCAAGAAACATTGCGTATTGTTCAAAATAAAGAACTATCAGACAAGGTTTTAAGGGGAATGGCTCAGGTACATGCTGGAGAGACTCAAGAACATGCACTAAAGGAGTAGAAAATGTTACTCACTTTCACTGAAGATGCATGGATGGATTATTGTTATTGGCAAAATCAGGATAGGAAGACACTTAAGCGAATCAATAAGCTAATTAAAGACATTCAACGGAATCCTTTTTCAGGTATTGGTAAGCCAGAACCCTTGAAGTATGACTTTCAAGGAGCTTGGTCTCGACGAATTGATGCTGAAAATCGTTTGATTTATATGATTGATGGTAAGAGTGTTGCCTTTCTATCTTTTAAAGATCATTATTAGGTCTACCTCTGGTAGGCTTTTTTTACTTTTCGTAAACGATTCTCGAAAAAGGTCAAAAAAGATCAAACAAAACTATTGACCTTTACTGACTAATGGTGTATTATGGTCTCATAAGGATTTAGCTTCCTTATAAATCTTGCAGTTCTTGCCTAAATACTTGTCATAAAGTTATTTTGGTTTGACTGCAAAAAAAATTTATGACAAAGGTCAAAAAAAGTCAAAAAAAACTATTGACCAATACTGACTAATGTTGTAGAATATAAACATAAGGAAATGAAATCCTTATGAAGGCTGTGCAAATAGCCCATATACCAATATAAAAAGGATTGCAGCTAGTCTGCAAAAATTTTCATCTGAAAGGTCAGTAAAAGTCAAAGCTAAATTCTTGACCTGATTGGATGAAAGGTATATGATAAAACTATAAGGAAAAGGATTCCTTAATGTACAAGTTTCTTTCTGAAAAAAATTATTCATAGTTTTGAAAGAGGCTTAGAAGTTAGCTATATTGAGAGATTCACAGAAAGAAGGTGGCTCTTATGCTAAATGACAATTTATTTAAGACTGTGAAAGTTCTCAGTCTCCTACCAAGAGCAAAACCTGAAATTATTAGAAGAGTAGTTGAAGCTACTAAAAATTTTTAGGGTTTTGGTCAGTAAAAGTCAAAACAGACATATTAACATAAACATAACATTTAAGAAATTCACAAGATAAGACAAAACGAGGTAATTATATGAACAACAACTTTAACAATATGGATGATCTTTTCAATCAATTGATGGGTAACATGGGTGGTTTCCGTTCTGAAAACCGTCGCTACATGATTAACGGTCGTGAAGTGACACCTGAAGAATTTGCGATTTACCGTCAAACAGGTCAATTGCCTGGTAATGAAGCTGAAGCAGTGAACCCAACGCAACAACAGGGTAAAGGACCTAAACAAGATGGTATCCTTGCTAAGCTTGGTCGTAACTTGACAGAAGAAGCTCGTGAAGGTAAATTGGATCCTGTTATCGGACGTAACAAAGAAATCCAAGAAGCTTGCGAAATCTTGGCCCGTCGTACCAAGAATAACCCAGTCCTTGTCGGGGACGCTGGGGTTGGTAAAACAGCCGTAGTTGAAGGTTTGGCACAAGCCATCGTAAATGGTGATGTTCCAGCTGCTATCAAGAATAAAGAAATCATTTCAATTGATATTTCTGGACTTGAAGCTGGTACTCAATACCGTGGTAGCTTTGAAGAAAACATTCAAAACTTGGTAAACGAAGTCAAAGAAGCTGGAAACATTATCCTCTTCTTCGATGAAATCCACCAAATTCTTGGTGCCGGAAGCACTGGTGATGGTCAAGGGTCTAAAGGTCTTGCTGATATCTTGAAACCAGCTCTTTCACGTGGTGAATTGACAGTGATTGGTGCAACAACTCAAGATGAATACCGTAACACTATCTTGAAGAACGCTGCCCTTGCTCGTCGTTTCAACGAAGTTAAGGTCAATGCTCCTTCTGCTGAAGATACTTTCAAGATTCTCCAAGGTATCCGTGATCTTTATGAAAAACACCACAATGTTATCTTGCCAGATGATGTTTTGAAGGCAGCGGTAGATTTCTCTGTACAATACATTCCACAACGTAGCTTGCCAGATAAGGCTATCGACCTTGTCGATGTAACAGCTGCTCACTTGGCTGCTCAACATCCAGTAACTGATGTGAATGCTGTTGAACATGAAATTGAAGAAGAAAAAGCTAAACAAGAAGCTGCAGCTGCCAGAGAAGACTACGAAGCAGCTCTAAACGCTAAGGTTCGTATTGAAGAACTTGAAAGGAAAATTGCTAATCATACAGCAGACCTCAAAGTCACTGCAACTGTTAACGATGTGGCTGAATCTGTAGAACGTATGACTGGTATTCCAGTGTCACAAATGGGTGCAACTGATATCGAACGTTTGAAAGATATGGGTCACCGTTTGCAAACTAAGGTTATCGGTCAAGATAAAGCCGTTGAAGCAGTGGCACGTGCCATCCGTCGTAACCGTGCAGGATTTGACGAAGGGAACCGTCCAATCGGTAGCTTCCTCTTTGTAGGTCCTACTGGTGTTGGTAAAACTGAGTTGGCTAAACAATTGGCTCTTGATATGTTCGGTACTAAAGATGCCATCATCCGTTTGGACATGTCAGAATTTAGCGACCGCACAGCCGTTTCTAAATTGATTGGTACAACAGCTGGTTATGTTGGTTATGATGACAATAGTAATACTTTGACAGAACGTGTGCGCCGTAATCCTTACTCAATCGTCCTTCTTGACGAAATTGAAAAGGCTGACCCTCAAGTCATCACCCTTCTCCTCCAAGTTTTGGACGATGGTCGTTTGACAGATGGTCAAGGTAACACTGTAAACTTCAAGAATACTGTCATTATCGCAACTTCAAACGCAGGATTTGGCTATGAAGCTAACTTGACAGAGGATGCTGATAAACCAGAACTTATGGATCGTTTGAAACCTTACTTCCGTCCAGAATTCCTTAACCGTTTCAATGCTGTCATCGAATTCTCACACTTGAGCAAAGAAGATCTTTCTAAGATTGTAGACCTTATGTTGGTTGAAGTTAACAAGACGCTTTCTAAGAAAGACATTGACTTGGCAGTTAGCGAAGCTGCTAAAGAATACATGACTGAAGAAGGCTACGATGAAGTCATGGGTGTTCGTCCACTCCGCCGTGTGGTTGAACAACAAATCCGTGACAAAGTCACAGACTTCCACTTGGATAACCTTGATGCTAAACACCTAGAAGCTGATATGGAAGATGGTGTCTTGGTTATCAAAGAAAAAGATGCTAAATAAAAAGCATAAAACCTCCTAATCCTATTTATGAAGCAGAGATGTTAAACGTCTCTGCTTTTCTTTTTATAATTTTTTTAGACTTTCCTTGGGTGCTACGGACGGAAGCGACTTCCTAACGGAATTCCATTCCTAAGATTTGAGCCTGGGTCTCAAATCTTCCGAGTGAGAGAAGCAATAGGACTTCTCTTACTTTTAGCACAGCGGAAAGTCTTGTTTTGTGTATAGCTGTGACTTTTATATTTATTCTTAAATATAAAATGAGATAAAATTGTTTAAATTATGATAATATGATAAATAGTTAAAAATATATTCTATTTTCAAGAAAGCGTTGACAACGCATTCATATCGCTATATAATTTTTGTGTAAAATTAAATTTTAGTTAGTGATTTCTTGGGTTTAATATTACAATCTTTTGTTATTTGATAAGGAGAAATAATGTTAAAAGTAGTTTTATGGATTTTGGCTATTCTATTTCTTGTAGGAATAGCAATGTTGAACCCCCTAATTGCAGCTGGGATTGTAATTTTAGCACTGTTAGTTCAGTTATTTTTGAAAAAGTAGGAGTATAGGAGAATGTAAATGAAATTAGTAAAAAGATTTTTTAAAACAAAGATTTTACTTTGGAAAGTAGTAGGTATTGGATTTATTGCTTTACTGGGTTTAGTTCTAGGATTATATATTAGTTTTTCTAAAGCCAATAGTGAATCGAACCAAACTACAAATACATACTCAACAATCAAAAAAATTGAAAAAGTTCAAGAAGTGGTTTTGTTAAATGTTGGTATACAGAAAGTTAAGACAATTAAAGATAATACAAAGTTATTTGGTACTAAATTTGTGATTCCTGGTTCTGAAAAGAGAGCGATTATTATTCTCAACTATACTGCAAAATTCGGTATCAAAAAAGGTGTTTCTATTAGTAAAGAAGGTGAACACCATTATCTCGTGACTTTGTCTAAGTTTGAATCCATTGGTGTAGGACTAGATAAAGATAATCCATATCAATTATATGACACTAGTGGGGGTATATTGAGTGCTTCGACCCCTAATATTGATACTGGTAAGGCAGTAGCAGAAGGATTTTCTAATAAGGAACAGGAATCTTATTTAAACGAGCACAGAAGTATAATAGAGGAGTCAGCAGAAAAATATTATACTTCGCTGATCAAATCAATCGATTCTGAAGCAACAGTAACAGTTCAAAGTAAAAAATAAATTTTAGGAGAAAAGATTATGAAAAAGTTAATCACATTTGTTCTTTTGATGTTCGTTGGTATCGGATTAGTGGGATGCCAAAATGATAGTAAAAAGTCAGAGGGAAATCCAAAGGTAAAACAATCAAAGGTTCATACTGCTAAATCAGATCCTTTCCAAAAACTTATTGATAGCTCTAAATCTACAGATGAAATTTATGTTACTGATGATATTACTGTAGGTGAAAAAGGCGATGTTAAGCCTGGAATCTATGATATTGAAGTTACGGGTGGTTCAGGAAATATTTTTGGTACAAGAAAATCTGAGAATGGACTATATATAAACTTTGTTGCTGGTACAGTTGGAAATGTTGGAAATTATGCTTCAAAGATTAGACTTCTTTTATTTGATGGAGATACTTTACAATTACAAAACATTTCCAAAGTAAAATTCAATGCAGTAGCTAAGGAAGTTGAACCAAGTAATGAACTTGGTCAGGGAGAATTTATTGTAGGCAGAGATATTAAGGAGGGAACCTACAAATTAAGCACTAACGTTAATCTTGACCCACAACTTAATAATCTCGGTTGGAATGTTACTATCGAAGATTTGGATTCAAACACATCAAAGAGTCAAGAATACAATCCAGGAAATACAGATGTCGTTGTTAAATTAAAGAAAAATCAAATCCTAAGTATTAATTATACTGGATATGATGAGTCAACAAAGGCTGATGACGCTAAATTGATTTTTACAGAATACAAGTAGTTGTCGATTTTTCATCAGTAAAAAAGGTAAGTAGCACGAGGCTACTTACCTTTATTCTTTATCCTCACCTTGATACTTTTGCAAGCGTTCTTGGATGATGTTGAGTCGGGGTTCGAGGTCTTTTTTGAAGACGCGTGTTTTATAGTTAAGGTCTTGTTTGATGTCAGCGAGAACAAGGTTTTGTTCCTTGATGATGTCAAGGTTACGTTTGATATTGTCCAGATCGTGAGAGATATTTTCTCGTGATTGGTTGAGGTCTAGGATTTCCTCTTTGATGTCTTCACGTCGTTTATAGGCGTAGTAGGCACCGTAAGCAAGAGTTCCAAGAGCTAGAAAGCGTCCGATTTTCATTCTGTTACCTCTTTAGCGATGCTGTCAGCAAGGCTAGCCAGGGCAGCGAAGTCTGGTTCGTGTTCGTCAAATCCCATGTGGATACCATCGTCTGCACCGTAACGAGGAACGAGATGAATATGAGCATGGAAGACGGTTTGTCCAGCAACTTCTTCGTTGTTATTAAGGATATTCATGCCGATTGCTCTAGTTGCTTTTTGCACGGCACGAGCAATTTTTGGAACACGGCTAAAGACAGCCTCAGCGGTCTCAGCAGACATTTCTAAGATGTTACGAACGTGCTCTTTAGGAATAACCAAGGTATGTCCTTTTGTAGCTTGTGAAATATCGAGGAAGGCTAGAACCTTGTCGTCCTCGTAGACTTTTGATGAAGGGATTTCTCCAGATATAATTTTACAGAAAATACAATTATCCATAATAACGACCTTTCCATGAGTTTTTGTTATAATAGATTATATCATACCAAAGAGAGAAAAGATAATGCTTAAATTAGAAAAGGTGACGGGTGGTTACGCTAATATTCCCGTCCTAAAAGATGTGACTTTTGAGGTGGCTGATGGTGAATTGGTTGGTCTCATTGGTCTTAATGGTGCTGGGAAATCAACAACAATTAACGAGATTATTGGTCTCTTAACACCTTATGGGGGACAGATTGCCATTGATGGGTTAACTATTCAACAAGATCCAGCTAGCTATCGTCAGAAGATTGGCTATATTCCTGAAACGCCAAGTCTCTATGAAGAGTTGACGCTTCGTGAACATTTGGAAACGGTGTTGATGGCCTATGGTCTTGATGTGACTGAGGAGATGGCACGTGCGGACAAGTACCTCGAACTCTTTCGCTTAGATGAAAAGTTAGATTGGTTCCCGACTCAGTTTTCAAAGGGAATGAAGCAGAAGGTCATGATTATCTGTGCCTTCATTGTTAACCCCAGTCTTTTCATTGTTGATGAACCCTTCTTGGGTTTGGATCCCTTAGCGATTTCGGACTTGATTGAGCTTTTGGCTGAGGAAAAAGCAAATGGTAAGGCGATTCTCATGTCGACTCACGTTTTGGATTCAGCTGAGAAGATGTGTGATCGCTTTGTGATTTTGCACCATGGACAGGTCTTAGCACAGGGGACTCTCGAGGAGCTCCGTCAGACTTTTGGCGACGATAGTGCTAGTCTTAACGATATCTACATGCAGTTAACTAAGGGAGAATTGTCATGATAGCTAAGCTATTTAAGGAACGTAGCAAGCGATTCAATGCCCGTTGTGCTAAGTATAGTCGCTACGTTTTTAATGATCATTTTATCTTGGTTCTTCTCTTTCTGCTAGGCTTTGTCTTGGTTCAGTATAGCCAGTTGCTTCGACATATTCCGAAAAATCCATGGGCCATCATTCTTGGCTTGCTTGTGCTTTGTCTGTTATTACCTTTCTGGGGGAATATTGCGACTTATATAGAGCCGGCTGATAAGCATTACCTTTTGGTGAAGGAAGAAGAAGTGCTAGACCATGTTAAGAAGGCAACAGGGCGTGCTTTTAGATTTTGGGTGGTCATCCAGACCTTGATTTTTATCTTGGTTGTCCCTCTTTTCTTAGCCTTGGGTCTTCCAGTTTGGGGAGTTGTTCTCATTGCTGTGGCTATGGCTGTTCTTAAGTATTTTATTTTCCAAAAGAAAGCACAACCTTTTTATAAGCAGTCTGGACTTAATTGGACTGAGGCTATTGCGGCGGAGAATAAGCGTCAACAATCGATTTTAAAGTTCTTTTCACTCTTTACCAATGTTAAAGGGATTACGTCGAGTGTTAAACGTCGTGCCTATTTGGATGGTATTCTCAAACGTACAAAGAAAGACAAGGAAAATACCTGGTATAATCTTTACCTAAGAGCCTTCTTGCGTTCTGGAGATTACTTTGCCCTTAGCCTACGACTTTTTGCTTTAACGCTTCTAGTTATCTTTTTGGTTCCTGAAAAATGGCTGGCTATGGTGCTTGTGGTTGTTTTTGACTACCTCTTGCTCTTTCAGCTCACGGCACTTAAATCGCACTTTGCTTATCAGAGAATGGCTAACCTTATGCCAGTTGGAAAAGACATGCAGGTGAGCAATCTTAAGCGCTTGATTACTCAGATTGTACTTGTGCTGACTCTGGTCCAGGCTATTTGCCTCTTCAATCTTAAGTTTAGCCTGATTTTGGTTGGAATTATGCTGGTTTTGAGCCTTGCTTACCTACCGGCCAAGCTTAAGAAGATGATTGACTAACACCTATTAAATAAGTTAAAATAGAAACGAATGACTAAAGAAAAAGGAGATGCCTAGGTGACATCAACAGATAAAGATTTGAGCCTGACTCCTCTCAAAGGAAATAGTGGTAAGGCCTATATGGGAACTTATCCAAACGGAGATCGCGTCTTTGTGAAGATGAATACAACACCAATCTTGGCAGCTCTTGCCAAGGAACAGATTGCACCACAGCTCTTGTGGGCTAAGCGTCTGGGAAATGGTGACATGATGAGTGCACAGGAGTGGCTTGATGGTCGTATTTTGACCAAACATGACATGAATAGTAAACAGATTATCCAAATTCTTGGTAATTTGCACCGCTCTAAACACTTGGTTAATCAACTCTTGCAGTTGGATTATCATATTGAAAATCCTTTTGATCTTCTACACGAGTGGGAAGAAAATGCCGCTTATCAATTGCGTGAAAATGGCTTCCTTCAAGACGTTGTTAGAGATTTGAAACGCCATCTTCCTGAGTTTCGTACGGAGATTGCAACAATTGTTCACGGAGATGCTCGTCATAGTAACTTTGTCATCACAACCTCAGGATTGATTTATTTGGTTGATTGGGATTCTGTACGTCTAACAGATCGTATGTATGATGTGGCACAGATCCTTAGCCATTACATTCCATTGGCACATTGGCCTCAGTGGTTGTCATACTATGGCTATAAGAACAATGACCTTGTGATGGACAAGATTTACTGGTATGGGCAATTTTCATACTTGACACAGATTTCAAAATTCTTTGATAGTCGTGATATGGAACATGCCAACCGAGAGATTTATGAACTTCGTAAATTCAGAGAGACCTTGCACAGATATTAGAAAGTAGACATGCGAGTTAGAAAACGTAAAGGTGCAGAGGAACACCTAGCTAACCATCCTCAGTACGTTATTCTTGAGCCGGAAGCTGCTAAAGGTAAGTGGCATGAGCTTTTTGGTAATGATAATCCTATCCATATCGAGGTAGGATCTGGTAAAGGGGCCTTCATTACTGGTATGGCCCAACAAAACCCTGACATCAACTACATTGGTATTGATATTCAGCTATCTGTATTGAGCTACGCCTTGGATAAGGTTTTGGCTTCGGGTGCTGAAAATGTCAAGCTCTTGCGCGTGGATGGTTCAGCCTTGACCAATTATTTCGAAGACGGCGAAGTAGATATGATGTATCTGAATTTCTCAGATCCATGGCCTAAGAGTCGTCATGAGAAACGTCGTCTAACTTACAAGACTTTCCTAGATACTTATAAGCAAATTCTGCCTGAAAATGGAGAGATTCACTTTAAGACAGACAATCGTGGACTTTTCGAATACAGTTTGGCGAGCTTTTCACAGTATGGAATGGTTCTCAACAAAGTGTGGTTGGACCTTCATGCCAGTGATTATGAGGGCAATGTCATGACTGAATACGAGCGTAAGTTCTCAGAAAAAGGTCAGGTCATCTACCGAGTAGAGGCTCAGTTTAAAGATTAATTATTGAAAACTTGATTAAAATTAACGATTAGCCTATTGATGGCTAATCGTTTGATGTGGAGAGGTCGCATAGAGGCCGAGTGCGCACGCTTGGAAAGCGTGTAGTCCTTAACGGGGCTCGGGGGTTCGAATCCCCTCCTCTCCTTTGAGAAATAGACAAAGTGTCCCTTCCGTTTTAGAAGGGACACTTTTTAGGTATAGTAATTAAAAAGAAGATGGTTTTAACAGCTTTTTATGATAGGAGGACTTAATCCTTAGTTCCAAGGGCTCTGAATCCCTGCTACCCAACCGGTACAGAGGGCACTAGTAATGTTAAAGCCACCAGTATGGGCATTGATGTCAAGGACCTCTCCTGCAAAGTGTAGGTGAGGGACTTTTTTACTTTCTAGAGTCTTGGGATTAATTTCCTTAAGGTCAACGCCACCTTTAGTCACAAAGGATTTGGCAAGTGACATTTTACCTGTGATTGGAATTTCCATGCCCTTAAGCTGACTGATAATGTTTTCCAAGTCTTTGGGATGCAGTTGTTTAACCTTGCTATCAGCCTTGTCTTCTGCTAGGAACTCAGCTACACGCTCAGGTACAAGAGCTTTGAGGGTGTTTTTGACAGATTTCTCGCGATTTTCCTCAAAGTAAGCCTTGAGATTTTCTTGGCTTTGGTTGGGAAGAAAGTCCAGATGAGCTATCTCACCACCCTTGACAAAACTGGAAAGACGTAGGGCAGCTGGGCCAGATAGGCCAAAATGGGTGAAGAGAAGGTCATGGGTAATCTTGTGCTTGCCATAGGACAGAGTGACATCATCAAGAGAAATTCCTTGTAAGGCCTTGTGGGGGAAGTCGGTTAGGAGTGGACTTTCCGCAGCTTCAAGATCAGTGACTTGGAGCTTAAAATGACGGGCAATATCATGTCCAAAACCAGTTGAACCAGTCGATGGATAAGATTTTCCTCCAGTTGTGACGATGAGTTTATCACTGGTAAAAGTCTGGTCCGAAGACTTAACTTGGAATTGCTCATCAACCTTTTTGACGGAGACAACTTCTGTATTGGTGAGGATGCTAGCACCAAGTTCCTGAATCTTATTTTCCAGAGCTTGGATGATGGTCCGTGATTTATCTGTCTTAGGGAAGACACGTCCGTGATCCTCAACCTTAAGTTTGACACCATTGTCCTCGAAAAAAGCAATGATATCGTGGTTATCAAACTGTGAAAAGACGCTATAGAGGAAACGGCCATTACCTGGAATACCTGCTAGGAGATCGTCTAAAGTCCCGTTGTTAGTAACATTACAACGTCCACCACCAGTACCAGCCAGCTTCTTTCCGAGACGTTTATTTTTTTCAATTAGAAGGGTTTGTTGGCCATAGAAGGCTGAGGCAATAGTCGCCATCATGCCAGCAGGCCCCCCACCAATAACGATAGTATCAAAATGTTTCATGCCTTTATTTTAGCATAATTTAAAAAGGGAGAATAGTTTGTAAATGGTCAGTTTTTTTAGATAATTTATGTTAGAATAGGAGTAGAAGTTTAAATTAGAATAGTTATTAACTATGGAGGAAAATATCGTGTCTGAAAATAACATGAAACACCGTTCATCTGTCTACGATAGCATGGTTAAATCACCTAACCGTGCTATGCTTCGTGCGACTGGGATGACGGATGATAGTTTTGAAAAGCCTATTGTTGGGGTTATCTCAACTTGGGCTGAGAACACACCATGTAATATCCACTTGCACGGTTTTGGTCAAATTGCCAAAGAAGGTGTTAAAGACGCGGGTGCTTGGCCAGTTCAATTTGGTACGATTACTGTTGCTGATGGTATTGCCATGGGGACACCAGGAATGCGTTTCTCATTGACATCTCGTGATATCATCGCTGACTCAATCGAAGCAGCTATGGGTGGTCACAATGTCGATGCCTTTGTTGCTATTGGTGGTTGTGATAAGAATATGCCTGGTTCTATGATTGCCATTGCTAACATGGATATTCCAGCGATTTTTGCCTATGGTGGTACCATTGCACCAGGTAACCTTAACGGTAAGGATATCGACTTGGTTTCTGTTTTCGAAGGTATCGGTAAATGGAACCACGGTGATATGACCGCAGAAGAGGTTAAAGATCTTGAATGTAATGCCTGCCCTGGCCCTGGTGGTTGTGGTGGTATGTATACTGCCAACACAATGGCGACAGCAATCGAAGTAATGGGAATGAGCCTTCCAGGATCATCATCTCACCCTGCAGAATCAGCTGAGAAGAAAGCAGATATCGAAGAAGCAGGTCGTGCAGTTGTTAAGATGCTTGAACTAGGTCTTAAGCCATCAGATATCTTGACACGTGAAGCCTTTGAAGATGCCATCACTGTCACAATGGCACTTGGTGGTTCAACAAATGCGACACTTCACTTGCTCGCTATTGCTCATGCAGCTAACGTTGATTTGACACTTGAAGATTTCAACGATTTCCAAGAGCGTGTGCCTCACTTGGCTGACTTGAAACCTTCAGGTCAATATGTCTTCCAAGATCTTTACAATGTTGGTGGTGTACCAGCCGTTATGAAATACCTTCTTAAGAATGGTTTCCTTCACGGTGATCGTATCACATGTACTGGTAAGACTGTTGCAGAAAACTTGGAGGCCTTCGATGATTTGACACCAGGTCAAAAAGTCATCATGCCGCTTGAAAATCCTAAACGTGCTGATGGTCCATTGATTATCTTGAAAGGTAACTTGGCTCCAGAAGGTGCGGTTGCCAAAGTATCAGGGGTTAAAGTTCGTAACATCACTGGTCCTGCTAAAGTATTTGACTCAGAAGAAGATGCCATCGAAGCAGTTCTTTCTGATGAAATCGTTGATGGCGACGTAGTTGTTGTACGTTTTGTAGGTCCTAAGGGTGGTCCTGGTATGCCAGAAATGTTGTCATTGTCTTCAATGATCGTTGGTAAAGGTCAAGGGGACAAGGTTGCCCTCTTGACAGATGGACGTTTCTCAGGTGGTACTTACGGACTCGTTGTTGGTCACATTGCTCCTGAAGCTCAGGTTGGTGGACCTATTGCCTACCTCCGTACAGGTGATATGGTTACAGTTGACCAAGATACCAAAGAAATTACGATGCACGTTTCAGACGAAGAGTTGGCGAAACGTAAAGCCGAAACTGAGTTGCCACCACTTTATAGCCGTGGTGTCCTAGGTAAATACGCTCACATCGTTTCTTCAGCGTCACGTGGTGCCGTTACCGACTTCTGGAACATGGATAAATCAGGTAAAGCCTAATGAAATGATATAAAACAAAATCACACCGGACATTTTGATATGCCCCCTGTCAAGTAGACAGGTTAAATATCTAAAAAAGTGTCTGTT
>OGKH01000370.1_pt1 | contig 33980 bp, 30 predicted proteins | sample 1572421 | NCBI WGS metagenome assembly OGKH01 (sample SAMEA2582084, study PRJEB24529) | metagenome | biome: Human gut stool | place: China | collected 2011
AGAATCGGCATCACTCGGGCCGTCTATTACGGTGGCAGCCATGGCGAGCGCATCTATGACCCGCTGATCAAGCCGCGTGAGCACATGAATCGTGAAGAATACCGTACGGAACGCGATGAGACCGTTATTAATCATTTTTACGAAAAGCTGCTGAAAATCAAAGACATGCTGAATACGGAAACAGCACGCAAAATAGCCGCTCATCGTCAGCAGATCATGGAAGACTTTTTAAATGAGTTTTTCCTGGAATGGGATGCCAAAGTTTAATTTGCAAACTAAAAGCCAAGCTGCCGGATAAGGTGCTTGGCTTTTTGATTGGGCATGCTGACTCAGAAACTACCCGAAACATTTATCTGCACGTTACTCAAGCAGCAAAATCTAAGTGGGACGATACCATCTTCTCACTATAATCGAGATAGAAAGCCACCAATCTGCCACCATAAGATGTTTCACAGCTTCCAAACCCGTTGATATAGTTGACATACAGGTTTTTTGAGCTACTACCGTTTCTTCTTACCCCAGTACTGGAATAGATCCGTTCTTAAGGCACCGTTGTAAAGCTTGCGGCGTTTAGTGGCTTTTTGACCATAGTAGGTTTCAAACTCTAAATCGGCCGTTAAGATATACTTACTCCAAGTCGTCATTGGCCGGTAGATCTCGCCCATTTGCCGATACAGCTCGCGCACTGATTCTTGATCGCTCAAACGTTCACCATATGGCGGATTGGCTACGATGACGCCATTAATCTTATCAGTGTGCCAATCCTTGACCGCCAACTGTTTAAACGTGATGTCATGCGTCAAGCCAGCCGCCTGACAGTTTCGCTGGGCAATATCGATCATATTCTGGTCAATGTCGTAGCCATGAATATCTAATTCGATGTCATAGTCAGCTTTGGCATCGGCTTCATCACGTACGTCATCGCCTAGGTTTTCTGGCATCAGATTGACCCAGCGCTCACATTGAAAGTCGCGATTGATGCCAGGAGCAATATTATGACCAAGTAAGGCGGCCTCGATAGGAATCGTTCCTGAACCACAAACGGGATCTACGAACGGATTATCTGGGAACCAGTGGGCAAGCATCACCAGAGCCGCTGCCATGTTTTCTTTTAATGGCGCGCCCCCCTTACCCTTGCGATAGCCGCGCTTGAACAGGCTGGGGCCAGTCGTGTCAAGCGTTAACAGTACGTGATCCTTATTGATAGCAACTTCCAGCGGATAGGTCGCCCCGGTTTCACTCAGCCGCGTCCGTCGATGATAGACGGTACTCAAACGGTCAACGATTGCTTTTTTGACGATTGCCTGTACGCTGGGAACGTTATGCAGCTGTGAGTGATGACTCTTGCCCTCAACCGGAAAAGCCGCGTCAATCGGCAGCAGGTCTTCCCATGGCAATGCCTTGGTCTGTTCAAACAGGCTGTCAAAATCAGTCGCATCAAACTCACCCACGATAATCTTGACCCGATAAGCGGTCCGCAGCCAGAAATTGGCCACCATGATATCGCGCAGATCGCCTTCAAAACGCACCCGGCCATTTTCGACCTGCGTTTCATAGCCCAGTGCTCGCAGCTCCTTGCCTACCAAGGCTTCAATCCCGGCTGCCGCAGTAGCTATCAAATGAAATTTTTGCAATATTAAAACTCCTCATGAAAAATTTGCTGACATCATTTTACCATAACTTTCAATCAAGAGCTGGCTAGATGAATGTTTGCTCACATCACGTTTTAACTTTTGGAATTCGATCGTTTCAATGCTTTTAGCAAAATCATTGAACCCAAAACGCCAATCAGAGCATAGCCGCACCCCAACCAGCCAATCTGTGCCAATTTAATGTACCGAATACCAATCGAGGCCGTCAATGAGCCAATCGTCACCCCAATATTCGTACAGATTGGATTCAATGATGATGCCAGATTCAGTGCCATGGGAAAATCCCGCTCAGCCGTGTTCAATTAAAACTTGGGCAGGAATCCCACGATTTTAATCGGGGGAGGAATGTCCTCTTATTAGCGCTGTAAGGCGCTATTTTCTTTTAAAGCGTTGCTTTTGGTCGTCCTTTGGTTAGCAATATAACGCTCTACAACCTCCTTGCTCATGTTCCCCAGTGTCCCCATGTAATAGCTGCGTGACCACAAATGGCCGCCCCAGTACTGCTTTTGCTTGATTTCTGGATGATTACGCAGGAATATTCGCGCGCTGCCCCCCTTCAGTGCCTTAACGATATTAGTTGCTGAATACTTGGGCTTAAAACTGATCAACATATGAACATGATCTGACATCACTTCCATTTTTTCTATCGTAATATCATGAAGATCGGCAATGTATCTTAGAATATCCTTCATCTCGTTGACTAGTGCTGGCGTTGTAAATGTGGCATTCCGATATTTAGTAACCCAAATAAGATGGAAGTGAAAATTATAAATATAGCCTCTTGCGTATACTGCATCATCTAACTTAGACATTAGTAATTACCTTCTTCGCTATTTTTATCGTTTTGAATGTAATTTTAGTAGTACAATGGAAATTAGTAAAGGGGGTGAAATGACATGCCGAAAAAAGATGATTTGCCATATATGATGGGACTAAAGCTACGCTTATACCCAAATTGGAAACAAGAAAAGATTTTGTGGAAGAATCTGAATGCTTCACGGTTCATTTATAACCAATTACTAGCTAATAGTTGGACTGATAGTAGAATTATCAAAAACAAACTTGATAAGCGATACCCAATTCCAGAAGCATATTGGCGTTATGGCAAGAACGGCAAAGTAATCAAGAAGAGCCAAAAACGGCCAACTGGTCTAGCTCGTATCACTGCTCAACGATATCCTTGGCTTGATGATGATCTTGATAGTGATATGTTCACCAATACCGAAGTTAATTATAAGGCCGCTTGGAATATGTTTCGGAAAGTACACACTGCCGGAAAACCAAAGTTTAAGCGAAAAGGCCGTCCTGTTCAGTCATATTCGACTTCTAATCATTATTCGAGTGCAACTGTAAAGAAACACGGGGGCGCTCCTTCTCTTTATAATGGGTCGATCAAATTTTTAGATCATAACCATATTCAGCTACCGAAGTTAGGTCTACCGAAGTTAGGTCCTATTAAGGTGAAATTACACCGTTCATTACCAACCAATCGGTTGGTACGGATTGCCACTGTTACAATTAAGCACTATGCGACCGGACAATGGACCGTTTCATTACTGCTTAAAAGTGATGAGCCGTTCCACCAAGCTTTACCCAATACCAATCAAGCAGTTGGTATTGATCTAAACACCGAAAACTTTCTTACTACCAGTGATCAGAAGCAGGTTGCCAATCCCCGCTATTATCATGCCATCAAAAAACACTTGGCAAAACACCAACGGATTCTTTCTCGCCGGGCACGGCGTGCTAAAAAAGAGCACCGTCCTTTATGGGCAAGCAAGAATTACCAGCAGGAGAAGCTGGTCGTTGCCAAAATCCATCAACGGATTCGTAATCGGCGCCTAAACTTCCTTCATGAAACTTCGACTGCACTAATCAAGAGCCACGATTTGGTAGTTGCGGAAAACTTGAAGAGTAAAAATATGCTTAAAAATCATGCCCTGGCAATGAGTATTTCCGATGTTGGTTGGCGGACTTTTTTGGGTATGCTGGAATATAAGGCCCCAGCCTATGGGCGCACGTTTGTCGAAGTTAACCCAGCTTACACAACCCAAACTTGTTATGATTGCGGCTTCGTGATGGGCAGCAAAGGTACCAAACGATTGACTCTTCATGATCGTGAATGGACTTGTCCTAACTGCCATGTTCATCACATTCGTGATCACAATGCTGCTTTGAATATCTTAGCGAAGGGTCAACGCTTGCTAACCAGACCCGACCAAAATCTAGAAGCAATTTATTAGTTTTAGAAAGGGACGTTTGGAGACTTGCGCCCCTAGATTAAGCGTTAGCTTGATCTTAAATGGCCTAGTTATTGGCTGTAAGACATAGTGCCATCCGAAGATAATTCATTATCTGAGATGTTGCTACGCTGGCTTTATCTAGACAAATTGTAGCTAGTAACTCATTCAGTGATGAACCGATGGGTAAAGTCTACAAGCCCCCGAATAAAATTCAGGGGTAGCTTGACAAACATTACCTGCAGCATCGATCCTGGCATTCCCAGTGCAAAACAAGTGCAAAACAAAGCAGGCCGAGATTAGGTAAACCGCTCCAGGCATTCTTTACGGTTAATGGAAGCATCAGCAGCAACACTAAAACCATGCCGCTGACCCAACCAATCTTTTGCGTGCCATAACGTTCAATCAGCTGGCCTGCCGTCAGATTTCCTAAAATAAACATGATACCGATTAATCCCAGCAGCAGGCTCAATTGATTAACGGAAAAGCCCAGCTGCTTAACGATTAAAGGACGGATGTACGTATAAAACGCGTATTCGGCAGCCATTAATGTAATCATGACTACGATGCCCCAGACAATTCGCGCATCTTTAAACATACTTAGCTGGCCATTTAAATTTCCAGCCATCTGTTCTGAATAGCGCGGCAATATCTTAGCCAGCAAAAACCAGATCAGTATCGAAAAAATAGAGATAACACCAAAGCTCACTCGCCACGAAAAGGCCGCACTAATCATAGTTCCAATCGGCACGCCAATAATCGTAGCAATGCTGAATCCAGCAAAGACGGCCGCCACAGTCATTCCCCTTTTTTCCATTGGCGTAAGCAGACTGACAAAAGCCAAAATCAATGAAATAATTACACCGGCAACTGCTGCTGTAATTACCCTTGAAACAAACAGCCAAAATAAATTAGGCGTCAGTGCCGTCAACGTATTGCCAATGCAAAAAATTCCCATCAGCCACATTAGGACTCGATATCGTGGCCAACGATTGGTCCAAGCCGTTAAAACTGGCGTTATACCAGCATAGACGATTCCAAACATCGTAACCAGCAAGCCCAGCGAAGACAATGAAACATTAAAGCTTTGAGCCAGATCAGAAATAATCCCAACAATCATAAATTCATTACAGCCTAACAGAAATGCCGTTAGAACAAAGATACCCGTCTGTAGTTTTAGCTTATTCAGCAATGATTTTCCCTCCAAATTAAAAAATGGCCTGCAGCCTATGAAAAACATAGTCTGCAAGCCATTATTTTTTTATTTATCTGAAATTCTCTTTCAAGTGACTTACTAATTAGGCTATAATCCCCTTAAGGGGGTTTTTGCATTTCAAGTTATTCGACAATGAATAGACTAGAGTTGCTTTACGGCTATCAAAAGACAGAATCCGGCCTTAAAGTATATGCCGATATGCATCATGTCAATCAGAATACGATGACAAGATGGATTCGGCAGTTTCTCTTGCATGGTTTGGCGGGAGTTCGCCATCGTTCATTCAATCATCGCTATTCGCTAAATACTAAGATTGAAGCCATCAAAGAGTATCAAGCCGGTTTCCCAGGTGAAAAAATCATTGAAAAGTATGATATTCGTAGTCTCTCAACTAAAACAGTGGTCGATCCAGTACAATAATGATGAACTAAAGACTAAGTCAAGAAAGCGAGTCAGAAAGATGGGTCGAAAAGTTAATTTTGAAGAGAAATGCAAAATCGTACAGTGGGTCTTGGACCATGACAATGACTACCAAGGAGCAACAATTCAGTTTAATGTAAGCTATCAGCGTGTCTACTCATGGGTTCGCAAATACCATGAGGCAGCTGACAGTTGGGAAGCCTTGAAAGATAATCGTGGGCATCGCAAGCCACAAAAAGCTTTAGAAGAGATGACCGAAAAAGAGCGATTTGAAGCTGAAATTAAAAGACTAAAGAAAATCAATCGAGAAATGGAGCTTGAGATCGCATTCGCAAAAAAATTAGTCGAAATACGCAATCGGGGGGTGAAGCGACCGGACGATATCAAGCGGTTCAAGAACTAATCAACGAAACCGCAGGTTCCGTTAGCGAACTGACTAAAACTGCCAAAGTTTCACGCAAATCATACTATCAGTAGCTCAAAAGACAGCCAACACAAAGAGAAATTGAGAACAAGGCAATTTTGGAAGCAATCTATCAGATTGAAAAACGCCATCAGAACTGTGCTGGTCATAAAAAAGTAACCGCGATTTTGAACAATGAGAATGGGAAAAATCAAGAAATTCCAGAATACACCTTTTCGTTTGACTTTCGTATCAATATTAAGCGTGTGCGTCGAATCATGCGGAAACACGGCATTAAAGCTGATGTCCGTCAGAAAAAGCGCAGCCGCAAGAAAGAACAACAACAGTACCAAGAGGATAGTTTATTGGAACGGAAATTTATTCAGATAGCGCCTAATCTGGTTTGGGTGTCCGATACGACAGAACTAACCTATGGTCGCAACAACAAAGTTCGCTTGCACGTAGTTTTGGATTTGTACGGTCGTTATGCACTCAGTTATCATATTTCACCAACTGAGACGGCAGAAGCCGCAATTGAAGCCTTTAAACGCGCCGCTAAGCAAGCTGGGACCTTCGCACCAATGATTCATACCGATCGTGGCGCTGCCTATACTTCAAAAGACTTCAATAACTATTTAACCAGCAACAATAGTAAGCACAGTCTCTCTGCGCCTGGCACTCCGGCTGATAACGCAGTAATTGAGCACTATTGGGGCGATTTTAAGTACATCTGGATGGCGCATCATTCACATCCGCAAACTTTGGCAGAACTGAAAGATTTGGTTAAGCAAGGTGTTGAATACTTCAACACAGTCGAGATTTCCAGCAAACGAAACAACCTCACCGCTGAGGACTTCCGCAATGAGGTTGTATAGACTAATTTTTTATTTTTTTAAGTGTTACCTTGACAGGGTATAGTACCCGTTTACAGTGAAAGACCCTATCTTTATTTTTGAAGTAAAGAGTTGATCTTCACCAATACTATTTGACAAAAACATTTTTCATCTCGTACCTTTATGGAGTGTTTACGTTTAAATGCGAACCGCTACAATATCCTTACCTTCGAAATAAAAAAGTAAATTAAACCTATTACGTAAAGTCCAAGAGATAGAACTACTAAATACATATATATCTTCGGATTCTTTACCGTAATTGTTATAACATCATTTTTTTTCAGATTCAAATCTGATGTTAATTGTAAATATCCTTTTTTATCTACATTATAGGGTATGCCTTCACCATTAATTTTAACTCTATAATTTATTGAGCTATAGCAATACATAGGGAGTGATATTTTTCCTTTTATCGGACCATCTATAGTCATTTTTATGCCATTATTAAAACTTTCTTTTGTTATTTTAGCTTGAGCTTTTTTCGTAAATACATGGGGGCTAAAAGCTAAGGAACTGGTCAAATGTGTAACCCTATTATCGTTTCCTTTAATATTTGATCTCTTGGGTGTATAGTCCCGAGTAAGTATTACCCTATCTAAATCATCACCAGCAACTTGATTCTTTCCTTGTTTGTTTTTATAAAGCTGCAAAGTTAAAACTTGCTGATTATTAGAGTAAAAATCAGTTATAAATTGCAAACATGCAAAGACTGATAGGGATGCAAAAACTATTAATAACTTCCATAATATCTTTTGATTATTAAAATTCTTCAAAAAAGCGATTAAGGGAATTATTCCTAACCAAATTCCAAAACGCCAAGGAGTAAATTGTAAATTATTAACTATTGGTACCTTGTTAAAGATAGCCCATGGAAATAAATTTGTACATAATAACATTAATAACGATTCTATAGACAAATAATTTAAAATCTTTTTATTATTTGATCTTAAAAATATTGTCATAAAGATTAAAAATAATGAAATAGCTGGTAAAGTAGTCCGAGCTGCCCAACCATATGGCATTTGAAAGAGTTCAATTAATGGCTCTGAGGTTATATTTCCCTGTGAAAAAGGCGCCGAAATATCTGACTTTGAAATAATAAAATATCGAAATATTATCGGAAGTGCAAAAAGAAAAGAAACTGTACTTGCTAAAATAGAATTAATTATAGAATATTTAATATTATTACCATTAATAAAAAAATTATATAGTAGTATTAAAGAAATAATAATTATCAATGATATAACACTTAAAAGATGTGAATATAAAATTATCGCTAATAAAAGTGCTGTTTTTAAAATTAATAATTTATCTACACTTTTAGATTCAATTATCTCTTCCGCACAGAAAAAAATAGGAAAAGAGAAACAATATATTATTGCAATTCCTGGCTGCAATTCTACTACGGATTGATATAGTGAATATCCTGATGTTACATAAATAATTGATGCCAATAACGAATTGATTTTTGAAACCCGTCTGCCAACCAAACTAACGTAGGTAACTAGTAAAGTTAAGAATATTATCATTAATCTTATAGCATAAATCTGCTTTATAAATGATAAAGGTAGTGTTATTAAAACTAATGGCCACAATGAAATGTCCGGATACATTCCATTAACTGCCTGCCCCATCCCAAAAAAGGATTGAAAGTTAAGGAAATTTGGCAATTCATGATGCAAAAAAGCATACCTTATCTCATAAATACGACTAGCATGAAAAAAACTATCTCCAGTAACAAATGTTCCAATCATCAACTGTTTCCATAACCAGAATAACCAAAGCATTATAAATAAAAAAAACACAATCCCCGTTATGATTTTTCTTTTTAAATTACTGCCCATCAATCATATCCCCCAACTAGTTCAAAAATGGTATTTTTTCATTCCACACAATTAGTTAAATTTAATCATAAAAATTTCTTTAATTAATTTTAGCGTAAGCACACCATAACAACACGTATTCTAACCGCCACACGGACCTTCTATACTTGAGGAAACTCATACAGGAAATCTTTTTAATAGCTCAAAATGAAATCGTTGAAGTCAGCGCCACTTCAAACGACCGCAAGACTAACTGGCGCGTGCTTGTAGCCTCACTTTCGATTCAGAAGGTGCGACTCAACATTTATCAAGACGCGGATCCCGTAATGATCGAAAACCTGATTAAACTCCTCGTTGATCATGCTAGTTAATTGGACCCAGCCGAAGCATGTTTTTATCGTCTGCGGCAAAACCGACTTGCGCAACTGTAATGGTCGCTGAAAACAGAGTTCATCTTGCTTATAAACGTTTTGAAAATGGTGGTCTACGTGGCCACGGCATTGTAATGATGCTGTCCAATTAAGCCGACGCAAATAAAACTACTTTTGGAATTTATTTCTCCGTTGTTTGTCAAGCGAGTCAAACCCACGTCAGATGGGAATTTATATTGATTTTTAACTGCTATTTTTCTAACATTTATGGTGTGCTTAAATAGCAATTCGTATATTTATTTTAACTAATATATTTCTTATAAAATTCAAGTTGATAGCTAAAAGGATTATCACGATTAAAATAAATATTCCTAAGAACTGGTCCTTTTTTAAAGATAGGAAGGAATATCAACGTAATTAATACATGACATATTATGACTACCATAGTAATTAAAAAATTAGGAGTAGCGCCTATTAGCATTTTTTGAATATAGTTTGCTGACATCAAAACGTTTAAATCAATAATATGAACACATAAAACAACCAGAGAATCTTTCCCATACGTTGCAATAATCCTTAAAGTATTAGTTTCTTTCTCAGAGCAAATCTTTTCAATAAAATGACACGTTAGCATTAGTACAACACTTGCACAGCATGCAGCGACTACTGCAATAACTTTATTATCAGCATAGGCAATATTTAACCAAAAACGATTATAAAATCCAGAAATAATCCAAATAATCGAACAGATGGCACTTATAAAAGAGAGTTTAGCTTTCCCTAATTCAAAGATGTTGACTCTCCTCATCAAATTTCCAAACCACAAGAAAAAAGTACCAATCAATGCAGCGTTTAATGACCATGGCAAGACTCCCCCCTTAGTCAAGCCAAATCCAAAAAACAACAAAATTAGAAAGATGCCCCCACCAACCCAAAAACCATATTTTAATTTTAGGACATTTTTCATAATAAGGTTGAAGATAATAGAAGCCCAAAATAAAGCTACTAAAAACCAAATCGCGCCAATTGCAGGCATATAAATTTTACTATCAATTAAATTAATCGGCGTTCCTATCGCAAAAAAAGTCATCTTCAACATAGTTTTTAACCCAATCATAGTTTCTCTTAATTTAAATAAATACAATATAACAGAAACCAACCACATTAATAAGCTAGTGCTTATATATGGAATAATTAAATTGTAAAACAACTTATATATTTGTTTTTTTAGTGTTTGAGAATGATATAAATAACCCGATAATACAAAGAAAATAGGAACATTTACGGCAAAAATCATACTGCCAAGCCAATCATTCGGATTCATCAAGGAATGTCCCCATATAATCAATAGCATACCTACAGCCCTGGTTAAGTCTATCCATAATATTCTTTTATTTGAAGCCTTACTAGTAGTAATTTTTAATTCCTCCACATTATATGTTAATCCCTTTTTATTCCTATTAAGCTTACTCTTATTAAGGCAAGACTCGTTACCAACAAAGAAACGAGAGATATATACCTTGCGTAAATGAACTTTTTGGGAGTTATATATTTTATATCTATATTCTTAATAGGCTTTTTGCTTTCTACATATAATAGTCTGTTCTTGCTGATTCTTACCTTCTGTTGCTTACCATTTATTTTAAGAACGTAATCTTTTAAGTTATATACAACAAAAGGAATCTCAGCTCTATACACCTTATCAGTATTAGTAAAAATATAATGCTCTCCTTGATAAATAGGACTTATATTTTTTTCATACAACTGCACTCTTTTACCATTTATATTTGCGATGTGATTATATGTAAGTCCACTTTTTTTCAGAGATGTAACAGGTAAATAATCTAAATAATAGGAATTCTTTACTATATGATTATATGATAAAGAATTATTATATGATTTAGAATTTAAATTATAGCTATAGGCATCTGCAGACTTCAAAGCATCATCCGCATAATTACTTTGTTCACTAATAAAATTAGTAATCGAACCTATCATCAAAATAAGTATTGCAACTGAAAAAACTATAGCTTTAAAACTTGAAACATCGATCTCAAATACAAAAATAAATACAATCAACAAAAAAGCAAACGGCATGAATCGCCATCCAAATTGAATAGAAGAAATAATCGTATTTTTTAATAAGTACCATGGGAATAATTTGGTACTGAACAGCATTAAGCTAAAACCTACTACGAATAATGATTTGCTTAGCTTAGTAAATCTATAATAATTAGCAATACAGTAAATTAGTATTACTATTCCTATGGTTCCGAAATTAATAACACTTAAAATATCATTGTTAAAAGAAGCAGTCACAAAATCACTAAACGATAATTGTCTAGTTGCAAAAAATGCCTTGTCGGGAAGCTTGAGTGCGATCCCTCTACTAAAGATAATAATGGGTAATGTTATGGCAAGCGTATTTAATATAAAAAGAAAAATACTTATTAAAAGTGATTTAAATGTTTTAAATACCAACTGCTTATTAAAACTACTGGCATAATTATCAAACATCCAGACTATTAACAACAAGAACATCACTACGACCGTAAGAAAGCTTATCATCACATGACAATAAAGTTCCAGGGACAGTCCCAAGCTTAACAATAAACAGCCCTTTTTATATTCTTTACGTTGCAATAGACTATATAACCCATAAAAAGACATAGGAACAAAAACAAACGCCCAGCTTTCGCCAATATCAACTCTTGTATAATCATTAAACATAACAATTGTTGAAAAGCGCAAAATTAAGGTAAATAGTAATCCCTTATTAAATGAATTATAAATTTTTTCTGAACAATAAAATGCTATTAATAATCCTAGGAATTGATTTAACGTTAAGTACGCATAATAAGAAATAATCGGATTCGAAAAAAGGCTTCTTATTATTACATAAGGCAACAAATTTCCCCATGGATAATAAGCATCAATTGCTTGCCCAATTTTTCCAAAACTATAGGAATTTATTAATGAAACAAAAAAGTGCCCATGCTTTACATTTTGATATGCTTCCTCTAGACGTTCCAAGTGAAAAGGTCGATCATGCCCTACATATATCCAATTCGATTTCCAAGCTAGGTAAGTATAGAGGAATGCAAGAAACACAAACAAGGTGTACAAAATTAGATTCTTTAGAAGGATTTTCTTTTTATTATTATCAATCAATACGTTCACCAAATTTTATATGCAACCTTATGTTTAACCAAAAATATATTTTTTCGTTCTATATATAAAATCTCTATACGAATAAATTGCCAAAAGTTGTATGGGAGGTAGAAACTGAATCATATACCTAGTTCTGCCACCCTCAAAAAGCAATAGAAACAACATTCCTCCTACAACAGCCAATTGTAGTAAAACTACCTTTATATCTTTGGAATTCAAAGAGAAAAGCGACAGAGCAATTATTAAGATCCATAAAAATTGAGCTAATATCTGATGTACACTAAACAGATTTCCGATCGGATAGTTATAGTTTTGAAAAATATTCTTTGCTTTTCTAGGAATTGCATCAACCCCATCAACCGTCCAACCAAACATTCCATCCCGAGTATTGTATGCTTGCTTAATCGTTAGTAGAAATTTTATATACCCGACTGGACCATATTCTTTTAATTGTTTTTTTATCTGTTTTATACAGTAATCATTTCTTGCTTTTTTGGTTGGCAAACTTTGCATTACTTGATCTTCTGCTGGAGAATATGCACCAATTCCTTGCATGCCGATTAAAATAAACGAAGTAACTGGTTTATCTCGATCAGGTTGAATTTTCAGCATTTTTTGATTTGAAACTAAAGATGAACAACCTAAGAAAAATCCAATCCCAAGCAATACGGGAACAATATATACAAAGAGTTTTTTCGATAAAATTCTCTGCTTCCTATTCTTTAGGATCATTAGCAGTTGAACAATGAGTATTGCAATGAACGGAATTATTGAAGATGGTTTTATAAAGTATCCAAATATGACAAATAAAAGAAAAAGCGTTAGTGTCAACATCTTATATCTATTTTTTCTGATCTTTTTACTCAATAAGAAAAAACAAGTATACAAACTTACTATTGCATAAGCTAATGAATCAGTATATGGAACCAATATAAATGAAAATACTAGCGCAAAAAAAGTATAAAAGTATAAAGCAACATTAAAACTATTTTCCTTTAATAATTTTATACTTACTAAATTTGCAATAATTCCTAAATCAACTAAAACCGTTGTTATATATTCTAGATTCACCCATGATACATGTAAGTTCAATAATTCTAAAATTCCTTTATATAGAATAACTACAGGAATATTATTAGGATTCAAAGAAAAATAGAACTCATTAAATTTTATATTTTTCCCACTTAATAATGAAAAAACGGAGCTGACATCATAGCCAACTGGAAAAAAGGAATTCTTTATAGCTAAGAATTGCAGAATAAATGATACAGACAATAAGACTATCCCTATTGTTCTAATTTTAGAGTCATTACGTTTAATTACCAACAATAGTATCATTACGCTTATAATGGTCAGAACAACCGTTAGCAAAAATTGTTTATTACTTAAATGCGAAAAATTAATTTCAGGATATCTTATCGCTGCAATTAAAGTAATCAGCATTAAAAAGCCAAATAATCCTCTAATTATTGAAATAACACTTGCATAAAACTTATTAAGAATTGTCATCATTATTTCCTACAGTTTAGCCGTCAGTTTAACGTCTGGATACTTCTGCTTGAACCAGTTTTCCGCAAATTGGTTTTCAAACAAGAATAGTGGAGCGCCATAACGATCTTTAACCAGCATATTCCGTGAAGAAGCCATCTTAGGATCAAGCTGTTCTGGATCAACCCAGCGTGCTGTCTTACTACCCAGTGGTTCCATAATAACTTCGGAATTATATTCGTTTTGCATCCGGAACTTGAACACTTCGAACTGCAATTGACCCACAGCTCCTAGAATATAGTCGTTGGAGTTATAGCCAGTGTAAAGCTGAACGGCCCCTTCTTGTACCAATTGGTTGATCCCTTTGTGGAATGATTTTTGCTTCATAACGTTCTTTGGCGTTACGCGGACAAACAGTTCTGGCGTAAATTGAGGCAGCTTTTCAAACTTAATGTCTTGTTTACCAGTGTAAATTGAATCACCAATTTGGAAGTTTCCGGTATCGTAAAGCCCGATAATATCACCGGCAACAGCATTCTCAACGTTTTCACGCGTATTGGCCATGAACTCGGTCACGTTTGATAGACGAATTGGCTTTTTAGTCCGCTCCAAGGTAACGTCCATGCCCCGTGTAAATTCACCAGAACAAATCCGTACGAAAGCAATCCGGTCACGGTGCTTAGGATTCATGTTGGCTTGAATCTTAAAAATGAAGCCAGAAAATTCTGGTGCCAGTGGATCGATTGATTTACCGTCTTCTGTCTTGTGTGCTGAAGGGGCTGGAGCAAATTTCAAGTAGGTTTCCAGAAAAGTCTTAACCCCAAAGTTGGTCAGTGCTGAACCAAAGAAGACAGGAGTTTGATCCCCCTTCGCGATCTTTTCCTCATCAAGCTCGCTGCCAGCCATTTCAATCAGTTCCATTCCATCTAAGGCGTCTTTCCATTCACCTTCACCAGCCAATGGGTTTTCGCCAATTACCTGACCATCTTCATCTAATGGGAGGTAAGGGTTGGTAGGATCCTGTGGGTGGGAAAGGGCAACTCGATGATTATAACGATCATAAACACCCATAAATTGCCGCCCCATCCCAATTGGCCAGTCCATTGGGTAGGTTTCGATTCCCAGCACATCTTCGATTTCGTTTAACAGATCCAACGGTTCACGGGCATCACGGTCAAACTTGTTAATGAATGTGAAAATTGGAATTCCCCGCATCTTACAGATTTGAAACAGTTTTTTGGTTTGTGGTTCGATACCCTTGGCGCCATCAATTACCATGACGGCAGAGTCAACAGCCATCAAAGTTCGGTAAGTATCTTCAGAGAAGTCTTCGTGCCCTGGCGTATCTAGAATATTAATCCGCTTGCCCTGGTAGTCAAACTGCATTACAGAACTGGTAACGGAAATCCCACGCTTTTTTTCGATTTCCATCCAGTCAGACTTGGCAAAATTACTGCTGCCTCGTCCTTTAACAGTCCCGGCTTCGCGGACGACGCCCCCAAATAAAAGCAGCTGTTCAGTAATTGTCGTTTTACCAGCATCGGGGTGCGAGATAATCGCAAACGTCCGGCGCTTGTTAACGGCTTCTGCCAATTTTTTTGAATCAGTCATTTTTATGTTCCTTTCGAGAATTATCCTATCTATAGTATTACAAATATGGTGTAAAGTCTATTAGCCACGGCATTTAAAAAGGATTAGGAGCTTGCTGCAAACAAGCTTTCTAATCCTTATTTTGCGTCATTTTTTTCCAAGCTATAAATCGTCATGCAGTAATCAACCATCGTTTTAACTACTGCGTACAGTGGCACGCATAAGATCATCCCTAGCAAACCAGCGATATTACCAGCGGCTAACAGCAGAATGATAATCGTCAATGGATGGATTTGCAGGCTCTTGCCAATAATATTTGGGTAGATGATATTACCATCAATTTGTTGAACCACAATCACTACCACAATAACCCAGATGATTTTCTGCGGGTCAACTGCCAAAGCAACGATTAAAGCTGGTGCAATGCCGATATATGGCCCAATGTAAGGTATGATATTAGTGATCCCAGCTACCAGGCCTAAAACGATTGCCATTGGTTCGCCAATAATCAGATAGCCAATGCAGGTACCAATTCCAACGCAGATACATTCGATCATCTGTCCAGAGATGTATGAAGAAAGCGTCTTATTCATTTGATGCAGTAGTTCCGTAACTTCTTTGGCATGCTTTTCAGAAAAGAACCGCTGAATGTTTGGTACAAAGCGATCGCCATCTTTCAGCATATAAAAAAGCATGACTGGTACGGTTACGACCACGACAACTGCACTGGTAATCGTACCGATGATTGAGCCAACGCTGCTGGTTAGACCCGCCAACAGCTTTTCAGCGTATTTGGTAATCTGCTTGTTGAATTGTTGATAATAATCTGCCAGGTCGATCTTGCGAATCCATTCATGTTTTTGAGAAGCTTGTGCGAGCCAATGCTGCATGTCGTTGGTAGCACTTGGCAGCCAGTGAATCATTTGATTAAGTTCTTTAATCATTGGGGGAATCAAGACTGCGAGACTACCAACTATCAGCAGCAAAAGTCCCAAGACGATCACCATGCTGGCAATCCCACGTTTCATCTGCCGTTTACCTAAGCGAATCTTCATTAACAAACGAAAGGCCGGACTCGTCATGTAATATAAAAAGATTGAAACGATCAGTGGTACAAAGATTACTGATATGAAGACGATGATGGGATGAAACAGAAAGTCCAGTTTAGTGCAAACCCAAATTAAAGTCGCGACGATTAATAGTTCTGCTGACCAAAACAGCAGGCTTTTTCGTTTTATCATTATTTCTTTTCCTTAATTTTTATAAACGTTGTAGGTTATAGAATTAATGGTAATGCTTCCTTTTAAATCTAGTCTATCTATTAAATCATGATAGGATGTTAATTCATTTTGCTGAATTAAAAATAAAGATCTGTTTTTTAGGTCATCAGTGAGTTGGAGCTTTTCAAAATTATCATATTTAGTCTCCATATTTAAAATAGTTTTAGAGTATGGATGATCTTTAGTTTTTTGATATAAATAGGGTGAAATTGGTAAACTAGTGCGTATATTATAAAGAAAGCTTGGGTCTTTAGAAACAAAGTAGACTTTTTTATAATTCTTTGTGTGCAATGCTTTAACTTCTGACAAACCACTTAAGCTCCATCCGGTATATCTTTGTTGACTAAAATAATAGTTAGAAAAAGAAAGACTCATTATAAGATAGGAAACTAGTAATCCAGTTTCTAATTTGGAATTTTGAATAGATGATAATATTCCTATTGCGATAGCTAACAAAACTGGCAAATGCAAAAATATCCAATGATTATAATTAGGTTTTACAGTCATAATCATGGGTATACATCCAATAATCATAGAAATAATAATAGAATATACTATATTCTTGCTATTCTTAATAAGAACTACTAACCCGACAATAAAAAAAGGGAGTGTAAACATATAATAAGGACCAAAATTCAGCACACTATTCCATGTAAGATTGTCGGTACCGGTTATTAATATTTTGAATCCTTCACAAAGGTTAATATAAATGTTATTAAATATATTTCCTTTAAAACTAATTAGAGAATCGGCAGCTCTACTAGCGAGCAACTTAGGAGATGTCCAAAACAAGATTTTAGTTGTTTCATTAAGATGAGGAATATTACTCCTGATAGCGAAAGTAAGAATTGGAACAATCTCAATCATCATAATAAATGTCGGAATGATTATATCTCTTATACGAATATGATGAGAACAAACAATAAATATAAAAAGTGAGATTAAGAATCCCGGTAAAAAAATCCAAGCGACATTATATGAGTATGCCGTTAGTCCAATTACAAGTAAACCGACCGACAATTGAAACTGTTTTTTTAAATAATTATCTTGAATCATCCCAAGATAAAGCAACTGCACTCCAATTGAAAAAACGAATAAAGAAACGTTACAATCCATGCCATATCTAGACATTGTTAAGAGGTATGGAGATGTCCCAATAACAGTTACTACCCAAAAGGCAATTTTCGAGTTGAAGTTTTTAAGGCCTATGTAACTTAACAACAATAAATTGATAATATTCAGTAAAACCAATGGAAGTCTAAAGGCCCATAATTTGTATCCAAATATTTTCAAAAAAAGCCCAGCTATATTAGCATATAAGATAGACTGACCTTGACCAGCAAAACTCTGTAAATAAACTGGATGTGCGTTAAGATTACTGTCTACACCATAATGAATTAAGGACCAGCTGTCATACATTCCATTTCCTTCATCGACAAAGATGTCTGGAAAATTATTTATTTTATAGAGTAAAAATACTGAACAAGCTAATACTACAATTACTAATCCAATAGAATATTTTTTATAATGGTAGTTATCTTTTTCACCATATTTTTGAATTAAAGTGACTAAAAAAATAAATACAAAAGCAATCAATGAAAAGGAAATTATTTTAAACATTTATAATCCCCCGAATTTAAAACCTATTCTTTTATTTCTTTTCCTTAATGATATAGATTGGTCGCTGCTTGACCTGCATGTAGACACGACCAATGTACTTACCAAGAATTCCAATGCATAATAATTGAAGTCCCCCGAATAATAGGATGATACAGATCAATGAAGCCCAACCAAAGACACTGCTGCCTGGTTCAACAATCCGTCGAATAATAACAAACAGCAGGCCAATAATTGAAAGTGCGAATGAAGTCGTTCCCAACCACACCGCAATCGAAAGCGGCGCTTGCGAAAAATCAGTGATTCCATCCATTGCATATTTAAACAATTTCCAAGTTGACCAGTCAGTTTCGCCGGCTACTCGTTCAACATTATGATAGTCGAGATACTTGGTCTTAAATCCAACCCAGCTAAAAATGCCTTTTGAAAAACGATTATATTCTTTTAATGATAGAACAGCATCAACCATCTGCCGCGTCATCATCCGGTAGTCACGCGCACCTGGAACGATGTTGGTTTGTGAGATACGGTTAATGACATGATAAAACTGGTCGCTTAAAAACGACTTGAATTTGGCTTCGCCAGTACGATCGACACGGCGCGTTCCGATACAGTCATATTCGCCCGTTTGAAGCAATTCATACATTTGTGGCAAAAATTCTGGCGGATCTTGTAAATCAACGTCCATTACCACGATGTAATCGCCAGTGGCGGCTTGTAATCCGGCGTATAATCCGGCTTCCTTACCAAAGTTGCGAGAGAAAGAAACATAATGGACGCGGTCGGGGGCCTGCTCATGTAGCTTACGCATTTCGGCTAGTGAGTTATCTGATGAACCATCATTGACAAACCAATATTCAATTTGTAAATCGTTCATTTGGCGAACGACTTTTTCTACGGCTGGGTAGAATAATGGAATCGATTCTTCTTCGTTATAACAAGGAACTACAATTGATAATTTTAACATTTAAGAAAAGCCCTTCTTACGTTTTTAACAAAATAGTACATCATGAATTTCTAATAATCCATGATGTACTATCCTTTTATTGCTAGTTATTTGAGGATACTTGTGATGGAGTAATGTTGTAAGTAACAGTCTGCCCATTAATCATGCCTGTTGCCGTCCAATTTCCATCAGAGTTTTGATTCATAGTAAAACCGTCAACATCATCAGCAGTTGGCATCCCGGATACTGATTGACCACTTAAACCGGCTTTTTCTCTTTCAACGCTGACGTGTTCTTTAAGCATAGCCTTTGCATCAGCAGCTGTCATCTTTGCGGTACTTTGACTACTTGATGATGAGGATGCACTCGAAGAGCTGGATGATGAACTACTACTAGAAGATTCAGTAACGTTGCTTTCTTTCGATGATGAAGTTGAAGAACTTAAGTTATCAGATGAATCACTATCTTTATCCAGTAATTCGTTCACATTTTCAATATCTTTCTGTAAAGACTTAGTTAGTTGATCTTTTGAAAAGACATAGGAAGCTTCTGAAGACTTAACAGTTACCTTCTTTGCAGTATTAGTAACCGTATATTGTTCTTGATTGTCACTTATTCTTCGTCTTAAATTATTATTAGTAGTTATCTGTACTGATTGATTTCCAGTATTAGTACCCTCTTTTTTTGCGCTCTTAAGATATGCCATCATAGCATATTGAGCTTCTGAATATTTTTTATCTTGAGATTTAGAAGATGATGATCCAGATGTTTTTGCTGATACGTTAGCTGATTTACTTGAACTGCTGGTAGAAACGGTTTGTTTGCTTCCACAAGCAGTTAAGGATAGCATTAACCCAAAAGTTGCAACAGTGGCCAATACTTTCTTAAAATGCATTTTTATAATCTCCTTTAATTTAACGGACAATTTCATAATCGAATTATACTAGTATTGATAACAGCAATCAATAATAAAAAAGCACTGGCAGACTCTTCTGTCATGCCAATGCCTAATAAATTTAACGAAGCGTACCAGCAAACGATGGCATAAAGTATGAGTTAATGTAGCCAACTTTTACGTATTCACCAGGTTGCGGTGCGTGAACGTATTTCCCATTACCAATGTAGATTGCGACATGATATGATGCACCTGCATTACCCCAGAAAAGCAGATCGCCAGGCTGTGCTTGGCTTACCGCCTTACGGGCAGTTAAGTAGCCCTCTTGAGCAATTGTGTTATGAGGAAGGTTTAAGCCTCGTACCTGTGACATCACATATTTAACCAAACCGGAACAATCCATGCATTGCAATGAATCACCACCCCAAACATAAGGAATATTCATTGTGGTAAGTTTCAAAGCCAATTGTACGATTGCATCGTTAACAGAGGTCAAAACACCATCACTAGCTGCTTTATATGCAACTCCATTGACGGTAATATTAGTGTTCTTTACTAAGGCACCATTACCATCAAAGTAATACTGGTTTCCCCAGTTACTATAAAGACTGTTATCTAAACGTGCACCATCACTTTGGAAGTAATACGTATTGCCCCAGTTGTTGTAGAAACCGTTATCTAAACGTGCACCATCGCCTTGGAAGTAGTACGTGTGACCCCAATTGTTGTAGAATCCGTTATCCAAACGTGCACCATCATTTTGGAAGTAGTACATATGACCCCAGTTACTGTAGAAGTAGTTCTTAGCCATTGTACCATTAGCGGTAAAGTAATAGGTGTTACCGTTCTGAGTCAAAAAATAATCCTTAACCGTTTGACCATTTTGATAATAGTAAGTGTTGCCATTTTCGGTAACTAAACCATTCTTAACAGCTTGAGCAGACAACGTAGTCATTGCTACATCACTATCAGCAACTTCTTCATTTACAGAGGAAGAAACAGACGCTACATTTTCAGCAGCTGAAGAGACTTCTGCACTTGCAACGGGTAAAGTTGCACTGCTATTTGATGAGTTACTCTGAGAAGCTGCTTGGGTATTACTTTGAGCATTCTCACTGCTGCTTTCAGCAACTGAACTGGTAGCTGATGAGTCTGCTCCACTTACTTCGCTAACAGCAGTAGTATCAGTAGCCGATAAAGCTACCTCACTTGCAGTAGATTGTTCGGCTGCATTATCACTTTGAACTTCCGTGCTTGTGGAAGCAACGGCCGTGGTTTGTGCTTCATTAACCGTATCCGCATTAACGTTTTGAGCATTAAAAGCAGCAACGCCTAAAGCTACGGTCATTGTGGCAATTGCCATGCAACACCATTGTTTACCCTTCTTAAACAATTTAAAGTGTTTTTTTGCTTCCATCATCAAACAAAAGTCCTTTCATAAATTTATTTTTAAAAGTTTAATTTTCACTAATATTTATTAACGTTTACTACCTTACCATAAAAAATCCTATAATCGATGGTTTTCAGTTGATTGTTAATCAACAATAATCTTTGCAATGCTTCTGTAATAATTGTAAAAATAAAGACGACTTCAACCATTTGGTAAAAGTCGTCTTCTTAAATTATAGACGAAAAGCTACTTGATCAAAACGTGTCAAGTTATAAGTACTGATCATATTTCTCAATGAAGTCGTGTACGATGGATCGGTTGCATAACCATCCTCACGAATCCATTTCGTTGCGTTATTGGAATTTGTAACCCCAATCAGGTTACTATAACGAGAGTTCTGGATAAGGAAGAGGCTATGGTCAGCAACACTTGCATCATTATCAGGATAAGCTCGGAAAGCAGCATTCACAGTAATGTATCTCCCGCCGATAAATTCAGCGGTTGCCATAGTTACGGATTGCCCATTATAGGATCCCTTAATACCAAATAAGTTATGGTATTGAGAAGCCAAAGTTGATTTACCCCAGCCACTTTCAAGGATTGCTTGAGCAAGCGTCAGTGATGGCAAAATTTTATATTGAGTCCATCCACGAATTGCACCATTTACGATACTACCAATAAATGAATTAGAATCGGAGAGAACACCATTGCCATCAAAGGTTAGATCGCCAAATCCAAGGTTAATTGTAGCATTAGTTACACGTGCTCCATCTGCACCAAAGTAATAAACTTTACCCCAGTTTGTATAGAAACTATTGTCTAAACGAACACCACCATCACCAAAGTAGTAGACGTTACCCCAATTGGTATAAAATCCATTATCTAAACGAGAACCATCTTTTTGGAAATAGTACGTATGACCCCAATTAGTGTAGAATCCATCATCTAGACGAACACCACCATCACCAAAATAATACGTATGACCCCAGTTCTGATAAAAGCCATCGTCTAAACGAGAACCATCTTTTTGGAAATAGTACGTATGACCCCAGTTCTGATAAAAGTAGTCCGTGGCCATAGTACCATTTGCTTTAAAATAGTAAGTCTTACCATTAATGGTTGCAAAATTATCCTTTAATTGCTGACCATTTTGATAATAATAAGTATTACCATTTTCAGTTACTAAACCATCCTTTTCTGCAGCAACGGCTAATGAAGTCATTGCTATATTTTCAGTATCAGCTACTGCAGAACTAACGGCTGAACTTTCAGAATCGTTTGAATCCGTAGAGGCCTCTTTTACAGCGGTATCAGAGTTTGTACTTGCTGATGCTGAACTAGTACTTTCAGTAATTTCTAACACACTGGCTGCACTATCATTAGCTGTATTTGCAACAGAAGATTGACTGTTGGCATCATCTGCAACAGATTGACTGATAATATTTGCAGATTCGCTCACAGCGCTAGCTATATTTTCTGTACTGGAAACACTAGCCTGATTTGTAATAGTTGTGCTTGACATTGCTGAAGCTGCGCTCTCATTAGATGTAGCCGAACCAGAAGTGTTTGCACTGGCTGACGGAACTTCAGAAGTTGTTGATACTACAGCGTTGCCCGTTTCAACTGCTGTATCCGCATTAGCCGTTTGTGTTGCCATCACCGTTCCAGCAGCAACTGCAACGGTCGTCAAAGCCATGCAGCACCACTTCTTGCCTTTCTTAAACATCTTATAGTGTTTCCGTACATCCATGATTTAAATATTCCTACCCTTCCGTTACTAAAGTTTGCTAAATTTTTAATGGTTTTAATTTTTATTTTATATTGATAACAATGTTCATACTAACACACAATTATCCGTCAAATGACTATTCATTGTTTTTGTTAAAGAACGATAATTTTTGCAATAGACTTGTAATCTTATCTTCTAGTTTTTTTCACAAATAAAAAGACCTCCTAAGAGATCTTTATTGTTAGCAACTTATGCAACCCTACGTACACCATAAACACCATTCCATGTTGCAGTAATAATATTTCGCCAAGTAAGATTTGGATACGCAGGTAAATGATCATCTAAGTTGTTAATACCAACACCCTTCGTAGGTGACGATGGTGAATCGTGAATGAACCAGCCGCCACCAAGATACAAACCAACATGACCGTTATCGTCCATAAAGAACAGGTCCCCTCGTTTCATCTGACTGACTGGTACTCCAGTTCCTGAATAGATTTCCGTATAGGTAGTAGCCCAAAGCCCACCATTCAGTGAAATACCGGCTTGAGCATACGCCCAACGAACAAAACTAGAACAATCGAACTGATGAGCAGCTATTGTGGCGGCCGTCCGTCCACCTCCCCATGTATATGGTGCTAAACCAATCTGAGTTTTTGCAGCGCTAATTGCGGTTTCTACCGTCGAATCGCCTGTAGTGATAGCACCATCACTGCCAGCCCAATATTCATTGCCATTTTCCCATACGCTCTGATTCTGAGCTAATGATCCATCACTATTGAAGTAATATAAGTTTCCCCAATTAAAATAAAAACTATCATCTAGACGAACGCCACCATCACCAAAATAGTAGGTATGGCCCCAATTACTATAAAACCCGTCATCTAAACGAGAACCGTCTTTTTGGAAATAATACGTATTACCCCAGTTCTGATAAAAACCATCATCTAGGCGAACGCCACCATCACCGAAGTAGTATGTGTGACCCCAGTTAGTATAAAATCCATCATCTAAACGAACACCACCATCGCCAAAGTAATAGGTATTGCCCCAGTTCTGATAAAAGCCATCGTCTAAACGAGAGCCATCCTTTTGGAAATAATACGTATTTCCCCAATTTTGATAGAAGTAATCTCTGGCCATCGTACCATTAGATTTAAAATAATACGTCTTTCCATTGATGGTCACAAAGGTGTCTTTTAATTGCTGATTATTTTGGTAATAATAGGTATTACCATTTTCAGTTACTAAGCCATTCTTTTGTTCAACCGCAACTAATGAAGTCATTGCTACAGCTTCTGCATCATTATTAGCCGAACTAGCAACATTACTTGATACTTCTGACATATCTGCAACAGATTTTTCGTCTGCTGATGCTGACTCATCGGCTTTAGCAGTTTTTGAATCATTAGTCGCTGATGCACCATTACTAATATCATTTGACACAGTTGAATAATCAATGTTGGCACTATCTGCAACGGATTGATTAGTAGCATTTGCAGATTCACTTACAGCATCAGCTATATTTTCCGTAATGGAAGCACTAGTCTGGCTTGTAACATCTGCGCTTGACGTTGTTGAAACCGCACTCTCGCCAGATGTCGTTGAACTAGATGCGTTCAGACTGTCTGGCGTAACCCCAGAAACTGTCGATACAGTAATGTTATCGGTTTTAATCGCTATATCTGCATTAGCCGTTTATTAGCCGTTTGAGTTGCCATCATCGTTCCGGTAGCAACCGCAACGGCCGTCAAAGCCATACAACACCACTTTTTGCCTTTCTTGAACATCTTATAGTGTTTCCGTACATCCATAATCTACCCATTCCTGCCCTTCCATTGCTAAAGTTTGCTAAATTTTTATTTTTAATGATTTTAATTTTTATTTAATTACTAACACAGCTCATACTAACACATAAATCTTAGATGTATAACTAATCACAATTTTTGTTATATAACCATAATTTTTGCAATGGCTTCGTAACCTTATTTTCAAAAATTTTAATTTTTAAAACTAAAACCCATACTCTTAAAGTTACTTTCCAAACTTAAGAGTATGGGCTATTTTATTTACTGTAGTAATGCATATTCATAGTTAACCAACATAGTAAAGTCCCACATGCCATAGCCAGTTCCAAAGTTGGTCCAAGCACGGTTTGACCAGTAACTGTCTGGGTCGGTATGATCAGTACCGCCCAAATAGCGACTTACATCATGATGCGACCATAATGTAGCACTCAAATCACCATCAGCAATTCTTGGATACATCCCATATTGTTTCATTTTATAGGCTGTGTAATAGGCAGCATTTACAAGTTCTGCAGCGAAGTTCCAACCGCCATATACTTCAACTTGCTCAAACTGAACAGCACGGCCATTAGCAGGATAGGCTGCTCCCCATGCCTCATGGTCAGTATTAGAAATTTGAATAATGCTATTGTTATCTACAAATGCGTGAACAAAGGCACTATTATAATTCGATTTTTCATAATTGATTTCACCCCAGATACTATCATTAGGGTTTGCAGTTTCATGAACAACAATCATATTCGGCCTGCCATCACTGGTACCGGAATAAGTTCCCGTAATGTTTTCAGGAATAGCATTGTAATATGTAATACTTGCATGACCTATGTGGTTATTAATAATGTATCGATTTACTCCATTATCAAATTGGGGAGTTAAAACGCCATCATTATTAGCCCAATAATTCGTTAAATTAACACTAACTTGCCCATTTTTTTGTAATGAGCCATCTGAACCAAAGTAGTAAAGATTCCCCCAATTATTGTAAAAACTATTATCTAAACGAACTCCACCATTTCCAAAGTAATAAGTATTTCCCCAATTATTATAAAATCCATTATCTAAACGAACTCCACCATCACCAAAGTAATACATATGACCCCAGTTACTATAGAATCCATCATCTAGACGAACACCACCCTTTCCAAAGTAGTAAGTGTTTCCCCAATTGTTATAGAATCCGTCATCCAAGCGAGAACCATCTTTTTGGAAATAATAAGTATGACCCCAATTTTTATAGAAGTAGTCTTTTGCCATTACTCCATTGGAATTGAAGTAATACATTTTGCCATTAACAATCTTAAAGGCATTCTTTAACTGCTGACCGTTTTCATAATAGTAGGTATTCGTATTTTCAGTTTCTAAACCATTTTTAATCGTTGAAGCAGACAATGATGTTGTTGATACGACTTCAGCATTACTATCTTTTGAGTCATCTAATACTACATTTTCTTTTTCTGTACCTTCTATAGAAGAAGCTTGATTCACTGTAGAAGATTCCGTACTTTGAATCGACTTTGAATCTAAAGTGATATCTTCAATAGAACTATTTGGAACATTTTCGCTAGTTGTATTTAAATCAGCGCTAGATGAATTTTCATTGGCAATAGTTGTTTTAGTTGAGGATACTAAAGCAACTTGATCTGGATCAGTAACGATATCGGCATTAGCAATCTCAGTCGTTGTCAACACTCCAAGGATGGCCACAAAAGTAGTTAGGGCCATACAACACCATTTTTTCCCCTTCTTATACATCTTATATCGCTTATGCACATTCATATCTTGTTTTTCTCCTCCAATATTTTCACAATTTCCAATTATATTAACATAAAAAAGCAAATTATAGATTCTATAATTTACTTTTTAAAAATATTTTTCAATGGATATTGACGGTTCATATAAAAATTCCGCAATAAAGGTATTTTAGGCATACTTACCGCAAATACTGAAGCAAATGCTATTCGGTATATAATTCCGCAAACTATAGCAAATGTATAAGATACTACCGAAAGTTTACCAACTATTACTGGCCAAATCTGTACCATGTCTAAGTCAATCAGATGGAAACATAAAATCAGCAGCGATTGAGACCCCCAAAACTTCAATAGCCGTTTTAACCATATAGTCCTAGAAAAACTTAATATTTTATCAAGTAAAATACTGAATTTTATTACTACCATACTTGAAAGCATACCAACTAGAATTGCCAACCATGTATTTTGAGCAGTCGCATTTACAAAGCCAAACAAGTTAAATTGTGAGTCAATTAGCCAAAGAATCATACTTACAATAATCAGTAATGTTCCAAACTTATTAATGAGTTGATATTTTTTAACTACAAAGCCAAAGAAAAAGAAAATCTGAGATAGTAGAGCAGGCTGTATTGCAAATGGTAGCGTTAAATATCTTGCTGAAAAAATGCCAATTAATGCACATAGCAATGTCAATGATCCTTTTATAATCAAGTCATTTTTTTGAATATTTAGTTTCATGATCTGATTAAACAACTGAATTCCAAAAAACATTGCTATCAAAAACCAAAGAGCGCCAATTGCCTGAATATGATGATTACCAATTTGAGTATCAGCACCAGCAGCATATAAAACTGAAACCGCAAACTCTTTAATAGAATGAGCTCTGCTTGGTGCTAAAATTGGATTAGGCACAATTCGACTAAAGATAATAATGCATAATTCCAAACAAACTGTTGCAATGTAAGGAATTACAAGATTTAAAAAAGATTTTTTCATCAACTTTTTTGAATCTTGTTGATGATATAAATAACCGCTTAATATAAAGAATATCGGCATATGAAATGCGTAAATAAAATTAGCAAATTTTCCGGGAAAGTAATTTCCCAGAGAATGTCCAATAATTACCGCTATAATCGCAATACCACGTGCAATATCAATCCATTCGATCCTTTTTTTCACAAAATCTCTCCCTTGGTTACTCTTTATTTCTAGATACAAAAAATCCCTCAAAACATTTTCCTAATTCAGGTAATTATTCTAAGGGATTTTGTAAAAATTATCTATCTGCCAAAACCTGCTTGGCCCGTTCAACGATTGGGGCTCTAAACACAAGAATACAAAGCAGATAAACTACCGCCCCAATAATTACTTGAGCTGCTAAATTAATAATGTTCATCTTCATAATTTCATCTAGACGTAAAACTACGAAGTACATGATAAGACCGCTCAATAAGTACCGCCAGAGATCTTTAAACAACATTCGCCGACTGATGGTAGTTCGAACAAAGTACAGTTGCACTGCTGTTACCGCAAACTCAGAAATAACGGTTGCTATCGCTGCCCCATTTGCAGAATAAGGTTCAATCAAAAACAGATTTCCAATAATGTTGACCACTGCACCTGCCGTTACCGAAAGCGTATATTCTTTGACCCGATTAACCGGCATTAGATATTGCGTTCCTGTGACGTTACTCCAGGCAATAAACAGAATTACCGGCGCCTCCAAGAAGATGATTCGGCCAGTATCAACATATTCTGCTCCTAAGAACCAGGGAGCGAATTTAGATGAAATTGCCATTAAGCCAAACATCATTGGAACGGACATTGCTGTTACAAAATCAAATGAAGAATATAAACTTGTTCGAATCCCTTTAACGTCGCCATTAGCATATTTATTGGCGACATGAGGCAACATAACCGTCCCCGTAGCCGTTACGACTGCTAAGACCAACTTAACAATTTTATCAGCAAAATCGAATTGTCCCAAGGCAGTTGGCTGCCCAATCTTACCAAGCATTAATTTGTTGACAACTAAATAGATCTGCGTGGTAATTGTTGGGATAAACAGCAACAGCGATGGGTAGAAATGCTTAAGCGGATGCCATTCTTTGATTGGTACCCATTGAATACTGTTGCGCAGATAAGGCCATAAAGTAACGTTACCACCAACCTGCGCCAATCCCAAAAGCAACACGTACTTCCAAAGATCGGCTTCCGTTCGGACAAGTATAAAGATCAACGCAATTGAAATCAGCTTGACGATTGTATTTCTCGTAACCGTCTTTTTAAAGTCTTCCATTCCCATAAAGTACCAAGAAACATCAAGTCCTGCAGCCACAATCCATAGTGTTTGCAACAGGTAGTATTCCTTAAACGTCGTACTAAAGAGAAAAACAGCTGCCAAATAGGCTATCAAGGCAATGGTAATCGTACCTAATTGAAGAATCTCAATGCCCCAGAAAGTTTGCGAACGCTTATATTTATCATCACGATGATAGGCTACTTCACGGTTACCGTAGAGGGTTATCCCCATTTGACCCATCAAATAAAAGAAAGTAACCCAACCATTTGTATAAGTATTGATACCATATGCATGTGCTCCCAAAACCCGTGAAACATATGGGGTCGTAATCAAAGGAGCAAACATCAATAAAATTTGGTAGCCCGCATTATACAGATAGTTTTTGATAACCTTCATGATCTACTTGTCAAACTCCTCAGCCACGGTCGTTAAGGCCGCCTTGATTACTTGATCCATGTTGTAGTACTTGTACTGACCCAGACGACCACCAAAAATAACGTTTGGCGCCTTTTGGCCGGCCAATTCCGTGTATTGCCGGTAAAGACCGTTATTACGTTGATTGTTAACTGGATAGTATGGTTCATCGCCGCGTTTCCAGTCAGCTGGATATTCGCGCGTAATGATCGTCTTGCCTTCATCGCCCTTGCCGAATTCAAAGTGCTTGTGCTCAATAATTAACCACGGCATTGCCTTGATAGTTGTCTTCATCAAGTTCTTCAGTCTCAAAGTGTAAGCTGCGGTATTCCAACTCACCCAATTCATAGTTGAAGAATTGATCGATCATCCCAGTAAAGACGATCTTAGGGAAGTTTGCCAGATATTCATCTTGTTGATCAAAGAAGTCAACCCCCAGTTCAACATCGATCAAATCGCTGGCCAGCATCTTTTCAACGATCTGCGTGTAGCCGCCCATTGGAATGCCTTGGTACAGATCATTGAAGTAGTTGTTATCGTAAGTCAATCGAACTGGCAGACGCCGAATGATAAAAGCCGGCAGCTCAGTTGCCTTTTGACCCCACTGCTTTTCGGTATAGCCCTTGATCAGCTTTTCATAGATATCGCGACCGATCAGAGAAATAGCCTGTTCTTCCAGGTTCTGAGGCTCTTTGCCATCCATTTCAGCTCGCTGCTCATTGATCTTAGCCATTGCTTCTTTAGGTGTTCGAACTCCCCACATCTTATTAAAGGTGTTCATGTTGAATGGCAGGTTGTACATTTCTCCTTTGTAGTTGGCCACTGGAGAATTTGTGTAGCGGTTGAATTCCGCAAACTGATTAACGTATTCCCAGATTGCCTTATCCGAAGTATGGAAGATATGGGCACCGTATTCATGTACTTGGATGCCATCAACCTTTTTAGTATAGATATTACCAGCAATATGGCCGCGTTTTTCAATTACTTTAACACACTTGCCTCGTTTTGCGGCTTCGTAGGCAAACGTAGCCCCAAACAGGCCCGCACCTACTACTAAATAATCATAGTTATCCATTGTTATTACCCTCATTTTTATTTTAAAGCTAATCTATGTAATAATATCGTATTTAAACTAACGATACAACTTGAATATGTTTAACATATGGTAAAATGTATATCATTATCGTATATTAAATTGGAGAAAAATATTATGAAAAAAGGTATTATCTTTGTTCCTTTTATGACCGGAAAAGGAGGAACAGAAACCGTAATCCATAACTTATTTAAAGCTTTTGCTAATGATGATCAATTTTCATTAAAAGTGTACTCCATTGGTGGAAGCGATGACTACGGATGGACTGAAGGGGTAAACGTTAAATCTCAGAGCATCAGTAAACATAGAACTATCCGTACTTTATACTATGCTACTCTTTTGCCAACTAAAATCCATCAAGTAATAGCAAAAGAACAACCTGATTTTGTTATTTCAACTAATCCTATAATGTGGTATTTAGCTAAAAAAAGTCTTTTATTTATGAAAAAAAGTACACCCGTTATTGCTTGGTATCACTATTCTCTGAGTCAAAAGCCGATTAAACAATTTTTATTAAAGTCTGCTGACTTCTTTTTAGCAATTAGCACTGGCATCAAAAGACAATTAATGGATCTAGGCATTAATGAACATAAAATCTTTTTAGTGTATAACCCTATCGATAGTAACTATGCTATTATTCCTCGCCCATCTGATGGCACTCATTTTATATATTTAGGCCGCGTTAATCTAGATGGACAAAAAAATGTTCGCGAACTAATTGACGGATTAAGTGGTGTTAAGGGAAGATGGCTTTTAGATATTTATGGTGACGATAAAAAAGCCGATCCAGTAAAAAAATACATTGCTGAAAAAGGTATAGAAAATCACGTTAATTGGAAAGGCTTTGTTAATGATCCTTGGAATTCAATAACTAGCGCTACTTCGCTCGTACTAACTTCTAAATATGAGGGTTTACCAATGGTTCTTTGTGAAGCTATCTCTCATGGTATCTTTTGCGTTAGTTCAGATATTGAAACTGGACCTTCAGACATTATAAATAATTATAATGGTAAGCTATATCCATCTGGTGATATTAAGCAACTTACTTCTATATTGCAAAACATTGTGGATGAGCCACAAAAATTACCAAAACAAAGCACAATAATTTCGACAAGCAACAAATTTTCACTGTTAAATTATCATAAATATTTTCATCAAGCCTTAGATTTAATAACCGAGTAGGACATTTCATTTTAAAACTAAATATAAAAATCAGTTAGCTTTACCAAAGCACCATTATGCTATGGTAAAGCTATTTTTTCATTGAAAATAAATTTTTTGGCAAAGTACCATTCTAATTCGAATAATCGTAAGCACACTATAACCAACCGCATATGATTAAATTCCAAGTTCTCCTATACTTGAAGACATATTCAAGGAGGAGAACTTTTTTATGAAGCAAGATTTTGTCGAAGTTGATATACCGCGAACAAAGAAGCCGGTTGCTAAGCGCTCACGCTTGGCAGCTATCGTTTCACTGCACCAAGTAAAAATTAATGTCTACCAAGAAGCAGATCCCGCTCTGGTTAGTGAGATCATTAAAGCAGTAGCCGCTTATGCTGGTTAACTGGAGTGCTCCTCAGCACGTCTACATAGTTTGTGGCAAGACCGATCTGCGGAAGGGCATTGACGGTTTGGCCATGGTGATCGCAGAGAATTATGGCTTGGAATTAGATAATGATTCGCTATTCCTGTTTTGTGGCAATCGTAATGACCGCTTCAAAGGCTTATACTGGGACGGTGAAGGATTTATCTTACTTTATAAACGCTTTGAAAATGGTGGATTACGATGGCCGCGACATCGAGAAGACGCAGTGGCATTAACCAAGAGTCAGATTAAGGCATTGTTAGAAGGTATCTCGCCACTGCCTCAGAAACGAATCAGGCCAGCTGTTAAGGGACCAGGGTATTAACAAGTTCCTCTTTTATTTACCTCCATTATCTGATAACCTATGGTCATCAGATAATAGAGGAGGTGATTGGTAATGGCTGAGAAGATCACTTTAGAAGAAGCTTTGCGTGAGAATAAAGAACTAAAGGCTAAGATCGCGGAACTGACCGAGATGGTAAACTATCTGCAAAAGCAACTTTTTGGAAAAAAAACTGAAAAATTAAGTGCTGGCCAGCTGGATCTGTTTGATGATAAAGAACAGGAAACCGCGCCAACAAATGATTCAACAGTCGAAAAGTTGACCACTACCGTTACCAGTCATCAGAGAAAATGCAAATCAAAGGAATCACGTAAAGAATGGCTTGATTGCTTAGAACAAGTTGAAGAACTTCATCAGCTGAGTAAGCAAGAACTGACTTGTGATCAATGCGGTCAAATGATGACGGTTATCGGCAAACATGAACAGTATCGTGAAGTTAAACTGGTTCCTGCCCACCTGTGCTGCAAAATCGTATGTACTGAAACGGCTAGATGCGAACACTGTCAAGATCCGGAAACCGGCAATGATGTACTTGTTCAGGCAAAGACGCCACAGCCTTTGTTTCCACACAGTTACCTTTCAGGCTCGGTAATCGCCGAAGTACTTTTTGAAAAGTTTGGCCTGGCAGTACCGTTTACCCGCCAGACGCAGTATTGGGAGCGCCTCGGGCTTCCAATCACCAGTAAACATATGGCTCGTGGGGTAATTGAAGCTGGCGAAAGGTTTGGGCAAAAGATTTATGAACGTCTGCGTCAAGAAATCAAGGCAGCACCTGTGGTGCAGCTTGATGAGACGCCATTTCAAGTTCTGGATCTTGATCAATCACATGGCTACTTCTGGTCAGCCTGTTTTACGGAAGAATTCAGTCCACATCAAGTATCGTATTTCCACTATGCCCCTTCACGATCAGGAAAGGTTATTACAGAAATCTTAGGTGATGACTTTTCTGGCGGTATTATGTGTGATGGGTTTGGTGGATATTCTGATAATCGCTTACCAGAAGCGTATTGGGGGACCTGTCTGGTTCATATCAATCGCCAATTTAAGCGACTGCTTGATCCAAAGATTACCCGCTTTCAAGGGCAAAGTATTGCGAGTGACGCTGTGCGGATCCTTACCAAAGTATTTCACATCGAAAAACGGTTGAAATATTCATCAGCAAGTGAGAAGGCAGCCCAAAGGCGTCAGCATTTAAAAGCGATGATTGATGATTTCTATCAGCTGATTGAAGAAGCCTTGACGAAATCGCCACTCAAACCGCTACGCAATGCAATTAAAAATGCCCTCAAATTGAAGAAACGGGTTTACCAGATGTTCAGGCATGGAGAGCTGCCATTGCATAATAATCACAATGAGCAACTGATTCGTCCCACCACGCTGATCAGAAAGAACAGTCTGTTTGCGAAGTCCACGGCTGGGGCCAAAGCCAATGCGATCTGGTATAGCATCGTGCAAACCGCAAAACTAAATCATTTTTGACCCGTACCCCCAAAGTTGGAAACACAACTTTGGGGGTATTTTTATGACCAAAATCAGCATAGAGACTAAGATCAAGGC
>OGKH01000377.1_pt1 | contig 33514 bp, 28 predicted proteins | sample 1572421 | NCBI WGS metagenome assembly OGKH01 (sample SAMEA2582084, study PRJEB24529) | metagenome | biome: Human gut stool | place: China | collected 2011
TGGATCGGGTTCTTTCTTCCAATAGAGAATTCAGAAAGAAATTTACAAGCAGATTGGAAGTGCCGATCTTTGTAAATGACGAGCTGGTTACATTCGGTCAGACGTATGCACAGGAGAATGGATACCGGATCGACGAGATGGGAATCCTGGCATTGTACAGCCGTATCGATGCACTGCAGAGAGAAGATCATGCAGTGACAGTTGCAGAAGTAAAAGATATCATGGATGAGGCTATGGCGCATTCCCAGAAGGTATCTGCAAAGAAACTTGTAAAACGGGTACTTGGAAAGAATACAGACGATGCAGACCGCATTATTTTGACAGAAAAAGACTTTAATATTTAAATGGAAAGTGGAGGAAAGAGATTTCTTCCACTTTTTTTGAAAATATATACAAAAAAATAAAAAAGAAGTCCTTGGAAGAATTAGAAAATTATACAAAAAACGAAAGAATGTGAGGAGATATTATTGCGCTTTTTATGTCAAACAGGTGAGAATTTGTTACATATTGTGAACTGTTATCAAAATTAGGAAATTATTGTATAAAAAGGCGTTATATGTTGAAAAACGTAGAGAAATGTAGTAAATTTAAATAGATAGACGATGTTTATGAAATTTTTATAAACATTAGGGATTGGGGATGGAAGAGGATAAGGATATTATCCAATGTTTGAAAATAAGTAACACTTAGGAGGAGAGTTTTGTGGGAAAGAGTTTGAATCAAGCAAAAGCAAATGCGGTTCGATACACGAAGAAGAAGGTTGAGCACTGGCAGGTTGTTTCCCTTGCGCTGGCCGGATACGACGCAGTTTCTATTGTGATTGCATTTTTTCTGGCACTGTGGTTTCGGTTTGACTGCAGATATTCTATGATCCCAAAGGAATTTTTGGGAGCATACCTTAAATTTATTGGTATTTATGTCATATTTTCGTTATTCGTATTTTGGCGTCTACGTCTGTACAACAGTATCTGGAGATTTGCAAGCTATAGTGAGTTAGTACGTATGATAGTTGCAACAGGTATTTCAAGTTTGTTTCATTGTACAGGTATGACGCTTTTTTTTGGCAGAATGCCGCTTTCGTATTATTTTTTCGGAACGGTGATCCAGTTTGGTATGACGCTGATGGTACGTTTTGCCTATCGTTTCGTTTTACTGGAGAGAAGTAAGCGGCGTAAAACGGAAGAGATCGCAAAAGCGAAGCGGGTACTTCTGATCGGGGGCGGAAAGGCCGGTCAGATCATCTTGCGGGATATCAAGACCGCAAAAGAGCTGAAGGATATTGTCTGCTGTATTATTGACGATAATCCGAATAAATGGGGAAGATACATCGAAGGTGTGCCGATCGTCGGCGGTCGGGACGATATCTTATCGTGTGTGGAACGCTATAAGATCGACAAGATCATTGTAGCAGTACCGAGTGCTACGGCAGAGGAAAAAAGAGATATTCTGAACATCTGTAAAGAGACGGGATGTGAGCTGAAAAACCTGCCGGGCGTGTATCAGTTCCTGACCGGAGAGGTCAAGGTGAGCGCTCTGCGGGATGTCGACGTGGAGGAGCTGCTGGGGCGGGATCCGATCAAAGTAAATATGGAAGAAATCCATGCATTTATCCATGGCAAAAAGGTAATGGTGACCGGAGGAGGCGGAAGCATCGGATCCGGACTTTGTCGTCAGATCGCATCGTATCAACCGAAACAGTTGATTGTGTTTGATATTTATGAAAACAATGCATATGATATTCAACAGGAATTGAAAAAGAAATATCCGGATCTGGATCTGGTGGTCCTGGTTGGCTCCATTCGGGATTCCAGAAGGATCAATGCGGTATTTGAGACGTATCGGCCAGAGGTGGTGTACCATGCAGCTGCTCATAAACATGTGCCACTGATGGAAGACAGCCCATGCGAATCCATCAAAAACAATGCGATCGGAACGTATAAGACGGCCTATGCGGCGATGATGAACGGCTGCCAGAGATTTGTTCTGATCAGCACGGATAAGGCGGTCAATCCGACGAATATTATGGGAGCGAGCAAGCGTCTGTGCGAGATGATCATCCAGTCCTTTGACCGTATGATCAAAGAGGGGACACCGGAGAAGCTGCCGATTCTGTATGCCCATGCAGATGATGAAGACGGTGCAATGGTGCAGCAGGAATTCCCGAAAGATATCAAGACAGAGTTTGTAGCAGTCCGCTTTGGAAATGTACTGGGAAGCAATGGTTCGGTAATCCCACTGTTTAAAAAGCAGATTGAAGCGGGAGGACCGGTCACGGTGACTCATCCGGATATTATCCGTTATTTCATGACGATTCCGGAAGCAGTCAGCCTTGTTCTGCAGGCAGGAACGTATGCGCATGGTGGGGAAATCTTCGTATTGGATATGGGAAGTCCGGTGAAGATCGATACTTTAGCAAGAAACCTGATCAAGCTGTCCGGACTGAAACCGGATGTGGATATCAAGGTGGAATATACGGGATTAAGACCGGGAGAAAAGCTCTATGAAGAGAAACTGATGGCAGAAGAAGGCCTGAAGAAGACGAGGAACGAACTGATCCATATCGGATGTCCGATTCCGTTCGAAGTCGAAACATTTTTAAAAAAGCTGGAGACATTAATGGGTATGGCATACATCAATGCAGACAATATCCGGGAAAAAGTAGCTGAAATCGTGAAGACGTACCACCCGGCAGGAGAACATGGAAGCGAGAAAAAGGGCGAAGTGTATGAGAAGTTATTGGGTGGTAAGAGTGGCTTGCATCAGTAATGATGTAAAGTTGTGCTTAGAGGCAATTAAGAGGTGTAAGGAGTGTTAAAATGGCTTTTGCTAACAATGGAAGATTTGAAAAATTTAAGAATAAGGTGTGGTTGTCTTCACCAACGATGTATCCGGAATCTATGCGTTATGTAATGGAAGCATATAAAACAAACTGGATGTCTACAGTTGGTGAAAATATTAAGGAAGTGGAGAAAATAGCAGCAGAAACATCTGGAACAAATTATGCTGTTGCACTTTCTTGCGGCACAGCAGCACTTCATCTTTGTATGAAGCTGGCAGGTGAAAAATTATATGGTAAGCCTCCTGTTGGCGTTGGGGCTTTATACAATAAACGTGTATTTTGTACAGATATGACGTTTAATGCCACTTTAAATCCAGTTGTTTATGAAGGTGGAATTCCTGTATTTATTGATACGGAATATGAGTCATGGGGAATGAATCCGGCTGCATTAGAGAAAGCGTTTGAAATGTACCCAGAGGTAAAACTGGTTGTTTATGCTGAGTTGTATGGTTTTCCAGGAAATGTAAAACAAATCAAAGAAATTTGTGAAAAGCATGGTGCTTTATTAGTGGAAGATGCAGCAGAAGCTATGGGAGCAACTTGGGAAGAAATGCAGTGTGGATCTTATGGAGATTATGCGGCAATATCATACAATGGAAACAAAATTATCACAGGATCTACAGGTGGGTGTTTGTTGACAAATTCTCTGGAAGATGCAAATCAAGCCCGTAAATGGTCTACTCAGGCAAGAGAAGATGCAGCATGGTACCAAAATGAAGAAGTTGGATATAACTATCGTATGAGTAATGTAATTGCAGGTGTTATCAGAGATCAGTATAATCATTTATCAGACCACATTGCACAAAAGAAAGCAATTTATGATAGATATAGAGAAGGATTGAAAGATCTTCCGATACAGATGAATCCGTTTGATGATATAAAAGCTGCCCCTAATTACTGGTTGAGCTGTTTATTGATTAATGAAAATGCAATGTGCAAACAAGTCCGAAGTGAAACAGAAGCTTTATACATTACAGAATCAGGAAAGAGTTGCCCGTCAGAAATCTTGGATGCTCTTGCCAGTATCAATGTAGAAGGCAGACCAATCTGGAAACCGATGCATATGCAGCCGATGTATAGAATGCATGAATTTGTGGCGATAAGTGGTTCTGGCAGGGCAAAGACAAATGCTTATATTGCTGGCGGAATCAAGGATGTTGGTGCTGATATATTTCAGAGAGGACTCTGTTTACCAAGTGATAATAAAATGACTGTTGAAGAACAGGACAGAATTATTAAGGTCATTAGAGCATGTTTCAAATAATTAAGAAATATAGACAAACAATTCAAGTGGTATTATTTTTTTCTTACGTAATATTTATTGTATGGATGACAATAATGATTCGTGAACCACGGGAATCAGAACGTGTACTTAAACTAGAATTATTTTGGGCAATAAGAGATTTTTCGAGTAATAGTATACTGGCAAAACAGGAAGTAATTCAGTATGTCCTTAATATTCTGTTTTTTATACCGATTGGTTTTCTCTTTCCGTGGAAGGATCATTTAAAATATGTGGTTTATATAGCAATGATTTTATCGTTTTTTATTGAATTAGCTCAATTTATTTTTAATTTGGGTTGGTGTGAACTTGATGACGTGATTAGCAATACATTTGGTGCATTTATTGGTGTTTTATTATATAGAATAGTTGAGATGATTTATAGAAATAGAGGATCAAGTCGTGTCTAAAAAGAAAATTATTAGTGGAATCATAGCGGGGGCAGTTGCTGCTTCAATGCTAATTGCTCATGTGATGAAGAAAAGAGCAAAAAAATCTGAGTATAGTGCGAAAAACATGAAGCCAATAGAAGTTCGAAAAATGGGTTTTTATGAAAAGTATGTCAAGCGAATGATTGATGTAGGTTGTGCGATGTGCGCTATTGTGGCATTTAGTCCACTTTATTTAGGTGTGGCGCTTCTGGTTAGAATCAAGCTGGGGTCTCCAGTTCTTTTTACTCAGGAACGTCCAGGACTTGTCGGAAGTGATGGGAAAGAGACTGTATTTAAGATGTACAAATTCCGTTCTATGACTGATGAAAGAGATGAGAATGGAGAACTTCTTCCGGATGAAGTTCGATTAACGAAGTTTGGTGCTTGGCTTAGAAAAAGTAGTTTGGATGAGCTTCCGGAAGTGTTTAATATTTTGAATGGAACCATGTCCCTTATTGGTCCTAGACCTCAACTAGTGAGAGATATGGTATTCATGACTAATGAGCAAAGGAAAAGACATACTGCTAAGCCAGGTCTTAGTGGCTTAGCTCAGATAAATGGAAGAAATTCTATTTCATGGGAAGATAAAATGAATTGGGATATTGAGTACATAGAAAAGTGTGGATTTTTTGAAGATATAAGGATTATTTTTTTAACTGTGAAAAAAGCTTTTATTAAGCAAGAGGGCATCACGCAGGACGATATGGCGACAGCCGAGGATTATGGTGATTATCTTTTGAGAACTGAAAAAATAAGTAGGAAAGAATATGATAATAAACAAGAGATGGCAAAGAAAATTTTAAATAATAATATTAATAAAAACGATGAGCTACGTATAGAAGCAGTCCGAAAATCAGCAGAAACAAAGAAATATTCTGTGCTGATGTCCCTGTATAAAAAAGAAAATCCCGAATATCTAAAATCATCTATTGATTCTATGTTAAACCAGTCGGTTAAGCCAGATGAAATTGTTATGGTTGAGGATGGACCTCTGACACCGGAACTTTACGCTGTATTGGACTCTTACCCTATTCTTCATAGAGTAAGAAATAAAACAAATCTTGGTCTTGGATTAGCATTAAACGCTGGTTTAAAGGAATGCAGGAATGAACTCGTTGCCCGTATGGATACGGATGATTGTTCGAAACCTGAACGTTGTGAGAAACAGTTAGCTAGATTTTTGGAAAAACCATATTTATCAATTGTTGGTTCTCACATTGACGAATTTGTTGACGATATTTCAAATGTGATTTCTCAGAGAATTGTTCCAACAACATCTGACGATATATATAATTTTGCAAAAAAACGTTCGGCATTTAATCATCCAACAGTTATGTATAGTAAAACAGCGGTGCTTGAAAATAATGGATATTCTGATCTTAAAAGAAATCAAGATGTTGACTTATTTGGGCGTATGCAATTTGAAGGATATAAGGCAGAAAATATCGACGAAGCTCTTCTTTGGTTTAGAAGTTCTGATGAACTGGCAAAGAGAAGAAAGAGTTGGCAAAATACTTGGAGCTACATTGCTACTATTCGTAAGTTTTGGAAAATGGGATATAGCTCGTTTGCAGATTATGTAATGGTAGGTATTGCTCAAACCGGTATGTACTTGATGCCAGTTAAGGTACAGAATTTTGTATATAAGAAATTTTTGAGGAAATGATATGGAACATAATAGAGTGATTATTGTTGGAACAATTCCGTATAATAAGAATACATCTTCGAGAGCATTTGATGCATATTTTCATAACTGGGAAAAGAAGAATATGCGTCAGATTTTTTCGAATACAAAGACACCAGTAAAGGGGCATTGTGGATCTCTTTATCAAATAACAGATGCGCGACTTTTAAAACGCTGGTTACATCGCATTGATGAAGTGGGGGTTATTTTTGAAGATAAAGATTTACCGGATGACTGGGACAACAATGATTTAGAAGTGGGAAATGGTGCGGTCAATGCACTTTACAAATTTGGGAGTAAAGATAGTCCTTTAAAATATATGCTGAGGGGTATTTTGTGGAAAAATAAATATTGGAACACAGAGAAACTGAATACCTGGCTAGATGAGTTTAGGCCGGAATGCGTTTTTCTCGCATTTTCAGATGATTATTTTATTCCTCGAATTGCCCTATACATATCGGAGAAATATAATATTCCTATTATGTCCTGCATAGGTGATGATTATTATTTTAATGATAGAACGTCTTTATCACCATTCTATCATATCTATCGAAAAACATATAAGAAGTTAATTGATAAGGTGTTTAGCAGACCAGGAAGCGCTATGTATATCGGTAACAAAATTCGCGATAAATACAATTCTGAATTTGGTCTTAATGGTGAAACAATTTATTTAACTTCTGATATCAAAAGACGTGAGTTTAGAGAAATAGATCAGAATAATCCAAAGATTATGTATGCGGGAAATGTCAGGTTAGGAAGAAATGATTCGTTAGTGGATATAGGAAATGCATTACAGAAAATAAGTAAGGATTATTATGTTGATGTGTATTCTACAGAACAGAATGAAGAATTTTTGAAAGGTTTTAAAGAATGTCTTGGATTAAGATTTCATGGCTCTGTACCTTATGTAGAAATAATGAAATTGACTTCCGAATGTGATATTTCGATTATTGTCGAAGGGTTTAAGAAAAAAGACGTGGACACTACAAGATATTCACTTTCCACTAAGGCGGCTGATGCGATAGCCAGCGGCTCAAATATTTTCGTATATGGATCAAAGGAATGTGGAGTTATTGAGTATATGGAAAGTACAGGATGCGCAATGGTATGTAGTAATAAGGATGAATTAGTAGACAAATTAAAAGAATTAATTGGTAACAAAACACTTCAGAAAAAACTGTATGATCGAGCTATAGAGGTTGATATTGAAGACCATGATAAAGAAAAAAATAGATCATTAACTGAGAGTATGTTTGTTAAGTTAATTCAGGATACGAGGGCTAAGAATGGTAGGTAATTTATCGGTTCTTATCAGTAGTTGTGATAAGTTTTCAGATTTATGGAATGAAAATATCAATGCTTATAGAAAGCATTGGAAAAATAACAAATGTGAAACATTTTTGGTAACAGACAAAAATTCAAACTGGTCAAAAAAAGGAATTACTCTAGTTGTTGCTGAGGGACAAAATGATTTTCCATTAAGAATAAAACATGCATTAAATCAGATAAAAACACAGTATGTCTTAGTGACGCTAGATGACTATTTCTTAATTGATGACGTTTCAAATGATAAATTGAGTTATCTGGTTAAACGAATGGAGAAAGAAAAAATTCAGTATTTGTCATTGTACAATCGCCGAATAACAAAAAAGTCAAAATGTCAACCAATTGAGAACTTGAATAATATTGATTTACAGAAGAAATATGCTTTGAATTTATATCCGGCGATTTGGGATGTTGACTTTTTGAAAAGAACAATAAAAGATAATATGAGTCCATGGTTGTATGAAGTATCACTAACAAAAACTGCTTTGGAAGAAGATGCTAAGTGTATGGCTAGTCTTGCTGGAACATTTGATATTCTTGATGTTGTAAGGAAAGGAAAGGTTCTTCATAAAGCACAGAGATATTTTAAAAAGAATAATATCAATATAGGAAATCGTTCAAGTATTAGTTACTTTACTGAAATTAAGCTATTTATTTTGGATGTTATTAGTTGGTATACCCCGAGATGGTTGTTTAAAATAATTAAAAAACTGGCAAGAAAATGTGGAATGACATTTTATAGTGAGGATTAAGTATGAAAGTATTATGGGTCTCAAATTCTCCGATTGGACCGTCGGCAGAAATATTAGGTAAAGAATATCAAGGGTCTAGTGGCGGATGGATTCAGTCTGAATATGAAGCATTAGATAAAACGCTCTATCAAATGTTCTTTTTGTCTACATTACCATTGGTAAAAAGAGGGGAAGTGTTGCATAAAAAGGATGAAAAAGGTGAGGTTTTTTGCGTTAATGCACCGCGCCTTTCATACGGGATAAAAACCCCTGAAATCCTACAGAAAAATATACAGGAGATAATTGATCGAATCAAACCGGATATTATTCAGATATGGGGAACTGAAACATGGCTTTCAAATTCGGTTTCTAAATGTATAACAGATGCTAAAAAAGTTATTTTTATTCAGGGATTAATAGGTGTACATAAAAGGTATCTGGGTGGTTATTTTGGAGACTTAAAGGAAGATAAGAAGTATCTTAGAGGCGAAAGCTTGTTATGTAAATGTAAAGGAATATTTCGAAAAAGAAATTTTCTTCGACAGGCAGATATAGAAAAAGAGACCATTTTAAACTGTAGAAATGTTATAGTTGATAGTGATTTTGCAAAAGCGTATTGTAGTTCTATTTCAACGGACATTGTGTGTTATAATCATGTGCTGTTACCAAATAACCTATTCTATCAAAAAAAATGGGATTTAAAAAAATGCGAAAAACATACAATTTTTACTGTATATGGTAGTTCAGCAGAAAAAGGAACACAGAATCTTTTGAAAGCAGTTGCAATAGTAAGGAGAAAATTTCCAGATGTAAAAGTGATTATTCCTGGTGGATATCAGTTAAATCAGGAAGGAAAATTAACTTCTTCTAAATCAGACTCTTTTCAAAATGCAATGTATAATATGATAAAAAATTTAGATCTTGAGGATAATGTGAAATTTACAGGACGTTTGAGTGCAGAACAGATGGCTAATACTATGGAGAAGTGTCATATATTTGTTAATCCATCCTGTATGGAGGTGCATGCGCTTTCTTTGAGAGAGTCTATGATTGTCGGTTTACCGTGCATATCAGCTCAATGTGGAAGTGTTGTGGAGTTCTTACAACACAAAGTGAATGGGTTGCTATATAGATATGAAGAGTATGAGTCCTTAGCGTATTATATGAATATTCTATTTAGTAATCCAGAGATGTGCAACGACTTCTCTGATAAGGCATCAAAAACATTTGATAGATCAGATTCAAAATCACTGGATTTGAATAGAATTTATATGAATTTATTTGCTGAATAGAGGAAATACAAATGGGTGCATATATAGGATTATTACTTGGAATTTTTTTAATCAGGATATTTTTTGATAGTTCGTTATGGGGAAAAAATCGCAGTAAAAAATACTTTTTGTTTTTTTCTTTTGTTTTGATTTTTTTGATTTTTGCGCTGCGTTCGGATACTGTTGGTCGGGATGTTCCTGGATATAGAAGAATATATTTGGATATTATAAATCATCCATTTTCAGATTTTGGTTATGTCTACTATGAAAAAGGATATCAGTTATTATCAAAGATTTGTTGTTTTTTAGGATTGTCATGGCAAATATTCTTAAGTATTGTCTCTGCCATGATTCTTATTCCGATTTATATTTTTATTAAGAAGTATTCAAAAAATGTATTTTTATCAACGTTAATTTTTGTTTGCTATATGTATTTTGAATTTAATTTAACTGCGATTAGACAAGCAATTGCATCTTCTATTTGTTTGATCGCGTACATGGTGTTGATGGAATCAAAACATAAAAAAACGTTTGTTTATATAGAGTATATATTCGTTGTAACGATAGCAGTATGTTTCCATAAAAGCGCTTTTGCTGCATATTTTTTACTACCAATAATGTTTATACAAAGCATAAAAGGGGTTGCTCTTTTTGTTACATTAGCGTCCATAAGTTGTATTGCAGTGAGAAGCAAAATACTGACTATTATAAAAACTTTATTTATGAAAGAATCATTACAAACAGATGCAGGACTATATTTGGGTGGTAATCTGGTATTTCTTATATTTTTGGCTGCACTATTTGTTGTTGTTGAAATTAATAGAGAGAATGTAGCAAAACGAGATTATTCTTTAAATAATCAGACCAAGATAAACGAACTAGGCATAAAAACTAACTTTGATTATCAAAATATATTTGTTCGATCATTCATTTTAAGCATTTTTTTTATTGTATTGTTTGGTATGGCTGCTTCAGTAAGGAGCTACATGATACTTAATCAAGTTATCATAGTATCTTTGCCAAATGCGATTGAGAATTTGGAGACAAGGTCTAAACAATTGGCGATTGTTTTTAGTATATTTTTCTTTATACTATTTTTCTATACCAATACACTAATACCAAATAGTTTTGATATTTTACCATATGAATTTTTTTGGAGCAATTAACATATACTGAATATTCATGGAGAATGAATTAAATGTTAAAAATTATAATAATAAATCATACATTTCAAAAAGAACAGTTTTATAAACGATGGAAATGGCTTTCTGAACAGCATAAGGATCTCGATATTACACTATTAGCACCGGCTGATTGGGAGTGGGGAAAAGAAAAAACTCTCACATATGGGCACATAGATAATATGAAAGGGACCGTTGTGGATGAACCACGATTTCACATTCACCTGATTGATACTAAGAGAGACAAAATGGGAGAGTGGAGTTCTGTGTTACTTGAAAAAGAAATTATAAATATTCGACCAGATGTTGTTTATTTCATTGGGGGACACACAGCTAGACCATTGATGCAAATTTTGAATTTGCGGAAAAAGATGCATTTTAACAATATGAAAGTAATGGCTTTCAGTATGCGAGGACATACCCCTACTATTGATTTTAAAAAATCAGAATCAGGTTTAAAAAAGTATATTAATACAATTGGCAAACAAATAATTTTGGGCCCTAGAGTAAAAAAATGCAACAAATTATGTGATATTCTATTTTGTCATTATCCAGCAGCATTAAAAGCCTTTAGAGATGAAGGATTTACTAGACCAATTTACATGCAGACGCAAGTCGGTGTTGATCCGGATATATTTGGTCCAAATAAAGAATCACGCGAAAAAATTAGAAAAAAGTATGGATTGGATGGTTCATTTGTTTTTGGAAGCGCATCTCGCTTTCATTTTTCGAAGGGACTAAGTGAAATTATTGCTGCTTTGCCTAAAGATGGAAATTGGAAGTATCTAATGATGGGCTGGGGACGTGATGATGAAGTTGAAGAAATTAAGAAACAAATAAGAGCTCGTGGATTAGAAGATAAAATTATTTTAACAGGATTTATTGATAACTGGACAGATATGGCAGCACATTGGAATGCATTAGATTGTGCAGTTCATGCGCCACTTACAACGCTAAGATGGGAGGAAACATTTTCATTAGCTTTAGTTCAAGCCATGATTACTGGTTTGCCTGTTATTGGTAGTAGCTCAGGTTCAGTTCCCTATCAGATTGGTCCTGATGGAATAATAGTCGAAGAAGGTAATATAGAGGCAATGAGAGAACAAATGTTGCGAATGATGAACTCCGAGAATGAGAGAAAAATAATAGGTAAAGCGATGAGAAAAAGAGCACTTGAGTGCTTTAGTATTTATCATTTAGATGAATTGTTTTATCTTACTTTGCAAGATATTATGAATGGAGTTTATGACGAGAATAAAGTCGATATGACTTTGTTTAAACAGATGGAGGGAGGTGGAATCTTGTATGACCAAACGAATTAATGAGAAATATATCAAACAATTATTTGAAACTGATACAGACTATTCAGAGTGGTTTGGATACTATAACTATGATGTAATTAGCAAAGACGGAAAAAAAATGCTGTGCAATAGAGCTACTTTTGATGCCCGTGCTATTACACCAGAAGATACTATAGACCTTGGGTGGTATGATATAACAACAGGAGACTGGCATTTTATTGATTCAACTGATTCGTTTAATTGGCAGCAAGGAGCGATGCTTCAGTGGATGCCAAATGATGGAAATAAGGTTATTTACAATATTTCTAGGGATAATCATTTTAAATCAATTATTTGTGATATTCGAGATGGTAGCAAAAGGATTATTGATTTTCCGACGTATTGTGTTACGCCAGATGGAAAATACTCCATTTCACTCAACTACGAGAGGTGTTACTGGTGCAGAGCTTACCATTATCAATCAGTAAAAAATCCAAAATATAATGTACAAGTTGCAGAGGATGATGGTATTTTTAAGGTAAATCTTGAAACGAATACAGTAAAGCGTATTGTTAAAATTCAGGATGTTATTGCTATAGATGCCCCGGAGGACTTTAAAATAGCTAAGCATTGGCTTGAACATATAATGATAAATAAGGCAGGAGATAGAATAGTATTTTTACATCGTTATTCTTATGGAAATGCCTACAGTACAAGAATGTTCATCTGCGATATAGATGGCAATAATCTTCAATTAATTGATGGTTGGAAAGAAAACGATTGGTCTCATTTTGGTTGGAAAGGAAACAGGGCATTTGCAATCTATTCAGTCAAAAAGAATGCATTTCAGGCAAACTATGCCAAATCTGTACAGAAGGCAAAAAGTAAGTTTTCTATTATGTCTATTATAAATTGGTTAGTACATTTGCCGGGATTACGAATAATCAAGGATAAGCTCAAACCTAATGAACGTTATTACAAAGTTTATGAAGAGGAGTTTGGTAAATACATATTTATTCAAAATTATGATAATAAACTATTTAATATAGATGGTCATCCTTCTTTCACTGATGATGGAAGGTATATGATTACAGATTCTTATCCGGATTCAGACGGAAATCAAAGATTAATGGTATTTGATAGTCAGACATTAAAGGGTATAATAATTGCAAAACTAGCAGCTCCGCTCTCTGGAAATCCTGCAAGTTGTGATCTTCATCCAAAGCTTAGTTATGGGGCAAAATATGTCGCCGTTGATACCGCTTATTTGGGAAAGCACCATATGATTTTATTTGAATTGAAGTGGGATGAGATAAAAAAACAAATTAGTAGATAGGTGGATTTATGAAGGTATCAATAATAACAATGACATGCACATATAATTATGGCGCGACGTTGCAAGCATACGCATTACAGGAATTTGTTGAATCGATGGGACATAGTTGTGATATCATCGATCATATGGGGTGGTATGGGCATAGAACTATACATTTAGAGTGTAATATAGATTCTTTTTTGAAGTATCCGTTTAAAAGTAAATTGGAGCAAGGCTTTAAAAACTTTGAGGATTTTTATCTCCAAAATATGCATATGACCACAAGATATGAATCAATAAAAGCACTGTACAATTCACCTCCTGATTCCGATGTGTTCATTACAGGAAGTGATCAGGTGTGGAATCCTAGAGATCTTCGAGGTGAGTTTTATCTTGATTTTGCTCCTTGCCAAGCAAAAAAAGTGTCGTATGCTGCAAGTATTGGCGTTCCCACTATTCCAGAAAAAAAGCAATCTATTATTAAAGAGTATCTTAAAAATTTTGATGGAATATCTGTGAGAGAAACATCAGGGTATAATGCAATAAGTTTATTAACTAATAAAAAAGTAAATACGAATTGTGATCCAGTTTATCTGCTAAATAGAGATAAGTGGCGTGCAATTGAAAAAAAACCAATAGAAATAAATGATGAATACATTCTATGTTATATGATTTATAAGCCAAAGTGGCTTAATAAGTGGTTAAGAGAAGTTAGAAAAAAAACAGATAAGAAAATAGTCTTTATTGGATTAAATGGATATAGACCAGTTGTATGTGATTATTATGTTAGAAATGCAGGCCCTAGAGAGTTTATATGGTTGATTGATCACGCATCAGCGGTTGTTTCTTCATCTTTTCACGGAATAGCGTTTTCGGTATTATTTGGGAAACCAATAGTTGCCATGCCTGATCCACCTAGGCCAGACAGAATTCATAATCTTCTTGATATGTTTGATTTAGAAGATAACATTTTATATGAAAATAAAACAGAAGACTGTTTTAAAGAATATGCTTATTCAAAAATTGAACGTGTTATTTCTGAACAGCAGAATAAATCAAAAAAATATTTTGCAGAAATATTTACATAGGAATTAGGGAAAGTTATGAAAGTAAGAATAAAAAAATTAATTTTAACTGTATATTCAAAATTGAAATCTTTATTCAAGAAACAGCCTCAAAAGGTCATGGCTAATGTTGTTCAATTGGCAGAAAATGAACTTCTTTCAGGAAAAGTGGCTGTTATTACTGGTGGGACTAGTGGAATTGGATTTTCTATTGCAGATGCTATGCTTCGTGCTAATGCTAGTGCTGTATGCATTACTGGAAGAACTGAAGAAAGATGTAGAAATGCAGTAGAAAAATTAATGAATATGGGAACAGATAGGGGGGGCGTGTTTTTTATGAAGTAATGGATGTTAGAGATGTTAAGAGTTTTGATAAGCATTTAATTAATATTCAAAATAAAATAGGGCACCTAAGAATTGATATTTTATGCAACAATGCGGGGGTTCAAGGTGCAACATTTGGTTCGGCCAATGAGGACGATTTTGATAACGTTATGGATACGAATTATAAAGGGGCTTTCTTTCTGTCGCAGATTTTTGCACATTATATGATAGATAATAAAATAGAGGGAAATATTTTAAATATTGCTTCATCGTCTAGTTTGCGTCCAACAAACAGTGCATATTCTTTAAGTAAGGCATGTATGAAAGAACTGACAGCCGGAATGGGAAAATTTCTTATTCCATATGGGATTGTAGTAAATGGACTTGCACCAGGACCAACGGCAACACCATTAATGAACAAGGATAGTACTTCGTCAATTGAACATCCTTCCAATCCAACAGGAAGATATGCTTTGCCTGAAGAAATAGCAAATATGGCAGTTGTATTGACTTCCGGTATGGGGAGAATGATAGTGGGGAGTATTATTTATATGACTGGTGGAGCAGGAAATATCACTTTTGATGACAGTAAATATAAATTTTAACTGTGGAGGATTTTATGGAGTTTTACAATACAGGAGAGAGAAATATACAAATAGTGCTTTCTTTATTAAAAGCACATGGAATAAAAAGAATAATAGCATCCCCGGGATCGACAGATGTTGCAATTGTATCAAGTATGCAACATGATCCATATTTTGAGATGTATTCAGCAATTGATGAAAGATCAGCTTGTTATATGGCTTGTGGGATGAGTGCTGAGACAGGAGAGCCTACGGTTATTGTTTGTACTGGTGCAACATCGTCTCGAAATTATTTTCCGGGATTGACAGAGGCTTATTATAGACATCTTCCAGTATTAGCAATTACTTGTTGCAGAAGTAATGCGAATGTTGGACATTATGTCAATCAAGTTACGGATAGAGGAAATCCTCCAGCTGATACTATCAATATAAGTGTATATGCTCAAACGATAAGAACTGCTGAGGATGAATGGGATTGTACAATAAAAATAAATAAAGCACTTCTTGGGTTGAAATATAATGGTGGAGGTCCTTGTCATATTAATTTGGAAACGGTTTATTCTAAGGATTTCAGCGTAAAAGAGATTAAGCCAGCAAAAGTAATTAACCGATATGTGAAAGGTGATAATCTCCCCCAAATACCAGAAGGGAAGATCGGCATTTTTGTTGGAAATTTTATGAAATGGTCTGCAGAATTAGAAGATGTAGTAGATCGTTTCTGCGAAAAGTATGATGCAGTTGTTTTCTATGATCATTCGAGCAACTATAAGGGAAAATATGGTGTTTTGTTTCCACTAATAACAAGCCAATGTGATGCAAACGGTGGAGAATTTGATATAGACACCATGATTTATATCGGTTATGTTTCAGCTTCAGTTTGTAAAGGGAGACAGATGTGGAGAGTGAATGCGGATGGTGAGATTAGGGATCCTTTCCGAAGAATAACAAAAGTGTTTCAAATGACGGAAGTGGATTTCTTTACTAACTATATAGATAATGATAAATCTACACAAAAAGGAGCTTCACTATATCGTCAATACACTGGTTCATATCAAAAGTTAGTAAATACTATTCCGGAGTTGCCATTCTCAAATATTTGGGTTGCTCAACAGATGTCAAAATATATTCCAGAGCATTCAACGATGCATTTTGGAATATTAAATAGCTTTAGATCATGGAATAATTTTTTACTTCCAGACAGTGTAAATACATATTGCAACACAGGTGGATTTGGTATTGATGGTGGCATATCTTCATTAGTAGGTGCTGCTCTAGTGTCTCCTCAAAAACTTTTTTTTGGTGTGTTCGGAGATTTGTTGTTCTATTATGATATGAATAGTTTGGGAAATAGAGATATTTCATCAAATCTTAGGATTATTGTGATAAATAACGGTTTGGGACAGGAATTTAAGAATTATTCTTCATATGGCGCAATCTTTGGAGACGATTCAGATAAATTCATTGCTGCCAAAGGTCATTTTAATGGAAGAACTACACCATTAATTGAATGTTATGCGGAATGTTTAGGCTTTGAATACCTTGCAGCTTCAAATAAAGAAGAATTTTTACAAGTATATAAAAGATTTGTAGATCCTAAAAGATTAGATAAGCCGCTTCTTTTTGAAATATTTACTGAAACAGAGGATGAAAGTACTGCATTAGAATTAATTACAACGCTTACTAGAAAGGGACAGTCAGTTAAGAAACGGAAAGAGTTGATGAATCGCCCGGAATTAACAAAATTAAGGAAGATAGCTAAAAAACTATTGAAAAAATAAAGGAGGTTGCCATTGAATAAGCAAATTAAATATGGTTCGTTAATTGCGTATTTGAATATTGCTTTAAATCTTGTAATAAATTTTGCACTTACCCCATTTATGCTTAGTCATCTTGGTTCAAGTGAGTATGGAGTTTATAAAATAGTTCAATCTTTTACTGGGCAGCTTGCTATAATGAGTTTTGGCTTAGGTACGGTGGCTACAAGATATGTAGTGTTGTATAATACTCAAAAGAAAAAGAAAGATAAGGAAAATTTCTTGTTTTTAATCTATATGATTGCAGCTTTGCTTGGATTTGGTGTAATTGTAATAGGCGCAATATTATATGGTTGTATGGATGTGATATATGCAAAATCGTTGACAAGTAGTGAATTATATGTGGCTAAAAAGCTATGCTTTATTCTAGTAATTAATGTAGCGTTTTCCATACTATGCGATGCCTTTTTTGGTATCATAAGGGCTCACGAACGATTTGTAGTATCGAATATCCTTAGTACATTTAGATTAGTATTACGGTTATTAGCAATAATTATTCTTTTAAACTTAGGTGTTAAATCTATAGGAATTGTTATAACCGATTTATCGATTACTATTTTAATTTTATTATTTAGTGTGATCTATGTAAAATTTAAACTTAAAGAGAAAGCTAAATATTATAAATTTGATAAGAAACTAATAGTTGAAATAGCAACTTTTGCCTTAGCCGTTTTCTTACAGGCAATTGTGAACCAAGTTAATCAAAATTTAGATAATACTATTCTCGGAATCATGACAAGTACTTCAATTGTTACAGTATATTCTATAGCTTTAACGCTATATACGTGCTTTATTAGTTTGGTAACTGCATTAAGTAATATGTTTGGACCTAAAGCAACAAAATTAGTAGCAAAAGGTGTTTCAGGAGAACAATTGACAGATTTTGCTATTGGTCCAGGACGTATTCAAACACTAATTGCACTATTAGGAATATTGGGTTTTATAGTCGTCGGAAAAGACTTTATAAGAATTTGGATGGGAGACGGCTTTGATGATGTATATATTATTACATTGATTTTGATTATTCCGGCTTTAATTCCATTGATAGAGTCAGTCACAAATACTATTCTAGATGCAATGATGAAACGAATGGCTCGTTCTATTGCATTGCTTGGAATGTGCGTAATTAATGTAGCAGCGTCTATTATCTTGATTAAAATGATAGGGTTTATTGGTGCTGCAATTGGAACAGCTATTTCAGTGATTGTAGGACACGGAATAATTATCAATTTATATCTTCATAGATGCATTGGATTGAATGTACCACGTATGTTTAAAGAGATTTTTAAAGGATTATTACCAGCATTTTTATTATGTTTAGCAATCGGATATTTGATATCATTAATTCCTGGATCCAACATAGTGTTTTTTGGAATCAAAGTAGTATTGTTGGTTATTGAATATGGTATGATTATGTATATGTTTGGTATGAATGAGATAGAAAAGCAATATATCAAGAATATGATTAAACGATAATTATTTATTAGTAGGATATATACAGGGCTAAAAAAGCCCGTATTTTCAACAAAAAAATTTGATTATATGAGGAGGAATAGAATAATATGTCTTTATTTAAAGGAAAAACACTTATGATTACAGGTGGCACTGGATCTTTTGGTAATGCAGTTTTAAACAGATTTTTGAAAACGGATATTGGAGAGATACGTGTATTTTCTCGTGACGAGAAAAAGCAAGATGACATGCGACATGATTTTCAATCTAGAATGCCAGAAGTGGCAGATAAAATTAAATTTTATATTGGAGATGTAAGAAATCTTCAGTCTTGTAAGAATGCAATGCATGGAGTTGACTATATTTTCCATGCAGCAGCTTTAAAACAAGTACCATCCTGTGAATTTTTTCCAATGGAAGCGGTAAAAACCAACGTAATTGGTACGGATAATGTTCTTACTGCAGCGATTGAGGAGGGGGTAGATGCGGTTATTTGTCTTTCTACAGATAAAGCTGCTTACCCTATCAACGCAATGGGAATCACAAAAGCAATTGAAGAGAAGATAGCTGTGGCAAAAAGTCGTATGTCTGGCAAGACAAAAATATGCTGTACTCGTTATGGTAATGTTATGTGCAGTCGTGGGTCTGTTATTCCTCTCTGGATTGACCAAATTAAGGCAGGAGATCCGATTACTGTAACTGAGCCGACCATGACTAGATTTATTATGTCTCTTGAAGAAGCAGTAGATCTTGTTCTGTTTGCATTTGAGCATGGTGAGAATGGTGATATTCTTATCCAGAAGGCTCCGGCATGTTCAATTGGTCTTCAGGCGGAAGCAGTTGCTGAGATGTTTGGCGGTAAGAAAGAAGATATCAGAGTTATTGGTATCCGACATGGTGAAAAAATGTATGAAACATTACTTACTAACGAAGAATGTGAGAAGGCTGTGGATATGGGGAACTTCTATCGTGTGCCTGCGGATAATCGTGGACTTAACTATGACAAGTATTTTACGGAAGGGGATGTTGAGAGAAATAAATTGACAGAGTTTAATTCTCATAATACAAAACTTTTGACAAAAGAAGAGGTGAAGGCAAAGATGATGGAGCTTACATATATTCAGGAAAGATTAGCTGAAGATTGATGGGGATTCAGTAATGAATGATGGAAATATTGAGGTATATAGTAATAGGAGAAATAAAACGTTTGACTTTTTAAAGCTATATGCAATGCTGTCTGTTGTTTTAGATCACGCTCTTCAACATATGTTGGGGGAGAGTACCCAGTCAACTCAGCTATATAATTGGATTTTTTTATCTCAAATGCCAATATTTATGTTTGTGTCTGGGTATTTTGCATTGCGAGGGATAGAAAAAAAAGCTTCTATAAAGGAATTTGGGAAAATGATAAAAAAAATAGTGGTAAGTCTCTTTTTCCCGTTTCTTTCTTATTCTATTGTAGTTAGCCTAATAACAAGGAAAAATATTGTATTTTATTCTATAGTTGATCCACAAAAATCGCTTTGGTTTTTGTGGGCGCTTATGTGGATGCAACTTATTATGCTGATGGCACAGGAAATCGCAAAGCTACTGATAAAAGGTAAAGTTATAAGAATAGTACTTAGTATAATGATGTATATAATTGGTTTGATTCCAATTTGTTTATTGTTTTTTTGGGATCCTTCAATATTTGATACAAAGTTGATACTTTTTTATTCTGTATTTTTCTTATTTGGGTATTTTTATTCATTTCTTGAAGGAATATGGAAATTTCTTAAATCAGAAATATGGAAAGCTGTTTGCATACCGATATTACTAATTATAGTTATTTTTGTGATGGTGAAGCATCCAACAATAATTTATGAGGATGAAACTATCGTGAATCTTTTATATAGATTTATAGGAAGTTTTTCTGCTGTTCTTCTAATGTTATATCTCTCAACATTTATTGCTAAAGTAAAAAGTGTACAAAGAATATCAAAGTATGGTATGTTGTCTTTGGAAATGTATTACACTCATTTGTTATTAATACGTATTCCATTTTTTAATGTTGAAGGAATTGGAATAGTCCTGTTTGTTTTGAAGTATATGATATTAATTGGATGTTCATTGTTTGTAATAATATTATTGAAGAAATGGTGGATAACAGATTTGTTTTTATATGGTAAATTGCCAACAGGGAAAAATAAAAATAGTTCATGCTAAGAAATTGTGTTATTTTATTCTGGAGGATACCATAAACGTTGAGGTGACAAAGAATATATAGAGAAAATAAATCTGCTAATATATAGTTGTGCATATTTTGTTCGAAGTGCGTTATAATTCATAAAGGAAGAATGTTTGAGCCTCGCCGTAAATATAGGATATGTAGTTTTAGAATGGAAGTTGATGAATAATAGAAAGTAAAAGAATATAAATGGGCGTATAAATTCGAAATATAAAGATGCATAAGATTCTTAAAAAAACAAAATTGACCATATTTGGAAGGTTTATGAACCTTGGTACAATGGTAGGATAGGAGAGATAAAGAATGATAGAACATAATTTTGAATGGAAGAATGATGGTCGTACAAAAGTAATGATTGGCTGTGGTACAAGACCTGAAATTATTAGACTGGCAGCAGTAATCAAAAGATGCAGAGAGTATTTCGATTGCTGTGTTGTATATTATAACCAAAACTGGGACAGAAATTTATCAACAGTCTTCTGGGAAGATTTTGAACTTAGAAATACTTTTGGTGAATTTGGACCAGATATTCTTGTTCCTGTCGTTGGAGATAATTTAGGAGTGACTTGTGGTAACATTTTTGGAAGAAGCTATGAACTTTTAAGCCATTTAAAGCCAGATGGGTATCTAGTGCTTGGTGATACCAATAGTTGTCTTTCAGCAATCAGTGCAAAAAGACTACATATTCCACTATTCCATATGGAAGCAGGCAATCGATGTAAAGATGAGTGCCTTCCGGAAGAAACAAATAGAAGGATTGTAGATGTAATCTCCGATGTTAATCTTTGTTACTCTGAGTTTGCTAGAAAATATCTGGCAGATACAGGACTTCCAAAAGAGAGAACATACCAGACAGGATCTCCTATGGCAGAAGTTCTTAGAATGAACCTTGACAAGATCAAGAAGTCTGATGTGCTTGAGAGACTCGGGCTTGAGAGGAACAAATACATTCTTCTGTCTGCACATAGAGAAGAGAACATTGATTCTGAGAAGAATTTTCTTAGTCTTTTTACAGCAATTAATGCGTTGGCTGAAAAGTATGATATGCCGATCCTTTATTCTTGCCATCCAAGATCTAAGAACAGACTGGAAAAGAGTGGATTCAAGCTGGATCCAAGAGTAAGAGTTAATGAGCCACTTGGATTTAACGATTATAACTGTCTTCAGATGAATGCGCTTGCAATTGTATCTGATTCCGGTACACTTCCGGAAGAGAGTTCATTCTATCTTTCAATTGGTCATCCGATTGCAGCGGTATGTATCCGAACATCTACGGAGAGACCAGAGGCACTTGAAGCGGGTGATTTCATCTTAGCTGGTATTACAACAAAAGAGTTGCTGAATGCAACTGATATGGCTATTAAGATGAAAAGGGATGGAGTACTTGGTAAACCATGTCCGGATTACGTTGACGAGACGGTTTCTATGAAAGTAGTCAGAATTATTCAGGGTTACGTTAATGTGGTCAATAAGATGGTGTGGAGAAAAGAATAAAAGTGAAATAAAGAAGGGTGGGGAGTAAGTATGAATATATTAGTTACAGGAGCCAAGGGCATGGTTGGAACTGCCCTTTGCAATAATCTGAAAAATATCAGAGATGGAAAAAATAAAACAAGACTTAGCATTAAGATCGATGAAATTTATGAGTACGATCTTGACAGTACAGAAGCGGAATTGGATGAGTATTGCACAAAAGCTGATTTTGTGTTTAATCTTGCAGGAGTAAATCGTCCGGAAAATCAGGAGGATTTTATGAAAGGCAACTTTGGATTTGCTTCACAGCTTCTTGATATATTAAAAAAGCACAATAGCAAAGCGGGGATTATGCTTTCATCCTCTGTTCAGGCAACGTTGGCTGGAAGATTTGGGAATTCTGAATATGGAAGAAGCAAAAAAGCTGGAGAGGAGTTGTTTTTCCAGTATGGAGAAGAAACAGGAGCTCCTGTGTATGTCTATAGATTTGTAAATCTGATGGGACATTCCAAACCGAAATATAATAGTGCTATTTCTACATTCTGCTGGGCAGTGGCAAATGACAAAGAATTTACTGTAAATGATAGAAGCACAGAACTGGAAGTCCTTTATATTGATGATCTTGTTGAAGGTATGTTTGATTTACTGGAAGGTAAGGAACAGCATTGCGAATTTGATGGAGTAGAGACTGTTTTGCAGGAGGATGGAAGATACTGTTGTGTACCGGCGACTCATAAAGTAACATTAGGAGAAATCATAAATCTGCTGGAACAGTTTAAAGTTCAGCCAGTGAATCTGATGATGCCAAAATGTCCGGATGGTTCCTTTGCGAAAAAGCTGTTTTCTCTTTATTTGACATATTTACCAGCTGACAAATTTAAATATGCCATGAAAATGAATTGTGATGATCGCGGTTCATTTACCGAGTTAGTTCATACAGTTGATTGTGGACAGGTAAGTATTAATATCAGTAAGCCAGGTATTACAAAGGGACAGCACTGGCATAACAGTAAATGGGAGCAGTTTATTGTTGTTCATGGTCATGGATTAATTAGAGAGAGAAATATCAATACAGGAGAGACTGTAGAATTTGAAGTTTCTGGAGATAAGATCGAAGCGATTTATATGATTCCTGGATGGACACATAATATTATTAATTTGTCAGAAACAGATGATTTAGTAACTGTTATGACTTGTAATGAAATTTTTGATCCAAAACATCCTGATACATTTTTTGATCCGGTATAACATTTAAAGCTGGAGTCTATGGGTGTGACTCCAGCTTTTGTACTACTTATACGTTATAAAATGTCTTATACCATTCTGCAAACCTTCTCAATCCACTACGTAAGTTTGTATCAGGTTTAAATTCGTAATCCCGTTCAAGTGGTGTAGTATCTGCATATGTAACCGGTACATCTCCGGGCTGCATAGGAACCAGTTCTTTATGAGCTTCAAAATCATAATCATCTGGAAGTACTTTTGCGCGAATCAATTCTTGCTGAAGGATATCCACAAAATCCAGAAGATTTTCTGGATTACTGTTTCCGATATTATAGACAGCATATGGTGGGATTGGAAGACCATCTTCACCTGCTTTCTTTTCCGGAGCGCCCTGCATAACGCGTTTTACGCCTTCTACAATATCATCTATGTAAGTGAAGTCACGCTTACAGTTTCCATAGTTAAAAATCTGAATAGTTTCACCCTTTAAAAGTTTATTAGTAAAACCAAAATATGCCATATCCGGTCTTCCGGCAGGACCATAAACAGTAAAGAAACGAAGTCCGGTGGAAGGGATGTTGTACAATTTGGAGTAAGAGTGTGCCATTAGTTCATTACTTTTCTTTGTTGCAGCGTATAAAGAAACTGGATTATCCACTTTATCATCTGTGCTGTAAGGAACTTTTTTATTTGTTCCATATACAGAAGAGGAAGAGGCATATACCAGATGTTCCACACCGCCCGATCCATTGTCATAAGAATGACGGCAGGCTTCCAGAATATTATAGAAGCCGATTAAATTGGACTGAATGTAAGCGTCCGGATTTGTGATAGAGTAACGAACACCTGCCTGTGCTGCCAGGTTTACAACAATATGAGGCTTGTGTTCTGCAAAGATTTGATCGATCAAAGCCTTGTCAGCGAGATCTCCCCGATAGAACTTATAAGTGGAATCATTGTGCTGTGCAAGACATTTTTCTATTTCTTTAAGTCTCCATTCTTTGATGCTGACATCATAGTAATTGTTCATGTTATCCAGACCGATAATGTTGACAGGAGATTGTGTTTTCAATAATTCAAGGATGAGGTTACTGCCGATGAAACCGGCAGAACCTGTAACAAAAATTGTTTTATTTTTCAATTCAATGTGCTGCATAAAAAATCCTCCTTTTAATCTCTTCGGAAAAGATCACGTGTATACACTTTTTCTTCTACATCATCCAAACAAGCATCATATCTGTTGGCGATAATTGCCTGTGAAATAGATTTGAATTCATTCAGATCACCAATCACACGGCTGCCGTAGAAAGTAGATCCTGTAGGAAGTGTTGGTTCGTAAATCACTATAGTAGCGCCTTTCGCTTTAATTCTTTTCATAACACCCTGAATAGAAGACTGACGGAAGTTGTCAGAGTTACTCTTCATAGTCAGACGGTAAACACCGATTACCACTTCTTTTTCCTTTGTTTCATCCCAGGAACTGTTTGCTTCATAAGCTCCGGCTATCTCAAGTACTCGATCCGCAATAAAATCTTTTCTTGTCCTGTTAGATTCAACAATCGCAGACATCATATTCTGAGGTACATCCTGGAAGTTTGCAAGGAGCTGTTTTGTATCTTTTGGCAGGCAGTATCCGCCGTATCCAAAAGAAGGATTGTTATAATGAGTTCCGATACGAGGATCCAGGCAGACACCGTTGATGATTTCCTGTGTATTTAATCCTTTGGATTCTGCGTAAGTATCCAGCTCGTTGAAATAAGAAACACGAAGTGCCAGATACGTATTGGCAAAGAGTTTTACAGCTTCTGCTTCCGTAAATCCCATAAATAAGGTATCAATATTTTCTTTGATTGCACCTTGCTGCAGGAGTGCTGCGAAGAGATGTGCTTTTTCGGCAGATTCCTCATCACAGGACACAATGATGCGGGACGGATAAAGGTTATCATACAAAGCCTTTGACTCACGCAAAAATTCAGGACTGAAGATGATATTCTTCGTATTGTATTTTGCTCTGACAGATGCAGTATATCCAACAGGAATCGTAGATTTGATGATCATCATAGCATCTGGATTTACCTTCAGAACAAGCTCGATTACGGCTTCTACAGCAGAGCAGTCGAAGAAATTCTTCTTACTGTCATAATTAGTCGGCGCTGCAATGATAATAAAGTCTGCATCTTTATATGCAGCTTCTCCGTCAAGCGTTGCAGTCAGATCCAGTTCCTTTTCAGCCAGATATTTCTCGATATATTCGTCCTGGATCGGAGACTTCTTGTTGTTGATCAGCTCCACTTTTTCCGGAATAATATCAACTGCAGTTACGTGATTGTGCTGTGCAAGCAGCGTGGCAATAGAAAGTCCCACATATCCGGTTCCGGCTACCGCAATACGATACTTCTTATCCAGTACCATATCTTTAGGAGTTTCCTTTTCTTCGATAAACAGATCCGTCACTTCAAATCCAAGATTTTCCCCAAGACGCTGCAGCTGATCAATAGAAGGAATATAATCAGAATTTTCCAGTCTTCCAATCATTGCCCGGTTGATTCCTGTTGCTTCAGCAAGCTGAACCTGAGTAAGTCCTTTTGTTTTTCTTTCGTTGATAACTGTGTTGACCAGTTTATCCATAGATAATTTTTTCATAAGCACCTCCAAAACCAGTTTTAAATATCATTTTATGTAATTCTATGCGAGTAAAGTTTGTTTTTTATAAGTTGTATGATACCAAAAACTGGATTAAATGTCAATGAGAGAGAAACAACAAAAGAAACTCAACGCTGTCAAATAACTTATGATGGCGTTGAGTAGGAAAATCTTTGGAAGTTAGCAGTAATGTGCGATATAGATAGTTACCATACAAAAAGGTTGACCTTTATCTAAGTGTTGGTTATACTATAAGTAGGTGATAATATGAATTTATTGGAAAATGCAGTTGTGCAAGAGCAGCGGCGAATTGAGTATATGATAAAGAAATATGAGACAGAACTTACTACTTTGCCGAAAGGTGCTCTGATTGCCAAAATGATTAAAGGAAATCAATATTACTATTTACAGTATCGCAGTGGGAAAAAGACAATTTCGAAGTATGTCGGGAGAGCAGGAGATAAAGTTGAAAAATTGCAGCAACAGATTGAACGGCGCAGGCATATTCAGGTCATGCTGAAAGCCTTGTCTGAAGAATATGCTATAACACAGAAAATGATGGAGGTTTGCGTATGATTGTATATCATGGAAGCAATATGGTAGTAGACCATCCAAGATTAGTCCGTCAGAATCGGACATTAGATTTTGGATATGGTTTCTATACAACATTCAATAAAGACCAGGCAGTAAATTTTGCAGAAAAAGTAACGGCCCGGAGGGAAACAGGCATTCCTTGTGTCAGTATGTATGAAACGGCCGAGTTAGAAGAACTGAAAAACAAATATAAACTCCTGTTTTTTTCAGAACCAAATGAAGAATGGTTGGATTTCGTATTTGCAAATCGCAATGGGAGTTATGAAGGGATAAGTTATGATATTATTTTCGGGCCAGTAGCTAATGATACTATTTACCGGACGTTTATTGCTTATGAGGAAGGTATTTTAACAAAGGATGAGACGATTGCCAGACTGAAGGTTAAAAAACTGTATGATCAGATGACTTTTACGACAGCAAGTTCTTTAAAAGAGTTAAAATATATAGGGCAGTTGCCGATAGGGAGGGATTGCAATGAGTGAAAAGGGAATCAAAGGAATGTTGGAACTCATCGTACCGCGCCTGCTCCGTATGATAATGGAAAAACAGTTACTTACAGAGAAAGAAGCCTTAACACAGCTATATGCGTCTGACCTTTATCGTCAGTTAGAGCGAGAGGAAACGAAGCTCTGGCATTTAAGTATTCCTACCTTATATGAAATGTGGCTGGAGGAAAAGGAGAGCGGGCATATTACTTACCCAGAGGAGGTCTGAGTATGGATGAAAAAACGAATTTTATTGTATATTGTATAGAAGAATATAAAAATGCAAAGGGGATGAATGGAAAAAACGTCATTGATCTGTTTAATCGGTATCGTGTGATTGATTATATTCGGGACTATTACGAAGCGCTTCATACTACTGGCAGGCAGTATATTGTTGACGATATTAATATGTATATCGAGGCAAGGCAGTCATCTATGGGGTAAGGGAACTTCAGTGAAAAGCGATGAGAGAATGTATTCAGGGGGAAGCCCCTGGATATTTCAAGTTACAAATTTTATTTTTGTAGTAAGGTGTGACGAACCTCATGGTGTGGGAAGTCTTAGTAAATTATTTGTGATGGTTTTGGAGTAAAATAACTTTATACATAGAAATTACTTGTTAGTGATTTCATGAGCTGTCATTAAACTGCTCACATCAGTTGGTATAATGGTCTCATAAAATTAATCTGGTGATATCTTGAGAAATTTGCTATAATCATCTTATAGAATTCCTCTGCAAATGGAGGAATAAAATGGGAAGAACAAAACGATTAAAGGAACTTACGATCAAAGATAATTTTATGTTCGGCGCAGTGATGATGGACGAAGATAATTGCAAAGGTCTTTTAGAAAGAGTGTTGGAGATACCGATCGATCGAGTGGATGTCAGTAAAGAAAAAAGTATCGTGTATCATCCGGAGTATAAAGGTGTCCGCCTGGATGTGTATGCAAAAGATGAGAAGCAGACGCGTTATAACGTGGAAATTCAGGTGGAGAGAAAGCCGGCACTTGGAAAGAGAAGCCGTTATTATCAGAGTCAGATGGACATGGAGATGTTGCTGACCGGAGAAGATTATACGGAACTTCCGAATACCTATGTTATTTTTATCTGTGATTTTGATCCATTTGGAAAAGAAAAGTATCGTTATACCTTTCGGACAACGTGTCAGGAATCTGAAAATGTGGATTTGGAAGATGGGCGAACCACTGTGTTTTTAAATACCCGTGGAAAGAACGAAAGTGAGGTTCCGGGAGAATTGGTCACATTTCTGCAGTACATGAAAGAGGATCTTGAGGGAAGCGAAAAGGAGTTTCACGACCCATATGTGGAGCAGTTACAGAAGTTTATCCGCAACGTTAAGGGAAGCCGGGAGATGGAGGAACGCTTTATGATTTTTGAAGAGATGCTGAAAGAAGAACGGGCTGCCGGATTTGCAAAAGGGCGTGCTGAAGGAGTTGCAGAGGGGCGTGCAAAAGGAGTTGCAGAGGGGCGAATTTCTGAGAGTAAGGATACGTTACTCTTATTTTTGCAGAATCTTGGAACGGTTCCTAAAGTACTTTCGGATCAAATTGAAGAACAAGGTGATTTGGATGTACTGAAAGAGTGGCTCAGGATGGCATTCCAATCGAAATCCGTGGAAGAGTTTGCAAAGAAGATAAAATAAGAATCTACGTCGGAGAATATCCGATCTAATATCATCAGCCGTGGCTGTTCTGGCCGGGGCTGATGGTAAAAAGGAACAAGTCAATGCCGTTTCGGGCAGATATTCAAAGAAGAGCAGAGGAATTCTATATTTTGTAGGTAAGTATATATATTCAGCGGCTGGAAAAGATGCAATTGTAGTAGTCATGTGATATACTGTTTTTATCTTTTTCTTATAGAATTAATTGTTGTTGACTCCATAAATTAACATAAACGGAATATTCAAGAGGATTATTACTGTAAATTTGGAGTGACAAAGAGGTTGGCCATACCTCATAACCCCGCATAAATACTGGGTATGTGGAGTTTTGCTCATGGCTAAAAGTTAAAATAATCGAGGTGATGGAAATGCCATTGACAAGGATTGAAGCAGAAAATTTTACAGTATTTGAAGATATTACGATACCATTCAGCAAGGGGTTAAATGTATTAGTTGGAGAAAATGGCCTGGGAAAAACTCATATCATGAAGCTGGCTTACGCAGCATGTCAGGCATCGAGACATGATGTGTCGTTTTCTCAGAAGACAACTATGCTTTTCCGTCCAGATCAGTCTAGTATTGGGCGACTGGTAAACAGAAATAAGAATGGTAACAATACAGCAAAGATCTTAGTGGAATCCGATACAGCGAAAATAGGAATGCTGTTTTCTACTAAGACAAAAAAATGGGATGCGGAGATTAAGACAGAGGAAAAGTGGGAAAAGCAGATGTCGGATCTTTCCAGCGTATTTATTCCGGCAAAAGAAATTCTGTCTAATGCCTGGAATCTGGATGCTGCGGTCAAATTGGGAAATGTAGAATTTGATGATACTTATCTGGATATTATTGCAGCTGCAAAGATTGATATTTCCAGAGGCGTGGATTCAGCTGCAAGAAAAAAGTATCTGGATATTTTGCAGAAAATTAGTTCAGGGAAAGTAACCTTGCATGATGATAGATTCTATCTGAAACCAGGCACGCAGGCAAAACTGGAATTCAATCTGGTAGCAGAGGGGTTGAGGAAAATAGCATTACTATGGCAGTTGATTAAGAATGGAACGCTTGAAAAGGGGGCTGTGTTATTCTGGGATGAACCAGAGGCAAATATTAATCCTAAATATATTCCGGTATTGGCTGAATTATTGATTATGTTGGAAAGTGAAGGAGTACAGATTTTTGTTTCTACCCACGACTATTTCCTATCTAAATATATTGAGGTAAAGCGAAGCAAAGAAAGTGATATCCAGTACATTTCTCTATATAAAGATGAAGAAGAAAAGGTGCAGTGTGAGACAGCACCGGAATTTGAATTGTTGGATCATAATGCAATTATGGATACTTTTCGACAGCTTTACAGAGAAGAAATTGGGGTGGTACTAAAGTGAAAGTTATAACAGAGTCTGAAATGAATTTTGGAAAATTTGATGAAACAAATTTATTTCATATTGAAGATTCTAAAATTTACAAAGATCTTGGTTCGGGAATAAAAACAGTTGAGTTCATTCTGAAATATGATGAAAATAGTATTGTGTTTCTGGAAGCGAAAAAAAGCTGCCCAAACGCTGTAAATCGTTATGAATCAGAAGAAAAAGAGCAGAAATTTGAAGAATATTACTTGTCTATAACCGAGAAGTTTATTGCATCCTTGCAGATTTATCTGGCTACAATTTTGGATAAGTTTCAGAATACTGAGGAAGTGGGATCTAATCTGAAAACAGTGAATAAAATGAGAGAGATACAATTAAAATTTATCCTTGTTGTTAAAAATGCAGAAGATATTACATGGCTGGCAGGACCATTGGCAGAATTAAAAGCAAGATTGATTCAGATTCGGAAAATATGGGGTGTCGAGATTGCTGTATTAAATGAAGAACTTGCAGGAGAATATAAATTGACTTGCTCACGACCCATATGTGGAGCAGTTACAGAAGTTTATCCGCAATGTTAAGGGAAGCCGGGAGATGGAGGAACGCTTTATGATTTTTGAAGAGATGCTGAAAGAAGAACGGGCTGCCGGATTTGCAAAAGGGCGTGCTGAAGGAGTTGCAGAGGGGCGTGCAAAAGGAGTTGCAGAGGGGCGAATTTCTGAGAGTAAGGATACGTTACTCTTATTTTTGCAGAATCTTGGAACGGTTCCTAAAGTACTTTCGGATCAAATTGAAGAACAAGGTGATTTGGATGTACTGAAAGAGTGGCTCAGGATGGCATTCCAATCGAAATCCGTGGAAGAGTTTGCAAAGAAGATAAAATAAGAATCTACGTCGGAGAATATCCGATCTAATATCATCAGCCGTGGCTGTTCTGGCCGGGGCTGATGGTAAAAAGGAACAAGTCAATGCCGTTTCGGGCAGATATTCAAAGAAGAGCAGAGGAATTCTATATTTTGTAGTTTGATGATTAGCATAAATATATGGTATCTGTTATAATGAGAGTTAGAAAGTGTGGAAATACTGAAAGGAAGGAATCGGTTTTAGAGGACGAAAGGGGATGATATGCCATGGGCATTTATTTAAATCCAGGAGCAGCAGGGTTTAAAATGTCTTTAAATTCCGAAATATTTGTTGATAAAAGCGAACTGTTAGATGTGACAAATCGCTATGTGAATACACAACAGAGGTTTATGTGTGTCAGTCGTCCGAGGCGTTTTGGAAAGTCAATGGCAGCAGATATGCTGGCAGCCTATTATGATTGCGGGGATGATACAGAGGAATTATTTGAAGGACTTTCCATCAGTCAGTGTAAGTCTTACCGAAAACATTTGAATCAGTATGATGTGCTGAAGATTAATATGCAGGAATTTTTAAGCAGATCAGATGATGTGGAAGGGATGCTTACATTAATGCAAAGAAGAATTCTGTCTGATTTAAAGCAGAAATATCCGGAATATGTACGGGAGGAGGATCTTGTCTTTGCAATGCAGGATGTGTATTCTCACACAAAACGTTCTTTTGTAATCTTGATTGATGAATGGGATTGTTTGTTTCGTGAGTATCAGCAGGATCAGAAAGCCCAGAAAAAGTATCTGGATTTTTTGCGTGCGTGGCTGAAAGATCAGGATAATGTAGCATTTGCTTATATGACGGGGATTTTGCCAATTAAGAAATATGGTTCCCATTCGGCATTGAATATGTTTACGGAATATTCTATGACAGAACCGGGGGAGCTGGCTGCGTATTTTGGTTTTACAGAAAATGAAGTAAAAAATCTTTGCATGGAATATGGAATGGATTTTGAAGAAGCAAAGGCGTGGTATGACGGGTATGGTTTGATTACGCACAAACAGGACAGAGATATTTGCTATTCTATGTACAGTCCAAAATCTGTTGTGGAAGCAATGCTTCGCCACAAATTCGGAACTTATTGGAATCAGACAGAAACTTATGAGGCGTTAAAAGTTTATATTCAGATGAATATGGATGGTTTGAAAGATGCGATAGTCGGGATGCTGGCAGGAGAGAGTATTCGGATTAATACGGGAACATTCAGTAATGATATGACTACTTTTGCTACCAGAGATGATATTCTGACTTTATTGGTGCATTTAGGATATTTGACTTATGATGGAATCTTAGAATCAGTGAGTATTCCAAACAAAGAGGTTTCCAAGGAATATGTGAATGCTATTAGTACCATGGATTGGAAGGATGAATTTGAACGTAATATCATAAAAGAGCGAGGAGAGGGACATATGAAAAGTTTATTGATTCTCGGAGCAGGTGGCTTCGGGCAGATGGTGAAGGAAACAGCGATCCAGCTGGGGTATGAGGAGATCGTATTTCTTGACGATGCGGCGTTTGGAAAGGACGTAGTTGGAAAGTGCTGCGACTATACGGCCAAGTATGGAGAATACAAGATGGCAGTGGCGGCATTTGGGAATAATCATACGAGATTATTCTGGACAGACAAATTGCTGGAGGCAGGATATGATGTGCCATCGATTGTGCATCCGTCTGCAATTGTGAGTCCAAGTGCGGTTTTGGGACCTGGATGTTTTATTATGCAGCGCGCGGTAGTGAATACGCATACCCATGTGGATCGGGCGGCGCTTGTCAACAGCGGAGCAGTTGTGGATCATGATTCGGTGGTATGCGCCGGAGCGCATGTGGGGCTTGGAAGTGTGGTAAAAGCAAACTGTACGATCGAGCAGGAGAAGAAGGTAGAGGCAGGAGAAGTCATTTTCTCTACCAGGAGAAAGATCGAAGGTGTGGACAGCAGAGCGCTTGAGGATGCACTGTATGCATTTGGATTCGGTCCCCAGTGCAGTTATGTAAAACCGTTTGGGGAAGGGCACATCAATGAGACGTACGCAGTATATATGCCGATGGAAGACGGCACAGAGAAGCCATTATACGTACTGCAGAGAATCAATATCAATGTGTTCAAAGAGCCTGGTAAGGTAATGGAGAATATTTTCGGAGTGACAGAGTTTCTACGGGATGTGATCCGTCGGGAAGGCGGAGATCCGGATCGTGAGACACTGGCCTACATCAAGACGAAGAGCGGGGAGACATATTTTGAGGATGATGAAGGTCAGCCATGGCGCTGTGCGAATTTTATCGCCAATTCTGTGTGCTATCAGATGGTGGAGCGTCCGGAGCAGTTTTA
>OGKH01000389.1_pt1 | contig 32576 bp, 29 predicted proteins | sample 1572421 | NCBI WGS metagenome assembly OGKH01 (sample SAMEA2582084, study PRJEB24529) | metagenome | biome: Human gut stool | place: China | collected 2011
GGAACAAGAGATTCCTGTCTTTTTGTTATAATAAATATATGTTTTAATCAAACGCACACGAACGATGTCGCCAGCCTCAAATTTAGCCATTTTAGGAACGTATTCCTCTGGCATTTCTTCCACAGGAACTTTAATAACGTCGCTAGGATTTTCTACGCTTCTCAAAAAATAAAATAATTTTTTTGTTTCCATGTTTTCTGTGAGCAACTCACAGTTATAAATTTTGTTATTGAATACATACTTTTTCATAATACATTCCTCACTTTTTCAACATAAAATACATAAACATAAACATGAATACATAGCCTACTAATACAGTAGACCACGCTAAGATTTGTCCAATCGCTTGGACTGTTTGAATATCCATAGCACATTCCTTTCTTAAATAAAACATGGATATTTACACTACACACATAAGTGTGTGTGTATGTGTAGTCGTTGGGTTATCGAACTCATCGACTGCACTCACTGTAGCACATGAATTTCAAAACGCCAGAATCGTGATGATTGCTGGATTCGTGGCTTATCGACATCTCAGGAACCTTGACGGTTTCGCAATGATAATCAACTAGCAAGATAAATGTTAGTGGTGAAAAAGTGAAATGAGATAAACATGAAAACAGAATATATATAAAACTAAAAACAGGGAATAAGAAAAAATAAATTCTGTATCATCTATCTATATATAGAAATGTATCAATACAGGTAATAAAAAAAGATACATACAAACGTATGTACCTATAAATAAAATTCGTTTATTCACTCTGTATGGTGTTTTAAATGATTTGATAGGGTGATTACACCTACAGAAATATAAAAAGGGCTTAGAGGGCAATATAATCAATTCTAGGGCTATTACTAAAATATAGTAACACTTATAAGCGTGATAATTCACTCATAAGCCAATATATAATACGTTGCCTATACAGGCAATGCAAAGCACGATACAAGCCAATGTAAAAGCAAAGGCAAAAACGGGGAAAAGAAAAAATAAATTCCCTATCATTAATCTATAAGAGAATAACCCTATATAGAAATACAACTGTATCACCTGTATCCATAAACTCATAACCCTTTACAATTTAATATATTGTATACAATAATTTAAGTTGTTAATTATTGTTTATAAATAGAATATATGTTCGGTATTATAACGCAAAAAAGGCTAGTCCGTAAACTAGCCCATTTTATTATAAAACATCATACCAACGGAAACCATTCAATACAGCTGTATCATAGCTTTTGTATACGCTTTTACGCATCAAACAAAAAGCCTTTTGTTCGTTCCAAGTATCCGCTATATCCTTAGACATAGCCTCAACAAAACATATAGCCTTTATAGAGGGCATACCGCCAGCCACCATATGGTCTATGGCGTCCAGTCTATCACGCTTTACAGCAGATTTAAAAGCATTAGACAGTTGGTAATTAATAAAGATTTTCATTTTGCACCTCTTTCGTTAAAATACTTTTCTTTACAATGCTATAACATATGTATATCGTGCTTTCAAAAAACACGGGGTTTTAAGAGAAAAATTTTAATATATGTATAACATTGTGTTTTTTAGTAGGTACTCTTAATATTACCGCCTAGCCAGAAATATTATTGTAACTTAGCTAGGATAGCAAGTAATACATCTTGTTCATCTTTGTCTAGCTTGGCTAGTTTTTTAGAGTCAACTGCAAGTGGCTTTTCATCTTTTACAACACTTTCATATTCGAAGCCAGTTTTGAACATTTTCAATGTGTTCCCTTTGCCGTCGTGGAACACAGTCATTTTATATTCTGACTTTTCAGTTTTCACGTCGTCAACGTACTTTACTTTTAGCCCTGTATGAGTTTTATTCCACTCACACTCTAGCTTTAAAGTTAATACACCTGTTTTTTCATCGAATTTAAAGGTGTTTTTACCAGTTGCCTTTGTAGTTTTAGCAGTATTTTTTGTAGTAGTTGTAATTGTTTTTTTAATAGTCATTTTTAGTACCTATATTCAAGCCTGTTGGCTTGCCCTTTCATTAGTAAATTGAATTATCTTGAAAGGCTAGGCGGTACTATTAAAAGCACCTACTATCTATATTCAGTTATCTAAGACCTATCTACTCGCTCCGTTTGTGTTCGTTGCTTTCGATGGTTACACTAAACCACATGAGCTATAAACCTTAGAAATCGTTGTATTTACTGGCTTTACAGCCTTTTTACTTCTCTTTATTGGTAATTGCCTACTTTTTGCCCTGTATTTGAGATTGAGAATCATCTAGCCAAGGGGTGGGGCTTCGCATTACACGCCCCCCATGTCACCCCCGCCAGTTTAGAGACCCTTTCCCCAGAAATATAAGTGTTCCATACACACATTTGCCAGACCTTTCCCCAGATTTATAAGAGGGTGGGGCTTCCCAAAAGGGTACCCCTATATGAATAGACCGTTACCAGTAAAATTAATTTTTGAATTATATTTACACTTATATATAAATACCTCCAGAGATAATGAGCTTTATTAACTATAGGAGGTGGTTTTATATCTACTGCACAAGATAAGATAGCGGAAGCATTTAGGAGAGGGAAAGAAAATTTAGTTACATTCCACCGATTGTTTCTGCCTATCGAAGAAGAGGTAGAGCCAGCTTGGTTCCACTATAAGTGGAGTGACATTTTGTTACATGAGAAAAAGCATTTTGCCATTGAGGGGTTCCGTGAAAGTGCGAAAAGCTCGTACGTATTGCGTGCGTTTCCTTTATACCGATTAACATACCCTTCCAAGAAAGCCAATTATATTGTGTTCATTATGGCCAACCAAACGAAGGCTAGTAAGCAATTAAAGGAAATTGCTGAAACATACGTTTCCAATGAGTTTTTAAGTTTAAACCTGGTGAAGGTTAAGCAACAATCAGAGAAAGCGTTCGAATGTGTCGTGACCGACGAGAAGGGTGAAGAAATATGTGTCCGTATGGAAGCATATGGTAAAGGTTCTTCTATCCGTGGTTTGTTATGGGGCGATAAGCGACCAGATATTATCGTAATCGACGACCCTCAAGACGTTGAAGATTCCATGTCAGATACTGTACAAAGTAACGACTATGATTGGTTTTTATCAGACGCTTATTTCCTTGGTAAGAGAACCCGTATCTTTATGATTGGTAATAACCTTGGCGAGAAATGTTTGATTGAACAGGTTATCGAGAATAAAGACTTGCTTAAATTCAATGCGTTACGTATTCCTGTTATGGACGACGAAGGAGCTTCAAATTGGCCAGAACGTTTCCCAGTAGAGGAAATTCTCTCAGAGAAAGAAGCGTGGAGAGCGTTAGGTAAGCTAGACATTTGGGAAAGAGAAAAGATGTGTATTGCTATTTCTCCAGAACGTCAAATGTTTAAGAAAGAATACTTCATGTATTACGCTCCTAACGAATTAAAGTTAGAAGATTGTTCTATTTATACCACGGTGGATTTGGCTATTTCCGAGAAAGAAAGTGCCGATTATACAGTAGTTTGCACTGTGGCAGTAAACCCAGATAACAAATGGTTTATCTTGGACGTTGATTATGATAGGTATGACCCTTCACAAACCATTGACGCTATATTTAGAGCGGTACAAAAGTATAGACCTATCTATGTAGGTGTAGAAAAAGTAGCGTACCAGGCTTCTGTTAAACATTACCTAGAGAAAGAAATGCCTAAACGTAATATTTGGTTTACAGTTAAGGACTTAGAAGCGTCTAGTCGTAAGGAATTACGTATTGCTACTCTTCAACCACGGTTTAAAACTGGTAGTGTGTGGTTCCCTATGGGAGCCAAGTTCCTCACAGAACTCGAAAGTGAATTACAAAGTTTCCCTAAAGGGTTACACGATGACTTGATTGACGCCTTAGCTTATATTAGTCAGATTGCTGTCCCACCTGTTAGTAACTTTAGTAATGTAAGTACAAGTGATATTCCATTAGGAGGTGCGATGTAATGAAAGTATTACATGATAACGTATTGGTTATTCCAGAAGTGAAAGAAGAAACTACCGAAAGTGGTATTATTCTTGGTTCCACACCAAAAGCACAAAACATTGGTACTGTATTTGCTAGCGGCGAGGGTAAATTCGACCATGGTAAATGGGTACATAACGAAGTTCAAGAAGGTGACGTGGTTCAATTTGGACCATATACACAAGAAATTACAATTGAAGGTTCTAAATATCTGTTAATGGCTCACTCTAATATTATTTGTATTCTTGATTAAGGAGGTTAAATGGATAGTGAATCCGTATTACAGGACTTAAATAAGACAGTAGTCCGATACGTGCAGAATGATATTCAACGTGCCGAAGCATATCAAGCTTCCATTGTCGAACCAGCAGTTCGAGAACGTTATGAAATCTATTATGCCGATAAAGATTACTACCGTCAGAAGTTCCCTATTCTTTCTAAGACCTCTGACCTTGTATCTACAGACGTAGCCGACACAATTGAATGGGCTTTACCATCTCTAATGAAGGTATTTACTGGCTCTGATGAAGTAATTACCATTGCTGGTGTTACAGAAGAAGATGATACGAAAGCAGAAACCATGCAAGAGCTGTTAGTGTATCAACTACAACGACAAAATAACTTTTTTACAGTTTTGTATAACTGGATGAAGGATTCTTTGATTGTTGGTATGGGCATTATCAAGTGTTATTGGGAGCGTACAGAGGGATACACAACAGAAACAGCTGTACTTAACAATGAAGCACTACAGGCTCTTACACAAACTGGTGTAACTATTGAAGATATTCAAGGTCCAGACCAATTTGGAGACTTCTCTGTTACATATCAATTGCCGTATTATCGAAAAAACGCACCTAAATTAGAAAATATTCTAGTAAGTGAGTTTTTATATTCCCCAGACGCTAAGTCTTTAGAGGAAGCTAACTTCGTAGCTCATAAACGTAAAGTAACGATGTCTTATTTGCGTGAGCGTGAAGCACAAGGCGTATACGCTAATATCGATGATATCCGTGTGAATGACAATTACAACGGCATGAACGTAGACCAAGTAGAACAGGTTATTGGTGATAACTACGTAGACATAAATAAAGACGAGCAAACTGCCCGTCAAGAAGTGGTTATCTATGAATGTTATACAAAAATCGACATTAATAATGATGGTATCTTAGAAGATATGATTATCACCATTTGTGGTGATACGATTATCCGTATGGAACAAAATTACATGGGCAGACACCCATTCTTTGCTATTTCTCCTACAAAAGACCCTCATCGTATTTGGGTTAAGCGTTCATATGCTGAATTAATTGGCGAATTACAAGACCTTAAAGTTGCGTTAACACGTCAAATCATGCAAAACGTTGCGTTAACTAATGACCCTAAGATGTTGCTAGATGAATCTGCTATCAATATTGATGACTTTGTGCAAGGACGTAAGGTTATCCGTATGAAAGCTGGTCATTCAATGAATGAAGTGGCTATGCCAATGAATATTACTCCATTAGCACCACAAACATTCCAATTCTTAGAGTGGATTGAAGGACAAAAAGAAAACCGTACTGGTATTACTCGTTATAACCAAGGTTTAGACGCTAATAGTCTTAATAAAACAGCTACAGGTATTAGTGCTATTTTAGGACAATCAGCACAACGTCTTGAATTAGTAGCACGTATGTTCGCTGAAACAGGTTTATCTGAATTATTCCGTTTCATGGTGTCTTTAAATCAAAAATTTATCGACCAACAAACAGTAATTCGTTTAACTAATAAAGAATTGAAGATAAGTCCAGAAGATTTGGACGGTAGTTTTGACTTAATTGTTAATGCTGGTATCAGTATTGCTACCAAAGAATCTACTATCATGGCTACGCAAACGCTTTTGACAGCGTTAATGCAAGCAAATGCTGGCGGATACATGGTTTCTACACCAGAAAATATCTACAATCTATTTAAAAAATGGATTGAAAGTATTGGTTTCAAAAACTATGGCGATTATATTACTGACCCTAACGTTACACAACAACGTATGATGATGGAAATGCAGTTAAAACAACAGGTATTGAGTCAATTACCACCAGACGCATTGCAATATTATGCTCAGTTTGGTATTTTGCCACCACAATATCTATTACAATTACCACCAGAATTACAAGTATTATTCGGAGGAGCGGGAAATGAACCAGACGGAAATCAACAATTTAATTCAACAGGGCAACCTGGGGGCGGAGGCTTCGGCGGCCCTAACCTTTCTGGAGGATTGGCTGGAGGCTTATCAAGAGTGGATAATCAGCAACCTCAAAACGTGCCAAGAGGACCGTCTAGTGGAGTACAGGAACCTCCTTCTGGCATCGGAGGGTTTTAAATCGTTCCTAGCTTCTACAATCGCTAGTGGACAGATTGCCAATAAAGAGCTTGCTGACTTTAAACAGCAAGAAGAGTATTTACAACGGACTGGATATTTTCCAGGTGTCTAAGGAGGAATGAAATGGGAATTCGATTCGCAGACTGGAGAGGTAGTGCCAACCCTTCTCCAATTGCTATGGCGTTAGCAGAAAAAGCTGATGTTCAACAAGCACCGCAAACGCTACAGGATTACAAGGCTCAACAAGAACCTAGTAATGTGGCACAAGCTCGTATGGAAGCTAATACTCCATATGTAGCACCAGAAAAAGGTAAATTCGCACCAAATACAGATTATATGTCTGTAAGTATGGCTCCCCGTTTTGAAACAAAAGAACAAGCACAAGCTCGTGCCGATGAAGCCGATACACGTGCCTACCAACAATCACACCCTGGTTTAAGTTCTGATTTTTCTGCTAAAATCGCAGAAATCTTACGACAAGGTAAACAGGCAGAACAACGTTATCGTGACAGTGCTGAAGGTAAATTGCCAGCTAAAACAATGGGTGAAATTGCTCAAGAACGTATGGCTCTTATTCCTAAAGAACAAGCTTGGCGTCGCCAAAACCCATTTGCCGAAGGTATGGGTTACCAATGGGCAGACGATAAAACATTACAAGGCTTAGGTTGGAAAGATGATGATATTAGCTCTATGAAGGCACGTACAGAGTTTGACCCACAAGAAATTCAAAATTTGTACAGCGTTGGAGCATTAAAGGCACCTTATGCAGAGTATTTGAAAAAACAAGAAGCCTTGCGTAGACAAGCTGAAGAAGAAGCTGCTAGAGCTTATACAGAACAATCTTCGTATGATTATAGCGAACCTAGCTACTATGGCGAAGAACCAGCCTCAGCACCAGCACCTCAAACTTCATACGGTGTTGGTTTCGACCAGCTTGATAGCGATAGTATGGCCTCATCAGCACCAACACAAACACAACACCAATCTATTTGGGACGGCTCCGCTATTGGTCGTTTCTTCCATAGCTTAGGTAATGGTTCTGGAGCAGATAATGTACGAGACTACTATGCTCATTCTGGCGGGCTAATTTAATTTTAGTTTTCACCAACCCAATATGGGAGTGAAGGAGGTAACATGGAAGATTTAAAATTTAAGTTTGATTTGCAAACTTTCGCCGATGGCGAGGGTGAAGCAGAAGTTGATTTGGAGCAACCCGAAGTGGACTCCAATACAGAAGATGTGCCAGACTTTGGTATTGACGAAGACGGCAACCCTGTATTTTTCAACAATGGTCGATTCGGTGATGGCGAAGAAGAAGGCGAACAGGACCCCGAAGGTGAATCAGCTGAACCAGAAGGACAACCAGCAGAACCAGAAACTTATGTTGTCAAAGTGAACGGCCAAGAACAAGAAGTAACCCTTGACGAGTTATTACATGGATACATGAGAAATCAAGATTATACTCGTAAAACGCAAGCTCTTGCAGAAGAACGACGCCACTTGCAGTATAACCAAGCTCCTCAAGTACAACCAAATGTTAATGCTCAACAAGCTCAACCTCAAGTTCAACAAACAGCACCGCAACAACCGCAAATTACGCAACGTGATTATTACACTCAACTTGATGCATACGCTCGTAAGGAAGTGCAATCGGCATTAGGTGAGGAATTCGATGAATATAATCCGTTACATCAAGCGGCTTACGCTGATAGTATTGCTAACGTTAAAGCTGAAATCTATGCAGCTCGTCAACAAGAAGCAGACCGTCAACGTGTGGTAGACAATTTTAATCATACAATGGGTAAATATTTCCAAGACCCTAACTTCCAAGCTATTAATCAATTGGCGTTGGAAAAACTAAATAACTTACCTTATGCACAAGCTGTTCAGATTAAACAGGCGATGGATAACTATGATTCGCAAACTATTGACGCATACATGTCAGCTGTGCGTAATGAGTATTATGGTGCTAACCAAGTACCAACAATTCAACGAAAACAACCAGTACCACAGGCAAAACCATCTATGAAACCGCCATTTGTAGAGGGTGCTGGTGCCGCTACTGTTCCACCAGGTAGTCCGTCAACAGAAATTGATTATTCTAAACTACGTGGATTATCTGTGGACCAACAAGCCGATATTATTTCTAAACTAGGATATTTTTCTAAATAAGGAGGTACTTAATTGTCCCAACAAACGGCTGTTAAGTCTTACAACGTGGTTGGTAAGGTTGAAGACATGAATGATTTCATTACTAATATCGACCCTGACCAAACACTTTTAACTTCCCGATTCGGGAAACTTTCTGTACACAATACAGAACATAGTTGGTTATGTGATTCTTTACGTCCAGCAATGGATAACGCTACTCTTGAAGTACATGACTTCAGTACTCGTCAAGCTACTCCACGTAGACGTGAATCTAACTTCACTCAACAATTCGAACACGGCTATACTGTATCTGATATCACTCAAGCTATCAAGAAATACGGTGTCCGTGACGAAAAAGCATATCAAATGTTGAAGGCTTCTAAAGAAATTGGCCGTGACCTTGAATATGCTATTGTCTCTAACAAAGTGAAAGCACCATTCGACGAAACTACTGCTGGTCGTTTCGGTGGTATCCCTTACTTCTTGGATAACTTCGCTGAAGTAACTGTAGACGCTCAAGGCGTAGTAACCTTGGCTAACCATCGCTTCGTAACTGGTGATAAAGTTATCGTACGTGGTAAAGGTGCAAATGCTTTGGACGCTAAATACAAAGCTAATACACAATATTTCGTGAAACCTATCGATAAAGATACTTTCACATTGCATGCCACAGCAGAAGATTCTGCCGCTACTCCTGGCACTCCAATTAAACCATCTGCCGCTGTTACAGCTGGTAAAATGGAATTGACTTACTGCAACGCTATCGACGCTAAAGCGTTGAATCCAGCTGGCGAATTTACAATGGAATCATTGAATGACGCTATGCAAGCAGTATGGGGTCGTGGTGGTGACGTAGACATCGCTGTTATGTCTGGTAAAAACAAACGTAAAGCGTCTACATTCACAGCTAACTCTCAACGTAACGTTGCGATGGAAGCTAAAAAATTAACTCAAGTAATCGATGTTCTTGAAACAGACTTTGGTGTAATTGAGTTGGTTGCTCACCGTCTATACGCAGATGACGTTGTAGACTTGCTTGAATTGCAATACTGGAAACTTGGTTACCTTATCCCATTCCATAACGAAGATTTGGAACGCAAAGGTACATACAAAGAATCCGTAATTACAGGTACAGCTACTCTCGAATGTACTGCACCAATTGCAAATGCTCGCTTGTACGGCATTTCCAAATAATCCTTGGGGGTAGTTAATTCTACCCCCTTATTTTTTTTGATTAAAAGGTGATATATGAGAATAGACACAAAGGTTACAGTCGAGAAAGACACCTGGAGTATTCAACATACCTTTGACGAATCTGATGTTTTACAACAAGTAAAAGAGGAGCGTGATAGTGGCCTTGAAGGTAACTTGAACGGTCAAGCTAAAGTAATTGCTCGTATTCCTCGCCATCGTTTTATGAGTGACTTTGAACTTATTATGGCACAAGAGTGTCAAGGTAAGGACAAAAAAGAATACGAAATGTGGATTCGTAAATGGATTATGAAAAATCCAGAATTTAGGACTACGACTGGTAATATCAAGAGGTATTTATGATTGAAGTACGTGATGTGGTTACTTCTGTTTTGTATGGGTTAGGAGAAAATGCTAATCGTAAACATAGTGACCCAGAAATTATAGACGCTCTGAATATCGTGTTACGATATGTTAACCTAGCTCTTATCAATGCTAAATCTTTTTGGATTACCAAAGAAGTTAAACTAAAACCACGTAATGGTAAGGCTAATTTACCAAATGACTTTGGCGGATTCAAATCGTTTGAAGACGACTTTGATGGTAAATACAAATTTGTTGGTAATACTATCAAAATTGATAAAGAAGCTACAATGGCATATACCTATATCTTAGACCCTATTGAGAATATCGATGATGAAATTGATTTACCTTATGTCTTATTCGACATGTTCTCACGCTATAGTCTAGGATTACTCAATGGTAATTTTGGAGCAGATACTGTAGCTGGTTTAATATCAGCTGAAATTCAAAAAATGGTAGCTGGCGAATCAAGTGGTCCTATTGAGCGACCAATGCCATTCTTTGTATAGGAGGTACAATGACAACAAATGACTTGTTGATTTTGGTTCGTCAACGACTAGGCGATATGCAGAAACTTAGTTTGTCAGACGAAGAACTAATAATGAGTTTAAACGTGGCCATTGATAGACTTAGTGAAGAATTAGCTCAAGATGGTAATCCAGAGTTAGTAAAAGAGGTAACTCTGAATGGTACATCTAAAGCCCTTCGTCCAGATGATTTTATCTCCTTGTGTGGACAATTCCCTGTTATCTTTATTCAAGATACAGATGGTGTAAAAATTCAACACATGGACCCAAATTATACTGGTACGATGATTGTTCGATACTTTGCTAGTCGTAAACACGTTCACAACTTAACAGATGAAATTCCATTTGATAAAATTCTCCAACAACGACAACTTGTTACCTATACAGTATATGATATTAAATCTATTACAGGTGAGGTGAAAGAAGATGACGGTAAGAGAACTAATGGATAAGGCGGCTCTTCGAGACCGTCTAAGTGATAATCTCCAAAGTGGTTACGAAGATAAAGAATTAATTGCTTATATTAATGACGCTATTAACTTTATTTGGCATGTATTAATTGACCATGGGTATTACGAGGTAATTGGAGATGTTACATTCACGCAAGCTAATGATACTGCTCCAGCTGACTGGTACAGGGTTACTAACCAAGCTCCGCTTATTGTCAGAGATAATTCCGTGGAAGTCTATGGTAAAGTCCCTCTTAAAGTCCGTTACTACAAAAAACCAAAGTTTGTAAACGCAGATACAGACCAAATTCCTTTTAGTAACGAAGCATTTGGAGATATTATCGCACAATTAGTTATTATTCTCGCTATGTCTAACCACGGCTTTAATATGGACGTTGAACAAGATATGGTAGAGGCTATTGTAGGTTTGTTATAAGGAGGTGAGTATGTCTGATAATGGCGTCAATCAACTACCTCCTTCTATACAAGGCGACGGTAGGAAGTTTATTTCGCTTTTAAAAAGCTATTTAAAAAATATTGCTGGGGAGTTAGACGACCAAATTAAAAAAGTAGAAAGCTATTTTAATGTTATCGCTGATAACCCAGATACTTTTGATGAACAGATTTCTAATGTCACAGTCGAAGAAAAGGCTGTAAATGGGTCAGTGTCATTGTTAATACGTTGGAATTCGTCTCAAATTAAACAATATGCTGGCGTAAGTATCGATGTAAAAGTTGGTGATTTTCATGATACATTAGAAATGTTTGAAGAAAAAGATACAGTTCGTCATTATGATACAACTCGCACCAATCAGTTTACGCTAGATAATGTAGATATTGGCAAAAAATATTGGATTCGTATCAGAGGTAGAGATGTTAGAAACGCTCTATCTATTAGTGGTAAGGCCCCAATTGCTTTACACTACATTGCTGAAAATAAATATGTCCCTAAATCACCATATGAAGCTACAGTTGTATTTGACAAAAGAGGAGCGTATTGGTCTTGGAAACAATATCCGCAGAATGATTATGAATGGACAGAATTAAGATTAGACCAACACCCTGGAGATATTCATAATAGACTTGACCTCACAACATCTTGGAGTTCTACGTCCATGCCGTACGCACGTCAAGGCACAGCCTACTTATACAACAAAGGAGTAGGCAATACATATTCTGCTCCAAGCACAATAGAGTATTCTAAACCTATTCCTCATGCTCCAACATCTATTCAAGTAGCTCCAGTATTTGAAGGGCTATATGTAGAGTTCGATGTTATCCCCGAAGACTGTTATGGGGCTAATGTGTACATCAATAATGAAAAACATTTTGTCCAAGATAACAAGTTTAGCTTTAACTGTTCTACAGGAGAATATCAAATTAAAGTGTGCTTTGTAGACGTATTTGGTGAGGGCGAAATGTCTAGGATATTACAGAAGTCTACGATTGAAGAAATTCCACCAGAAGCTGTTCACATTACCGATAGAACAGTATTTGATAACGGTGTAATTGTTGCTAAATATATTGGAGATAAAGCTGTTGTTGGAACTAAAATTGCAGACGGTGCCATTACGACGGATAAGTTAGTAGCCAATGCCATTACTGGTGATAAAATCGCCGCTAACGCTATCACTTCAGATAAAATCAAAACTGGAGAAATTACAGCAGAGAAAATAGCTACTGGCACTATCACAGGTGATAGACTAAAAGCTGATACAATTACTGGCGATAAGATTGTTACTGGTAGTATTTCTGGCGATAAAATATCTGCTAATAGTATTGCTGGGGATAGAATTAAAGCTGGTAGTATTACTACGGAGAAAATACAATCACATGCTATTACTGGCGATAAATTACAAGTAGATAGTTTATCCACTATCACAGCACGTATTGGCGAGTTAAAAACAGCAGATACTGGTGCTAGAACAGTTATCAAAGATAACTTAATTGAAGTTTACGATGAAAACAATCAATTGAGAGTGAGGGTAGGCGTATGGGAAGATTAATAGAATGGTTTAAAAAAGTTTGGCGTAAAATATTTAAAAGGGGTGAAGATATGCCAGCTGGATTACAAACGTTCGATAAGAACGGCAAAATTATGGTTGATATTACTGATAGGTTAACTAAAATAGTCGGTATTAAGAGGTTTGATGTTATCGAGCCGAGTGGCAGTGTTACAATTCCAACCACAAATAACGAATACATATGGTATTTCCTTAATAGTTATGCTCAAGGCGAACCAAGACCTCAATCTGGTTTCTCAACTGTATACGATTTACAATTATCGGGTAATGTTTTGTCGTGGACATTAAAGTCAGATAAGGCGATTGGAAAAAGATGTCAAGTTGCCGTAATATATGGGGTGATGTAATGAAACATTTTCAAGCAGTTAATCAACAAGATGTAACGACTATCAATGATACTGACTGTTGTTTATATTTAAAATACAAAGTACCATTAAAAACATTTCCACTCTATAACGGTGAAGTTGGGCTTTTATCTGGTAAATTCGTAGACGGCACATTTGCTTACCAGCATATACCTGTGTTCGGTCACCCAGAAAAATGGGAGTATGTATGCTATTTCTATTTGCCAGTAAAAAACAGAGACACCGATGAAGTCTATGCTTATGCCTTAGAGTCAAATGCAACCATGCGAAAAATTAGTATTACAGAAACACGACATACTGACTCACAAGGTCAAATAACAAGCTATATGCACTTTATGTTTTTCATTGACAGTATAGAAGAAATTCAAGCTGTAGCTAACCAATCAACGATTTATGTGTATTCTAACAAGATACCAACCGACTCTAATTATGGAATGGAAATATATAATGGTAATGGCGAACGTATTTTTAATAGTAATAAATTAATCATGCGTGTAAAAAAAATCATTAATAAACATTACGAGAGCGAAACATTGTTGCCGAAACAAGCATACGAAGTAGGAGACGTGCAAATTCAACATATCCAAAAACCTGGGGTATCATTTACAAGTCCGCAGATGGTTTTACTATCCGACCAAAATCGAGTAAACCATGAAATCAACTTAATAAATGGAGTATTAAATATCTCTGTATATTATAGCGGTCAGCTCGGAGCAAAAGTTACAGGGTCGAATACCACACGCATTATGGTATGTGAATTGGCTGGAACGGAAGACTTTCCTGTATTAGAACGTGCAACTATTTAACAATTGACACAACACTATGTTTCATAGTATCTTCATGTTAACAAGAGGTGATATTATGAACAAAATTATCGGTATGATACCAGCCACTGCATTTTTACTCTACATGTTAAGCACACCATTTCAAGAACTCCTTCGTGGAGATATTGGTCGATTCTTGGTAGGGCTATGTACACAAGGTCTAATAGGTGCTATTGCATGGTTTATTTCTTATCGTTTTCTCTGTACTGACATGAAATAGGAGGTTTATGGCAAAACGAAAATTATCACCGCCTACGCACGAATTGGTTGTTAACCAAGGTGACGATTTTTCTTTCCAACTTGTAATTAAAGACGCACAAAAAGAGCCAGTAGATATTACTGGCTTTTCGTATGTCTGCAAGGTGCGTGAAAACGCAGAAAGTGAAACTGTCTTAGCAGAAGCGGAATGTACAACACCAGAGCCACAACATGGTCTGGTAGAAGTGTCTTTTTCACACGAAGTCACTTCTCAAATTGATACAGATGGGTCCTATTATGGAGAGTTAGCTTCCTATTACTATGACGTTGTACAAATCAACGCTAATGGTAAGCATGAGCGTATTCTTCAAGGACCTTTTTTAGTTAGTCCAGGTATTTCATACCATTAAGGAGGTTTATTGAGAGATTGGATTAATACTCATTTTCCACCTCCGTATAGATTTCTTACTGGTGTATTGATTGTAATCCTGGCTGACATTTTTGACGTATATGAACGGTTGGTTGAACAAATGTATCGATTATTAAATTTTTGGGAGATTAAAGTTATGGCTGGCACAGCATTATCTCTAATATTATCTTTTCACCAATCTGATTACGCATACGTCGCCCAGGGTATTTTCTGGTTATTAGTCTTGGATATTATTACTAAATGGTTTGCAATTAGCAACCAGTATTTAATAGAACAAGGCATACCACAAGAGAATATTACAACAATCGATAAATTTAGAGGGTGGATACCAGCATTTAGAGCTGGCAAAATTACAACATCTCACTTAGGCACTGGCTTTCTTTCTAAGATGATACAGTACGCATTGTTATTATCGGCAGCGGTCATGATTGACCATGCATTTGGCAATAGTGGTATTGTACTTGGTATGAAAGCAGTAACTTTCACTATTGGTTACACGTGCTATAGTGAGTTTTTATCTATTGTAGAAAATATGAGAGACAGTGGGGTTTCTCATATGGATAAACTTATGGATTTATTAAGTAGTAATATACTTAATAAACTTAAACGTTAAGGAGGATTTATGGAACAACCTATTACTTTAGTTCAAAACGGACCTTTAACCATTGAAATTCATGAAGGTCAAAAAGGAGACCCTGGTAAATCATTACGATTTGAAGATTTAACACCAGAGCAAATCGAACAATTAAAAGGGCCTAAAGGGGATAAAGGTGACCCTGGTACTGGAGCAGACGTTAAAGAAGTATATGATGTTATAGTAAATCGTGGTTATCTACCCAACAGTTCCAGTTTAAACGATGTATTAAAATTTATCGTTGATAAAGCTAATGTCATAGATTTATTCCAACACGAAACGCTAAAAGTTCGTGTTCCAGTGAAATATGGCGATACTACAATACAAATTGGTGGTATTGGTGTTGATGGTTTAATTATTAAAGAAAAAGGAACAGAAAATACGTCTACTGTAGATAGTACTCAATACTCATATCCATTTACACTATCTCATCCGATGGACGAACGTTCTATAACCTTAGACGCTATTTGGCAAGGAGAAGTCAAATCCACTTTGGTTATTCCTGGTGTTCAAGCCACTACTCCCGTAGAAATTGCTTATGACCCAGCGTATACTAATAGTGAAGTAAATGAGAACATTGAGTATGCTACGCCAGATGACCAATTATGGTTACGACAAACTAAAAGTCCATCATTGTTCTCAGCTAGCGATGTAGGTCCAGTGGCGAACTATTCAAGTGCTGCACAGTACAATACAGTTGTATTGGATTTAATTGCTAAGGATATGATTGAGCTTAGCAGTCAGAGTTCAAGCGTTGGTATTGATTATCGAGACAATGACGACAGCTCAACAACGATGATTAGTGACTTGTCACTAATCATATCCCCACAAGATTTCAACATACGTTTTAATAATTTAATTGTTGTGTACCCAGATAAACCAGTACGTGGTAGCAAGTCTACAATTACATTTATCGCTCCTAGCAATATACATGTAGGTACCGCCGTAAAAGGCACAACTTCTGTATCATGCATTACAGCTAACCAAGGCGATGTAGTTCAAATTGATATTACGAATAGAACTGCTAAAATTATCGGCACAAACGGTCAGAAAGCCGTCTTGTAATATATGGCCAAAAAAGTTGGTAAATCCCAACGCATACAGACTGTTACTTTAGTTGATTTAACAGGTGGTATGAACGTCGCTAAATCACCAGAATTCCTTAAACAAAATGAATGTGTCAATTTAGAAAACTTTGAATTTGATATTGAGGGGGATAAATTACGTACACGGAGGGGGCTTGGTTCCCCTCTGCATACGTTCGACTCTCCAGTTATTTATATCTATAATGACTATGAGATGAACGATTTCTTTATTTTCTTAGAGAATAAAAAGATTTATAGATATGAGTTTGGTAAAATACCTCAATTTATCGGTATTCTAAACGGAGACGCAAAGCGTCCAACATGCACTAAATTTGGTGGCAATCTTCTGATGGCAAGTGGTGGTAAATTACAAAAATACAACTACCAAACTGTATCTGAAATTGCAGAATCACCAAATGCAGACATTGTATTTACACGTTCTGGTCGAGTAGTAGTGTCTAAATCTGGACAAGATTTACTAATCTATTCGGCTATTGGAGACGAGGAAGACTGGCACGAAAATTCCAATGATGATTCCGCACGAAAAGACGTGAACGTAGGGTATAAAGACGGTGGGGATATTGTTGGTGTAGCTGAACTGGCTACAGATTTATTAGTATTTAAAAATAACGGGTTGATTTACACAGTACAAAATGAGCCTAGTGATTGGAATATCATGCAACTAGGAAGTAAGAGTGATTTTATATCACGACATGCTTGTACTAATTTAGGTAAGGACGTAGTGTTTATGTCCACAACTGGGCTTAAATCATATGCTACATCTCTTACATACTCCAACTTCGAACCTAAAGACATTGGTGAAAAGTGTAATCCTCTTATTAAACGAAGAGTAGATAATCCGTTTATTTTTGACTTGCGTAGAACCAAACAATTGGTGATAAGCGGAGATAGTGGAAATACAGTATATGTATATCATTACGGGCTTAAAGCTTTTAGTAAATGGGTATTTCCTCATAAGATTACATCAATATGTGAAAATCGTTATCACGTTTTAGTGTCAATGAATGGCGACGAAACAAGTGGGTCATTGTATGAATTGCGGTGGGATAACCACGACGACAATAAGACAACTATTCATCAAGAAATTAAAAGTGGTGAAATTCGTGACACACATCAAATGAACGTATACAGAACATATATTGACGTAATGTCAGATACCGCTGGTAGCGGTGATATTTCTATTAATGAAACTGTAATTCATCATTCATGGACTACCGAAGAACAACAAAAAGAATTTAAGAGTCAAATACGTTCGCCAAAACTACAGTTTAAATTTGAAACGGACAGTAATATTGTCTTTAAGTTCGTATCATTTGACATTGTTAAAGAAAACGAGGCTTTAGTAAGCCAAGGTTCTTCTGGTGGTGGACGACGCAACTCTGGTTTCGGAGCTAAAAAACGAAGTAGTAAACATGATGATTTCTTAAAAGGCACAGGGTCATCAAATAGAAACCCATATGGATAATATAACGGCACTCTGAAAAGGGTGCCACTTTTTTTATATGGAGATGTCACATGGCTAAAGACGAAGACATTGTGAAATGGATTAAAAAATACAATAAGAAAATGGGTAATTTCTGGGACGATTGGGACCTAGAATGGTATCCATTTATTCATATTTTCGAGGACGGTTCTTTCTTTACATATGGCGTATGTGGAGAGTATTTAGAATGTGGTCCTGTTAGTATAGATTTTAAAAAAGCTTTTCCAACTATGGAAGCTTATGCAAAACGCTTAGGGTTGAAAGGAGTATCAACTATCACCCCTCACAATCCTAAAGCATATGCACGATTAACTAAGTCTACTTTGAAAGAGAAAAAATTCTTAGGTGGACAATGGCAATATTACTTCGTAAGGGAGGTTAATTAATGGGTAAAAAAGGTGGTTCTTCATATCATGAACGCCCTCTATCCGAGGAAGAAAAACAACTATTACGTCAACAACAAGCGTATTTAGCTTCAATTCAACCGAGTATAGACCAGCTTGTATCTCGTGGTACAGCATTGTTAGATGATGTAGTTAACCCTAACTGGTCATCTATTTATAGTCAAACTGTAAACGATGTAGATAACCTACGTAAAGAACAGGCGGAATTGGCAACTGGTAAATTACCAGACGCATATGCCAATGCTAAAACAAATTATTTCAATCGTATCTATGAAAATACGATGGGCCAGCAACTGTCAGCCATGGCTAGAAAAGGTATTGTGGATAGCTCACGACTCAACTCAGCAACAAACGATATGCAAAAAAATATCGCCGCTCAGATGTCGAAGGACTACAGCGAAGACCTCAATACACAAAAAGGGCTGTTGGACCAAAAATATCAATTTGCACTCAATCCTTTGGAATTGGCTCACAAAGCAAATATGTACTCATTTGCAAATCCTCAACAATATTTACAATTGGCTCAAGGTCAAAACAAATCAAACACAGACGCATTACAGGCTACAAGCCAAATGAACAATGGTCGTGGTTATGTAACCCAAAAAGGCTCTGGTTTCTTTGGTGGCTTAATGCAAGGTGTTGGTTCATACCTAGCTTGTTTCCCAGCCGAAGTTGAGATTGAAACAGATTATGGCTATATCCCTATTAACGAAATTAATGAGGGAGATATTGTTGTGGCTAAAGATGGTATTGAAAAAGTGCTTAAAGTAGTTGCATGTGGCGAACGAGAAACAATGCATTTAATTACAGATAACCATTCATTAGAAACAACTCATACACAAACAGTATGGACACGTGATGGTCTCAAAGCTATTGATGAACTTGAAGAAGGCATGGAAGTACTTACTGATAATGGATTTGAACATATCATTGACTTTAAAGCTGGTCGTATCGTGCCAGTATATGAATTAGTTTGCACTGGTTCGAATATGTTCTATGCAAACGGCATTGTAGTAGAAGGCTTTACAGAGGAGGAATTAAATGCAAGTCATTCCGTATAATCCAGCAACAGACCCTTGGTTTCAATTAGGTCGTGCAGTATCTGGTGGTCTAGGTTTACTAGCAGACAACTGGCTAGCACGTGGAGAAGCTAAAAACCAAGATAAAGAATTTGCCAATGACGAAGCGAATAAATATAACGGTTTTTTAGACCAAACAAAAGCAATGATGGGGCTTGATAAAGGTGATAGTACTGGCTGGGCTAGTGGTAACGCTAAACTATCAGCAATGGGTTATAATGGCCCAGCTTTGACCCCAACAAATGCAGAAGGCATTAACGCTGGTCTATTAAAACAACAAGATTACTGGAATCAATATAAGGATATCAACGCTGGCAAACGCTTACATGATAACGATTACTTAACATACAATCAATATAAAGCGAATATGCCTGGTTTACTTGGATAAGGAGGGTTTATGGATTTTTCTCAATATGGGAATGTGCCTAGTAATATCCAAGACGCTATTATTCAAGCGTCCAATAGTACTGGTGTAGACCCTGACCTTCTTGCTCGTGTAGCTCGACAAGAAAGCGGTTTTGACCCAACTGCCGTAAGTTCTGCTGGTGCTACAGGCTTGTTCCAAACAATGCCAGATACAGCACGAGATTTAGGCATTGAAGATATGACAAATCCATACCAAAGTGCAATGGGCGGTGCTAAATACATCGCCCAAAATTTGCAAAAGTATGGTGGAGACATTACTAAAGCCTTAGCGGCGTATAACGCTGGTCCTGGTAATGTTGATAGCTGGATTAGTAATGGCTGGGACGGTTCGCCAGATACAATTCCAATTGAAGAAACTCGTAATTATGTTAAATCAATCGGTGGCGGTGGACGTTCTAATATCCCTGTTAACTACACTCAACAAGGTAAATCGCCTATTAATTTAGCGGCTCAATTCCAATTAGACGACCCAAAAGAGCAAATTGACTTTGGTCAAGTTATGGGTATCCTTAATGCACCAAAACAAAATGTATCAGCCGCTGGTGATGACGCATTACGTAGTGCATTATCAACACAAGCACATCACTTAGCACGTGGTAGACTAGCGTCTCCTTTCTATGCTCAAAGTGATAAACAACTTATGCAATCAGCGATTGCAAAGGCACAGGAAGAAGCTAAGCTAAATAACCAATCAACTCAATTAACTGGGGCTGGTCAATTAGCACAGATGATTGCTAATAGTAAGAATAGCTCTAATGCAGAAATGCTTGCAAGTTTAGGCCAAGCTCTTGGTGTACGTTTAAGCCCTATGGCACGACGTTATATGTCACAAAATGACATGGCTAAAATGGGACTACAATTTGCACGGCAAGACCAATTACTTGCAGACGAACGTGCATTTAAGGCCGCTGAAGCAGAGAAACAACGTCAATTACAGCGTGACATGGTGGTAGTTAGAGCCGCCGCTACAGCCGCTCGTGCTGGTAGAAGTGGTCGCTCTGGTGGTGGTAGCAGTTCTAGCCTTATCAGTAGCGATAAATACGTCGATAAACAATTAAGCGGATTTGGTGAATACTTGTCTGAAAATGCTGATAAAGAACAATTCTCTCAAAATGATGTCAATGAGTTAAATCGTCGATATGGTGACTTAATTTTACAATTAGGTTCAGCTGAAGCAACTCCATATTCAATGGAAATGTTACGACGAGCTGGGAATGATTATACATACCAAATTAATCATATGCAAAATTCAAGTAGCGGTAATAAATTGGATTACAGCACTAGCCAAGACATCATTGATAAACTGAACAAAAAAGAATAGATTATTTATACAGGAGGGGTGATTAAATGCCTACTTTAGGACAGTTGCTAGGCGATAACCTATATAACGTTGCATATGGTCCTCAATATAATGCCATGAAGCGTAAACAAGCCCTCGATGATTCTGGCTATATTCCAAGCGAGAACGATGGTTTAATTGACAGCTTTCAATCTGGTCTAGCTGGTTCTATGGGCGGACTATTTGGTGAGTTATCTGGCTGGGCTAAAAACAACGGTCATGACTGGTTAGCTAATGAAGCTATGTATAGTGCTAACCAAATGGGTGATATAGCCGCTCGTAATGCTTATACAGGTAATGCAGATACCGATGGATATTTATGGTATGGTGCAAACCAGGCCGCTCAAGCTTTAGGTTCATCTGTTCCTAGTTTGGCCACTGATGTCGCTACATCAGCCGCCGCTGACGCCGCTATTGGTTCTATCGTACCTGGTGTTGGTACTACTGCTGGTGGTGTTGTAGGTGCATTAACAGGTGTTGGTAAATTTGCACTTAGAGCATACGAAGGTTCTAAGGCGATTCGATATGGCGTTAAAGCCGCTAAAACAGCTGGTAGTATTGCAGTCGGTGGTCTAGTCGAAAACGCTAGTAATGCTGGTGATACATACATGACTGGTCTAAGCCGTGGTATGGACTATAACGAAGCATGGGACGCTAGTAACCAAGCCTTTGACGATGGCTGGGCCCCAGCTGTATTAAACTATGCTTCAGATAAAATCTCACTAGGTATGCCAATGAAAGGTATTTCAGCCGCTATGGCTGTTGGTACTGGTGGCAAAGTACTAGCTAAAACAGCTGGTGCGTGGGCTGGTAATGCTATGATTGGTGCCACTGGCGAAGGTTTAACTGAAGCATGGCAACAAGAAATTCAAGAACAAGCATTAGGTAACCCAGACTATGCTAACGTACATATCTATGACCCACGTACATGGACTGATGAAATGATGAGCCAAGGCAAAGACGCATTTGCTGGTTCATTAATGTTAGGTGGTATTGGTGGTGCCGTAAATACTGGTCGTGGCTGGGCTTCATCTCGTTCTAATCCTTCTGTCTCTGTAGAAGACAGTATAGACAGTAGCCCACAAGAAACAAATCTTAACAATACTACAAGTATTAACAACGTCAATAATATTGACACAGAAGATGATGCATACGGAAACGTAGAGACACCAGTATCCGCTGTTCGTAGTATTGAAGATAATACTGGTGTTGACGGTATTACAGACTTGTCAGAAATGGTACCAGACCAATTAGCACCACAGGAACGTGGCGATTACGATGACGTGCTAGACACTATGACAGCACGTTTTCAAAAGAATAAATATTCTGACGCTGATATTGCGAATAAACAACAAGCTGTTAGTGATACAGTAAATCGTATCGTAGATTTATGGGATAATTCTACAGACGAAACAAATCCTAAAAAGCTTACTAATAATATGTATATGGACGACTTCATGAACGCTGGTCTCACAAAGAAAGAAGCACACGAAGCCTCATCTACTTTAGTATCTACTCTACGTAAGAAAAATGACGTAGATAACTACAACCCTATGGACGGAAAAAATATCGTTGAACGTGCAGATAGAGTAGGATATAAACTATCAGACACACAGCGTAAAGACTTATTGTCTGATAATCCTATTCGTCAAAACGTTAACGATACAAATCTTGCCGTTGAGAAAGCGGAAGCTGACGCACGTAGACGTCAACAAGCAAAACAAGCACAACAACGAGAAAAAGAAAATAGACAAGCATATTCTTCTCGTTATAAAGATTCTGTGAATAAACCTTTCCTTGACCCTCTATATGGTGATAGAGCGGAAGAAACAGGTTATCGCATTAGCAAAGCTATCGCAGAACGTGAAGCTGATAAAAAATACGGACGTAAAGTCCGCAAAGATTATGAATATCTTCGTAAGAATGGTATTAATACACAAAACTATTCTGAACAAGAAATGAAGGATATTCAAAATCATGTTCGCTCAATCGAAGAAGGTAAGAAAAACAACGATAAAACAGGCTTATTAAAACGTAGTGCTGATAATGCTAACGTGATTAAAGCTAACCAAGCATATGCAGAAGCCTTTAAAAACTTAGATGAAAACGACCCACGTGATAAAGAAAAAATTCAACAAACAAGAGAAGTAATTGCCAATCAATTAGTTGAACTTGGTAAAATGGGCAAGCCAATTCATCGTTATGAAATTCTAAAAGACCTTAAAAAGAATAGCAAAAACTTATATAACAAGGTAATGAACGAAGTATATGGTGAACAAATCGCCGAAGCTAAGAAACAAATTAAAGTAGAAAAACCTAAAATTCAAGCTAACGCTAAGGTGAAACCTTCATTTAAAAAAGGTTCTATATCAGCTAAAGTAGCTGAAAATCCAGAGCTTAAACCTCTTATTACAGCACAATCTATTGACGTAGAAAAAGCTAAAAAAGTACAACCTAAAGAAGTCATTAAAAAAGAAGAAAAGAAAATAGAAAAAGAAGCTACGCCAGTTAAAGAAACTAAAAAACGTGGTCCATATAAAAATGATAAAACTGAAGGTGAACGTGCATTAGCTGGTTTACGGGAAAAGAAAATTACACCACAAGAAGCCATTAAGTATTTATCTCATTTAGAGAAAAACGCTAATAACAAATATAAACCAGAGTTACGTAAAATGATTGAAATGGTTCGCTACAATACCAATAAAGATGGCGAACTTAAAAATCATGACCGCTCACCAGAAGGTAAAGAAAAAGAAGCTCAAATTATCCGTGACCGTATTGCTAAATTCCAAAATAAATTAGATACAGAAAAAGTCACTAATCAAGGGTATCAAAATGAAGCACAACAAATTCAAAAACAAATTGACAAATTTAACTTCAACCACTTAGGCGATACAAAAGAATATAATTTTGAAATCCCTCAACATAAAAATGATACGTCTGCCAACATGGTAGAGGCACATGTAAATGGTGAAATTAAACACCCAGCATATGTTAGAGACGCTATCTTTAAAACTCCTTCAGCTATTGATAAGAGCGTATTCAAATGGTTAAGTAAAGAGCTTGGTCAACCAGTTACATCATTTAGAGATGGTGAGCGTAATAAGATTATCAAGACAGTTTTAACTAAAGAATATGAAAACCTTATAGAAGGTGCTGGTGGTCCAATCCAAGCCTTCAAATCTAATCCAACTAAAGTTAAACAGCTAGTATATGCAATCGCTGGTTCTTTCCCTAAACAATCGTTTGGCTTGGAAGGCAACCGTATTCGAGATGACCGCAATAAGAAAATGTATGATGGCAAAGATGGTTTAACTAAAACGCCATTTGATGAAAAAGATAAATTAATTGCATTTGCTAAACAATACTTTAAAACAGGATTTGAAAAGAAAGATGAAGTCGTAGAACAGCCAAAAGTTATTAAGGAAGATAAACGTAAGGAAAATCGTATTAACAAACAATCTCCTATTATGCTTAGTAAAGTGACTCCTACAGATGACATAGAAGTATTTCATTTTGAACTGAACGTTAAACCAAATACTGACATTACAGCCACACTCGAAAATATAGGCGTTGATACAGATAGTATAACGAATAAGACTGAGAAGGACGGCAAAGTGTCATTCGACGCAGAATTAATGCTTAGTTCTACTCCATTTGACGGTAAAAGTGCTTCTAACCTAAAAGACTACGCTACAAAATCAGCTGTGCAAGAGGCACGAGAACAAATTTTAAAAGCTGCTATATCTAACTCAGATACAGGTTCGTTGATATTCTATACGGACTCTACAGCTGGCTTACAAAAAACACTTGACAAATTGTATGGAAAAGGCGAATATGTAATTGATGAACTTGACGGACAAGTGTTGTTACGACCTAAAAACGTTTCAGTTGAAAAGGCATTAGAAGACCCTTTATCTTACCAAAAAGGTAAAGAAGAAACTACAGACACACAACAAACAGAAAACGTTAATATAAGCGATTTAAGTAGCATTATTAACCGTGGATTAAATACATCTGATAACTTAACACCTCAACAAGCAAGTGTGTTATTTGGCACTTTAAAAAGCCGTTTAGGTGACCAATACCCAAAAGTTATAGAGTATCTTAAAAAGGCAAAACACATCGAAATTCAAGTAACTGACGCTGGCGAAACACCGCAATACAACTCTGCATTAGGTGTAATTTATGTTCCAGAAGATAGAATCAATAGCAGTAGTACCTCTTTCCAACATGAATTGGTTCATGTGGCACTTAGAGACTATTTAAACAACGCTGGTTCCACAAAACAAGTTATGAATTTTGCTAGTTCAATAGCGGATTATATTAAGGAGGAAATTGATGGATATCGAAACTTTAGTCAACCGAATACTAACAGAAATGAAATGTCCGAAGGACGAGTTGGGCAAGATGGCACTCAAAGTGGTGGATTACATGAACGAGTTCTATCCACTCAACAAAACGAAACACTTCTCTCTAGGGAGCATGCAGATGAAGATAGCGATATGCGTGGCACGAATATGCCTAGCAGAAGTAGCGGAGAAGGAATTCAACGCCAAGGTAATCAATTGGGACAAACTCAATTGGGGAGTGATAGTGGACGGACGGAGCTTCATCGACAAGGACAAACAGTTCCACACGATAGAGGAAATCAAGGACAGATTTCGAGGACAAATTCCATTTCGAAACGACCTAACTTTGAAGGGGGATTACTTCGAGCGTGGGATTCTGCAAAAACGATAGTTGAAGAAACAAACAAAGATGATTTATTTCAGGCGAGAAATCAAACTATCGAAAAAGTTATGTCTACGATTGATGATGAAGACCTTTCAGTTAAAGACAAAGAAAATATTATACTTTCATTATTGTGGCAATCAAAAGAATTAGACAAAAAATTTAATATTCCTTACGAAGGTAGTTTAATGCGAGCAATCTACGAAGGCAATACTCGTAATCTCGAAGAAACATTAGCATATACCTTACAAGGCAATTTAGCTCCTGTTCACACAGGGGCTTTATTTGAGTCTGCTTCTAAAGTCACAAATCCAAAACCACTAATTGAAGATAGAAAAGAACACCCAGAAGAACACTACGCTATTATGTTACACAGGGAAAGTACAGGATATCTTCGTAAATCTTTCCACCAAGGCAAGCTTATCGAACCTAGTGTTTCATATTCGTTAGGTAAGGACGCATATGATAGTGTTCTTGATGGGTATGGTGAATACGCACTCGTATTAGACCCTAAACAAGTTGTAAAAGATAGTTACGTACTTGGTACACAAGATATGTACACGAAGACAATTAACAACTATGATTCACCAAACGAATACGGTGGTATGGCTATTGATGGTACTCGATTAGTAAACAAAGCATTAGCATTTGTTAGTGACGAACCTAAGCGATTATCAAGTAATAAAATTTCTGTATCAAATGCTCGTAATAAGCCAATCAATATACTGGACGCTATGAAAGTCATTGATAAACATATTCGACCAGTACTTAAAGAACATGAGCTACGTATACTAGAAGATTCATATGACAATGATATTTTATCATTCTATGACGATATGGATAAACCACGTACAACTATCAAACCTATCATTGATACTCTATATCGTATGAGAAAAGGCGATAGTATTGAAGAAGGATATAGAAAAGTAACACGTGGTCAACAGCTAGATGAACAAACAAGAAAAGCAATCGAAGGACTAAGACAAGACTTAAAACAATTTGGTACTGGATATGGCGAAGCTAAATTACATGAATTAAATATCAATGACATTAAATATATTGTTTTAGACGAAACCAATTATAAACAATTAGATTCGTATATTGAGCGTGGTGCTAATATGCGTGGTATTCCTATCATTACAATTACTGATGATGTAGACAATAAAGCTCAATATGTCATGAAAGAAATTGTCAAGTTAGAAAAACAAAAAGCACCAGAAGACGTTATCTTATACCAAAAGGGCAAAGAAGCTAACCCTATTGCCAAGGCATTGCCTTCCTTCTCTGAAGCAGCGGCAAAACTACTTAAAAAAGAAGACGACAATATCACATTTGAAACACGTGACGCAAAACAAGGTAATATCTCTGGCTATACATTTAAAAAGTGGTTACGTTCTCCAATCAAAATGATTGAAAAATACATTCCACAAATGAAGCCAATTATCCACTGGGCAACAGAAGCCGAAGTAAAAGCAGATAAATTACAACGAGTATATCTGAAAGCATTGGATAAAATTAAAACTAACCTTGGAGAAGATAATATTGAATCGTTCAATAAATTGGCTAAACAAGTTACTGACCTTGGACGTGAATTTGTGCAACCAGTTGGCGTAATGGTTCGTGATAAAGAAGTATACATTAATCTTGATATGAACGATACCTTTAGAGAATTCAAAGACGAAGTAGACGCAAAAAATCTCTACAACGAACTTAAAAATCAAGGTAAACATGCTTTCATGGATTACAAAGATGGTAATTTCCGTGTATTTGCCAGTGACAAAGCTATGAAACCATTCGCTACATGGGAACAAGCTCATAAAGCTTCTCTTCCATTACGTGATAAAGCTATCCGTGAGCAAGGGTATAATAAAAAGGTATTACAAGCTTACAATGCTTGGCGTAACTTAGACGACAGAGTATTTAATGATTCTGTTAAAGCTTGGCAAGCAAGCGGTGCTGACCCAGAACATAAGCCACGCAAATTATGGGGTCACGTACCTATGTTGCACAGTCGATACGGCGTGTATTTAGCTAGAGAAGTCACAGACAATAAAGGTGACGTATACGAAAAACGTGAAAAGATTGCTTCTTTCCATACATATCGTGACGCAGAACACTACGTAAAAGATAAAAAACTCAATAAAGATTTACGTATTATTATTACAGAACGTAACCCTCGATATGATGAGAATGTAAGTTCTGACATTTATGAAGGTTCAAACGAATCTGCATATGACGATATCGTATACGAAGGCGAAAGTAGAGAACAACAAGAAAAACGCTTTGCACGTATCTCTCATTCTTACCCAGCCTTAAATAAAATCATTGACGAATTCGTAAACAAAAAAGATGGCGTAACTCGTGAAAAATTAATGGACCTAATTCAAGACAAAAAGAAACAAAAAGATTTGGGTATTGATAGTAAACAATTAAACCAAGAGTTACAATACGCAAACTTAGACGAATTATTTAGACGCCGTGACGTGATTACACGACAAGATTTAATTGGTCATCTATTGCTTGGCTATGGTGATTTACGTAAAGATAAATACAACAATGTTCGTACTAATGCTAAAGGTGCTAACCCAGATGTATTTGGTAACATTGAAAACTATCTACGATATAAAGCTCATTTCATTCCAACAAATGAGTTCTACCATAAATCTACATCATTATATCGTGATGTAATTGGCACAGATTACGCTTCTCAATTCGGTCGTAATGGCGAAGGTGCTAGACGTGACGTAGAAGATGTATTACACAACTTCATTTCCTCTGTAATTGGCGTTCCTAATAACGCAGATAAAACAATTAATAGAACAGTAAACGAACTCATCGGCGATGGCTGGATTAAACAGCATTACGGTGAAACATTCGCTACTGATTTAATGAATCGTAGCATGGAAGCTGTTACAGTCGCTAAACTTGGTTTGTTTAGACCTACAGCGGCACTTGCTCAACTTGGTGCATTGATGAATATTGTGACTAAAACAGGTTACACTAAAGACTTTGCACAAGCCGTACGTGACGCTACGATGTTTGGACCTAGCACAAAGAACATTACGATGGCTGAACGTAGAATGTTCAATAATATTGGTTTGAATTTACAAGATACAGCTATGGAAACTCAATCACTAAAAAATAGAAAAAGTATTTACAATATGAAAGTTGGTAAAGTTAAATTAGGTAAATTATTCGAAAAATCAATGGATATGTTTAACCGAATGGATAAATATACAAGACGTGTAGCCGCACTACACGCATTTAGAAAAGCGATTGCAGAAGGTAAGTCACAAACTGAAGCAGAACATATTGCTTCTGACTTTGTTCGAGAAACAAACTTTGACTATTCAGATAAAGACGCTTCTCAATTATTTACCAAATACGGGACACTAGGTAAACTTATTCTACAATTCAAGAAATACTCAGTAAAAGAATTAGAATTTATGTATGACATTGTTAAGAGCGGTAATAAAAAAGAAATGGCTCGTTTTCTAGGTTCTTACATGACAATGGCTGGTCTAATGGGTATACCTGGTATTTCATTAGCTGACCCATTCGCTGAATGGATTCGAAATAAAAAAGCTACAGAGAGTATCAAAGAAACAATTATGGAATGGGCGGGCAATGACAAAGCTAAGAAACAATTAGCATTACTCGCTATGTACGGTTTACCAGCTCCTACTATCGGTGCAGACTTTAGCCGTAACATTGGTGTAGGCGACTTGGTTCCGACAGATAATTTCTTCGGTCCTACATTCGGTACATTGGGTAATATGATGGAATCATTTAAAAATCATAATACAGCTAATAATGTACTTCTTGGTATGGCCCATGATTTATCCCCAGCTTTTGCTAATTACTACCAAGGTGCTACTGGTAAAAAACACGACTGGACTAAAGGCGTTGATACTCGTGATTACAGTGATAAAGAACGAGTACTTAAAATGTTAGGTTTTAGACCAATCTTAGATTCAGTTAATAGCGATATGAGTTCTATCAATTATGCTAACTCGCAAAATGAAAAATCATCGAAGAAACAATTAATTTATCAATACATTAATGACCCAAAATCTGTTAGTGTAGAAGAACTTAAAGCTATGAATATTACAAAGAAAAATATATCTGACGCTAAAAAGGCATTGGATATGTCTGCTTCAGACAAATTAAAACATTATGGAACAAAAGCAAGTAAAGCTAAAAATAAAGAAAAAGCAGATAAATTTGCTGGTTTTGAAGAGGAACTCGATTAGGGTTCCTCTCTTTTTATTGGAGGTTATATGGAATATACATTAAACGATATTGAATACATGGCTAGTGTATGCCATGCAGATAAAATCACTCTGCATTGGGGGGCGAACCACTATGAAGACACTTCTGACCACTATCATATTAACATTCTTGGCGATGGTACAATCTATTCTGATTACGATAATCTTGATGTGTATTGCGAGCATACTTGGCATAGGAACACTAATAATATTGGTATTTCATTGTCTTGTTGCTTTGACGCTGGCGTTTGGGCGGATGGCACAGTTAAGTTTGGTACGGAGCCACCAACTGATGAACAAGTGGATACGATGGCTAAAATCGTATATAAGATATGTAAAGCTAAGGGTTGGGACATCGTATACGATAGAGTAAAAACACATGCTGAATGGGCTGATATTGATGGATATGGTATTCATGATAGTGACCCAGATATGCGTTGGGACTTATTAAAACTTCCACAGGAGGACGGAGAAGGTGGTGACATTATTCGTGGTAAAGCAATTTATTTCCAATATCACCCAGAACTATGTGAAGCCTAATTGTAGGTTAATAGTTTTTATAATTGCAATTCTAGGGGTCTGTGTGGCCCTGTATGGTGGGTATAGAATGTTCCATAGGGAAACTATCGTGAACCAACCTAAAACGCCAGCACAGACGAAAATAGAGAATGTAAAAAGTACACAACAAACAAAAACTACATTTGCATACGTGCCGAAAGAAAAAGAACTGGTATATAAAAACAATATACCAACGTATGTTACCGAGGATACAGATGTTGAAGCTAATATCGAACAACCTCACGTAACAGTAAAAGTAAATGGTAAAAAACAACAATTTAACTTACAACAAAACGAAACACAAAAATTCGAAGATGGTAAAGTAGTCATGAATCAAACATCGGAAGTAACATTTGATGTAAAAGTACCAGATAGACATGAACTTGATGTTTACGCACAAGAAAACTTCCGTGCTGGTAAATTCCATCACGAAGTAGGTGTAGAAAAACGTAATGGTAAATTTATATATGGTGCTAAATATGACATTACTGACAAGGACCCAACGTACTATGCACGTTATAACCTAGTCAAAATGTATACAAACTAATGGGGGCAATATGCCCCCTTCTTTTTTTATGCCTAAAATCAAAAATTGAACTTGACTTACAAGTGAAGTTGCGATATAATAAGGCTGTAGGTGAAGAATGAAAATTTCTTCATCAAAAATTCATAAAAGTATTCACTTATAAGTGTTGACAACGTGAAACTATGTGTGTATAATACGAAGTAACAAGTCGATGTGGCCGTAGAGCATATGTCGAAGACTTGTTTTTTAATTGAATATAACTTCACTTACAAGCAAAGAAAAGAGGAGGAAAATGACAAGAGAAGAATTGTTAAAAGTATTAATTGTTTGTATGTTTGATGAATTCTGTAAAGATAGGCTGATACGTTCTTTAGATGATATATCTATAATCAAAACTATCGAAAATGAAAAGTTATGGGATGCTGAACTAGAACGTAACTTAAAAAAACGCTCCAGAGAATATGGCGTTAAAGTTAAAGGCAAATTTTACAGTATATATGGTGAACCTCTCGATGTGATAGAAAAAGGCGTTAAGGTTTACCATATTGATGAAAATGATGTTCGTTGTGAAGAAACAAAGAGAGATATATTATATCTCAAGAAAACAGCTTTAGAATCGCTAACAAATCAAGGCTTATATGTGTTTATAGGTTAAATTTCCTTGGTTTTGATTAGCACTCAGATGTAAGTTGTATTGCGAATTTACTGTACGTCCGCAAGGGCACAAGTAACAAGTCGTGTTGACTTGTGTAGTATGGGGTTACATTTACATTCTGACAATAGAATAGGATAATCTGGGGCATAGACAGATTCGCTATCGTATGGGTGGTGAATAACATACGAGCCTGACGTGGGGCAATTAAGAGGATTTGATGGATTAGTAATAGTCCCTCAATACACGACGACAACCCTTGTTCATCCTAGAACAGGAGCAAGGGAGCGGGCTTTAATTTTTGTAGCCATAACTACAAGGGGGGCGTCTGGTCAACTTCGACCCTTTGTCACTTCGCATGACATCGTAGACAAGTAAAGTTTCAGCTTGTTGTCCTATAGGATAGGTCTGTCTATTTTCAGTAGGATTGAATGAAACAGGGAGCTCCAACAGACCTCCGTCAACATCGCCTGCTACGACCGAAACGGCAAGGTGGTGAAGCAGGTTAC
>OGKH01000393.1_pt1 | contig 32424 bp, 29 predicted proteins | sample 1572421 | NCBI WGS metagenome assembly OGKH01 (sample SAMEA2582084, study PRJEB24529) | metagenome | biome: Human gut stool | place: China | collected 2011
TTGAACAGCTTTTCCCGTCGATTGCACAAAGTATGATTAAGGAAAGCAAGGGTTCCAGTGACCGGATATCGGAGTTGTCTAAAATCATATTTAAGGATGAAAGCGATAGAATCACTAAAAAGAGCGTGAATCAGGCGATTGCATGGTTGTATCGTTCTCATATCATTGGATATTGTGACAGAATAAGCGAATGCAATCTTATGGATGTGTCTTATCATAGCCGATTCTATTTTCGAGATATAGGAGTGGCAAGGCATTTCTTGCGTATAGCAGGTGCAGATCAGGCTACCGTAGAAGGTATCATCAATGAAAACTTTGTCTATTTTTATTTGGAACGCTTAATTCGCGAGAGAAAACTTGCGGGGACATCTCCGGCATTTGGTGTATATAAAGGTGGGGAAATTGACTTTTTTGTTAGAAGTGTTGAAAATGATAAAGACTATGCAATTGAAGTAAAATCAGGAAAAAATATCGGCAAGACAGCCAAGGATGGCAAGGCAGATTATCTTTATCTTTTAAAAGGAGATACGCATGGCGGAATAGTAGATAAGAAAAAATATACAGTTCCAATTTATTTAATGGGTAGAATTACATTTGTTGATTAAAAAATAATAGTTTGTAAGCAGAGGTAGACTGATATGAAATCTGCCTCTTTTTTAGTGGAGGAATTGAAGTGGGAAGAATATTTGGTTATGCCAGGGTAAGTAGTCGGGAGCAAAATTTAGATCGTCAGATACAAGCATTGAAAAAATATGTTGATGCAGAACATATTTTGACAGATAAAGAAAGTGGAAAGAATTTGAATCGTCCATCCTATCAAGCTTTAAAGGGCGCACTGGGATTAAGAAACGGTGATACATTGGTTATTACGTCCCTGGATCGACTGTCAAGAAATAAAGCAGATATAAAACAAGAATTGCAATGGTTTAAGGAACAGAATATAAGATTAAAGATTTTAGACCTTCCAACGTCAATGGTGGAAGTGAATAAAGGACAGGAATGGATTTTAGATATGATTCAAAACATTTTGATTGAGGTACTTGCAAGTATTGCTGAACAGGAACGTATTAACATTAAAAATCGTCAACGAGAAGGAATTGAAGCTGCAAAGAAAAAGGGAAAAGTATTTGGTCGTCCAAAAGTATCACGTCCGGATGATTTTGAGGAAATATATCGCTTGTGGAAAAATGGGGAACTTACGGCTGTAAAGGCAAGAAATGAATTGGATCTATCCAGCAGTACTTTTTATCGGATGGTAAGACAATATGAGGGTGAATCAAAAGGTATCTGACTTGTGAGAGATGTGTCAAAATTAGAAAACAACTTTTGGGCAAAAGATATTTGTTTTGTTGTCCTATATGCCAAAAGGTAGAGGTTTTGATAGGAAAAATGAATGCAAAAATGTCCTAGTTTAAAAAATTGTTAAAGTAAATAAGTTCAAATAAGCCCTGATTGTGCTAGAATATAGAAAAAGATTTTTTGCAAGGACATAAGCTGTTTGGTAATACAGAGGATAGATGGGGGATGGATGAATGAACAGATATTTTTTGTTATCAAAAATATTAGTTGAAAAAGATGGCGAAAGACAAATAGATGAAAAGAAAATAGAAGATTATAAGTGGAATTTTGATACGAACAAAAGCCTTCAAGAAATATATGTATCTATGTTGAATGAGTACTTTTTACCTTTATCTAGTTGGGAAAAGTTCCGAGCAGCACAAGGGAAAAGCAGTTATGAAGAGTTTTGGAGAATTTATTCGTTGGCAAAAGAGGAACCTGAAGATTTTTGCCTAGATGCGGAGACAGGAGAGGAGTGCATATTTCCACAGAGTACAACAATAATAGGACAGACAGAATATCTAGAACAGTCTACTCCATTTACAGCTGTACTAAAAATGAACGATAGAGAAAAAGAAAAAAGACCAGATAATATTTATGAGAGCATTTTGAGAAATTCTATTATTCATCGAGTTTTATATTTTTATTTAGATATTTGTCAAAGCATCTATTATTCTTTGTCATACTATGAAAACGATCCAAAAAAATATTTTGTGCCAGTAATAAATAGTAAGAATGATTTTGATAATTGGTATGCTCATAGTGAGGGATGGAAAAAATTTGTTAGAAAAGGTATAGACCGAAAAAGGAAGGCGGACAATGTAAAATCTGAAAAAAAATCAAGACAAGGAGAAAGCAGATTAAGTGAATTTGGTGTAGAAATACCTTTGGATACAACCTTTAAATATTTAAACGGGGATCCAATGATAGCAAACTTTGGCTCAGATGTAATTAAATTTTTTATTAGAAGTGAGGAAAAAGATACAAATGGACGACGAGATTCGGATATTTTGGACTTGTTCTCTGAAAAAAGAAAGGATAGGTTCACCATTTCTCATTACGAGAAGAATGAGATTGTGGATTTGTTAGGAAAATTTTATTCTTGCAATAAGAACAGTGATATTATAAATCAATTTCTATTAGAACAATGTTTTGCCATGGATATAACTGACAATATATGTGATTTTATAGAAATCATGTTCCCAGCGGATAAACTAACAAAAAATGACATAAAGACCTATGTTGCGAAATACATAGATTTATTTGTAGCTGAAATAAGAAAATGTGTTCCCATATTTTCCAAGTTGTTGATTTTAGAAGAAACAAAGAATCTTTTATCGGAACAGAGATCTAAGGGCGAAGATGGAAAAGACTATATCAAGCAGGGCTGTGAGAGATTAAAATTGGCATCTCAAGTAGTGGCTGTGCTTAGTGAAGAAATAAATCTTTTACATTATAATTTTTGCAATCAATTTATTTATGCAATTAATCAAAAATATAATGGGAATTTTGAAGATGCTGAAAATGATTTAATGAATGAAATTATACGAACCAAGAAAAAATTGCATGTAGAGAGATATGCAACCTATGAATATATGGACGTACGAGTATTCAAAGATGTTGAAAGAAAGAAACATGATGAATTGTTTCCATATGTACAAAAAGCAATGCTGACAGAATATACATTCTAAAGGAATCCGAAAGGGTTCCTTTTTCTTTTGGAAAACTCAAAAAAATTAGATGGTTTTTCAAAAGAAAAAGAAGAAAAAATAGGGTAAGATAGGGTCAGAAAGGAGGTCGAAAGATGAACCGACCATTCAACTATGGAAATGCATATGAGCAACATATTGCTTCAATGCTTTCAACAATTAATTCCAATGTGTACAATCAGAACAATATGCTTAATAGTTATATGCTATCTACGGATAAGAAAATCGCAGAATTAAAAAAAAATAAAAAACGCAAACGTATCAGCGACAATATCTGTGTTGAGCAAGATGGGACAATTATTCTTCTAGAGATTTATGATAATGGAGACAAAATAGGAGTTCCATTTATTGTAAATTTGCGTGGAGGCTGGGAGGTGTATAGATTAAAGTTTGACAAGATAATCGTTGCTGAAGAATATTTTGCTCTTGTATTCAGAAATTCGTCCACATGGATTGTTGGGAAATACACAAAAAATACGCAAACGGGACTGTACAATTATTTTGTTCAGTCCGGGGTGAAATTTAACAGCCAGATAAGCCAAAATCGAATAAGGCAGGCGTTGTATATGGGATTTGCGCCGCAAATTGAAAATACCACACAGACATGGACATTAACCGAACTGGCTGGATGGCATAATGGTAAGTTTTTATCCGCCGAAAACTTTCAGTTTGCAATACGTCAAGATTTTCCTAGGCTGCCGATTTTGCAAAAAAAAATTGAAAAATCTTATGGAAAAGATGATTTGGAGAAGTATTTGCAGATTTTTCAAATGTTGAGAGGATCGAAAGAAAAAGTTCTTTTGCAGGAAGTGATTGTGTGGGGGTTACTCGCAAGTGTTTTTGCACAAGAAGGGATAAAAATTTCAATTTGTTTGAATTTGGTTTTCTTGCAGGAATCATTGAGACCGATTTTTCCAAAATTATTGCAAGTGTTTAATCGTAATAGCACAGAGGTGGTATATGCTGATTGGACAACTAAACAGGTGAGAGAAAATCTTATTTTGTGTAATGATGAAATCCTCATTGTAGATGCAATTCAAACTCTAGGAAATACATATCAAAAACAAAAGGTCAAGGAAAATGTTGAAAAAATAAAGAAAAAAATTTGCGAAGACAAAACAAGGTTTTTCGATATTGACCGAGAGATTGACTGCGCATTGGTAGTGATGAACACTGAGATTCTTCAAGGAAATACAATAAACATTTTTGTTACAGAAGATTTATTTGAAGACGTATTAACTGTTGAAAATCTTTTGAATAGAAAATGTGTCGAATCATTTTTGAATTGCTTTGTAGAGTTTTCAGAAAACAATCTTGAAACAATTAGAAGAATCATTCGAAAGAATCGAACTTCTTGCAAAGATAGCAGATACGGGTTGTTAAAAGCATCTTGGCAAATTTTATGCATGTTCTGGCAAGAAGAAGGATTTGATTTTTGCAAGGAGTTATTCTTGCCAGATGAGATTGAGTGGGAAGAATATATATCAGAAATATGCGAAGACGATGTGAGGGATGTGTTCATTAATGTAATCAGAAAGGAGATTTCAAATGTTCAAGTGTTACGAAGAGAACGGTTTGCAACGTATGGTGCCAACATAATATATTTTGATGATTCATGGCTTTTCGTACCGACTAAAGTTTTGAACGAAATGCTAAAACAAAGAGGATTGCTCAGTGAAAAACTGAATATTCTGTATTGCTTGAAAAAATCTGGGAAACTGAAATGTGACCGAGAGGGCCTTTCTAAAAAAGTGCAAATCGGAAATAAAAGGCACGAATTTTACATTATTTCGAGATCATTTTTTGATAAACCAGGAATGCCAAGTATCGTAGATTTAGGAGGGATGAAAAACTAATGATTAAGGATTTAGAAAATAGAAAAATTAAAATGATGTACAAACCGAATGCACATCAACTTATCACTGGAAAGTCTGGCACTGGAAAAACGTATTATTGTTGTAGGAAACTGGAAGAAGAAATTAAGAAAAACAAAGCGATTTTATTGATTGATTATTCAAATAGCTACACTTACGAGGAATTGCAGAAAAATAAATTTCGTTATGAAAATAAGATGGAAATATTTGAGTTGTTTGATGGAAAAGAAATTGAGTTCCATTTAAATGCAAAGGCTATAGCAGGAACAGCAACGGATGCATTGATTCATGCATTAGATGTTGGAAGTTATTATCAGAAAAAGATCTTGAGTGAGGCAATTGCGGATATTATTCGTAACTTTGGATATTTGAAAATCGAACATCTATTTTCTCATTTAGAAATGATGGTGGATGTAGAGGATATTAGCGCTGAATGTAAAAAAAATGTGGGACATCTGCTGACGCGTTTAGCGCCATATAAGGAAATATGTGAAATTCGCTTAAAGTCTACCCCAAAAGAAAAAATTGAGAAAGCGGAGGGGCTTACGATTATACAGCTTTCGGATTTTCCAGAGCTCCAAAGAAAGTTTGTGACAAAATTTCTTTTGGAAGTAATATGGAGAGAAATTAGGAGCGATAGCCAAAAATGGGATTTCATTCTGTTGGACGAATTTCAGAATTTGTCCGTTCGTTCCGGAACAGCTTTGTCCGCTATGCTACGAGAAGGAAGAAAGTTTGGGCTTGGAGTTTGGCTTTCGTCTCAATTTCTTAGTAATTATAGCCAAGATGAGCTTGATACTTTGATGCAGGCAGGAAATATGATGTTTTTCAAACCTGTAGAACGTGAAATGAGTTTAATTGCTAAATTAATAAATTTTAATGATTATCTGAGATGGTTTGACATTTTACAGAATCTACAAGTGGGTGAAATGGTGTTAAAGGGAAGGTATTTAGTGAATGAAAATTTACGTGAAATAGAAACACCGATTATTTGTCAAGTTGAGGTGGATTGAAAAAATATAAGGAGGTTATCAATGTGATAGTTTACATACATTGTCCACTTTTCTTGGAAAAAGCGATTGAAATTCTTAGGAATTGAATTTGTTTTGCTGGCATATTTTGTACAAATAAAGTGGAGATAGGATATGAAAATTGAAAAAAGAAAGGAGATTAACGATGAATAGAAATAAAATCATTAAGGAATTAGCAAGACTACTTGTTAGACAGAATTTGATTTCAGATTCTGAAAGATTAAAACTATTAAAAGTCATAAGAGAGGAATAAACACATGCGTGCTGTGATTTATGCTCGTTGTAGTACGGAAGAAGAAAGTCAGAAAGATGCGCTGGTCAATCAGGTAAAAGAGGCAAAAGAGTGTGTCGAAAGAATGAACTGGACACTGGTTGATTCATATATTGAAAGTCGTTCAGGAACTACAACAAAGGGAAGAACAGAGTACAATCGCCTGTATGAAGATTTGGAAAACAATCTATTTGATCTGATTGTGATAAAATCACAGGATCGATTAATGAGAAATACAAAAGACTGGTATCTTTTTGTGGATCGCCTTGTTTCAAATGGAAAAAAGCTGTTCATGTACATAGAAAATAAATTTTACACAACAGACGATGCTTTGATTACAGGTATTAAGGCGATTCTTGCAGAAGAATATAGTCGTGAACTTAGCAAGAAAATCAATAATGCGCATCGGAACCGTCAAAAAAATGGCGGTTCTGTAATACTGACATCGAATGCATACGGGTTTAAAAAGCTCCCGGATAAATCAATTGTATTGATTGAAGAAGAGGCAAAAGTAAAACAACGCATGTATCAGTTGTGTGCAGATGGTTACGGAAGTAGGACAATTGCGAATATACTTTCAAATGAAGGTATAAAAAAGCGAAGTGGAAAAAAGTTCACGGAAAATGATGTGTTGCGGATTTTAAGAAATCCAATTAACATGGGAACTGTTGTAATGAATCGTCTACATTTTGATTTTGAAACAAAAAAGGTAGAGAATGTTCCGGAAAAAAAGCAGTTTCGATATGAACATAAAGTTCCGGAAACAGTATCGGAAGAATTGTGGATGGAAGCAAATAATGAAATTGATAAAAGAGCTGTGAAAGCAAATCAAAACGGAAGTTTTCCAAAAGGTAGCAATCCTGGAAAATATAATTTGAGTGGAAAGATTATTTGTGGGCTTTGTGGGAATCCATATTATAGGAGATTTAGAAAGAGCAACAGAGATGGTTCATTTATCGTGGAATGGAAATGTAGAAAATATACATTAGAAGGAAGAAATTCTAAAGATAAGGTAAGACCAGCAATATCTAAAATAGGAATGGCGGGTGAAAAGGGATGTGATAATATACATTTAGATGAAGAAAAGTTTTATGGTTTGCTTGAACAAATATGTTTGGAACAATTTTCGATTGATAAAGGCCAGGTAATCAAAGAGACAATTTCTTTGCTGCGTCGTGTGTTGGACGAGGATCAATCAACCGAAAAAATACGGGTAATCATAGGGGAAGAGAATCGAATCAAAGAACAACAAGATATCTTGCTGGATAAGCTGTTGAATGGGATATTGACCGATGAAATGTATAAGCGAAAAGCGAAATCATTAAATCATTCGCTTGAGATATATCGGGAAAAAAAGAAAAAAATGGAAAAGCAGCGTATAAAAATGACATCTAAAAAACAGCGCTTAGATGAAATTGAGAGAGAATTACAGAGTGGAAAAAATATTGAATTAGCATCTGTAAATGAGATGTTAAAGGAAATTGATTACATTGTAGTATTTCCTGATTACATGGAAATTGTATATAATCCAGCCAATATCATGGGGATCTGTGAAGAGGGAGCTGAAAAGCAGTTGGAGCAGGTTATTCGGATTGAATTTGGCTCGATGTTTAATCGCTTGAAGAAGAAAGAAGAGATTCGTGAAGAAATCGTTGAAATGATTCGAGAGAAACCGACGATTACAGCGAAAGAAATTGCAGGTAGATTGGAGTGTAGTTTATCAGGGGCACAATATAAGCTAAAAGTATTGTCAAAAAATGGGCGGATTAGATTTAATGGCAAAGGTGGGAAAGGCTGCTGGGAAATATTAGAAGAATAGAGATTATCAGAGTGTGAGAGTTCTGATAGTCTTTTTTTATTGTGACTGACTGATGAAACTGGTATAATATAAAGGAAAAGAGGGAAATTGGAGGATATGAAAATGCCGGCGTATGACGAAAGTTATTTAGATGGTATGATTGCGAAGATAAGATACCTCTTTAAATTGATTGGTAGAAATTGTTCCGATCCGTTTTCTGTGATTGCTAATTATATGAAGAGTGATTACAGAAAATATATGGATATGGGGAATCCGATATATCTGAATAAGACACCAAAACAAATTATGGGAGAACTGAATATAAGTATTCAAAATAATCATAAGATAAGTGAGAAATACGATGAGTTTATATTAGAGTGGATGGCAGATATTTATGTATATATGCAGTGGAAATACAATCTTTCAACAGCAATGATAGTAGGGCAGACACCACCAGAAAGCTTATATCAGAAATATTATCCACTACATGAAACTTCTATTGAGAATGGAGTTAGAAAATTGTTAAATAAGTAAAGGATGCGTAGATGCGCATCCTTGTTGTATTTTTATGGACGATTGTAAAAAAATCTTTTTGTCTCGCCACCTCAAGACCTGACTGGAGTAGATAATCAGGTATCCGAGACCATTTCTTGCCGCCAGAAATTCTCCGATAATGACACCCACAAGACATAGACCGATATTGACTTTCATATTGCTGATGATAGCGGGAATGGAGCTTGGCAGTACTACTTTCATCAGTGCATGGAATCTGTTCCCGTGGAGCGTGTAGATCAGTTTGATTTTTTCTTTGTCAGCGTTGATAAATGTTGTGTATAGGTTCAGGATGCTTCCAAAAATTGCGACAGACATGCCGGCGACAATGATTGTAGTGCGAGTTGCACCAAGCCACACAATTAAAAGTGGTGCAAGCGCAGATTTTGGCAGACTGTTTAAAACGACAAGAAACGGTTCTAATATTTCGGAGAGTTTTGGACTGAACCATAAAAGAATTGTCACAAGAAGACTGCACAAAATGACGAGAAAAAAGCTGACAAGTGTCTCGTAAAGTGTGACTGTGATGTGCAGAAAAATACTTTTATCACAGACCATAGACCAAAAACAGGCTGCCACTTTTGACGGACTGCTGAAAATAAAGGAATCAATAAATCCTTTTGAGGCAGTGAATTCCCAAATTCCCAAAAACAAGATGAGAATGAGAAAACGGGAACTGTGAACAATGCGCTTATGCTGTCTCTTTTTTTGCAGAAAATTTTGTTGGGAGACAGAAGTCTCACTCATTGCGGTTCAACTCCTTCCAAATGAGATTAAAATAGGTTTTGAATTCGGGTGCATTTCGTCTGTGGAGCGGCGTGTCTTCTTCGAGAGAGAAGGACAAAGGGATTGTCTGTTGTACGGTGGCAGGTCTTTCGGAGAGAACGATTACCCGGTCTCCCAGGCTGATTGCCTCGGAAAGATCATGTGTGACGAGGATGGCTGTTTTTTGTTCTTTTTTGATAATCTGTCCAATGTCATCTCCTACAGTGAGCCGAGTCTGATAATCAAGAGCTGAGAAGGGCTCATCTAATAGAAGAAGATCCGGTTCCAACACGAGAGTACGGATTAAAGCAGCGCGCTGTCTCATGCCTCCGGACAGTTCAGATGGTCTTGCGTTTGCGAAAGATTCCAGACCATATTGTTCCAACAACTGATGTGCTTTTCTGCGTGTGCGGGCGGTGAGCATATGCTGGATTTCTAAACCTAGAATGACATTGTTATAAATCGTTCGCCATTCAAACAGATGATCTCTTTGTAACATGTATCCAATATTTGTAGTGCTTTCTTTTAATTGTTTTCCATTGATTAGTATTGTTCCGCTTTCCGGAACGAGCAATCCTGCAATGAGTGACAGCAACGTGGATTTTCCACAGCCTGAAGGACCGACAATGCTTATGAATTCCCCCTTTTTCAGGAAGAAAGAAAGGTCTTTTAGTGCAGGTGTTTCTCCTTCTGTATTATGATAAGAATGACTGATGTTTTTCAGTTCAAGAACATGTTCCATAATGCGCCTCCATTTCATATATATCTATTTTATGTGAAAAGGGGAAAAGGGTGCTTGCTAGAAGTAAGAGAAAATAGTATAATCAAGCCTGTGAGGTTACGTGGAAAAGGTGAAAAAGATGAATTATCAAAAAGAACTGGAAAAGCTGATTGTAAAGCTTGAAAAAGAAGAAAAAGTGCCGAGGCTTTTGCTGCACAGCTGCTGTGCACCATGTAGCAGTTATGTCTTAGAGTATTTGAGCAATTATTTTGACATTACTGTTTTCTATTATAATCCTAATATTTTTCCGGAAAGTGAATATACAAAAAGGATTTTAGAACAGCAGATGCTGATCGGAGAGATGAAAGGAAAGCATCCAATCTCTTTTGTTGCGGGCAATTATGACAGGGAGAAGTTTTATGAGCTCGCAAAAGGCTTGGAACACTTGAAAGAAGGCGGAGAGCGGTGTTTTAAGTGCTATGCGCTCCGATTGGAAGAGACAGCGAGAATGGCAAAGGAAGCGGAATTTGATTACTTTACGACGACGCTTACAATCAGTCCAATGAAAAATGCGGAAAAGCTGAATACGATTGGCGCAAAAATAGGTGAAAAATATGGCGTGAAGTATTTACAGTCAGATTTTAAAAAGAAGAATGGATACAAACGTTCCATTGAGCTTTCCAATGAATTTGGACTTTACAGACAAGATTACTGTGGGTGCGAGTTTTCTGTCAGAGACAGGAAACAAGAAAGCACCGGAATCAAGAAAAAATAAACGAAAGAAGGGGACAATATGGCACAGTTATGGGGCGGTCGTTTTACAAAGGAGACGGATCAGCTGGTTTACAATTTCAATGCATCGATTTCGTTTGATCAGAAATTCTATGCACAGGATATGAGAGGAAGTATTGCGCATGTGAAGATGCTCGCAAAACAAGGGATTTTGACCGAGGATGAGCGAGATCAGATCATTGCGGGAATCGAAGGGATTTTGAGTGATGTGGAACGAGGCGTACTTGAAATTTCGGATAAATATGAGGATATTCACAGCTTTGTGGAGGCAACACTTATTGATCGTATTGGAGAACCGGGCAAGAAACTGCATACAGGAAGAAGCCGGAATGATCAGGTTGCACTGGATATGAAACTGTACACAAGGGATGAGATTCAGGTGTTGGATGGACTTTTAAAAGAATTACTGGAAGTTCTTCTTCATATCATGGAAGAAAACACCGAGACATTTATGCCGGGATTCACACATCTTCAAAAAGCACAGCCGATTACACTTGCGCATCATATGGGGGCATATTTTGAGATGTTCCGACGTGATCGTTCCAAACTATACGATATTTACCAAAGGATGAATTATTGTCCGCTTGGTTCGGGAGCACTCGCCGGAACGACATACCCTCTTGACAGAGAGTATACTGCCGAACTTTTGGGATTTGCCGGACCTACATTGAACAGCATGGATTCTGTTGCGGACAGAGATTATGTAATTGAGCTGATGTCAGCATTGTCTACGATCATGATGCATTTGAGCCGTTTTTCGGAAGAGGTGATTATTTGGAATTCGAACGAATATCAGTTTGTGGATATTGATGATGCCTACAGTACGGGAAGCAGCATTATGCCACAGAAAAAGAATCCGGATATCGCAGAATTGGTTCGAGGAAAGACAGGACGTGTCTATGGGGCATTAATGTCGATTTTGACAACGATGAAAGGAATTCCGCTTGCTTATAATAAAGATATGCAGGAAGATAAAGAGTTGGCATTTGATGCGATTGACACAGCAAAAGGATGCCTTGCATTGTTTACAGGGATGCTTCGAACGATGAAATTCCGCAAAGAGAATATGGAAAACAGTGCAAAGAATGGGTTTACCAATGCGACAGATGCAGCGGACTATCTGGTAAATCATGGTGTTGCATTCCGCGATGCACACGGAATTGTAGGACAGCTTGTGCTGTACTGCCTGGAAAAGGATATCGCGTTGGATGACATGACACTAGAAGAATTTAAGGCGATTTCACCGGTTTTTGAGGCGGATATCTATGAGGCAATCAGCATGGAGACATGCGTCAATAAACGTATGACGATTGGCGCGCCTGGAAAAGAAGCGATGGAAAAGGTAATTGCCATCTATGCAAAATATTTGCAGGAATGCGAAAAAACACTTGCATAATCAATTAAAATGCGATAGTATATTTCGAGTAAACACATTTGTTTGCGTGAGAAAGACTTTTGGAAATGAGGAGATAATTATGGAACAGAAATTGAGAGTTGGAATTTTAGGAGCAACAGGTATGGTTGGACAACGTTTTATTTCTCTGTTGGAAAATCATCCGTGGTATGAAGTCGTGACAGTGGCAGCGAGCCCGAGATCAGCAGGAAAGACTTACGAAGAAGCGGTTGGGGATCGTTGGAAAATGAAGACACCAATGCCGGAGGCAGTGAAAAAATTAGTTGTTGCCAATGTAAATGAAGTAGAGAAAGTGGCTGCAGATGTTGACTTTGTGTTCAGTGCGGTGGATATGACAAAAGAAGAGATCAAAGCGATTGAAGATGCATATGCAAAGACAGAGACACCGGTTGTTTCAAACAATAGTGCGCACCGTTGGACAAAGGATGTGCCGATGGTAGTTCCAGAGATTAATCCAGAACATTTTGAAGTAATAGAAGCTCAGAAAAAACGTCTTGGAACAGAAAGAGGATTTGTGGCGGTAAAACCAAACTGTTCGATTCAAAGCTATGCTCCGGTTCTGACAGCATGGAAAGAATTTGAGCCGACAGAAGTAGTGGCAACTACATATCAGGCAATCTCAGGGGCAGGAAAGACATTCAAAGACTGGCCAGAGATGGTAGAAAATATTATTCCGTTTATCGGTGGTGAAGAAGAAAAAAGTGAACAAGAACCACTTCGTATCTGGGGAAAAGTAGTTGATGGAGAGATTGTAAAAGCGGATGGACCGGTAATTACAACTCAGTGTATCCGCGTACCGGTTTTGGACGGACATACAGCAGCTGTATTTGTGAGATTTGCAAAGAAGCCAACGAAAGAGCAGCTGATTGAAAAGCTTGTGAACTTTAAGGGACTGCCGCAGGAATTGGAGCTTCCAAGTGCGCCGAAGCAGTTTATTCAATACTTAGAGGAAGATAATCGTCCACAGGTACAATTGGATGTCAATTTTGAAAATGGTATGGGAATTTCGGTAGGACGTTTGAGAGAAGACAGTGTATACGATTTTAAATTTGTCGGACTTTCTCATAACACAGTACGTGGCGCAGCAGGTGGTGCAATCCTCTGTGCAGAGACACTGACTGCAAAAGGATATATCAAAGCAAAATAAATAAAAATAACATTTGGCGGGGAAGAAGGTTCTTCCCTGCCTTGTTTCTCTTTTTATCCACGGGAGAGGCATTGACGGCAGAGAAAGGAAACCAGGATGGGAAAATCAGTATACATAGCGGAGAAGCCAAGCGTGGCACAGGAATTCGCAAAAGCATTAAAATTGAATACGAGAAAAAAAGACGGATATCTGGAATCTGATGAGGCGATTGTCACATGGTGTGTTGGACATCTTGTGACAATGAGTTATCCGGAGGTGTATGATGAGAAATATAAAAGATGGAGTCTTGAGACGTTGCCGTTTATGCCAAAAGAGTTCAAATACGAGGTGATTCCGAACGTAAAAAAGCAGTTCCAAATTGTGAGTGGCGTGTTGAATCGACAGGATGTGGATACGATTTATGTGTGCACTGACTCCGGGCGTGAGGGGGAATATATTTACCGTCTGGTGGAACAGATGGCAGAGGTGAAAGGAAAGAAAAGAAAACGTGTGTGGATTGATTCCCAGACAGAAGAAGAGATTCTTCGTGGAATCCGTGAAGCGAAAGATCTGGAGGAATATGATAACTTATCCGCATCAGCGTATCTGCGGGCAAAAGAAGATTACCTGATGGGAATTAATTTCTCTAGACTTCTGACGCTGAAATACGGCAATAGTATCTCAAATTATCTTGGTCACAAATACACAGTCCTTTCTGTCGGGCGTGTTATGACATGCGTACTCGGTATGGTAGTGAGAAGAGAGCGGGAAATTCGGGAATTTGTAAAGACGCCGTTTTACAGAGTGCTCAGCAGCATTTCACTGGAAGAAAAGAATTTTGATGGTGAATGGAAGGCAGTGAAGGGTTCTAAATATTTTGAGTCATTGGATCTTTATAAGGAAAATGGCTTTAAAGAGAAGGTGAAGGCAGAAGAACTGATTGCCTATTTAAGCGATGGAGAACCGCTTACTTGCACAGTCACTGCAATTGAAAAAAAGAAAGAAAAAAAGAATCCGCCACTCCTTTATAATCTGGCAGAGCTTCAGAATGAATGTTCCAAACGATTTAAGATCAGTCCGGATGAGACACTTCGGATCGTCCAGGAACTGTATGAAAAGAAACTGGTGACGTATCCGAGAACGGATGCCAGAGTGCTTTCGACAGCAGTGGCAAAAGAGATTCACAAAAATCTGAACGGTCTGTCCAAATATGATATGGCATCTCCTTATCTGAAAGATATTGTTGCGTTTGGAAGTCATAAAGGCTTAGAAAAAACAAGGTATGTCAATGACAAGCAGATCACAGATCACTATGCAATCATACCGACCGGTCAGGGGCTGCAGGCATTGAATAGTGTATCACATACTGCAAGGCAGGTATACGACACGATTGTCAGAAGGTTTTTGAGTATTTTCTATCCTCCGGCTGTTTATCAGAAAGTCAGTATTACAACCAAGATCAAAGAGGAAAGCTTTTTCTCCAATTTCAAGGTTTTGGCAGAGGAAGGATATCTGAAAGTGGTCGGGACCGGAAATGCGGGTAAACAGGATTCGGAAAGTGACATGGACATGAACTTTTTTGAACTGCTTCAGACAGTGAAAAAAGGAACGGTGTTACCGGTAAAGGAATTGACAATCAAAGAAGGAGAGACTTCGCCACCGAAGAGATACAATTCGGGGTCGATTATTCTTGCGATGGAGAATGCGGGGCAGCTCATTGAAGATGAGGATTTGCGCGCCCAGATTAAAGGAAGTGGTATCGGAACGAGTGCAACCAGGGCAGAGATTCTGAAAAAGCTGATTCATATTAAATATTTGATGTTAAATAAAAAAACACAGATCATTACACCGACGCTGCTTGGAGAAATGGTTTTTGATGTAGTGGAACATTCAATCCGCTCACTTTTGAACCCGGAACTTACTGCAAGTTGGGAAAAAGGACTCACCTATGTGGCAGACGGCGAGATTACATCGGATGAGTATATGATGAAGCTGGAACATTTTATTAACAGTCGTACGCAAGGTGTTTTGCGGTTGAGTAATCAGTATCAGCTGAGAGGCTGTTACGATAAGGCGGCAATATTTTATAAAAAAGAAAAACAGACAAAGAAGGGGTAAATTGAAATGGAACAATTAACAGTAAAATCACTTTATAATTTGAAGGAGACAATTGCGAGAGATATTTTTGAAGGAGTGACTTATCCATGGGAGGTTCTTCCGAAAATCAGTTCTTTTATTTTAGAACTAGGAGAGACGTTATCGGAAGAGGAGTATGAAAAAGTCGGTGAGAATGTATGGATTGCAAAATCGGCGACAGTAGCGCCGACAGCTTACATCAATGGACCGGCAATTATTGGGAAAGACGCAGAAGTGAGACATTGTGCGTTTATCCGCGGTAATGCAATTGTTGGGGAAGGAGCTGTGGTAGGAAATTCTACAGAGCTTAAGAATGTAATTCTGTTTAATAAAGTTCAGGTTCCACATTATAATTATGTAGGGGACTCTGTGCTTGGATATAAGTCTCATATGGGGGCTGGCTCGATTACTTCTAATGTGAAATCGGATAAGACATTGGTGACGGTAAAGACACCAAAAGGAGCGATTGAGACCGGACTTAAGAAATTTGGTGCCATGCTTGGCGATGAAGTCGAAGTGGGATGTGGAAGTGTATTGAATCCGGGAACAGTTGTGGGAAGTCATACAAATATTTATCCGTTGTCTATGGTCAGAGAATTTGTACCTGCAGGCAGCATTTATAAAAAACGTGGAGAAGTAATCGAGAAATACGAAAAATAAATATTGACAGTCGGAATAGTCTTGTGTATCATTGTATTAAATCTATAGTACAGATATACAAGACTATTTTTGATGAGGAGGAATGAAGATGCTTGAGATACAAGGACTGAGTAAAAAATATGGTGATTATCTGGCGGTGGATCATGTCAGTTTCACGGTGCCGACGGGAAAGATAGGAATTTTGCTGGGACCAAACGGAGCAGGAAAATCTACGATTATCAAAAGTATTGCAGGTTTGCTCAGGTATGAAGGTGGAATCGGAATTCAGAAAATGGAAGCACATAGCATGGAGGCGAAAAAGATTTTCGCCTATGTTCCGGAATTGCCGGCAATGTTCGATGCATTGACTGTAAGAGAGCATATTGAATATGTAAGAAAAGCATATGACAGCAACATAACAGACCAAGAGGTGGAAGCAATTCTGACACGATTTGAGCTGGAGGATAAACAGGACAAATTAGGGAATGAGCTTTCAAAAGGAATGATGCAGAAAGTCAGTATTTGCTGTGCGCTGTGTATCAAGCCACAGGTGATTCTTTTAGATGAGCCGATGGTTGGACTCGATCCAAAAGCGATCAAAGAATTAAAAGAAGTGATTTTAGAATTGAAAGAAAACGGAGTTACGATATTGATCAGTACTCATATGCTGGAGATGGTAGAGAATATTTGGGATGTGATGTTTGTGATGGAAAAAGGCCATATTATTGGTTCTTACAGCAAAGAAGAAGTCGGGGATAAAGAACTCGATGCGCTGTTCTTTGAATTGACGGGTGGTGAAAAATAATGAAAGCATTATTGTATATGTCAAAAAGAAAATGGATCAACAAATTAAAGCAGTTAAAGAAAAAGCCGGTGAACCTGATACTTAGCATTGTTTTGGCAGCCTATTTTATTTTTTTGATCACAGTTTCAGTTACGGCTTTAGTAAAAGCAGATTTTCAAACACCATATTGGCTGCTGGCGGCATTGACGGTATGGGGACTTTACAATTTTTTTATTAACTTTGCGACTTATGCAAAACGAAAAGGTGTCATTTTCTATCCAAGCCATGCACATTTTATTTTTACGGCGCCGATTCGCCCCAAAATAATCTTGCTCTATGGCGCAGGATATAATTTTTTGATGACTTTGATTGTGAGTATGGCATTTGTACTTGCTGCAATTCTTGGATTTCATCTTCCGCTTTGGAAAATCGTATCACTGTTTATAGTTCTTGCAGGGGTTGAGTCGGTACTGGAAGGCAGTATTATTATTGGTTTATATGCCAATGAACGATTTTCGCAAAAGACGACTGTTATGCTTACGCGCATGATCTATGTTTTACTTGCAGGTATTACGCTGTTTGGAATTTGGTATTTTCGAACAAAAGGATTTTCGCTGGAAAGTATTATCAATCTGATTGATTTTCCGGGATTGCAGATGCTGCCGATCATTGGATGGAATATTGCAGTTTTTCGACTGATTTTGCTTGGACCTACAACTCTTAATCTTGTATGCAGTGGTTTGTATCTTTTGACTGTAATTGTTATGGCTGTAGTGGCAGTCAAAATGAAATGCAATGGTGGATATTATGAAGATGCGGCAAAATTTGCGGATGATTATGCGGAGATGAAAGCGCGAAAAAATAATGGTGAGATGGTTATGTCCATCGGCAAAAAGAAGAAATTCAAAAGAGCCTCAGTCGAATATAAAGCGTCCGGAGCAAAGGCTATTTTTTACAGACAGTTATTGGAGTATAAAAAAGAAAAATGGTTTATCTTTTCATATATGACATTGTTTTGCATTGGTGCGGATATTTTGTTTTTAAAGGTGATTGATGTTTCGGAATTTGGATCAAAAAGTGCAGTTCTTTTGGGAATTGTGGCCTATCTTGCCATTTTGACAGGAGGATATCTTGGGAAATGGGATAAAGAATTGAAAAATCCGTATCTGTTTCTACTCCCAGATTCTCCGGCAAAGAAAATGTGGTATGCGACTGTGATGGAACATGTGAAAGCGGCGATTGATGGAGCAATTTTGGTGCTTCCGCTTGGGATTGCATGGAAAGTTCATCCGTTTCACATAGTCAGCTGCTGGCTGATCTATGTGTTCCTTCAGGCGATTAAGTTATATACAAAGGTACTGATCGATTCGTTTTTGAGAAACTCTTTGGGAGAAACAGTAAAGCAGCTAGTTCGATTGGGAGTCCAAGGGGGAATTATAGGGATCGGAGTGCTCCTTGCTGTGGTTGCAGTTGTCTTACAGAATTTCAATTTTGCCTTTTTCGTAATTTTAATTTATGGTATGATAATGGCAGTGGTGATTGGACTGTTGACAGTGTCAAGGTTCGCCATCATGGAACAATATGATTAAAAGAAAGAAGGGATCATTGTGTTACAAGATAATTATGTTACATTTGAAATTGGAAAAGCAAAGCATATTGCACTGGTTGCTCATGACGGAAAGAAGAAAGAGCTGGTAGAGTGGTGTGATCAGAATAAGGAGATTTTAAAAAGTCACTTTTTATGTGGAACAGGAACGACATCCCGACTGATTGCGGAAAAAACAGGATTACCTGTAAAAGGTTATAACAGTGGACCGCTTGGAGGAGATCAGCAGATCGGAGCAAAGATTGTGGAAGGACAGATTGATTTTATGATCTTTTTATGGGATCCATTAGAAGCACAGCCACATGATCCGGATGTGAAAGCGTTGCTTCGAATTGCAGTCGTGTATGATATTCCGATTGCAAACAATCTGGCAACGGCAGATTTTATGCTGCATTCTAAATATATGAGTGAGCCATACTGCAGAAAAGTAGAAAATTTTAATAAAACAATTCAGGAACGTGTAGAAAAGATGAAAGAATAAACTATTTGTTGACATCCATATTCGCGTGTGCTATTCTTTAATTATTAAGAAACTTTAGCAGTTTAAAGCGTAACACTTTAAACTGCTAATTTAAAAGAAGGGGGAAGAAGATGGGTGTAAAAGTAATTCTGCTGGTGATTTTTTTTGCAGTGATGGCAGTGGTTGGGATTTATTCTCGGAGACATACAAAAAGTGTAGACGCGTTTGTGCTGGGTGGACGTTCCGTTGGACCCTGGCTCACTGCATTTGCGTATGGGACTTCTTATTTTTCGGCGGTTGTATTTGTCGGATATGCGGGTCAGTTTGGATGGAAATACGGAATTGCATCCACATGGATTGGAATTGGGAATGCAGTTCTTGGAAGTCTTTTGGCCTGGGTTGTGCTAGGGAGAAGGACAAGGGTTATGAGTCAACATTTACGGTCAAAGACGATGCCGGATTTTTTTGGTGAGAGATATCAGAGCAAGAGTCTGAAGATTGTAGCATCGGTCATTGTATTTGTATTTTTGGTTCCATATACCGCATCCATTTACAACGGTCTGTCCCGTTTGTTTGAGATGGCATTTCATGTCCCGTATACATGGTGTGTAGTGACTATGGCAGCATTTACCGCTATATATGTAATTCTTGGAGGGTATATGGCAACTGCGATCAATGACTTTATCCAGGGAATCATTATGTTGATAGGGATTGTAGCAGTTATTATGGCAGTGTTAAACAATCAGGGAGGATTTGTAGAGGCGATTAGAAAGCTTGCACAGATTGAAAGTGATGTGGCATTGACAGCCGGACAACCTGGTGCATTTACATCCTTCTTTGGACCAGATCCAATGAACCTTTTGGGAGTTGTGGTACTGACCTCTCTTGGAACCTGGGGATTGCCCCAGATGATACATAAATTTTATGCTATTAAAGATGAAAAATCGATTAATACAGGAACGGTAATTTCGACAATCTTCGCCATTGTGGTATCGGGAGGATGCTATTTTCTTGGAGGTTTTGGACGTTTGTTTGATGGAAAAGAATTATACGATGAATCCGGAATGATTGTGTTTGACAGCATTATTCCACATATGTTATCTTCTTTACCTGATATTCTGATAGGAATTGTCGTCGTGCTTGTCCTGTCGGCATCGATGTCTACACTGTCCTCACTCGTACTAACATCCAGTTCAACATTGACTTTGGACTTTCTGAAAGATAATATCATAAAAAATATGAGTGAGAAAAAGCAAGTTATTACTATGCAGATTCTGATTGTGTTTTTTATTGTCGTTTCAGTGCTGCTTGCACTTGATCCACCGACTTTTATTGCGCAGTTGATGGGCATCTCCTGGGGAGCGCTCGCTGGAGCATTTCTAGCTCCGTTTTTATATGGGTTGTATTGGAAAGGAGTCACAAAGGCTGCGGTGTGGACAAGCTTTTTTTCTGGAATTGGAATTACAGTATCTAATATGTTCTTTCAATATATCTCATCACCAATCAATGCGGGAGCAATTGCTATGGCAGCAGGTCTTGTCATCGTCCCGATTGTCAGTGTCCTGACTCCCAAAATGGAGAAAGATACGTTAAAGCAGTTATTTGCATGCTATGATGAAAAAGTAGTTATCAGCAAAAAACGTTCGTTAGAAGCCGGAAATAGAGAAAGAAAAGAATCCTGAAAATGGATTCTTTTCTTGTGCAAAGATGAGAATTATGATATTCTAAAAGTGTTCATTCAATAGAGCGTTCGCTCATTATATACATTCATTGGCAGATTCGCTGAAATTACCCACATGGAAATTTGTAAGCAGGAGGTGAGAATAAAAGTATTGACATTTTGAGACAAGTATAATAGTATATTAATTAGAAAAACGAACATAAGTTCGCGGTGTGAAGAAGGAGATACGTAATATGGCAAATGAAGATAAACAAAAAGCGCTGGATGCAGCGATTTTAAAGTTGGAGAAGGATTTTGGAAAAGGTACGGTGATGAAGCTTGGTGATGCAGGGGCGAATGTCTCTGTGGAGACGGTGCCGACAGGTTCTTTAAGTCTTGATATTGCACTTGGTCTTGGGGGTGTACCGAAGGGAAGAGTAATTGAGGTATATGGTCCTGAGTCAAGTGGTAAGACGACGGTTACGTTACATATGATTGCAGAGGTACAAAAAAGAGGCGGAATTGCGGGATTTATTGATGCAGAGCATGCGCTTGATCCTGTCTATGCAAAAAATATTGGTGTAAATATTGATGAATTATACATTTCACAGCCGGATAGTGGAGATCAGGCACTTGAGATTGCCGAGACGATGGTTCGCTCCGGCGCGATGGATATTATTGTAATTGACTCGGTCGCAGCACTTGTTCCGAAACAGGAGATAGAAGGAGACATGGGAGACAGTCATGTCGGTCTGCAAGCGCGTTTGATGTCGCAGGCACTCAGAAAGCTGACTCCTGTTATTAGCAAATCAAACTGTGTTGTGATTTTTATCAACCAGCTTCGAGAGAAAGTTGGTGTGATGTTTGGAAATCCGGAGACGACAACCGGTGGACGAGCTTTAAAATTCTATGCTTCCGTGCGTATGGATGTCAGAAGGATTGAAACTTTAAAACAGAATGGTGAGATGGTGGGAAATCGTACACGTATCAAGATTGTGAAGAATAAGATTGCACCTCCGTTCAAGGAAGCAGAATTTGATATCATGTTTGGAAAGGGAATTTCCAAAGAAGGAGATATTCTGGATCTTGCAACAAAACTTGATCTTGTGAATAAGAGTGGGGCATGGTATGCCTATAATGGAGATAAGATTGGACAGGGAAGAGAGAATGCGAAGATATATCTTGGACAGCATCCGGAAATTATGGAAGAGTTGGAAGAGAAGATCAGAGCGCATTATCATTTGGACGGTTCCGTAGAGAAGGAAGAGGAAGAATAGAATGTATGTCACGAAGATTGAGCCAGTGACAAAGACAAAGTATAAGGTATTCATAGACGGACAGTTTGCCTTTGTATTATACAAAGGAGAGCTGTCCCGATATCATATCGCGCAGGACACAGAGGTGGACGAGAGGCTGGTCAGTCAGATTCTCAGTGAGATTGTGTTAAAACGTGCCAAGCTGCGGGCAATGCATCTGTTGACAGACATGGATCGCACAGAATCGCAACTTCGCACGAAATTAAAGCAGGGATTATATCCGGATGATATTATTGAACAGGCGATGGCTTATGTAAAATCCTTTGGATATGTGGAAGACGAAAATTATGCAAGGCGATTTGTGCTCAGCAGACAGAACAGCAAGAGCAAAAAAGAAATTTATGCATCACTCTGTCAGAAAGGTGTCGCAAAAGAGACGATTGACAAAGTCATGGAAGAGTGTTATGAGATGGAAGAGGAACGGGGAGCAATTCAAAAAATTCTTGAAAAAAAGAGATTTTGTGCAGAGAAGGCGACAGAAGCAGAAAAAGCGAAGATTTGCGGGTATCTGCTAAGAAAAGGTTTCCGTTACGAGGACATCCGTCAAGTAATACAAGTTTCTGAATGGAATACTTGACATAATTGTGAAAAGAGTATAAAATTTAAGTGTTGTATTTGTACAATGAAAATTAAATAAGGAGGTGCTCCTGTGCCAACAATAATTACTATAATTATTGCTGTAGTTGCATTCATTGTTGCAGCGGTCATCACTCGTTTCCTGACGATTTCAAGCCTGACAAAAGACGCAGATTCGAAGATCGGAAGTGCGGAGACTCGGGCGAGAGAAATTATTGATGATGCATTGAAAACTGCTGAGACAACGAAAAAAGAAGCGCTCTTGGAAGTAAAAGAAGAGTCTATCAAGACAAAGAATGAACTCGAAAAAGAGACAAAGGAAAGACGATCTGAATTACAACGCTATGAGAAAAGAGTGTTATCCAAGGAAGAAGCTTTAGACAAAAGATCAGAAGCAATTGAGCAGCGTGAAGCAAACTTTACGGCGAGAGAAGAGCAAATTAAGCAGCGTGAAGCGAAAGTAGAAGAGCTTAATCAGCAAAGAGTACAGGAACTAGAAAGAATCTCAGGATTAACCTCCGAACAAGCAAAGGATTATTTGTTAAAAACTGTTGAAGATGATGTCAAACATGACACTGCGAGGATGATCAAAGAATTGGAAACGCAGGCAAAAGAGGAAGCTGCCAAAAAGGCAAGAGAGTATGTCGTAACAGCGATTCAGAAGTGTGCGGCAGATCATGTTGCGGAGACTACAATTTCGGTTGTACAACTTCCAAGTGATGAGATGAAGGGAAGAATTATTGGTAGAGAGGGACGAAACATTCGTACACTCGAGACAATGACAGGAGTAGAATTGATTATAGATGATACTCCGGAAGCTGTCGTTTTATCAGGATTTGATCCGATCAGAAGAGAAGTTGCGAGAATTGCTCTCGAGAGATTGATTGTAGATGGAAGAATTCATCCCGCAAGAATTGAAGAAATGGTAGAGAAAGCACAAAAAGATGTGGAATTGATGATTCGTGAAGAGGGAGAGGCAGCAGCTTTAGAAGTTGGAGTACATGGTATTCATCCAGAACTGATTCGTCTGTTAGGAAGAATGAAATTTAGAACCAGCTATGGGCAGAATGCATTGAAGCATTCCATGGAAGTAGCGCAGTTATCCGGACTTCTCGCAAGTGAGATTGGTTTGGATGTCAGGGTTGCGAAGAGAGCTGGTCTTTTACATGATATCGGAAAATCAATCGATCACGATGTGGAAGGCTCCCATATTCAGATTGGTGTGGATCTTTGTAGAAAATACAAAGAGTCGCCGGTTGTGATTAACGCGGTAGAAGCGCATCATGGTGATGTAGAGCCGGAATCGTTAATTGCATGTATCGTTCAGGCGGCAGATACAATTTCTGCAGCAAGACCTGGCGCAAGAAGAGAGACATTGGAAACATATACAAACAGATTAAAACAATTAGAAGATATCGCCAACCAATTTAAAGGTGTCGATAAATCTTTTGCTATTCAGGCAGGTAGAGAGATTCGTGTCATGGTAGTTCCAGAACAAGTGTCTGATGCAGACATGGTACTGATGGCTAGAAATATTTCAAAACAAATTGAGTTTGAATTGGAATATCCTGGACAGGTTAAAGTGAATGTGATTCGTGAATCACGTGTTACAGACTATGCAAAATAGTCACAATAAATGAAAACGATTCCCATATATCAAGTTGATATATGGGAATTTCTATATATTGGAGGGATATGAGATGGGTGAAAAAGTAAAAAGGATTAAACGAGAACTGAAATACAGAGGAACGATATTGGATATGTATTGTGATCATGTTGAGGTGAACGGACATATTGCAAAATGGGACTATCTGCAGCATAAAGGTGCAGCTGCGGTGATTCCTGTTACAAAAGAAGGAAAGATTTTGATGGTAAGACAGTATCGAAATGCGTTGGACAGGTATACATTGGAGATTCCGGCCGGAGCTTTGGATACACAGGGGGAACCCGGCAAAGAGTGTGCGGCAAGGGAATTGGAGGAGGAGACGGGATTTCGCTCAGAAGATTTGGAATGGCTGATTACATTGAGAACAGCGGTGGCGTTTTGTAATGAGAGAGTGGAAGTATACGTCGCAAAAAATTTGATACCATCCAAGCAGAATTTAGATGAAGATGAGTCGATTGACGTAGAGGCTTACACAATGGAGGAGTTAAAAGAGAAAATTTTTTCCGGAGAGATTGAAGATTCTAAGACGATTGCTTCGCTGATGTCATATGCAGTAAAAATAAAAGCATAAACGGATGGACCTTGCATATAATGAAATATCCTAAGTTGAAGTGTGAAAGACGGGAGGTAGATATGTGAGGTCATACAGAAGTAAAAATCAATTTTTTGCAATGTTTCTGCTGGGTGGTTTTTTAATTGGTATTTTGTATACGAATTTGATTTCTGACAGGTATATTATGTCGGGCGGAATTTTCGATGACGGTTTCTTGAAGCAATATGCTAAAACCGATATTGTGGCAGAAGAATATTTGTGGTATATCCTGCGAGCAAGACTTGTCCCTTTTTGTGTGATATGTATTTTAGGATGTATGAAATGGAAGAAAACAGTTGTTGGACTGTGCATTGGCTGGACAGGCTTTTCAGGTGGCGTTGTAGCAGTTTCTTCTGTAATTTCTCTTGGAATGAAAGGAATTCTATTGGGTATTGTGGGAATGTTGCCGCAGATTCTTTTTTATGGGTTCGCATACGTGATTCTGCTATGGTATCTGTACACATATCCGAACGGGAGATGGAATATAAAAAAGACGGCAGCAGCAGGAATTTCTATGGCTGTTGGGATGATTTTAGAAGTGTATACGAATCCCATATTAATGAAATTAGTTATTGGATTATTGTGAAACGAGAGTTTGCCTTAGGTTGCAAACTCTCGTTTTTTTAAATGACAGCTTAAATACAGGATGCTTAGAATACTGACAGAAAGTTGACTTGCAAGGAGTCCCCAAAGATAACCATTCAATCCAATCTGTGGGATAAAAACAATCACTCCGATAATGCGTATGAAGAGTCCAAAAGTATTTATCAGAAAAGAGATTGTTGTATTTCCAAGTCCGTTTATGATACTGATGAGCGTAGAATTTGCATATAGAAATGGACAAATCCAGGAAAGGGTCAGTAAAAAATTTCCGGCAAGCTGACTGTGGAATAAGATGGTTCCAATCCAGTTCCCGAATAGGAGAAAGAGTATACAGCAAAAAAAACCAAGAGAAAAACAATAAAGTATAACCTTTTGGATGAGTTTCTTTAGCTGTTTCCAGTTGTTTGAAGTTTGAATCTCTGTAACTGTAGGAAGAAGCATCGTAGAGACAGCGTTTGTAATTGCGGATGGAAACAGAATACACGGCAAAGCCATTCCAGTGAGAACTCCATAGGCACTGAGTGCATCAGAGGAAGTGTACCCATACTGTTGTAAACGTATGGGAATGGAAATTGCCTCGATGCTCTGTAAAATATTCAGAAGAATACGGTTGGCAGTGAGAGGCACGGAAAGTTTTAGAAGTTCTTTTAAGTGAGAAAAATTGTTTTTTAAGATAAAGTGAATACGGGCAAAGACTTTTCCGTATGTAAAACATTGTATACAAAAGAGTGAAGAAACGATTTCTCCAATGACAAGACCGATTACCGCAAACAGTATTGTGACTGGTTGCTCTTTTTTTAGTGCAATCATATATATGACATATACACTGAAGACTCGTGCAATTTGTTCGATAAGTTGTGCGAGTGCCGGAATTTTTGTCTGCTTTCGCCCGAGATAGTATCCGCAGATACAACTGTGGACAGATGCGAAAGGAAGCGAATAAGAGATCGCAATGAGTAATGGTTCACAGCGTATATCGCCAAGGATATAGATGGAAAAAGCAGAGGCATTTGTCTGTAATATAGCTGCGGTGACCGTAGAGAGCGCAATGGAAAGGAAAAGCCCGACATACAAAAGTTGTCTTGCTTCTTTGTGTCTGGAAAGAGCTACTTTTCTTGCGACGCACCGGGAAAGAGCAACTTCGATTCCGGCTGTGGTGAGCGAAAAGCAAAGTGCGTAGATGGGGAAAATCAGTTGGTAGAGTCCCACGCTTTCCTCCCCGAAAGTATGGCTTAAGAACATACGGTAAAAAAAGCCAATGAAACGGCTTAGAAAGCCAGTGGCAGTGAGAATGAATGTACCTTTCAAAATAGTGTGTTTTTCAGACATGTCTTCTCCTGAATTTTTTGTCTTTATAACATATTCCCAGAATGCCCTTGACAGAACTTGAAGAGAGTGATATTCTACAAAAGAAATAAACCCTAGTAATTCACTAGGAATTAAATAGACCAAAGAAGGTGAAGTTTTGAAAATATCAACAAAAGGGCGCTACGGTCTTCGTGCTTTGATTGATATTGCTCAATATAGTGAGATAGAGCCCGTTCCAATCAGCAGTATTTCGGCGAGACAGGACATATCCGAGCGATATTTGGAGCAGCTGATGGCTTTGCTGAAGAGAGCCGGATTGATTAAAAGCATACGGGGAGCCGGCGGAGGCTATGTGCTTGCGAAAGATGTCAGTGAGATTTCAGTCGGAGATGTATTAAGAGCGTTGGAAGGAAATTTGGAGCCGGTAGAGTGTGCGGCTTTTCACGAAGAAGAATCATGCGAGGCAGCAGGAGGCTGTGTCACAAAGTATGTTTGGAAGAAGATCAATGAAAGCATTAATCGAACAGTCGATGAGATTGATTTAAAGCAGCTCGTAGAAGAAAGTAAGCAGATTCAACAGAATTTGACCATACAGAAAAATTGCAATAATTAGGAGGAAAGAACATGGACAGACTTATTTATTTAGATAATGCGGCGACAACAAAAACAGCACCGGAAGTAGTAGAGGCGATGCTTCCGTATTTTACAGAAAATTATGGGAATCCATCCAGCGTTTACAGTTTTGCAGCAAAGAATAAGGATGCGATTACAAAACAACGCGAGATTATTGCAGACGCACTGGGTGCAAACGCAAATGAAATTTATTTTACTGCAGGCGGTTCCGAATCAGATAACTGGGCGCTGAAAGCAACAGCAGAGGCTTACAAAAATAAAGGAAATCATATTATCACAACAAAGATTGAACATCATGCAATTCTTCACACAGGCGATTACCTGGAGAAAAACGGATATGAAGTGACATATTTGGATGTGGATGAGAATGGCGTGGTAAAACTGGAAGAACTGAAAGCTGCAATCAGACCTACGACTATTTTAATTTCTGTGATGTATGCTAATAATGAGATTGGAACGATTCAGCCAATCAAAGAGATCGGTGAGATTGCACATGAACACGGAATTTTATTCCACACAGATGCGGTGCAGGCATTCGGGCAAGTACCGATTAATGTAGACGAATGTCACGTTGATATGCTGAGCGCAAGTGGACATAAGTTAAACGGTCCAAAAGGGATTGGATTTTTGTATATCCGAAAAGGAGTAAAGATCCGTTCTTTTGTGCACGGAGGAGCACAGGAAAGAAAACGTCGTGCAGGAACAGAGAACGTACCTGGAATTATCGGACTTGGAACAGCGGTTGAAAGAGCGGTGCGCACAATGAAAGAGCGTACATCGAAAGAGATTGAATTGAGAGATCATTTGATTGAACGTGTGCTTGCAGAGATTCCGTACTGCAGGCTGAATGGACATAGAACAGATCGCCTTCCGAACAATGTAAATTTCAGTTTTCAGTTTATTGAAGGGGAATCGCTTTTGATTATGCTCGATATGAAAGGAATTTGCGGTTCCAGTGGATCAGCCTGTACATCAGGGTCTTTGGATCCTTCGCATGTTCTTTTGGCAATCGGTTTGCCACACGAAATCGCACATGGATCGTTAAGACTGACGTTGAGCGAAGAGACAACAAAAGAAGAGATTGACTATGTGGTAGATTGTCTGAAAGAAATTGTGGCGCAACTTCGCAGCATGTCGCCACTGTATGAAGATTTTGTGAAAAAACAGAAATAAATAATAGAAATGAATAAAAGGAGAATCAGATATGTATACAGAAAAAGTAATGGATCATTTCCAAAACCCAAGAAACGTAGGAGAAATTGAAAACGCCAGTGGCGTTGGTACAGTAGGGAATGCAAAATGTGGAGATATTATGAGAATCTATCTTGACATTGATGATAACCAGATCATTCAAGATGTGAAATTCAAAACATTTGGCTGTGGAGCAGCTGTTGCTACAAGCAGTATGGCGACAGAACTTGTAAAAGGAAAAAGCATCTACGACGCACTTCAAGTCACAAACAAGGCGGTTATGGAAGCGCTGGACGGACTTCCGCCTGTAAAAGTACATTGTTCACTGCTTGCAGAGGAAGCAATCCATGCTGCGCTTTGGGATTATGCCGAAAAACACGGAATTAAGATTGAAGGTTTGGAAAAACCAAAATCAGATATTCATGAAGATGAAGAAGAGGAAGAAGAATACTAAGAGGTAGAACAGAGGGAGCCAAATGGAAAAGAAGAAAGTAGTTGTCGGGATGTCGGGCGGTGTAGACTCATCGGTTGCGGCGTATCTTTTAAAAGAAGAAGGATATGATGTGATTGGTGTGACGATGCAGATTTGGCAGGATGAAGACAGAGCCATACAGGAAGAAAATGGAGGATGCTGTGGCTTGACAGCGGTAGATGATGCCAGAAGAGTTGCGAGTGATCTGGGGATTCCTTATTATGTTATGAATTTTAAGAAGGAGTTCAAAGAAAATGTAATTGACTATTTTGTTGATGAATATTTAAATGGAAGGACACCAAATCCATGTATTGCATGTAACCGCTATGTGAAGTGGGAGTCGCTCCTGAAAAGAAGTATGGATATCGGAGCAGATTATATTGCAACAGGTCATTACGCCAGAATTGAAAAACTTCCCAATGGAAGATATAGCCTGAGACGTTCAGCCACACTTGCAAAGGATCAGACATATGCGCTTTACAATCTGACACAGGAGCAGTTGAAGAGAACACTGATGCCGGTCGGCGCTTATGCGAAAGAGGAAGTACGGGAAATTGCAGAAAAAATTGGGCTTCGAGTGGCGAACAAACCAGACAGTCAGGATATTTGTTTTGTGCCCGACGGAAATTATGCGGAATTTATCGAGGAGACAATTGAGAAAAAGATTCCGGAAGGAAATTTTGTGTTGTCGGATGGAACTGTTGTCGGAAGACATAAAGGAATTACCCATTACACAGTTGGACAGAGGAAGGGACTTGGTCTGTCGCTTGGACATCCTGTTTTTGTCTTGGAGATCCGCCCGGAGACGAATGAAGTTGTGATTGGCAGCAATGAGGAATCACTTACGTATACATTGCGGGCAAATCAATTGAATTTTATGTCCATTGAAGATCTGAAAGAGGGAGAGAAAATCCGTGTATTTGCCAAAATACGCTATAATCACAAAGGTGCTTGGTGCGAAGTGGAACGTATTGGAGAGGATGAGGTACGTTGTACATTTGAAGAACAGCAAAGGGCTGTGACACCGGGGCAGGCTGTTGTTTTTTACGATGGAGATTATGTTCTTGGCGGGGGTACGATTATAGGAGAATAGAATATGATAAAAGCAGATTTTCATATGCACACATCGTTTTCGTCTGATTCGGAGACGATGCCGGAAAAAATGGTTGAAGAGGCAATAAGAATGGGACTTAAGACAATCTGTTTTACGGATCATCAGGATTTTGACTTTCCGGGAGAAGAAACTCTCTTCTTATTTGATACTGATACCTATTTTCGGAAAATGAAAAAACTACGGGAAATGTATCAGGACAAGATTGATATTCGAATTGGTGTGGAGATTGGACTTCAACCGCATTTGGGGAATGCATATAAAGAGTATGTTTCGTCGTATCCGTTTGACTTTGTGATTGGATCTGTACACGTTGTGAATCGGATGGATCCGTATTACGGAGAGTTTTTTGAAGATAAGACAGATGCAGAAGCTTACCGTCAGGCATTTTTGGAGACACTGACGGACATTCGGGCAATTAAAGATTTTGATGTACTGGGACACATTGACTATATTGTCCGATACGGAAAAGAAAAAGAAAAATATTATTCTTATACAAAATTTTCGGATGAAATTGACGAAATTTTAAAATATTTGATCGCACATGGAAAAGGGATTGAACTCAATACAGCAGGGTTTAAATATGGATTGGGCTTTTGTCATCCGCATCCTGACATTTTAAAAAGATACTGTGAGCTTGGAGGAGAGATCATCACAATCGGGGCAGATGGACATAAGCCTGAACATATTGCATATGATTTTGAAAAGGTGGCTCCGATCCTGAGAGAATGTGGATTCAAATATTATACAGAATTTAAAGAAAGAAAGCCAGTTTTTAAGCAACTTCCATAAAATTCAAAAATAGACTTGAATTTTTGTACTATCTTTAGTACAATCTTAAATAGGTTGATGATTCTTTAACATAGTAAAGAATATCACTATAGACGCTGTGAAACAGTAATTAATAATTAATTAAACTTTAGGAGGAATTAATCATGGCAGTAAAAGTAGCGATTAATGGATTTGGACGTATTGGACGTCTTGCATTCAGACAAATGTTCGGAGCAGAAGGATATGAAGTAGTTGCAATCAACGACTTAACATCTCCAAAAATGTTAGCTCACTTATTAAAATACGATTCATCTCAGGGAAAATACGCTTTAGCTGATAAAGTAACAGCAGGTGAAGATTCTATCACAGTAGATGGAAAAGAAATCAAAATTTATGCAAAAGCAAACGCTGAAGAACTTCCATGGGGAGAAATCGGTGTTGACGTTGTATTAGAATGTACAGGATTCTATACATCAAAAGCAAAAGCAGAAGCTCATATCAAAGCAGGTGCAAGAAAAGTTGTTATCTCAGCTCCAGCAGGAAATGACCTTCCAACAATCGTTTACAATGTAAACCATGACACATTAAAACCAGAAGATACAGTAATTTCAGCAGCTTCTTGTACAACAAACTGCTTAGCACCAATGGCTGATGCATTGAACAAATTAGCTACAATCAAATCTGGTATCATGTGCACAATTCATGCTTACACAGGTGATCAGATGACACTTGATGGACCACAGAGAAAAGGTGATTTAAGAAGATCTCGTGCAGCAGCTGTTAATATCGTACCTAACAGCACAGGTGCAGCAAAAGCAATCGGTTTAGTTATTCCAGAATTAAACGGAAAATTAATCGGATCTGCTCAGCGTGTTCCAACACCAACAGGATCTACAACAATCTTAACAGCAGTTGTTGAAGGAAACGTAACAGTTGATGAAATCAATGCAGCTATGAAAGCAGCAGCTAACGAATCTTACGGATACAACGAAGATGAAATCGTATCCAGCGATATCGTTGGTATGAGATTTGGTTCTCTGTTCGATGCTACTCAGACAATGGTTCTTCCACTTGAGAATGGCACAACAGAAGTACAGGTAGTTTCCTGGTATGACAACGAGAACTCCTACACAAGCCAGATGGTTCGTACAATCAAACACTTTGGTAAATTACTGAACGCTTAATTTTCAGTAAGTGTAAAGGAATAGACTCCAACGAAGGGTCCGGTCTGATTTGGACCGGACCTTTTTCGCGTGGTCTGGAATGACAGCAGGAAATCAATAAGTTACTGTTTACAGATATGCAGTAACTGTTAAAGAATATTATTAAGGAGGCACCACAAATGCTGAATAAAAAATCTGTTGATGATATCAACGTAAAAGGCAAAAAAGTTCTTGTAAGATGTGACTTCAATGTTCCGCTTCAGGATGGAAAAATTACAGATGAGAACCGTCTGGTTGCAGCTCTTCCTACAATCAAGAAACTGATCGCTGACGGTGGAAAGATCAT
>OGKH01000399.1_pt1 | contig 32002 bp, 31 predicted proteins | sample 1572421 | NCBI WGS metagenome assembly OGKH01 (sample SAMEA2582084, study PRJEB24529) | metagenome | biome: Human gut stool | place: China | collected 2011
ATAAAATTAAAGAGGGCTTAGAAAAAACTCGTAAGTCCTTTGTAAAAAATGTAGAAACAGTGATCATTGGTTATGCAGAAATCGATGATGATTTTCTTGATGATTTAGAAGCGGTCATGCTCACTAGCGATTTAGGTCCTAAGACTACAGAGTATTTGATGAAGGAAATCCGCCGTGGTGTTACAGAAGGTATTATTAACAATACTGGTGATGTAATGCCATTCATGGAAGATCGCATCACAGAAATGTTAGTTGACCAAGAGGATGAAATCACACTTCACCACCCAGAGGTTATCCTGGTTGTTGGTGTTAATGGTGTGGGTAAGACTACAACTATTGCTAAATTGGCAAACTACTATACTAAAGAAGGCAAAAAGGTTATCATCGCTGCTGGAGATACATTCCGTGCTGCGGCGGCGGACCAATTATCCATCTGGGCTGACCGCGTAGGCGTACCTATCGTAAAACATAAGGAAGGTGCGGACCCTGCTGCCGTTGTATATGATGCGATGGAAGCCGCAAAGGCTCGTAATGCAGACATGGTAATTGTCGATACGGCTGGTCGTCTTCATACAAAAGTAAATCTTATGGAAGAACTTAAAAAAATGGGCCGCGTAGCGAACAATCATGTAGAGGGTGCTCCGCATCAAACATTACTCGTTCTCGATGGCACTACAGGTCAAAATGCGGTAAGCCAAGCTAAATTATTTGGTCAAGCTGTACCTGTTAATGGTATTGTAGTTACTAAATTAGATGGTACTGCGAAAGGTGGCGTAGTTATTTCTATTAAAGAAGAACTAGGCGTACCAGTACGTTGGATTGGCGTTGGTGAAGGCATGGATGATTTACGTCCATTTAATGCAAAAGAATTTGCCAATGCACTATTTAATAAAGGAATGATTCAAGGTGACAAATAAATATAACCGGGAATTCTTACTTGAATATGTAGAATCTGAAAATAAAAAAAATGAATGTAATGTTAGCCTAGAAAATATGGAAAAGATTGTTGGTTTAATCGAGTATTTTGGCATTGAATTATATCGACCTATTACAAGATTGCTACTTTCAAACTGGGAAGAAATTACAGATCGTATTAATAACTATACTGAATCAGATTGGATGATGGCCGATGAAATTCAAAAGACCACGCCTACATTAGATCGCTTCTCCATTGCTATGCTCATCGAAGTGTTAGAAGGTGAGGATACATTGAACCAAGCTGAAAATGCAGGTCGTCGTTTGTCAGAGGAAGAACTCAAGGCGATTCGTAAACATCAGGATGAACAGTAATGAAACATAATAGCTATAACTATGAAGGGGGCCAACCATTTAAAGTGGAGGCGCCCTTTACGCCTACTGGGGACCAACCTACAGCCATTCAATCTCTTACAGACGGGATTGAGCGTGGCGAATGGGCTCAAGTCCTATTAGGTGCGACTGGTACAGGAAAAACCTTTACCATGGCAAAGGTCATCGAGGCGGTTCAGAAACCGACCTTGATTATCGCCCATAATAAAACATTGGCTGCTCAACTTTGCAGCGAGTTTAAAAGTTTCTTCCCTAATAATGCGGTAGAATACTTTGTATCTTACTACGATTTTTATCAACCAGAAGCGTATATCCCTTCTAGTGATACGTATATCGAGAAGGATGCATCAATTAATGATGAAATCGATAAATTGCGACATAGCGCTACGATGAGCCTCTTTGAGCGCCGCGATGTAATTATTGTAGCCTCTGTTAGCTGTATTTACGGCTTAGGTGACCCTGAGGACTACTCTGAACTTGTTTTGTCCTTGCGATTAGGTCAGACGAAATCTCGCGACGAAATTCTGTCTAAACTCGTAGATATTCAATATACGAGAAATGATATGAACTTTATTCGCGGTACATTCCGCGTACAAGGGGACACCATAGAAATTTTCCCTGCTGCCTATAGTGAAAGAGCAATTCGGGTGGAACTATTCGGCGATGAAATCGACCGTCTTGTTGAGGTGGATGCATTAACGGGAGAAGTTATTGCAGAGCGCAAACATGTTGCAGTTTATCCTGCATCTCACTATGTTACAACAAAAGAAAAAATGAAAATTGCGGTAGAGCGCATTGAAGCAGAGTTAGAAGAGCAGCTAGCAAAACTAAAAGCAGAAGATCGTTTACTTGAAGCTCAACGACTTGAACAGCGCACCCGTTATGATATAGAAATGATGCAAGAAATGGGCTATTGCTCAGGCATCGAAAACTATTCTCGCCATATGTCCGAACGTAAGGCGGGAGAGGCGCCATATACATTGATAGACTATTTCCCAGATGATTTTCTCATCATGGTGGATGAGTCTCATGTAACGATACCTCAAGTGCGTGCCATGTACAATGGTGACCGTGCACGTAAAGAATCTCTTATCGAATATGGCTTCCGTTTGCCGTCAGCTCTCGACAATCGACCATTGAAATTTGATGAGTTTGTAGAACGAATCAATCAAATCGTGTATGTATCAGCAACGCCAGGACCATATGAAATGGAAGTAGAAACGAATGTGGCAGAGCAAATTATTCGTCCTACAGGGCTACTCGATCCATCCATTGAAATTCGTCCTATTAAGGGGCAAATGGATGATTTACTCGGTGAGATTCATAAGCGCGCCGCTAAGAATGAGCGTGTCCTCGTTACGACATTGACGAAGAAGATGGCTGAAGATTTAACGGAATTCTTGAAGGAAATGGGTGTTCGTGTTCGTTACCTTCACTCGGATATCGTTACCATCGAGCGGGCTGAAATTATTCGCGATTTGCGGGCCGGTGTATTCGATGTATTAGTCGGTATCAACTTGCTCCGCGAAGGCCTCGATATGCCAGAGGTTTCCTTGGTAGCTATATTAGATGCTGATAAGGAAGGTTTCTTGCGTTCTGATACAGCTATGATTCAAACTATCGGCCGTGCCGCTCGTAATGTGAATGGTCACGTTATCATGTACGCAGACCGCGTAACCGGTTCTATGCAACGCGCAATCGATGAAACAGATCGCCGTCGTGCCGTGCAAGAGGCATATAATATTGAACATCATATTACGCCAAAATCTGTAACTAAAGATGTGAAAGAGCTTATTGAGCTCACTAAAATCGAAGAAGATCTGGTGACTGATGGCAAAGGGCTTTCATCAAAGAAGGGAAAAAAGAAATCTGCTGCAGCTGGTATGGACCATGGCCACGAAACATATGCTCAAGATGTTGCTACAATTAAGGTAGCAGAGATTACGGCAGAAGAACTATATAACAAGATTGAAGAACTAGACCGTCAAATGAAGGCGGCTGCTAAACAGTTGGAATTTGAAAAGGCCGCCAAATTACGTGACCAATTGGGCGAACTTCGTCAACAATGGTCCGATATGCATAGTGCAGGCGAAAGTAAGTTAAAAAAGCCTGCATCATCTAAAGGTAGAAAGCGAACTAGTTCAAAGAGTAAATAGGAAACAAAATGAAAGACCAATTGATTGTAAAAGGTGCGCGTCAGCATAACCTTAAAAATATAGATATTTCACTACCGCGAGACAAGTTCATTGTCTTAACTGGTTTAAGTGGATCCGGTAAATCGTCTCTTGCATTTGATACGATTTACGCAGAAGGCCAACGGCGTTATGTAGAATCATTGTCTGCGTATGCCCGCCAATTTTTGGGACAAATGGATAAACCTGATGTAGATTATATTGAAGGTTTATCTCCGGCTATTTCCATCGACCAAAAGACTACAAGTCGTAACCCTCGGTCTACAGTTGGTACGGTAACAGAGATTTACGACTATTTACGTCTATTATTTGCTCGCGTTGGACATGCTCATTGTCCAGAGTGTGGTAAACCAATTACACAACAAACGATACAACAAATGACAGATGATGTAATGAGCTTCCCAGAAGGCACTAAGATTTTAGTATTGGCGCCTATGATCCAAGGGAAAAAAGGGGAACATAAATCTGTCTTTGAACAACTTCGAAAAGAGGGCTTTGTTCGTGCTCGCGTTGATGGCGTTGTACGTACATTAGATGAAGATATTACATTAGAGAAAAATAAAAAACATTCCATCGATATCGTTGTAGACCGTCTCGTTGTAAAAGAAGGCATTGAATCCCGTTTAGCAGACTCTATGGAAACGGCTTCTAAATGGGCAGAAGGCATCGTTATTGTTCAAGAGGTAGATGGACCAGAGCATATGTATAGTCAGAACTTTGCGTGCCCAGATTGCCATATTTCACTGCCTAAAATTGAGCCCCGTATGTTCTCTTTCAATAGTCCCTTTGGGGCATGCCCCGCTTGTTTGGGTATTGGCTCTACCATGGAGGTTGATGAAGAACGCGTCATTCCAGATGGCTCTATTAGCTTTGCCGATGGTTGCGTGCAGGCGTTGAGCTCTAATCCTAATGCATGGTTTATGCGTCAGTTAGAAGGCTTGTTGAAAGCGAATGGTTACTCTTTAGAGTCCACCTATGATGAATTACCAAAAGCATTACAGAAGAAGGTCATGTACGGTACGACGGACAAGGTGGCTTTCACCTATGAAAATATGCGTGGCGAAGAAAAGGAATTTTTCACTGAATACGAAGGTATTTTGCCGATGGTGAAACGCCGTCATAGCGAAGCATCTACCGATTCTATGCGTGAAGAATTTGAAAAATTCATGTCCATTAAACCATGTACTACATGTCATGGGGCCCGTTTAAAACCCGAGGTATTAGCGATTACCGTAGGGGATAAGAATATTAATGAAGTAACGCAGTTAACGATTAAAGAAGCGTTGGATTTCTTTAGTCAGTTGCAGTTAACTGCTCGAGAACAAGTGATAGGTGCTCAGATTTTAAAAGAAATTAATGCTCGTCTTGGGTTCCTCAATAATGTAGGTTTAGACTATCTAACGATGAACCGAAGTGCAGGCACACTATCCGGCGGTGAAGCACAGCGTATTCGGTTAGCAACGCAAATAGGCTCTGGCCTTGTTGGTGTGTTGTATATTCTTGACGAGCCATCCATCGGTCTACACCAACGAGATAATGATCGACTTATCGATACTTTAAAAGGGTTGCGTGATTTGGGAAATACTTTGCTCGTTGTAGAACATGATGAGGATACGATGCGCGCTGCAGATTACCTTGTAGATATTGGACCAGGTGCGGGCGAGCATGGTGGTCAAGTCGTTGCTGCAGGGACTGTAGATGAGGTTATGCAGGTGAAAGACTCCATTACCGGACAATATTTGAGCGGCCGCAAGTTTATAGCTCTTCCTGACGAACGACGTAAACCTGGTAAAAACTGCATCGAAATTCGCGGTGCCAAAGAAAATAATCTACAAAATATTAATGTGAAATTCCCAATTGGGCTATTTACAGTAGTTACAGGTGTCAGCGGTTCTGGTAAGTCTACCTTAATCAATGAAATTCTGTATAAAGGGCTGGCAAATCAGCTATATCGTTCGTATCATAAGGTGGGGGCTCATAAAGAAATTCGCGGCCTTGAGCATATTGATAAAATCATTAATATCGACCAAAGCCCTATTGGCCGTACACCTCGCTCTAACCCTGCTACCTATACAGGTGTATTCGATGCGATTCGTGAATTATATAGCCAAACACCAGAAGCTAAGATGCGGGGCTATAAACAAGGTCGCTTTAGTTTTAATGTAAAAGGTGGCCGCTGTGAAGCTTGTCGTGGTGACGGTATTATCAAAATTGAAATGCATTTCTTACCAGATGTGTACGTACCTTGTGAAGTTTGTAAAGGGGCTCGCTATAATCGCGAAACACTAGAGGTTAAATACAAAGGCAAATCTATTGCGGATGTGCTAGATATGACCGTAGATGATGCGGTAGAATTCTTTAGTGCTATTCCTAAAATTTATAAAAAAATGGTAACGTTGCAAGAGGTAGGTCTCGGATATATTCGTTTAGGCCAAGCGGCTACTACATTATCTGGTGGTGAAGCACAACGTGTTAAATTGGCTACAGAACTAGCGCGTCGCAGTACAGGTAAAACGTTATATATTCTTGATGAGCCCACAACAGGACTTCACGCTGAAGATATTAGAAAGCTTCTAGATGTATTGCAAAAATTAGTAGATGGTGGCGACACAGTTATCGTCATTGAACATAATCTCGATGTTATCAAAGTGGCGGATCATATTATAGATCTTGGTCCTGAAGGTGGTAACCGCGGTGGTACCATCGTGGCTACCGGTACACCGGAACAGATTGCAAAGGTGAAAGAAAGCTATACTGGAAAATTCTTAGGTCCTGTATTAGAACAGACTAAGAAATTTATGAATGCTGCAAAGAAAAAGAAATAATTTGTATGACACTGCCTTGTATGGTTGCGACAATGAAGTATTAATTATAATGGTATGGAGAATTGACGAAGAAAGGAGGATATATGCCGTCTGAAGAGTTATTAGAAAAGGTTAGCCATTTACCGACCACACCAGGGGTCTACTTATGGCGTGATCAATATAACCGCATCATCTATGTGGGGAAAGCGATTAACCTACGCAATCGCGTGCGGTCCTATGTTCGTAATGATGCGAATCGAGCGCCTAAGGTAACGGCGATGATGAAGCGTGCCGTCGATGTAGAGATTATTCAAACAAAGACGGAAATGGAAGCCCTTATATTGGAAAATACACTTATCAAAGAACATAAGCCGAAATACAATATTTCCCTTAAGGATGATAAGACGTATCCCTATGTTAAAATCTCTGTTCAAGAAGACTATCCTCGCGTATATATGACACGTCGTCTTGAGCGTGATGGGGCTAAATATTTTGGGCCTTTTACCGATGTGACAGCCGTTCATGTAGTCCTCAAGTTGATTCGTCAGTATTTTCCATTGCGTACCTGTAAATCTATGAAGGTAGAACGCCCTTGTTTGCAATATCATATGCACTATTGTGAAGCGCCATGCTTTCATAAGATATCTGTACCGGATTATCGTAAATATATCGATGAAATTATAGAACTCTTTGAGGGAAAACCAATCCCATTGCTTAAAGAAATTAAGGAAAAGATGGAAGAAGCTGCGGAAGAGCTTCGATTTGAGGATGCAGCACGTTATCGAGACCAATTGACGAGCATTGAAAAAATTCAAGAAAAACAGCGGATGGTAACGCAACGTGGTGATTTAGATATACTAGGGATAGCTGTAGATGGCCAATTGGCATGTGTACAACTACTCTTTATTCGAGGTGGCCGTCTATTAGGACGAGAAAATTACTTCGTGCAAAATGAAGGTGACTCGGAAGAAACCATTATGACTGATTTTATTAAGCAGTACTATGGGGATACTACCTTTATTCCTAAAGAGCTATTATTGCCTATGGAAAGTTCTGAGCAACATCTATTTAAGGATTGGTTCAGTGACATGAAGGGCCAACAGGTCGATGTCCTTGTGCCTCAACGTGGTTATAAGATGGACATGATTAAAATGGCTCATGAAAATGCTGAAACATTCCTTGAAGAACGTCGCCGCCAATGGCAATACCAAATTGATAAGAGTGGCGGTGCCGTTAAGAAATTGGCGGAGGTTCTCGATTTACCTCGATTACCAGAGCGTATGGAGTGTTTTGATATTTCCCATACACAAGGTTCTGAAACCGTAGCCTCCATGGTTGTATTTGAAGGCGGCAAGCCAGCTAAGAAGGAGTATAGACGCTTTAAATTAAAGACCACACAGGGAAAGCCAGATGACTTTAAATCGATGGCAGAAATTATGGAACGCCGCTATGGTAATGAAACGGATTGGCCTATGCCAGACCTCATTATTATCGATGGTGGTAAGGGGCAGCTCAATGCATCTATACCGCTCATACGCGCCGTAGGTGTTACAGATGTGCCAGTCATATCCTTGGCAAAACGGATAGAAGAGGTCTTTGTAGAGGGGCAATCGGAAAGTATTATTTTAAGTCATCACTCACCTGAGTTGCAATTATTACAACAAATTCGAGATGAAGCCCATCGCTTTGCTATTACTTATCATCGTAAGCTACGGGGTAAACGTAATTTAGAATCTGTTCTCGATCACATTGATGGCATTGGCCCTAAACGTCGTAAGGCGTTATGGGCTCATTTCAATAGTTTAGAAGCCATGAAAAAAGCCAGTATAGATGAATTGGCAAAGGTTGATTCGATGAACTATAAGACGGCAGAAACATTATATAATTTTTTCCGTATGTCGAAGGTTGAAAAACAAGATATATTACAAGGAAATAAAATCTAATACAGATAGAATTATTTATTCCTTATACTAGAAAAGCAGCACCGTTAAGTATGACTTGCAGTGCTGCTTTTTGTTCTATGCAATTATATCAGTTTGTTTATGTTGAATATACCATGTTCGGATGGTGAATAGTATGCCTGCTACAATTACGCTAGCTAATAATCCTATCCACACACCAAATGGTCCGTAGTTTGGATTATTGGCGAGAATGTATGCGATAGGGAAGCAAACACCCCAGTAGGAAATAAGAGAGATATAGAATACAATCTTTACATCCTTGTAACCACGGAGAATACCTTGCAAAGGTGTACCGATGGCATCGAAGGCAGAGAAAAAAACGCCATAGCCAAGAAATCTATAAATTAGATTATATACCTCTTCATCATTTGTAAATAATGCGGATATACTTTCCATATGGGTGAATGTGAAAGCACAAATCAAAATTGCAATGATAATGGCTAACACACGAGAAATGTAGGAGTATTGAATGGCTTCTTTATGTCGCCCTGCACCAACTTCATAGCCTACGGCAATGGTAGAAGCCATGGCTATGCTAAGTGGTAAGCAATAGAACACGTTGGTAAAGGAAATGACCGATTGGTGAGCCGCTACGACAGCGGAACCAAAGTGTACCATCAATAGGCCGGCAATACTGAAAATGCTGGCTTCAAAAAAGATGGAAGAACCGATTGGCAAGCCGATTTGTAATTGCTCACGTATGTATTGCCATTTGGGGCGTACCCAATCTTTATAGATACGATATCCCTTTAATTTAGGATGGAAGAGCACCATCGCACTAAATAAAATAAAGTTTGTCCAACATGCTCCGGCAATACCATAACCAGCACCGACACCACCAATTTCAGGCAATCCGAAGTGCCCAAATATCAGTGAGTAGTTTAAGAATACATTCACTACAAAACTCGTTACTACAATGGCCATAGAATAGTGAGTTAACCCGTGGGAATCAACGGTGTTACGCAATGTATTAACCCATAATAAAGGGAATAAGCCAAGTGCGAAAGCTTTCAAATAATTGATACAAACAGCCGTAGCAGCAGGTTCTAAATTAAGGAAATTTAGTAATGGTACTAATCCGAAAACACCGAGTAATAATATAATAAGTGCTAGGGTTGTTGCAATATAAAACCCTTGGTAGACGATGGTAGGTATACTATCTGTTTTCTTGGCTCCTAATAGCTGTGCAATGATCGGGGTGATACCCATTAGGGTCCCTTGTGCAAAGATATAGAATAATAACCATAGATTGTACCCTGTAGCAACACCGGCAAGATCAATCGTACTATATTGTCCTGTTAAGAAGATGGCGATAAATGTGCCCCCTACAAGAGAAAATTGGGTGATGCACATAGGAGTAAATAATTTAATGAACAACCATAATTTTTGTAGTATAGAATATGTTTGATACATAATGACCTCCTAAATTGATGATATATTTTAACATAGTCTATCTATTATGGCTAGGTGTATTAAAAACTATAGAATATAGTTATATACAGGTATTCGTATTACGAATAGATGGATACATTACAGTATTGTACAAGGTAGATGCTCTTTAGTATAATAAGTATATTAAATATTTTCGTTATAGGAGGTACGAATTGGACATTGTATCTGTTCAAGGTTTATTGGCAATGTTACAAATCATTGTCATCGATATTCTGTTGGCCGGCGATAATGCCATTGTGATTGGCATGGCTGCACGAAATTTACCGGCTCATTTACAAAAGAAAGCAATTTTCTGGGGCACAGCAGGTGCTATCATTTTACGTCTCGTTATGGCATTCCTCTTCGTTGAGGCTTTAAATACAATTCCAGCGCTTCGTTTGGTAGGTGGTATCCTTTTATTATGGATTGGGTACAAGCTCGTTGCTGATGATGACAGTGAGCATAATATCGAGGCCAAGGATAGTTTGCGAGCTGCCATCATGACGATTGTCATTGCTGACGGTATCATGGGTATCGATAATGTAATCGGCGTAGTGGGCGCTGCAGGTGGCCACATGACAATGGTTGCTATTGGTATGCTTATTACGGTGCCTATCATCGTGTATGGTAGTACATTATTTGTGAAAGTCATCGAGCGTTTCCCAATTATTCTCTACGTTGGTGGTGGTATCCTAGGATGGGTTGGTGCTGGCATGAGTGTGGAAGATACATTAATTGCTCATACAGTTGAACCGTATGCGCTGTACATTAAAATAGCTGCCGTTATCCTTGTAGTAGGAGCATCTTTAGTAGTAAAACAACTTAAAAAATAATTGGAATGTATAATATCTCTTCTCTTTTTACAGGAGGAGAGATATTTTTTTGCAGTAGATTATGAAAGATATTAAAGCACTTGTTTTAGATGAGAAAATACATGAAATATGGTATAGTTAAGGGATAGTTATAGAATTAATGATAGTTGAGGTACGTATAATGGAATTTTTAGAAGCGGCCACGTGGGTTACGATTGGCAAAATTATATTGATAGATATTTTATTAGCCGGAGATAATGCTGTAGTTATCGGTATGGCAGCCGGTAAATTAGCACCAGAACTTCAAAAGAAAGCGGTTATATGGGGGACGGTAGGTGCCATTTTAATGCGCCTTCTGTTTGCCACCGTTTTGGTAGAAGCGTTAACCTTGATTCCTCTCGTTCATTTAGGCGGTGGACTTGTGCTCATATGGATTGCCATTCAGCTTTTAAAAGGCGATGATGAAGAGGCTCATATTGAAGCTAAAAATTCCTTAATGGGTGCTATTTGGACGATTATCGTTGCCGACGCCATGATGAGTATCGACAATGTTATCGGTGTTGTAGGTGCTGCAAAAGGTCATTTAGAGCTTGTTATCGTTGGTATGCTAATTACGGTACCTATCATCGTATTCTGCTCTACACTATTTGCTCGTATTATTAATAAATTCCCAGCCATTCTTTGGGCTGGTGGTGCACTACTTGGCTGGGTTGCAGGTGAAATGATTGTGGAAGATCCACTTCTTATGCCATATATACAAGGTGAAGAATTACTCGTTAAATTTGGTACTGTATTCTTCGTACTCATTGTGACTGGTATGATTAAAATTTGGAAGAAAAGAGACGTGTAATGAACGGTATAAATCGTACATCTCGTAAAAAAGAATCTAAACAACATAGAAGAGAAAATCGCTCTAATTCACAGCAAACTGTGAACGGTGTAGTATCTAAAAAACAACAAGCTATACTTAATGCACCTGTTAAACTAGGTGATGAAGTGTTCGTAACCATTCACGGTATTGGTAGCAGCGGTGAAGGAGTAGGTCGTGTAGATGACTTTACTGTTTTTGTTCCTTTTGCCTTACCTGGAGAAACTGTAAAAGTAGCCATCAACATGGTGAAAAAGACGTATGCTACAGGTAGACTCTTAGAGATTGTTACAATGGCTCCGAATCGTATCGATGCTAGTTGTGAACTCTATGGATTCTGTGGAGGCTGCCAACTGCAACACATAACCTATGAAGGGCAGCTTTCACTAAAAACACAAAAGGTTAAGGACGTTATCGAACGCATTGGTCATCAAAACCCAGACCTTGTAAAACCTGCATTAGGGCCTAAAAAACCTTGGGCATATCGCAATAAAATGCAAATGCCTGTAGGCGGTACTAAAGGCGATATTCAAATGGGATTTTATGCGATGGGCTCTCACGATATCGTGCAAGGCACAAATTGTCCTATTCAAGATGAAGGGAATAATATCATTGCTCAAGCTTGTTATCAGCTTGCTAAAGAATTTGACATTGAACCGTATGATGAACATACAGGAAAAGGTATACTACGCCATGTAATCGGACGCATTGGACAATCTGGATGGATGATTATCCTTGTAACTGCTACAGATTATTTACCACACCAAGAAAAGTGGGTAGAAAAATTAACAGAACGAATTCCTCAAGTAGAAACTATAGTTCATAATGTAAATACTAAACGGACCAATGTTATTCTTGGTCCTAAGAATCATATTTTATTTGGAGATGGCACAATAACTGACCATATTAAGGACTTACAGTTTACTTTATCTCCACATTCCTTTTTCCAGGTTAATCCAGAACAAACTACAGTACTTTATGACCAAGCTCTTGAGTATGCGAACCTTAAAGGTGATGAAACCGTTATCGATGCGTACTGTGGAACAGGGACTATTTCATTATTTTTGGCCCATAAGGCAAAACATGTTATCGGTATAGAAATCGTAGAACCAGCCATTATCAATGCTCGTGAAAATGCACGTCGTAACGGCTTTGATAATACGAAATTTATCGTCGCTGATGCGGCTGTAGAAATGCCAAAACTCTACAAAGCTGGCGTACGTCCAGACGTTATCGTATTCGATCCAATCCGTGCAGGCTGTAAAGAAGAAGTACTAACCTCTGCAGCTGGCATGGAACCAAAACGTATTGTTTACGTATCCTGTAACCCAGCTACTATGGCAAGAGATATTGAAATCCTTACAAACTACGGCTATGAACTAAAAGAAGTCCAACCTGTAGACATGTTCCCAATGACTGCTCATGTTGAGTGCGTAAGTTTGTTGACTAAAGTACACAAGTAAAAGTGTTAAAATACTTGAAAATAGGGATTTTCCGAGGGCTTGGACGTAAATCCAGGCTCTCGGATTTTATGCGTTTTGAACTTAGTAACCTGAAGAAAAATAAAGGTTGACCATACAAAACTATTGAGTATGAGTTGACTATATAAAAATGCTAAAAAGGAGATGTTAAAATGACTAAAGAAAAGGATGAAATAGTAGAAACCAAGGTTGATAAGGATATACTTGATTTCTTAAAAGCTATCTACTTTGGTGATTTCACTGATCCACTAAAGGCAGCAAGTAGTAGAGCTTATCGAGATATGAATCGTACAATAAGATTCAACGGTCTGCCGGATGCAACTAGGTTTACGTTAAGAGAAAAAGTGAATACTTTTTTTGATGCTGAATTATCAAAACTGAATTCTGATAGTATTACAAGCCAGGATGAATTTGATGCTTGGCATCGTAGAGTAAGTGATATGATAAAAGCTTTATATTGGGATGAAGGGGTTAAGCTTACCTATGGTCATGCACAGAAATGGATTAACATGACCATCAAGTATTTATATATGCTTGAAGTTGATACATTTGGTGCTACTTTTGAATTTCTACATATTCCACTAGACAACTATGTTTTTGATATAGCAAGAGATTCACTTGGGATTACAAGACCAAAGGTTGCCTGGAGTAATTGGGATAACTACGAAGAGCAGTATCTTCAGTATCAGAATATGATACGAGAAAAAATAACTATCGGGTCACCACTTCGTTGGGAATTCAGATATTGGCTAAAAGCTGCACGAAATATTGAAAAATAAGCGATGAAGTCCGTTTTTTTGTACACCTATTTAGATACTATAATAAATGAATCGAGGCTAAATTCACATATTGACTATACAAACACCGATTCTTCGGTGTTTTATTTGGAAAAAATTAGTTATAAATCATATAAATTCATATCAAATCATATCAAATCATTGATAATGATTAGTTGATATGGTAAAATTTTTGTTGTGAAAATATAGAAAGTATATATTGTGGAGGATTACATGATAGAACATCAAGATGATAAATGGATTGGAATTGAAGAAGCCGCAAGTTACTTGAGCGTAAATAAAGATACAATTCGAAATTGGATAAAAAAAGATACAGGAATTCCGGCACACAAAATCGGTAAACTTTGGAAATTTAAAAAATCAGAGTTGGACGAGTGGATTAAGAGCGGTAAAAGTGCACTGGATAATTAATGAGTGATGAAATGAGAACTATGCTATTAAGCTTTAAAGTGGATGTGTATAAAAGAGTTATCACAGGTGAAAAGATATATGAATATAGAAAAGTATTTCCTGATGAACTGGTAGTAGCCTATTTATATGTTAGTGCTCCTGTTAAAGCTATTACAGGAATAATGAAGTTGAATAACAAAACTAGCATAGAATCTTGGAAAGATAAATATTCATACGATGATAAAGCGTTAACTCGAATCGACGAATATTTAGTTCATCACAAATATGCGATGGAAATAACTGAGTTTCAAGAAACTAATAGAATACCCTTGGAACAGTTGCGTGATGAGATGCCAGGATTTGTTGTCCCACAAATGTATTACTATATAGAAAACTCAGAGTTATTAAAATATTTAGGAAAGAAGTTACAGCCTATTGGAGAAAAAATTGTACATGACTTTTCTGATATTTCGAGTGACTTAATCTGTAAACATTAAAGGAGAAATTATGGGAAATAATCAAGAGTTAGAATTATGGACTTCTCTGAAAGAAAAAAGCAGAAATATAGAAGGTGAAATGGATGTACTCGCCAGGAAGAGAACTGGTAGTTATTATACTGATTTGCAACTTACAGATGTGATGATGGAAGAATTGGTTCAACACTTAAAGAAAGCGGAAAAACGTGTAGTTGATTATCGTTTTTTTGAACCTTGTGTGGGTGCAGGTAATTTCGTTTTTTCGTATATAAAGGCAGTTCGTAATATAGGTGTTACTGAAAAAGAAGCGGAAATACTTCTAAATAATATTTTTGTTTGTGATATTAATAAAGAAGCTATTCACGGGTATAGTGAATCATTAAAGAAACTAGCATTGTTGTTTTGGAACATCGAATTGACAGATGAATACTTTGAAAAACATACAGGTACAGGACTATTAGTCGATGTAACAGCTGATTCTTTGGAATATATAGCTTTAGAAGATATATTTTCTGAAGAGGCTACAAAAGGCGGATTTGATATAATTGCAACAAATCCACCATATAAAAATTTGAAAGCAGAAAAAAGTCAGTACGCTCGTGAAGAGGAGTATGAAAAAGATAAAGAAAAATACTCTAGGATATCGCAAATAGTATCAAAGCGATTTGTGTATTCAAACAGCGGTGTGCTAAATTTATATAAATTATTTGTTGAAGAGATTATTGATCGATATGCAAACGAAAGTGCATATATTAGTTTATTGATTCCCTCATCAATCATGTCAGATAAAACATGTATGAAATTAAGAACTCATATGCTTGTAGATTCGAATGTTATTTCAGTAAAGGTAATCAGTGAAGGAAGTAAGTATATAGATGCACAGCAAGCATTAAGTGCAGTTCTTCTTCATAAGGGTGAAAAAACAACATCAATTCAAGTGACAAAAGATTATTGTAGTAGTCCAGATAGTATAGTAAATGTTGCTATAGAGGATATACTTAATGAAAATACCGGAAACGCTATTTTGACAGTTTCCGAAAAGGAATATTCTATTTTAAAGAAACTTAGAACCTTTCCGGTAATTAAGGAATTGGATTTTATTGCAAATCTAAGAGGTGAATTAGACTTAACGGCAAATAAGAATAGTATTGTTTCAGAAGATACTGGATACCATTTGCTTCGTGGACGTGATATTGGATATTACAATTTGTTATCACTTGAGAGGGCAGATTTTGTATTACCTGATTTTGTAAATACTACAAAAAAGAAATCCTATATTGAACAGGACAGAATCATTTGCCAGCAAATTGCTAATATGAACAAAGAAAGAAGAGTTACATATTCATATGCTCCAAAGAATTATGTTTTGGGTAATTCTTGCAATTTTATTTCGGTGTCTGAGAATCAATATGGGATTGACATTTTTGCACTACTAGGACTACTTAATACAAGAATTATCAATTGGTTGTTTAAATTGACAAGTAGCAATAACCACGTAAATAATTATGAGATTGACTGTTTTCCAATCCCGGTCGAGGCAAAAGAATTGCATAGTATTTCTGAAGCAGTTCGTGAATACTTGAAAACAGCTGATGATAATATCATTGAAAGAATTGAATTTCTTGCTGAAACAGCATACGGATTAATAGATATATCAGGAGAACACACATTGGAAGATAATAAGTATTTTGATGAATACTTAAAAGCTATTCGATACATTCTTCCAGAAATGGATGAAAATGCAGCATTTCAAATCCTAGATGAAAAAAAGAAAATCGATAATTATTGCACAGGATTAGATAGGTTCCAAACAAATGTTGCTAAAGGAATTACAATTAAGTACATCGCTTTATATCATGGATTCTTAATAAATCATACAACATTTAAACTTAGTGACTTGGATTTGGAAATGATTAAATCTGTTCCTCAGGGAGGAAGTTGGAAAGACATTCCAATGGAAACTGTGGAAAAATCAAAAAGATTAAAACGAATAACAGAAACTGGTGGCCGTACAACATTGTACGGCAGGATTGATTATGAAAAGCCGAGTTATACAATTACTACCTATTTTAACAGACCTGGAAATGGCACTTATGTTCATCCGATTCATGAGAGAGTTTTATCTGTTAGAGAAGCTGCTAGATTTCAAGCGTTTCAAGATGATTACTACTTCTTTGGTAATAAAACTCAGCATCTAAAACAGGTCGGTAATGCAGTACCACCTATTTTGGCTTATCAAATTGGGAAGAAGATTAAGGATATAACAGGATGCTCAAAGTCTATAGATTTGTTTTGTGGAGCAGGTGGAATGACTGTTGGATTTAAGGCGGCTGGAATACATTCATTATTAAGCAATGATATTGAAGAGAGTGCTTGTACAACATTGAAGATTAATAATCCTGAAATCAACGTTTATTGTGGAGATATTACTGATGAAGAAACAAAATCAGTAATTGAACGTGTCGCAACTGAAGGGAACGTTGATATTATATGTGGTGGACCGCCATGCCAGGGATTTTCTATGGCAGGCTTTAGAGCTGATAATGATCCTAGAAATCAGCTGTTTAGAGAATTTGTAGATATTGTGAAAAGAGTTAATCCAAAAATTATTGTATTTGAGAATGTTGAAGGATTACTTAGTTATCAAGGTGGAAAAACATATAGAGCAGTTCACGCTTTATTTTCAGAACTTGGATATAACACGGAAGGAAGAACACTGCTTGCAAGTGAATATGGTGTTCCACAGAAGAGAAAAAGGGTCATAATTATTTGTACTAGAAATGATTTAGCTATTTCACCAACTGTATTGTATCCAGATCCAATTACAAAAAAGGATAACAGTCAGATAACAGCAAGAGATACAATTTCTGATTTAGAAAACGTTGAGTGCGGAGAAACGGCTAAGTATGTAGATGTTGATGAATCAGAAATTCTCAAGTTTCTGAAAGGTAAAACCACCTATGAATCATATGTGAACAGTGTGAAAACAAACATTGAAAATGAAGAAAGTAGTGTGAATACTGATTATAGGCAGCTAAGTTTTGCGGATGTATTTTAATAAAAGGGTGGCCAATCTAATATGAGGATTGGCCACCTTGCTGTTATATTCGAAACTAAAAGATATAATTATTAAATAGTATCTTTATGATATGGTTTTGATAATATCATCTTGGATATTCTCCATCACGCTAATTATTTTTGACTTAATTAGAGTAGGGGTGGAGTTGTTATTGATTTGATTAATAATATCATTTATAAGCGACATATTTTGTGCTGAGATAGTAGGTTTAAAATTTCTATTTTCTTTTTCAACATATTCAATAACGGCATCAATTGCAACCCTTTTGTAGCGTTCCATATCATTTTTAGAACGTTCAGTTCTATGGCGTGGTGTTTGTTTTACTATTTCACCCAAGTTATTAAACTCGTAGTCATATTCGAAGTATTGATAATTAGGAGCTAAAAAGAAATCAGCAAGTAAATCTTTCCCGGTTTCTCCCGTCTTTGAGATGATTATGTATAGGAGATACATGAAATTGGTCATATTTTGTTTCATTGCATCACGGTAGTCTGTTTCAATTTTCTCTGGATGAGCTTTGTAATTAGCCTTTATATGCTCCCATATCTTTTTTACATACCATGAAGCTGGATAAACCCCCGTCCTTTTTTCTACTTCGATAATCTTATCCAAATCTTCTAAAGAAAGTCTATCTCTTTTAGATGAATTACGGTTACCTTGCATTGGTTGAAGATATCTAGGGTCGTGGACAAAGCCAAGAGAAATTGGACCTATATGATCTGCAGAAGTACCTTTGAATACTTCGTGACGCATAAATTTATTAGCAGCATGAATATTGCCATCGCTCCAGCGTTCATATGCACGTCTATCTTGGTTGTACGTGTCCATATTAGAGTCCCATCTTCCACGGTCTTCTTTTTTTCTACAGCATCTGTTATAAGAGTGAAATCCATCGAAACGGTCGGGAGCATTAGACATAGCTCCAGGACCGAGTAAAGCTTTACCGTCTACTCGACATGCGTATTCTAATTTTTCGATAATTTCATCTTTTGAGAAATTTTCTGCGTTTTCGTTGATATCGCACTTGTTAAAGAAGTACTTGCCTAGTTCAATATCAGAATGACCTTCATCACATAAGTCATCCCAAATATCAGAAATGCAATCAACAATAGAGTATTTTTTACCGAATACATTTTCAATATCTGCAATTGCGTTTTTGTTTGGATAATAGTAATAAATTGATAGAGAGCGTCCACAAATCTGGCAAGTTGTATACTTTGTGGGATGAATTTCTCTCATAACTTTTGCGTAAACCCCCTCTTGTATAGGATAACCTAGTTCTCTAGCTTTTTCTTCAATCCATTTAAGTCTTCCTTGACCAATCTCAGATCCTTTTGCGGTTACAAATTGATAAGAACCGTCCTTTTTCTGCTTGATTGGAAGTCTTTTATATACAGGATGATGAATTATGAAATCCGCATAGTTAATAAAATTCTCGTGTGTTGCTTTTTCGTTTCTTGGCATTTTATTACCTCCATATAATTTAAATAATTCTTTTGTAAGACCCGTATCTAGTGCTTTATATAAGTACCTTGCTGCGATAGAAGAGTAAGGTTTCCATTTTTACATTTCTTTTCGATTGATTCTTTTGATCTTTCTTTTGTTTTGTATAGCCATTCATATGATTGCAAAAATGCAACATCTTCATAAGGAAGGATATCTTGTCTATTTAGCACAAAGATTAAATACATTTTTGCAGTCCATTTTCCTATTCCACGAAGAGCTAAGAGCTTTTTGTATACTTCCTCATTAGATAAGTCCTGAAGTTCATCACGTACTAAATTTTTGGATAGAACTTCGTTTGTTACAGTTCTGATGTAGGAAACTTTTGATTTTGAAGTTCCTATGCTTTTGATATCATCATCAGTCAACGAATCAAATTGTTCTGGTGTTATTTGTCCATTGCATAATTTAACAAGTCGTTCATAGATTTTTGCGCCTGCTTTTATTGAGAGCATTTGTTCAATTATTTCATGGAATAAAAAGTCAAAACCATCTTCGTGGACTGTATATGTTATTGGCCCAACCATTGATATTACCTTCGCTAATCGTTTATCTTTCTTGCAAAGGTGTTGAATTGGTGGGGAGTTCTCTGTTAATTCGATTTGAGTTGCCATAGCATCAATCCTTTATTGTTTCCATGATGTCTTCCAATTTACAGTCCATAGCCTCGCAAATTTTAAGAAGAACATCGGTGGTAATATTTGCACCTTTGCCAAGCTTGGCAATAGATGCTGCACTGATTCGGGCAGCATCTTTTAAATCGTTTTTGTTCATTTCTTTGTCGATTAACATTTTCCATAATTTGTTATAGCTGATTCGCATTTTATATTCTCCAATTAATCTGTAACATCCAAAAGGAATCCGTATCTTCCTGTTTCAAAACCTTTTGTAAAGGTGATAACATTGGCTCCTGTGGATTCAAAGTCTATATCTGGAACATTATTCATATTATCAAGAAGTATTACTTGGCCACAATCTTGATGGTTTGTGAAAAAGGTGTATAAGGCTGTTCTCATACTTTCAGGGGATAAATCAGATACACCCTGGTCTAATCCTAGAAGAGGCGTATCTATCACAAGGAATCCAGGGTCGTGGACTGCTTTTTTTGCAAGATATTGCCTGAAGGTCATTGCAATAATACTGTTTAAGAAAGCAGTGTATCCTTGACCATTAAAATTCTGCTTTTTGTGTCCGTTTACTTCTATATCAAAACTGAAAGGGTTAAAACGAGCAGTTGTTAAGTTAGGAAAACTACATTCGGTTAATGCATTTTTTATAAGTGTATCGACTTCCTCTAGAAATTCTTTGTCAAAAAGTTCTTTTGGGTGATATTCAGCTTCTGATTTGTCTTCATTTGGTAACGCCCTAAGGTCGGTTTCCCAACTTGATGCAAACTCCGTAATAATACTCAGCTCATGTTTTATTTGGATATAACTGCGATAATCGTTAAGGGCTTTCTTTAGTGCATCCGCCTCGGGTTGAAGTTCTTTTTGGATGATGTTATCAATATCATTGCGTTGTGATTTTAGTTCACTGAGTTGAGCAGTAATTTCTACCTTTTCTGCAGTTAATTCTTTTTCAGTTTCAAATAAACCATTCATTTGGCTTGTAATCCTATGTAGTTCTGCTTGAGCAGATTCTATATAGGATTTTTTGCTTTTAGATGGAATCGTACCTTCACAAAAAGGACATATAGCGTTAGGGGCAACATTTTTCATCTCGACTTCGCCGTTTACGATAAAAGATAAGCGTTTGATATCAGAAACATACTGTCCGCGAAGTGTGGCATACCGTTCTTGTAACAGATTGCATTCTGCAACTTCCTCTTGTAATTCTAGTATTTGGCTTATTATTTTTTTGTTCTTATCGGAAGCTATGTCGATTTTTTCTTCTGTTACTTTTATATTGTCAATTATTTCTTGCATTTTAGCATCGACATCTACGTTGTCGAAGAGTGCTAGTTGTTCCTCTAATGATTTCTTTTTTTCCGCTACAGAGGATATTTTCTTATTGACATATTCTTCCACAGCTTTTTTACGTGCTACCCGGATTTCTTTTCTAACCGTGGGGTCAACGATTGAAAGATTCTTGCCATTGATTAGTAAAAGTAAAGAAGAGAGGAAGGCCGTCTTTTGCGTAGCTTGTGTTGGTTCAATTACAGAATTCTCTTTTACTATGTCGTTAACGGTAAATAGGAGGAGGGGAAGAATCGTTCTCCAGGTCATTTTCTGTGTTTCGAAGTATTTATTTTTATATATCGCTTGCTCGTCATCAATACCAATAGATGTTAGTAATAAGTCACTTAATAATGGCGTGTGTTTTTTCTTTTTTCTGCTTGATCTTTTTAAGTCATAGACCCCATTATCAAATCCAGGTACTTTTGTAATAATATCAACTTTATTTTTGCCGAATGTACGGCTGATTTGGATGCTTCCTTTTGGTGTATTTAGAGTCAATTGGATAGTTGTGTAACCAAGGCTATCATCAAAGGGCTTATCGTCTCCACCGAAACAGTAATCAATACACTTGATAATACATGTTTTTCCAGTATTTGAACGACCTTGTATTAAGTTAAGTCCCGGTTTTAGTTCTACAAAAGAGTCTTGTCTATTGACACCACAAGCAAGAACTTTAATTATATAGAGTCCATTCATGCGTTCCTCCTTAGTGCTTTAATCGCTTTTTTATTAATGAAATTTAGGATTTCTTCATCTGATACACCTGAAAATTTTGTATGTACCTTTTTGGCGATAGAGTAATATTGGGTTGCGTAATCAGAGGATAAGGATTCCACATACTTTCTACCTCGATGGTTAATATTATATGTAAATCCTTTTTTAGTTCGATTGATTGAAACTAATCCAGCAAGTATAAATTCTTTTATTCCATCGTTGCAACTGGCACGTTTTGATGCTAATTCACTAAAATTAAAAGTGCTATCTCCATGTAGGTTATTATGAGAAATATCAAAATCTTTACTATATATTGTTATAAAATCATAAGCTGAAATGCGGTCGATAGTTGCTGCGTTAGGGGATATACAAGATAGTAGTAATAAGCAGCGAAGTCCTGCATCAAATGGTGAATTGAATAGCTTATTCATCAATATTTACCCACGATTTTATAATGTCGTCATTTACCAGAATGTGACAAATGCCTTTCTTTTCAAGATTACCGATAAGACCAACAAGATTAATAAGTGCAGACTTTGTCAAAGATATTGTGGTAATTCTTTCTAGGACTGCTTTTAATCTGTCATAACCTGTGCTGTAGTCATCATAATAGGCGTCTTCAATACCTGCAAAGGCATCTTCTTTTAGTGTTGAGAACTGCTTAGCTCCGTCTGAAAAAGTTTCTCTTGCCATGCGCTTTACGAACTCTGCCTGATAATATGCTTTTCGTTGTGAAGAGTAGTGATGCAATAGTTTTTTTGGAAGAGCAGTGGATATAGTGTCTGGATTAATCTCTCCTAGAGCAACCCCTAATTTTTCTGCATAAATGTCGCATAATGCATTTACATATGGTAACTCTTCTGGTGTAAGTAAATTAGGTTGAATAAGCTCAATTGGGATTTTTACTTGTTCATTCCCTAGATAAATAATATTATTTTCACTGTCAAAACGAACGTGATTTATGGGGGTATATGGTATGCCCGATTCATCATAGTCCGTGGGTGAATCGTTAAAAATATTTACATTGCCACCCGGCTGGTTATTTACATTAATATTGTGTTTCCCTGTTTGTTGGACAGTCGGTGGGGCAGAAGTATCGTTTATTACAGTATTTTTAGTATCCATTACGAATGCTCCTACAACTTAATGGTTAAAGTTCCGTTATTCGTCATGTTGACATTAGTATTTCCGTTTTGAACTACATTAGTTTGTTCTTGAATAGTGGTATTATTCTCAATCTTGGTATCATCTTCAGGAAGAGGATATAAACGTAAATATAAGTTGCTCATCTCTGTCCGTAATCTGATTGTTTCAGGTCGAAAAACGTCTCGTAGTTGTTGGCCTTCTTCTAGGGATTCATTTCTAACCCATAGAAAATTTCTGTCTGGCAGAAAACGAAGAAATTTATCAGAAATGTAATATGTATAATCATTAAGCACTTTTATGGTGTCTTCTATAATTCGGCGAAGTGCTGTATCCTCAATTTCACGATATTCAAATTGCCAATACCGTGTGAATTGGGAAATTTCATCCGATAAAAGCAGTTTTGTTCCTTCTCCAGAAGGATCGTGGTCAATACAATATTTAAGGATAGGTTTTGCCTCTGTACGGAATTTTTTAAGGAGTGCTGTATCTTCCATACACAGATTATTAACTATCAGTTTTTGAATTTGTGCATCTTTGATGGAGGTATTATTACCTACTTCATTAGTTAGATTTTCCGTTTTGCTTTCTCCAGCATCGACTTGAGATAGTGTTGTGGTTGAAAATTTACTGTCTATATTTTCAGAAGGTGTAGAGCCTTCTATTTTTTTTACCTTTTTATTGCAACCCTTTCTTTTTTGCGAAGCTGCTAAAATGAGTATTTCTTCAAAGAAATATGCAATTTTTTCAGAAGTATTATTTAAGTTAACGTCTTCAATATTGGATTTAAAAGTATCACATAGTCTTTGTGTTGTCGCATCTGGGAAGTTATCCAAGTAGGTGATGAACTGCTCTGGTTCAATGTGGGGCAGAATACGTTGGGCAATCTTTGTGATTTTAGTTTGCCCATTGTAATAGGCCTTAAATGTATTGATGCTTATATCTTCTAGATGCAATAAGCCTTCTTCGGTAATGATTGATTCAAATAAGGTTTTAACAAAAACAGGAGTATTGTAAGACCCCCCTATGATGGGCTTAAGCTTTTGTGCAAATTCTGTGAATTCCATAATTCACCTCTTTCTTTAATTATACCTAAGGATATCGGAGGCTATCCGTCACTACCAACTTCTACCAATTCAGAACTCTATAATAAAAAATGTAATGAGCAACAAGTGAGTGATTGCTATAGAGTCGATGGCAGGAAATGTATTTTTAACTATATTTTATCAATAAACATGATAAAAATATACACCTTTGCAAGATAATTCAATGCGTTTGCAGAGCTTAATTAGCAAAATGCGTTTGCTCTTACATTTACATTTTTATATTGCAAGGCCTGATTAGCTATAAGGGCATTGGGATACAGATATCGATACCATCTATAGAAAAAACTATGGATGGGTACGATAGAAGTACCCTTAGTTCCTTATGTCTAATTTAGGTTTATTAGGCTCTTTAGGTCGGTACTTCTATAAGTACCGACCTTTATTTGTTTCCCATGCCCTTTTGCAAGAGCCAGGCAGAAAGGCATGGGAAAGAATATGAAATTAAGAATTCGTTACGAGAACGAGTATCAAGTGATTGAGTTGGATGAAAAAGCGGCTAATAGGTTATGGGTAAGTTTGTCACTTACTGGTAGTGAAGATATGACCAAAGAAGAAAAGGAACAACGTATCCAGGAGGCTTGGCATGAGCATTTTAATAAATCAGACTACAACTGTTTTCATAAGTTTGACCGTCATAGAGGGAATAGTAAGGCACAATTTAATGATGAAGCTGATGGCTTGGATATATTTGAACCTCTAATGGACGAAGTCCTTGATTCTAGGATTTTTTGCAAAGAATCTATTGAACGTGAATCTCAGTGGGAGTATGAGGCTACTTGCTTAAAGGTTCGTGAAGTTTTAAAACCTAGTACAGCTGATATGGTGATTGCTATTGCACTTGATAGTCAGACTGTAGCAGAATATGCCGCATCTATTGGGGATGTAGCTAACAATGTCAGTCATCGATATAGACGAGCCATTAAAACTTTAAAAAAAGTTTTTTCAAAAACATCCTTTTGACCCTTTTCTTAAGGCTAATAAGTAGGAGGGAAAAGGCCCTTTAAATATTTTTAATAAGGAGGTAATTCGGATGGAATTACAAATGTTTAACAATGCTGAATTTGGCTCAGTAAGAACGGCAATAGTAAATGGTCAGGCTATGTTTATAGGCAAGGATGTTGCAGATATTCTCGGGTATACAAATACAGCTAAAGCAATTCGGGATCACGTTGATGCTTATGATAAGCTGACAGAACGAATCGTTCTGTCAGGTCAAAATCGTGAAGTGATATTTATTAACGAAACTGGTCTTTATAGCCTAATCCTTTCTAGTAAGATGTCGAATGCGAGAAGATTCAAACATTGGGTAACGGCAGAAGTACTCCCATCAATCCACAAGCATGGGATGTATGCTATCGATGAAATTTTAGAAAACCCTGATCTTGCTATTGCAGCTCTTACGCAGTTAAAAGAAGAACGGCAGAGAAGTAAGCAACTTGAATGTTTAACCTTAGCTCAGCAACAACAAATTGCAGAAATGCAACCTAAAGCAAGCTACTATGATTTAATCTTACAAAACATTAATACAGTACCTATTACACAGATTGCTAAAGATTATGGTATGAGTGGGCAACGCTTTAATACATTACTACATGAACTTGGTGTTCAATATAAGTTTAGAAAAACATGGCTCTTATATCAGAACTATGCAGAATGTGGATATACACAATCTCGAACGTATGCAATTGATGATAACAGAAGTGTGATGCATACCTACTGGACACAAAAGGGTAGGCTTTTCCTATATGACCTGTTAAAGAGTGAAGGTATTTATCCACTTATTGAGCAGGAGGCATAGGTCTATGACTATCGATAAGTTTAATTCTGAAGGGTATTATTATCCGACTAGTTATGAGGCTCTTACCCAAGTTCATAAAGAGGAGAGGGCAGCCGATAAAAAGGCTGTCTATCTACCGTTAGTGTATATTTGCAGCCCCTATGCTGGTGATGTTGACCTTAACGTAACAAATGCTAGAAGGTATAGTCGTTTTGCTGTTGATAATAATGCAATCCTCCCTATAACGCCTCATCTTTTATATCCGCAATTTATGGATGACAGTTGTGAAGAGGAACGAGAACTGGCTATGCATTTTAACTATGTACTTTTGGGTGAATGTACAGAACTTTGGGTTTGCGGAGGAATCGTAAGTCGGGGGATGGTCAGAGAAATTGGCCTAGCTAGGAAACGAAGACTCAAAATTAAATGGTTTGACCATCTTATGAAGGAGGTAGAGGCATATGCGTGAGTTTACAATCTATAGGGCAGATTGTGCAGGGAATAATAGGAATTGCTTGTATCCGACTAAAACTGTGATTACCGATAAAAGTTCTTTTCAAGAGGCTGTAACAGTAGATCATGTAACTGCTAAGTATAAAGATAACTACCGCAGTAAAGATAATTTTGAAGAAGCGGATTGTATTTCTCTAGATTGTGATAATGACCATTCAGAAAACCCAGAAGAGTGGATTACGCCCTTAGATATTGCACTCGAAATCCCTGGCGTTGCTTTTGCCGTATCTTATAGTAGGCATCATAATCTTCCGAAAGGTGAAAAATCGGCTAGACCTAGGTTTCACGTTTTCTATCCTATTGAAATGATACATGATGCGGATGTATATGTAGCCATGAAACCAAAAATAGCATCTGTTTTCCCTGATTATGATAGAAATGCTTTAGACCCAGCTCAATTTTTATATGGTCATCGATGATGACTTTATAAATTTTGATACTAGAACAGACTAGATTAGTGAAGGTAGTCGCAATAATACAATGAGTCACATTGCAGGTAAGCTCATCAAACGATACGGCAATACAGAGGTAGCCTATCAGATATTTCTTAAAAAGGCTGCACTTTGCAATCCACCTCTTCCAGATAATGAACTTGATGGGATATGGCAAAGTGCTTCTAAATTTGGTAGTAAGGTGATGATATAAGAGGCATATATTCCTCCTGATGAATACAATGCTGATTATCGATTACAACCAGAAGATTTTTCTGATGTACGACAGGCTAGAGTACTGTCAGAGGAATATGCAAATGTTCTTCGTTACTTGCCATCGACAGATTATATGGTTTAAAATGAAAATATATGGGAAGAGTTAAAACTAAAGGCGCAAGGATTATCACAAGATTTGACGGAACGATAGTTACTCGAAGCGGAAGGCGAAATAAAAAAAGTTATGGATGAGCTTGGGAAAATGGTGGCATGGAGATGCTTATTTCTGTGGGGCAGAAAAAGGTAGTTCAGATGTTCGATAAAAAACAAAGTCATGCCTATAAACGCTATGAAGAGGCACTTGCTTATAAGAAGTATGCTATAAAACGAAGAGATTCTAAAAACATTGCAGCGACCTTAAAAGAGGCACGTCCAATGCTAGAGATTGAGCAGGGGTGCCTTGATGCTAATGAGTTCTTACTTAATACACCAACGGCAACCTTTGATTTAAGGCAGGGGGGCGCTTCTCCTATAGAGCATAGACCAGAAGACTTTATAACAAAACAAACAAGTGTTAACCCATCCGATGAGGGGGCAGATATTTGGATTGCCGCACTCGATATCTTCTTTGTAAAGGATACGGCACTTATTGAGTATGTCCAACGTATGGTTGGGTTAGTGGTTATTGGCAAGGTTTATGTAGAAGCTCTTATGATTGCTTACTGAGAAGGTCGAAACGGTAAGTCGACATTCTGGAATGTAGTTGCAAGAGTTCTTGGTACTTACAGTGGTAATATTATTACTGGATTAAAATAATTCATAATATTGAAGTTGATCTTATAAATCTTAGTAAAGAAGAGAAAGAGTTTGTAAACACATTTATTGCTTGGATAAACGAAGCACTTTAACATACATCTGTTATAGTTGTTGAGGGAAATCTTTAAAAATCAAAACAGTATCTTAATAACATAATCAATAAAGATAAGTTAAGATATAAATTAATTGATTTTAGCCTTTTGCTTTTGCGAAGGGCTTTTACAATATAATCATATATAAATATAATATAATTAGTATAAGTAGTTAAATTGTATTGAATGAGGTATGTGGTGTGGGACTAATTTTAGATATTGATAAAATAATGTACCAATTGAGTAGGTGGAGACCTATTTTTCATTCAGAGGCAGATTTTCAATTTAGTTTAGCGTGGATTATAAAAGAAATATATCCTGATTGTGAAATACGGCTAGAGTTTGTTCCTGATTTTAATCCGAATTTACATCTAGATATTCTTGTTATATTAGATGGTAAATGGATTCCAATTGAGCTTAAATATACGACAAAAAAATGTATTAAACCTATAAATGATGAAGTGTATGTGTTGAAGGAGCAAGGTGCTAAGGATCAAGGTTGTTATAACTACTTAAAAGATATAATGTGTATAGAGGAGTTCAGGAATAAAACTAGTAAATTTATTGAAGGTTATACTATTAAGATAACTAGTGAAAAGTCTTATCTAAAGCCTCCGACAAAAATAAATTGTACATATGCTGAATTTTCTATTGAGGATGGTTCTATTAAAACTGGATGCATGAATTGGGATGCCAATACAGGAAAAGGAACAATGCGTGGAATGGAAGCACCTATAGTATTAACGGGTATGTATCCAATAAATTGGAAAGAATACTCTAAAGTTGATGATACTAATAGTGGTACTTTTATGTATCTTGTAAATACGATTAGTAAATAAAGTAGGAGACATATTATGTTTAAACCAATTCGTAAAAAGATAAATGAAATAGATCGCGCTGCGACAGAAGCATTATTAACGTCTAATCGTCGTGGTATTTTGGCCTTGAATGGTGATAATGGATACCCATATGCCATTCCCATTAATTATTTTTATGATAATGAAACACAGAAAATCTATTTTCATGGTGCAAAAGCTGGGAATAAAGTAGATGCTTTGAAAGCTTCAGACAAGGTATGTTTTACTGTTTATGGTAATGAAACAATCGATGATTCAGAACCATGGGCACCATATGTACAAAGTGCAGTCGTATTTGGGCGATGTCATTTGTTAGAGTCCGGTCAAGAATCTATAAATCGATTGAAAGATTTTGCTATGAAATATTATCCTAATGAAGAATTGGTAGATGAGCAAATAGCACTTGCTGGTAGAGCAACACAAATTTTTGAAATTACTATTGAACATATGAGTGGTAAACAAGTACAAGAGAAATAATCGATTAGCCCTTCGTTTATGCGAAGGGCTTTTACTATACACTCATACTTATAAATGTAATATAATTAAACTAAATAGTAATGGTGGTACATTTATGTATATAGTTAATACGATAAAAATTATCTAAAAAATGAATTCAAGAAATTCAGGGAGGGATTAACATGTTGGGAGCAATCATTGGAGATATAGTTGGTTCACGATTCGAATTTAATAATATTAGACGTAAGGACTTTGATTTTTTTACAGATCAATGTGTGTTAACTGATGATAGTATTATGACACTTGCCGTAGGAAAGGCTATTCTTATGAGCCAACCAGATTACAGAAATCTTTCTAAAAATGCAGTGGAATGTATGCAAACGATTGGGAGATGTTATCCAGGTTATGGATATGGTGATCGGTTCTATAGATGGATTTTTGCAGAGAATCCTAAGCCATACAATAGTTATGGTAATGGTTCTGCCATGAGAGTTAGTGCTGCTGGATTTGCGACACATAGTTTGGACGAAGCAAAGCTTCTTTCTAAGTTAGTTACTGAGGTCACTCATAATCACCCAGAAGGCATGAAAGGGGCAGAGGCTACAGCAGTTGCTGTGTACTTAGCTAAAACAGGTAAAGATATACAAGCAATCAGAGAATATATTAATGAGTATTATTACACTATGGATTTCACATTGGATGAAATCAGAGATACGTATAGGTTTAATGAAAGCTGTCAAGGAACAGTACCACAAGCACTGCAAGCCTTCTTTGAATCCACTGATTTTGAAGATGCTATTCGCAATGCTATCTCCATAGGTGGCGACAGTGATACTGTTGCTGCTATTTGTGGTGGTGTAGCTCAGGCTTATTATGGTATTCCAGTAAACATCAGAAAACAGGCTTTATCGTTTTTAAATACTAAATTGCTAGGTATATTGACTTCTTTCGAAGAAAAGTATATGTCCACTATATAAGGTAGTATTATAAGGGAGAGATACATATGATACATCTTAAGGATTTAGGTAGTTTCGAGTCTGTACCAGATTTAGTAACAGATATTATAAATGGAAATATAACTGCTCTTGAAAATGCATTACAAGGTGGCTTGGATATACATAAGCCTATACAAATAGGTAAGTACAGTGCGTATTCACCTATAGAATTATCATTAGTGATGGAATGTTTGCCAACTGTTCAATGGTTGGTTGAGCATGGCGCAGATTTAAATGATGAAGAAAATCCAAGTTTCTTATTGGCTGTACGGTATGGTAATCAAGAGATAATAGACTATGTTGTGTCTCACGGTGCTAATATTCACGCTTTGAACTCTGTGGATGTAGATGCTTTTCAGGCTGCCTTATATGGCAAGAAATATGAGAACCTACAATTGATTCACGACCTAGGCCATACAGTACATAAGTATGGCGGTAAAGCTTTTAGAAATGCTATTACAGATGAAAATTATGAGGTCTTAGATTTCTTTATTCATAATGGTGTAGATATTAATTACAATAAGCCTGATTCTGTATATCCCTTTAAACCGACACCATTGTGCGTAGCAGCGCGGTATGTGGATTTACAGATGTGTACATATTTGGTAGACCATGGCGCGGATGTGACTATCACGGAAAAGGATGGTATGCGTCCTTATAGTATTGCTGTTGAACGTGGCGATATGGAAATGGCAGAGTACTTTAAAACATTAGAGCCACCGGAGTTCCATGATATACAGAATAAAATAGATCAATTAAAACCATTTAAATTACCCAAGTCGTTAGTATCATTTTTAGAGGAAGATACGCTCTATTTTGAATTGCCAGACTCTGATTTTATATCTATAGAGTTCTTACCACTCATTGATACAGTCCCTTTTAAATGGGGCCGTCGTAAGCTATTGCGATTATCCAAAGAACTAGGCGAGTATAATGATTGGCAAATCGTGTGGGACCCTAAGTCTAAAAAGATTTCTTGCTATGATACTGAGCACCAAGAACTACAAGAGCTCTGTAAATTTGACGAGTTTATAGCCGATATGGCAGGCCAATTAGAAACCTTATTCTAATGAATATCGTAAAGGAGAGGCGATACATATGACAGATACCTTTGAGAAAACATATACGGATTGGTCTATTGATGTAGGTGAGTACAAATATGAAAGTATAACCCTCAAAGAAGTAGAGCAAAATCTGTATTCCATTCAAGATAATGATATAGATTTTCTTATTGTTTCACCATCGAAGGCTATTTCAGTAGGTACTAAGCTATATAACTTCGTACAAGTTTGTAGTGACCAACATACAGAATTATTACATATAGAGCTCAGTGTAACTAATGATGGTGAGCAGGGTGCTATCATATATGGTAAAAATGAGCTAGGCCATCAAGAGGCACTCCAGATTATAGAAGATTTTATTGCACATCATAAGGTTCCATCATTAGAAGAGTGGGACATCGTGTTAGATTTAAGACCGAAGATGGAAAGCTACGTAAAGGATTCTGAAAATGACTAATCATGTAATATATGATGAACAGTTAAGACAATACACCTTTTCTTATGAAGGAATACAATTTTGCTGGGATGAGAAACCAACAGATGCTAATTTAGATACGGCAAAGTTATTAGCTGTTAATTACCATAAAAATATAGATACAATTGTTACTTTCATCTATAACGAGATTCAAGATTATTATGGTGATGTCACCATTGATGACGTGAAAACACGGATAGGTATGCCTATTATTGAACCCGACCGAGATGCTGTAACCTATTGTGAGCAAACCTTTGATGATACGCACATCTTTTCCTTTACATTTTGGG
>OGKH01000417.1_pt1 | contig 30353 bp, 60 predicted proteins | sample 1572421 | NCBI WGS metagenome assembly OGKH01 (sample SAMEA2582084, study PRJEB24529) | metagenome | biome: Human gut stool | place: China | collected 2011
TACTATATACACGACCTCTTTGTGGGTTACCGCCAAAACTATTGCTTTTAACAATATTGCCCACTTGTTTCACCGCTACTTTATAAGGCCGCTTGTAATCAGTTGCCGTTAAAGTTGGTGCACATCCCTTAGGTGATATAACAATATCACTTTGATGTTTTGGAGCATTTACCATCGGTTCATAAATTATTTTTGTTTTAGAAGTTGCTGAACCTTTTCTCGTGATAGGAAATACTTGTCTGGTACCTGCTCCTCTAAGATGTCCGATAATATAAACTCTTTCCCGGTTTTGAGGCACGACATCGGCAGAATTGAGAACTGCCCATTCAGCATCGTACCCGACTTGGTCCATTTCAATGAGGACCCTTGCAAAATCCCGTCCTCTATTGCTGGATAAGAGAGCTTTAACATTTTCCATGATGAGATAGGTAGGAACCTTCTTCTCCCCAATTCGTTCTTTAAGCAATCTGATAACCTCAAAGAACATGGAGCTTCTTCCACCTTTAACAAGTCCTTTCTGCTTTCCGGCAATGCTGATGTCCTGACAGGGTGATCCAAAAGTCCAAAGATCGACATTTGGTAGTTCGATTCCTTTAACTTCTCGTATGTCATTTGCTGTAAATTCCTCCCTCGTATCATATATGGCTTGATAACTCTTGCGTGCATACTTATCACATTCAATATATCCTACACATTCATGACCTGCTTTCTCTAAGCCAGATCTAAAGCCACCGATTCCTGCAAACATATCTATAAACTTCATTCCACTATCCTAATCTTTTCATTCGTTTTTTCAGTTAAATCATATCTTTCAATAGTGGCTTTTCTGTTTTGTTCACTGAAATAAACTCTCGCAATACTTGCTCTTTTATTAAGCGTAATAAAAATAATTGGGTCATCGCTTTTATCAGAATAGCCGCTTAATGCGTACCATTCATATTGCGGATATTTATTTTCAAGAACTTTTCGAGCCAAATCTATTAGCATTTTTATTGCTCCTTAGAACTGATGTTCGAGCTAAACTGTAAAAAAATAAAAAAGCCTTTACTAATTCCCATCATTTAATTCTTCTTGAAGCTCATTAGCTGCGTCATAAGTTAAATCATGAAATCTGTTAAACGCAATTTGATAATCTATCAAGGTATACAAGTGAAAATTTTCAGCAGTATCTCCCTCGCGTTTTCTGATTTTCATTTCTAGCTCATCACGAAACTTCTTTAAAGTTCCACTACCCCAATCGCCTACATTATCTGGATTAACTTCATTGCCACGTAATAACATTTTTTCTCCTAATTTTTACTCCAATATTTTAGCGTCAATTTGCAAGTCGAAAATAACACTTTGAGGATTTATTTCATCAATTATAAGAGTTAGATCATTTATTGAGAATTGACAGCTGGCTTGCTTGTCTAAGATTTTTTTCAATTCATATTTTAATTTTTCTTCTTTATTTAGTCGGCGTAGAGCTATTATCTTTTTTATCATCTTTATTTTCACTCCCTAAAATTATCGTAAATTTCAATACTACGATCAGATGTATCACCATTAAAAATGATAATTGGTTCATCGACAATTTTCTCCATTTTAATTAGATCATCTAAATCAGTAATTTCTATATCAAAAAAAGTTTCAAATTTTTCAGCGTCATATATATCACTTACAGCAAAACCAGCATGTAACAAATCACTTCTGTATACCCTATTATTGCCAAACGAGGTTGTTACTTTAAATTTCATTACAAACTCCCTATCCCTAATATGACTATTCCTAGCAAGATCAATAGTCCTGCTACAATTAACCAATCATACATAGTTAAATGCCCATCTCTTCATAGATAATTAGAGCGCTGAATATATAATTATCGTCATTCGAATCAAATAAAACACTGAATTTTATATCAACAATATGTTTATGTTGAATAAATTCATTAACTTCATTATCAAACCAATCTTCTCGAATGTTTACAATTGTTTTAACTTTCATGATTAATTAACTCCGTTTCAGTAATTATTTGCCATCTTCCATTGCCAATGTACTGAACTTCATCTTCTTTATTTGGAAGTACATAGCGTCCATCAACTTTAAATAAAAGCATTGTACCTGCTATGTGTTTAAGACCGTATTTATCGGTAAATTTAACCGAATTAAGCGTATTTAAAAGGTCATACGGCGTATTCCATTTATAAACATTAGGTAAATCGTCCAACATATAATCCTCCTTGTTTCAAGATAATAATTCATCTAGTTCATCAATATTCTCTACGTTGATTTCGTCGCTTTCCCACCAATACTCTTTGACAAGAATCTTAATAACTGTTTTAGGATCAGCATTTTCTAAATCATCAAGCTTAGGCAATCTAGTAGCACTAACATCAACAAAACTATATATATCTTCACTAAGATTATGAGTGAACCATGATCTTAGACCTAAGTCATCACAATCAAACTGAGCTTTTGCTTTTCCTGTTGTATCAGCCCAAACAAGTGAAGTTTCATCATTATCTCTTATTCTTAGTTGCCAAGCTTTCATCTTTTTCTAGTCTTTCTACAATTTTGCGAATTACTTTTTGACGTTCTTTTCGATTATCTTCAAGCGAAACATCCTGAAAAGTATGAATAGTAATAGGTAAGTCGACATTAGCTTTTTCAACAAATTCAAATTTAAAATTTAGCTCTTTTATCAACTCTTTAACAGAGCTGCATTTTCTTCCCCATGGGAATGTATTGCATTCAGGTAAATACATAAAAGCATAGCTGCAATCCGTTTGTTGAATAACCACACCAGCAAATGCTATATAACTCCCATATGGCTTAACTACCAGCCAATCTCCTACATCTGCATTCTTAATTGATGTTGAATTTAGTTTTATCATGCTTTTACACTCTCATCTTTGCCATTAATGGTTTAAGGCCTAATTCTAATTTAGCAGGTTTAGTTCCCAGAACCACATATCCTTCTTTCTGCATATAGTCAGTCATATAAGTAATCTCAACTATCATGTTTCTTCCTGTAAAATTATTTGTTTCTGGATCATATTCTTCCAAAATCAGGAGATCTCCTACTTGATAGCTACGATCATTCTTTCTAATTTCAAAGTTCTTCTTACCCTCTTTTTGGGCTTTAAAGTATTCTGGCAATATTTTTAATTCATGCGCTGCCATAATCTCATGCTCCTTGCTTAATAAAAACACTCCATTTTGTCTTGCTACGCTTATCACCTAATATTGGTTGATATCCATTTTTTGCTAGGATTTTCAATACGTTGCTAAATGGGATTTGATCTTGGTTCCATTTGAAAAGCAAAGTACCAGTTGGCTTTAACACACGCATCCCCTCATTAAATCCTTTAGCTAGGTCATTCATCCCTTGAAGTTTATCCAAAGTACCGTACTTTTTAGCTAACCATGAACTCTTTCCAGCACGTATTAAATGTGGTGGATCAAATACTACTAAATCGAAAGTATTATCTTCAAAAGGCATATTTCTAAAATCAGCTTGGATATCAGGGGAAATTTCTATTTTGCGTTCTTTGCCTCGATCCATTGCTGTATATGTTGCTTTTCTGATATCCATATAAGTTGTATGTGATTCATGCTTTTCATACCAAAACATTTTGATCCGCAACACATATCTAAAATTTTCACTTTACATCACATTCATCTTTCCTTTTTTCATACTTAACGTAAGCAGTTAATACGACCCATATGTCAACAGGATATTCCTTATACCACTTATATTCAGTAATTTTAATATTGTAGTATGCTTCCATAATTCTTATGGCATCCGATTCATTGTAGCCACCACTATTTGTAGCATCTTTTCGTGGCATCAAAACTGCTATTTTACTAAACATAATATGTACTACTCCGTTAGTTATTAGACTTCATTTTTTTATCATCCATTGACCCAGTCGCAGAATTGATAACTTCATCAGTAATCTTTTGTTCATAGCTATCAATCAGCTTACTTTCTACGTGGTTATAATTGTCAAACGTTTTACGCAACCATAGTCTAAAATCATCTGTTATTTGACAGTATTCCTGTATAAAGGAAGTATCATCAAACATTGAATTTTCTGACTTGGTACTTGAAGATAATTGCCTTCCGATAGGATTTTCCTCGAAAACTTTCCGAAGACCATTTTTAAGATTTTCTAGGTCTTTTTCTACACCCATTTCAGCTCTAAAATGTATTTTTTCATCTAAATAACTCATTTTTCGCCTTTCTTCGCCAAACAATAATCTGTTAATTAGTCTATTCATATCATTACAATCAGCAATAATTGCCTTACTTTCTCTTTTAAAAAGGTCAAGATTCATATAACCATGAGTGCCATTATTCATGTCTAAAATATAATTACTATGAACTTTAAAGTCATTAATCAGTAAGTTGAACGATTTATAAAATTCTTCCTTAGTAATTGAATCCATTATTTCAATCTCCTTCCGCAATTTGGGCAAAAATTAACGTCTTTTGAATTTACTTCTCGAATACCATTTATTAGAATGGCAAGTCATCGTCACTAATATCAACGCTGTTAGTATCAGCAAATGGATCTTCAACGGCTGGCGCTTGATTTGCTGTATTAGTTCTATTAGTTGATGCAGTATTAGCATTACTTTTGGCTTTGCTAGTTAATGGAAAATTAATGTTATATGCTACAACTTCTGTAACAAATACTTTGTTGCCGTTCTTATCATCATAGCTTCTAGTTTGGATGCGTCCTTGTACTTGAATCCCATCGCCTTTATGAAAATAATTGGTTAAAAATTCTGCTGATTTTTGCCAGGCAACCACGTTAATAAAATCAGCTTGTTGTTCTGCATCTTTTCTTTTAGGTCTATCGCAAGCTAGCGTAAAAGTAGCAACTTCTGTACCACTTTTAGTTGTTCTCAATTCAGGATCTCTTGTTAATCGTCCTTCTAAAATAGTTAAGTTAAGCATTATTTTTTTCCTCTTCTTTCCTAATTACGTAGTTATATAGGGCATGTTCGCTAGTCATCTTATCTAATAAGCTATCTACCCTTAGTTTTAAGTTCACAACACCAGTTAAAGGTGCTTCAACAGGCATTTCTAATTCTGAAAGCCAATCACAAGTGTTTTGCATAGCTTGTGCTGCATGATGTAAATCATTATTAATCAAGCTACGCATTAGTAATTGGTCGTTAAGCTCAATATATTCAAGGATACATGAGCATTCTTCTTTACTTAGCATCTTTCTTCGCCTCAATTGCTTCCAAATACTTATTCCAATGTTGGTAGTATTCGTGTATTTCTTTTTCATAATCTATTGGTGTTAGTTTGCCATCATTATCCACGTGATACCAAGCTCCTTTGCTGTATTTAAGATCACCATTCATCGTACGTATAAAGAAATTCCCAAATGAAGGCAATAGAGACTACAAAAACAATTATTTCTAAAATAATTAGTCCTATGCCCCACCATTCTCTTGGAGCACATAATAAAGTTATTAGCAAACTAGCGAAAGCTATATTCATTGACACAATAGCAAGAATAAATAGAGCTTTGTTTTTAAATTCTAGCCACCTAAACTTCTTCATAATACAAACACCACCCAACAAACCACGCCGATTATAGTCATTAGCATCCCCAAGCTGATACCGATAGATTTCCAATCAACTTTCTTCATATAGATCTCCTAAATTTTTTCATTAGTGCTTGAGTCTTCAATCAAGGGTGTAACCTTAATATCCATCTGAACTCTGTAAGCGATGCTTTTGCTTGATGATTCATTTGTCATTCTTGCCAATACGACTGTGTTATCATCTGGCATTTTTCGATAAATCAAGCAGTCAGGGCCTTCTTTATACATACTTCTAACTGCAATCTTAGCAATATCAATCTTGTCCCAAGAATTAATACGTGGTTGCTTTTTCATCTTCTTTATCTTGGCGATTTGCTCACTAAGACGATTTCCATAGGAAATATCTATTCTATTTTGTTTCATAAATGCTCCTAATCATCAGTATCTAAGCCTACCATCTCTGCAAGTTGAGAAAGGGCTTCAAGATTTAGTTCTTTTAAATCCTTTACGGTGGCTGAATGTGTCTTTCCATTTTCAGTTACTAACATCTCAGTTTTCAAACTATTGATTTCTAAAAGATATGACAGTCCGCTTTTTACATCTTCAAATTCAAACATTTTTGTTTTTTCCTCACTAAAAGTCTAATGTTGATACCATAACTTTTTGATAAATATCATCAAACTTACCACGTAAAGCTTTATTGATAATGTGCTTTTGGCCTTTAGGTGTTACCCAAACTTGTGAGTATCCTCTTCCATCTTTAGTTAAACCATGCGTAATTCTGAATAATCCTCTCTTAACCATGGTAGTCATGGGTAGATTCCAACTATTTTTAGACTTAGAAAGATATTTTTCTTTTCTGAGTAATTGAAAAAGCTGATTTCTACCAATTACAAAACCATTTTGAGTTAGAATTTCAGCCAATTCTCCAATAGTAATTGCATGGTGGCTATATCTAATTGCCTTAGCAAAGACCACATCATCAGCATCTTTTGCTATTTTCTTGGCTTGTTCAGTGTTGGTAGCTTCAAGCTGCTTATTCTTACTTTCAAGCAATTTCACACGACTAGTGGCAATCGTTAAAGCACGTTGCATAATCATGTCTGGATTATTCCATTTCTTTTCAATTGCGATTAGATACTCACGATATTCTTTACCCTTCTTGGTTCTGCTCAAAAGACAAAGTTGCTTAGCCATATCAATTGTTAAAGCATAGTCTTGAATCTCTTTTCTTGCGCCATTATTAACAACCGTACTTGTAAGTACACTTGTAAAATCGACATTTTCTTCAAAGCCATCGCTGTTTTGTTCCCACCAAGCGGAAAATCTTCGCTTGATACCTAATCCCTTATATAAATCTCTTGCCCTAACTAATTGCTGATCGTCTTTAACTGTCACATTGATTAGTTCATTGCTCATGTTTTTATACCTCGTTAAATTAAATTCAATTCTGCATGACCCAGCATTTGCTTTTCGGCCTTTTCATAAATACCTTTTTCAACTTCAAAGCCATAAGTATTTCTTTTTAATTCAGCAGCTGCTCTTAAAGTAGATCCACTTCCTGCTGTTGGATCAATTACTACATCGCCTGGATCGGTAAATAAGCGAATTAATTTCTTTAAAACAGGAATAGGTTTCTGAGTAGGATGTATTTTTGGATAGCCAGGATCTACTTCCCATGCCATATGATCCAAAATCATGTGCCCATCATTGTTGAATTTCGGAAGTTTATCTCGATAGAAAACTGCTGCAAATTCTGTTGCACCAACAATTCTCATATTGGCTTTTAGAACCTGAGAACTAGTCTTCTTAATAAAGAACAATGGAAAGCAATGTTTAAAGCCTTCTTTTTGAGCTTGTGCTTCCAGCATTGGCATTTGTTGCCATGAGCAAAACACAATCATCGCTGGTGCCTTACCTGCTTCTTTTGGCTCTTTAATCAACATTTTTCTGGCAAACTTCATAAAGTTAATGACATTAAAGCCTTCATCCCTATTAAAGAAATTACTGTTAGCTAATTTACTTTCGCCGTTAGCTATTTCACCCCCCCCGATACCACATCGGATTAGACGCATAAGCGTTATTCCCGATGTTATAAGGAATATCAGCAATAATTAATTGTGCTTTAGGGATGCCATATCTTTTGAAGTTTTCAAAATTATCATTGAAAAGCTCACATTTTAAGTTTTCTAGTTTTTTATATCTGATTTCATCTTCTGTTAGCGGCATCTTATGTCCTCACTTTTGCATTAACATATTTTTATTTATGTAAATAAGATTGATAGATATTTACAACATATTTTGTGCATTATCCCCTATATCTTATTTACTTTTCCAAAAGGCATCTGTGTCATCATAGTAGATGTTGTACAGAACTCTAACTACTTTTGTTAATTCTACTTTACCTACATTTGTAAGATTATCGCTTGTTTCAATCAGCTCTGTAAGAAAGCCAATTGAATCATCAAGAGTATCTTTTTCATCTTCTAGTTTCAGCTCATTAACAATTTTTTTCTCCATAACCCGTCACGTCCTTTTTAAAATTCTTAAATTTTGAATAAGCTTTAACATTCAAGGGCACGATTTCACGCTTATAGTCTGTATCGTTATTAGTAATTCTAACTAGTCCTAAATCTGATAACCGCTTAATGTCATCTGAGATTGTTCTAGTGGTAACTGTTAATAAGTTAGCTAGACGTTTATTAGTGATGCATGTTTGTGGTTTGCTTTTACCAGCTAGATAATCTGCTTCTAAAATTTTATATAGTTCAGCTTGTCTATGGTTCAAGTCATATTCAGCTTGAAGTAGTAGCATCTCTCCTTCGTCAAATTCAAAGGTAAAACCTTGCTTTTCACGAATTTTTTTATTTTTATTATTTTGAATACTATGATTAAAATCTCGTGTTTTAATATACCGCCCAGTTGCTCCAACTCGTTCAACTGTGATATAGCCTTTATTTTTAAGCTTGGTTATAGTTGATGAGATTCTATTAGGGTGTAAGCCTACCATGCTAGAAAGTCGGTCATTAGTGATATATGTACCTCGTTGATCTTTACTGATCTCTGATAATTGTTGAAGTATTATCAAAGTAAGACGTTCAGCGGAATTTAAATTGGTCCAACTACTTACTTGGTTTTCGTAAAAAGTAAAAGAAATCAATTTTTTCATTTTTAATATACCTGTCTATAATTGTTAAATAATTTATTTCTTTTAGGCTTGCAAAACTTTTTAAAGCAGTATTTTTTAAGCATTTTGCAAAAATCTCGTCAAAATCAACATGTTGACGCTTTTCTGATGTTTCTAATGATTCATTCAAAAGAATAAGAAAAACAAATCTTTCATTATCGCTTAAATTTTCCCAATCTGCCAATTGCTGATTAGAAAAATAATCCATTAATTCATCAGACAACATTGGTTCATTTGGTCCAAACTCAATCTCCATAATAGGTTCTTGCAAAACTGAAACGTCGGAATATAAAACATCTGCTAATTTTTGCCATGTTTCTTTATTAGGTGTAGTAACACCTTGTTCATAATTAGAAATCGTACTTGCTGATAAACCCATAGATAGAGCGACATCTTCAAGCGAATAGCGCATCCTGTCACGTTCTGATCTAATTCTGTTTTTATATACTGTTCTTTTTGCCATTTCATTTCTCCACTTTCTTAGTTAAAGTTTTATGACTACATTTAGGGCAAAACTTGTAATCGGCAAACTCTTCTTTGCTGTAAACATTGAATTTAGATTTACAGTATTTACATCTAACAATGTATCGATCATTCTCCTGCAAATAAGGAATCGAAACATTATAGAAGTCTGCTAATTTACGCCATTCATCCCATGATATATTTCTAACGCCTTGTTCAGACTTTCGATAAGTAGTCCGGCTAAATCCTAGCTTTTCAAAATCAAGCTGTCTTAAATGATGTTTAAGTCTTAATTCTTTTAAACGATTCATAGCCATTTAAAACGCCCCAATCCGTTTATCTTTAATACCGTTAAAATTTAAAATATGCCCTTTTGTTCCTCGTAAAATGCGACTAACAACTTTTGAATTATAAGTTTTAACTAATTGATTTTGCGTAAGATTAGTTGTAAAAATAATCCGTCTTTGGCTATTAGTTATGTTGTACAAGATAGTCTGCACAAATTGAGTTGCGTCCTTAGGTCCACTACTCATAGCTGATTCACTACCTAGATCATCAATCACTACTAAATTCACATCTTTCAAAAATCGTTCTACGTTCTTTTCAGTCCACCAGCTTGTGCTGTCATCAAAAGATGATCTTATCTGCATAAATAGGCTAACAACGTTCATAAAAACGCATTTCTGAGCGGGTTTAGCATTGTCATTGACTGCATTTAAGATAGCCATTGCTAGATGAGTTTTACCTACACCAGGTGGTCCAGATAAAATCGTGTTAAATTTAGCATCTGGTCGTTTTAAATATTGACCAGCTATAAGTCTAGCCTGCTGTCTCAAATTAGCCTCTAAGGTATCATTTTTTGCGATATAAGTATCAAAAGTGCATGAATAAGTCTCTGGATCATCGATTAGCGATTTTCTAAGTAAAGTTTTCCTAGCATTATCGTCATAAATCTTTTTGACCATTTCTTTTTCAGATTTATCAAGCTTTTCTTTTTCGCATAAAGGACATATCTTGCCAACGCGCGGAGCTTCAATCATAGGCTTATGGTGAATTGGGCATTCTTCTTTTGTGGTCTTAAATAGATCACCAAACGCACCTGATAAGGAATAAAAATCGCTCACATTTATCCCTCCTAACTAAAATGGCAAATCGCTATCGTCAAATGTTGCCATTTGGGATGCTGTTTCAGCAGCCATTTCTTCTAAATCGAATCCATCATTTTCTTTATTAACTTTCTTATCTACATCAGAATTAGAAACCTCTGTTAGATATCTTGCAAAGTTAGATGGTCTAAACAAAGTAACAGGGGTTAAATAATTGTCACCTATTGTTCCAGTAGAAAACCGTACTCCGTGCCAATCACTATATTTTTTATCAATAACTTTTTTACAATCATCAACTGTATACCCCTCCTTAAGTCGACTGCTAATAAACTTTCTGTTTGATTGAGCTTTAACTTTGAAGTCTTTACCAGTTTTAGCAATAAGATAATTTAATACTTCATCGATTTTTTGAGTTAAGTTTTCAACTTTCTTTTTCGAAGATTTAGCACTAGATTTCTTCTGTTGGTCATCCTTATGAACAACAGTACTATTGTTGTTAGTAGTCTCTGTTGTGTTATCTGTGTAGTCTCTGGTATTGGTCTGTTCATTTTGAACAGTTCCATCTGTTCTTTTTGAGCACATCGTCTGTTCTTTTTGAACAGATGGTCTGCTCATAACCCTATTAAGATTTTCTTCATCTATCGAATACCAGTGCGTGTTGTCAAATCCTTTTTTGTTAAAATTTCCAGTTAAAATAATCTCTGATTTTTTCAAAGATCCAATTGTTCTTCTAATAGTGGATATGCTCCAAAAAGGGAAGTTATCTTTTTGCCAATTCTCATAAGTGTTATAGATCCATTTTTTACCATCAATAGTCTTAGCACTCTTGGAATTGAGCCAGTAATTAAGTTGCTGAATTATAATTGCTTCATTCAGTCCAATTCCTGCTGCTAATTCGGGATTTACTACTATGGGATGCTTAGCAAGCAACCATGACGGTTCTCCCATAAGTATCGCCTTACCTTTCTATTTACTTTTCTGCGTCTCTTGGGCTTTCTTTCTCTCCTGTTCTTGGATAAAAGGCACATACTGTCTGATTAAGTTGCCTAGTTCACTAGTTGAGTCGTTATGATTTTTCTTCCACCATGCTTGTGCTTTAGGATCTTTTTCTTTAAAAGCACTAGTGTAAACATTCCAAATATTTGTCTTCTTGCCCCCGTAAGTTACTTGGGCTTTCAGCATTTCAGCAGGCTCATACTTCTTAAACTTAGGTTTCTGTTTAGGTAATGGCTTAGCGTTTCTAGCTTGTTTAGTTCTTGGTTGAGCTGGTTTAGCTGGCTTTCCAGAAGTTGAATCTGGATCAGAACTTCCATCATCAATCAAAAATAAGTTAGCTAATGCTCCTTTTTTGGCATAACTTGCAGCAGACCCACTAACTTGTGGAGCATCCATCTTCTTCTTAGCTTCATCTTCCCTTACTTCGTAAACAGCACTCACATCAAAATTATCGTCATGATATTTTGCTGTTGCTTGCTGATAAGGTAATGCATCATGAAAGACAACAACAGTGTCTAACTTGACGTAAGCTTGATACTCACAGAGCAAAGGTTTTAATCTCAACAAGATATCGTCTAACGTTCGGTAGTTAAAACCGCCAAAGTCATTATTCTTATCTAACGGCACGCTCATAGCTTGCTGAATACTGATGAATGTTCTATCTGCTGGTTGTTTCATCTCTGCCATTAACTATTTAGCCTCCATCAATACCGATTTGCCGACAGGCTTTAATTGACCTACGACAGTATGCGTAATTTTAGTTTTAAGCTTAGTTTTTCCTTCTTTGTGTATATTTATATTCTGCTTAGTTAAAGCTGCTTCTAGGTGGCTAAATTTTTCATTTAAGAATGCTTTTTGTTTTGGAGTGAAATCTCTATTAAACATTTGTAACCACATTATTAATTACTCTAAAAGTGCCATGTAATCCGTTATCTTTTAAATAAGATTTAAGCTGTGCGATTTGATATTGTGTAAGATCTTTGATAATTAGTCGAACAGTTACTTTATCATCCACAACTTCGCCTGTCTTGGTATCGATGACTTTTCCGTTAGGCAAAACTTTATTGTTCTTTTCAAATTCTTGCTGCAATTCTTCTTTTTTCTTTTGGACATCAATAAGTTCTTGCTTATATTTGCTCATTTCACGCAAGATAGTAGCTAGATCTTTTTTACCTACTTGCTCAAGGAATGGTTGAACGCCAATGCCTAACTCATCTCCCCTAGCAATAACCGCTTGTCGAATTTCTTTGAGCTGCTCTTGCTTTTGCTCAACCAGTTCACAAGCTTCTTTGGCTTCTTTAACAAAGGTAGGAAATGCCAATGACAAGTTATCCCATTTCGGGTTATATTCAACCTGATCTTCTTGCAATCCATATTCATCAAGAAGTTGTTTAAACTTCATGTATTGGATTTCATGCTTTCCAGCTCGTCTCTTATCGTCATAGACTTTTAGTTGTTGATTTAAGTCATCTGCAATGTTAGATAGCTTATTTGTTAAAACTTTTGTACGTTGATTAAATTCATCAATCGGTTTCTTGACTTCTTTCACTTTGTCAATACGCTGGCGATCAATAATCTTAATTGCCTTATTAATTTCAGCTCTAACTTCCTTAGACGGCTTATAAGTTTCTTTGGTCACTACTAGTCCAGTAAAACGATCAACCATTGCATCAACCGTTTTTTCAAGTTGAGCTTGATTTTCAAATTCAATCACTGGTAATTCTGATTGAACTTTTAACGTTTTTGGATCAATTATGTTGTTCTCCAACTAGTCTTCCTCCCATATGTTGAACAATAAATTCCTTAGCCCATTGATCGTCATCAGGAGAAACAAGTAGAAAATCGTAAGCAACCTCATCAGGATCTAGTTCATATTCATTGCAGAATGAGATCAATCCATCTGAATAAATGCGATCTTGTAAATATGCCATTGGTTCATCAATCGGTTGCCAGATTGTATCAGTTATAGGTACAATCAAGGTATCCTGTGAGAAATACTTCTGTTCAATAGCATTTACATCATGGTTAACTCTCATGTTGTTCTCCCCTGTGTTATAATCAATGTATCGAAGGTAATTATTCCAACAATATAGGTGCGAATTGCTACTAATCAATTTCAAGCAATTCGCCTTTTTTTATGCGTGAATTTACTCCATTTCCAAAAAATAATTGTTTATGTTTGTCTTGTGGAGTATCTGTAATAGCATTACTTGAAAATAAGATTCCAGCAGTAGTATTTTCTGAAAAATGACTATTCATTTTTACTATCCCCTTTATCAAGTCCTTTAAATACACCAGCAATAATATCTGCTTGCATTGCTTTTCCATGCATTGCACCAAGAATGTCAAGGGAACTAATATCATCATCAGCAAGCAATGCATTTAATAAGCGTACTTTTTGAACTCTTTCCATCGATTCAAGCTGATCTCCAATTTTTACTTGTTCCTTATAGTCCTCATAGTCTTCTTTTGATAGGCGTCTTTTAGCCATCTCTTCCATAGGATCACCTTTTACGGAATCATCGTGAATAATATCATCGAGTTCATGCATCATCTTTTTAATATAGTTTTCGTTCATTTTTTAATCCCACATTTCCTTAATTAATTTTCTTGTATCTTTTACTTGTGATTGAATATCTCCATGTTGTTGTTCAGCTTTTTCTTGCAAGCTTTGAACTGAACCAATAATTTCATCTTTATTTGTTGAACATAAAGACACGATCTTATGCATCAAATTGCTATTTTGCTGAATAGCACCTGTAATATTTATCAATAGCGTCTTGATTTGATCCAAATCAGTACTATTTAAAGTAGGAGCTGTCTTTTCACTGCTACCATCTTCGGCAAAGCTAGGTTCTTTTGACTTAATCTCTGCCTTAGCTACTCTTTGCAGCTCTCTTTCATGTGCTTTTTCCATTGCAACCGTGGGCTTATATTGAACTAAATACGATGCCATAGTTCCAAAACCCATAACTTTTGCCAACTGATACAAACGCTCAGGCGTAATTAAGCTTTTACCAGTAAAATATTTTGAAAGACTTCCCTGCCCCCCAATCTAGTTCATTTTCTAGTTGTGTCTGCGATTTGCCTGTTCCGTTTAAATAAGCAATCACAACACTCTTTTTCAAATATTGCGGTTTCGATATACTTTTTGTTTTCTTCATTTCCTTATCCTTCTAAACTAAGTTCCATCCGTAATAACCAATAATGCTAATCAGAAAAATAGTAATAGCTATCATCAGGATGCAAAAGCTTGTAGTCCACCAATCAGTCTTGTGTTTCTTTCTGGTTTCCATCTTTATTCACCTCAAAAATAGGTAAACTAACTTTGACATAGCGTTTCAAATTGTCGTTGACCCATACCTCTGTACAACTCATCAAATAAGTACTTAAATCGTTAAGGAACTTATCTTTATGAAAAGTTACGTCAGCTTGAATATTGTCTAAGTCTTTTACGGTTTTATTTAATTCATTCATACTTCATTCATACTTCTTTCCTACTCATGTTTATGTTTTTCCATATACTCGTTTAAGTCATCTTTGCTATAAAGAATCTGACCATTTACTGAATAAAACGGTAAAGTATCTTCTTTTCTCCATTTTATAAAGGTCGTTAGACTAATTCCTAAATAGGCCGCTGACTCTGTTTTATTAAAATATTGCTGTTGAATAGCTCGCTCAATTACGCGTTCAGGAATATTAACTTGCATATCGATCAACTCCTATTTTTTTCAAAACCAGCTTTCATTTGCTCAAAAATCCATCTAGCATCTTTAGCTTGTTCATTGGTCATATCTCTTAATCCTTTACAGCCAGTTACAAACTTGATAGCTCCATAAATCTGCGCTTCAACAGATGAATAACTGTACTTTGTACGATTAAGATTGGTGAGAATCCATTCACTTATTTCTTTTCTTAATTTCACCCACTCTTCGCAATATATCGATCCATTAGATGAATTGTTTTTCACTTGCAATCTATATACTTCATTTGCAATTTGCTTAATATCTTCTTTTGATAAGTCCATTCCTTCTTTCACTCCCTTTTTTAATCATAAAAATGTAGTGTGTCGTTTTTTGGCAAACAATCGGGCCGAGTAACATCAGGAACATCTATTGGAATCCCGCGTTTTTCAAGTAATTTTTCTAAGGCATTAATATAAATCTCCAATACTTTATTCTCGCTTTTTAAATCGCCTATTTTAGTTTTTAAATCTTCTATTTCAGCATAAGCATCATCTAATTCGCCTTCCAAATTACCGTATTCGCTTTCCAACATGTCATAGTCACTCTGCGCATCATCTAATTGATCCTCATAAAATTCATCACATGCTTCTTCTGTTTTTGCTTTTATATCGTCTACTGATTTAAAACACATTTGAAACAGATCAATAAGCTTAATGATTTGTTCAAAATTCATTTTTGAATGTCGAAAATAATCGAATATTGCTTGTCGATATTCTTCCGGAACATTTAACAATTGAGTTTGCAGCTCATTCTCATTCATCATCATCATCATTATTACCTAGCGTTTGTTCTTCCAAGAACTGATTAAAACGGCTTTCCATTGCTACCAAACCAAGACCATTAGTTGCAACGCTAATTACTACACCATCTTCGGTCGTTCCTAACAAAGCAAGATTTGCAATTTTGTCATGTTCAACATCTTTTCTAAATTTATCTAAAGCTTCTAACATTATTTTCTTTTCCATCGTTATTCTCCTTAGGACAACAATAGTGCTATACCTGTACTAACAATTGCGACAGCTATTGATAAAATTGATAATTGCTTATCGCTCATGGTGTGCGCTCTTTCTAGCGTTGAATTTCCATTAACTCTGCAACCAATTTCGATACCATTTCAGGGGATGCACCTGATTTCATTTGTTCCATCGTGTAATCTCTTAATTGTGTGATAAAATCGCTATCCATCATGTTTACCTCCAATCAATCTTTTTAGGATCTACTTTTGTTAAGCACTCTCTTTGATCTAAACGAGCCAAAGCAGTACGGATTTGTTCTATTTCATCTGTTCCAGTTGCAATATATGAACACTCTGTAAAACAACGTTTATCTTCTAAACTTCTTGTAATAAGCATTAATCCCGTGAAATATGTTGAAAGCATTGAGACAATTTCATAAATCTTTGTTTTATCTTCATTGATATAGACCTGACCAGAATCTATATAATCGAATTTTGATTCGAATAATTTTATTTGTTCCATTTTTATTTTTCCTTTTCTGCTAAACTGAAATCATCTGATAATAAGGAGATGATTTCGCTGGCTGATTTAAATCTAAAGTGTGTTAAGGAAATCGTTGATTATCTATATTTACATGCTCAAAACACAAATATCATGTATTTTGTTGATGATTTTCCTTTTTTCGATGATTATTCCCACGAAGACATGAACTTTGCTATTAAAAGTTTGGTTAAAAATGGTTATGTTCTTTTTGATAAAATTGATGGGAATAACACGACTCGTTATAAGGTTGGAAAATTAACATCTATTGGGCAAGAAGCTCATCAGCAATTTTCAAATTCACACTTTTAATTTTGAAAGTGATCTTTTAATAGGATCACTTTCTTTTTTTACCAATCGCCAATCAGTTGCAATTAACCCATTAAGTACTGGATTCCATTTTTCACTTATCATTTTTTCCTTTTCAATGTTCCAAATTTCAACATGACTAGGTTTATTTGTAGGATAAAATCCTATATTAAGAGCGCTTTTACTTTCTTGCTGAATGTAACAATTATTTTGTAAGGCCAGCTTTACAGCTTCTCTAATCGTTAAATTTTTATCCGTATACATACCAATCCTCCGCCAATAAATCATCAGCACTTGGATCCCATCTAACCGCCTTAAACTCATTATTGTTCGAGGGGATCATTATTACGCAATTTTCAGTGTTAGTTGGTAATAACACCAATGGTCGATAACCGTAACTTTTTCTTGCTATGCCTTTGCCTACTCTTTGTGCTTTGAGACACGCTTCTCTGATATCCATTTTCAACACCCCTAAATATCTAAATCGGTTTGTGCATTGACCCGATCGATGTCTCTCTTTAACAGTACTGACGGATACCATCCATTAATAAACTCGATCGCTTTGTCAAAATCTTCTTTGCGTAAGGCATCGTAACGTGGAATTTGAAAATATTCTTTGAAGTCATGTGCTAATGCCATGAATACCTTGCGAGATTTAGTCTTATAGAAATTGCTTTCCTTACCACCACATACTTCAATGCATCTTTTGTTTCGAACTTTTTGGAGTTTGTAGCGTTGGTTCTCGTCAACTTCTGACTTATTCTTCAAATAATCAATGTCTTCTTCGACGTTGGTTACTCGTTCATCTAAATGATTAGTTGCCTTCATTGTTAATTGAAGTAACTCTTCTGGTGTTTGTGGCAATTGCTTTGCAGCTTCTTGTTCACGGATATATGCTTCCATTTTGTTAAAAGCTTCGATGTATTTAAGCTTGAATTCCATTGCTTTTTTGCCTGTATAGCCCATAACTAAAAGACTAAATCCATCACGATTCATATAGTTGATTTTTTGCTTGCGTCCATAAGAGTCTGTTGTTTCAGCTTCGAAAAACATCTCCCCAAAATTGGGGACATCTTTTTTTAGATTATTGATGTCTCTCATTACATGGTCATGTCTTTTATCAAATATTTTCGCTGCTTCTAAGCTTGAAGTAACTGCTCTTCCATCTTTCATAATTACGAGATCTTTTAGTTCATTCATTTTTATTCACCTTCCATTCCCAAAATCTTATAAATCTTTTTTCTAGTCTCAACAGATTGGGGATTAGCATCTCCATTAATTGCTCTGCTAACTACCCCTCGATTCAATTGAAGCGTTTCAGCTAGTTCAGCTTGTGACCAACCTTTTTCAAGCATTTTCTTTTTAATTGCTATCGTTAATGCTTGTTTTGCTTGATCCAATTGTTCTTCTAATGGCATAATTTCACCTCCAAAGTATCTTTTTGCACAAAATGTTAATAATTAGTTGATAACATCGTATACATGGTGTAACATCAGATTATAAGAAATAAGCATTAGCATACTTACTCAATTACATAAACTTGGCGGTTTTCAATTAAGTATTTGCTGATATTTTGTTATTACTTTACCTGACAGAAATAATGATACCACACTGTATACTTTATGCAAGTATAAAAGTATACTTTTTCGGTACATTTTTTGAAGGGTTAGAAAGAGAATCCTTTATATGACGCTATTTGAACGCATTCAATTTGCAGCCGAAAAACAGAAAAAAAGTGTAATTAAGGTTGCAGAAGAAGCTGGATTGAGTGAAAAAGCTATTTATAGATACAAACAAGGAGTTACCCCTAGAAAATCTACCTTACTTGCAATTGCACGTGCTATTCCTACCAGTGTGGAGTTTCTTCAAGGAAAAACTGACGATTGGAAAGTTCCTGATTCACAAAATGAACAAGAATTAGGTTTAGATAAAGACGATGAAGAAATGCTTGCCCTCTTCCGTAAATCAACAGAGGGCATGACAGAAGACGAAAAAGAGAAGTTTAAGCGTTCATTCGTCAAACTTCTCAAAGTCGCAAAAGATTTAAATAGTTAGGACGTGAATTGATATGGAGTTTGAATTAGTTTCTCCTGATGCCTATCGTAGCTGTCAAGAAATTGCTAATAGAATATTAGAGCAAACTTCGATAGCAACTCACCAGTGCATCAATAAGTTAAAGGCTAATGATGCACTAACTTATCTAAATAATAGATACTCACCTAAAATTGTTTTCTATTATGCTAAGCCAGAAGATGATTACGATGACTGGCAAGTTGAAGACAATCGAGCAAACTATTTAGCAAATGCTAATGCGCAATTTGACATGAGGAATATAAATATTCATGCTGCTAAATTAATTACAGTAGATGAAGTATTTGCCAGAAAAATATCTGGCTTCACACTATTTAAGTATGAGCTACCTACTCTTTACTTAAACATCTCTATAAGTAATTTTGAGAGAATTGTCTTTACTGCATTGCATGAATATTCACACATGTATCAAAGCGAACGTGATCCAGATTATGCAAGAGCTGCTGCACTTATTAATACCAGCAAGTCTTTAACGATGAGCTATCCGGAGGAATATCAACCGCTAGAAACAGAAGCTAACATTGTTGCATCCCTACTAATAGTTCCTGACGCAAGTTTAGATGTTGACATAAGATTACGGAACTTTAATGAGATACGTAACAAGTACTCAATTAGTGCGCAAGCTTTGCATAACCGCTTAATCAATTACTTTTACTTTAATTGTGGTCTTGACTACACGATGGCGCTTCAAGCAACCTTAGGCTTTCGCAATCACAATAGAGAAGTAATTAAACAAGTTAGACAGCACTTGCGTAAAAGCTAGGAGGTTTCCAATGCTACCAGATTACGATCCAGAATATGTAGACTATCTTTTTTCAAGATTAGTTCATGATATTAGTGATAAATATATAATCGAAATATTTACTAAGTATTTCGATTGCACCACTAAACAGGTTGAACAAGCTATTAAAAAGGGATATGAAGCTGAGCGCCCTAATATTTTCCATGATTACATTGGTTCTGCCCTACTAGATGCAAGTATCAATGACAGTCAAGAACAAGCTCAAAATGCATTAGATGATGATTTTCACATTTGGGAGATGCTACAACTGCACAACTATTAAAAAAGAGCAAAATAAAAAAGCCACCCTTTCGGATGGCTGCTGTCATAAAGAGGTGATAATTATGTCTGACAATCATGAACACATTACTAGAATTGATCCAAATAAAGTTCAACAAAGATCAAAACATATTGAATTGCCTAACAAGGCTACTAAGCCTACTCCGCCGAAGAAATCGGAATAAGCACAAAAATTATAAATTTCTGGCTTAAATTGATATGACGATAAATTTTATATTTTTCTTGCCACTCTTGACTCTGAATAAATTGGTTAATTTCCTGGTATGATACCTGATCTTTCATATTATCATCTTCAAAAGGAATTAAATTTATAGAAAATGTTTCGTCAATATTATCTGAATAAGTTCTAACGTACCCAGATCCTAAAGGATTGTGACTGAAATCATAAATATATGCCATTTGTGGTTTTCCATGGCTACATTCAGCTAATTCTTGCCATGGAGTTGATCCTATAATCTCAGAATTTTGATTTTTAGTTCTTATTTTATTAATCGCCCAATATAAGCCTGAATGAATACTTTTACCAAAAACAAGCGTTAAAAAAATTACTATTACAAAGGTAAGGCTTAATGACCAAAATATAAACCAATTACCTTGTAAAACAGGTATTTTCTTTAACATTTCTTGAACAATTAGAAATACAGCAAAATCTGGAAGAGAAAACAGTAGTGAATAAAGTAAAATTTGTTGATTATTCTTTATTTCTTGTCTATCTTTAAGACCCAGATGATCTAAAATCCAATAATTACTAAAGCCTAATCCACCTGCTGCTAATAAAGTGGCTAAAAAGCTATTTAAATTATATATTTTAATTCACTCCTTTTTATCATAAAATATATCGTCCATTATACCAATGACGTTAAACCTAAGGTAATCGGAGGATATTTATGAAAAGAAAACATCTTATTGCCCTATGCGGTCTTGCACTGCTCAGCATTACTTCAACAGCATGTAGTGTAAAAAGCAGTAGCTCTACTGCTTCAAAGCAATCTAGCAAAACTGTGAAGGTTACTAAGTCAAAGACTAAAAAGAAGAAAATTGATAAAAAGTCTAAGGCTAAAGATCAATCTAAAAATGTTGATAAGAAAAAGCAAAAAGATAACAAAAAAGCAAAAGCTAATTCTCAATCAAAGAAGACAGCCAGTGCACAGGTATCTCAACAGCAAAATAATCAACAAGCTTCTAAAAATAACCAACAGCAAGTTGCTAGTCAAGCGCAGTCTCAAAATCAAGGGAACGCTAAGCAAGGTCAGCAACCACAGCAAAAGACGCAGGGACAAATCAATCGAGAACGTGGATACGATCCTAATGGTGCCCCACTTCTTCCCGGCCAAGATCATGCAGCTGGCTCTAATCCAGATGGTAGTCCTGACGCATGGGTCCAAGGACAAATTAATTGGGCCAAAAGAAATGGCTTGATGAATCCTGATGGCTCCCCTACTCAAAAGGAAAAAGATCTAGAAGCTAGTCAAGATCAATATGCAGAAGGAGATGACGGCGGTCAATTTGGTGGTTATGTTCCTAATCCATAATTTTTAAAAAACAAACAAAAAAGAGCGCTACTCTCAATCGCCAAATTTAAAGTACTGCTCTTTTAAAGATATTTGTAAGAATGAAAAAAGCATAATAAAACGATTTTTATTATGTCCTCTTTCTTATACCCATTTTATCAAAATATGAGGTGATATTAAAATGCCAAAAAGAAAAAATTCGAGTATAAAAGAATACAAATTAAAATCTGGTGCTAAAAGATACTACTTTAAGATATCTCTTGGAACCAACTCTTATGGTAAAAGAATAGTTACTACCCGACGTGGTTTCAAATCTTATGCAGAAGCAGAAGAAGCTTTTAACCAACTTTCCATCAAGAAGGCTGATGATTTTGTTAAACAGAAACAAATTACAGTAGATGAATTATTTACTTTATATTTTAAAACATATAAAGCAAATACCAAAGAAGTTAGCGCATTTAGTCAAAATAGCCAATATAAGAATCATATCAAGCCTTTTTTTGGAGGGCGGTATATTGACCAAGTTACTACGCTGGAAATTCAACAATGGGCTAATAAGCTTGCACATGAAATTGTAGAAGCTAGACGAAACATTTCATTTTTAGAAAACATGTATGAATATGCACGTAAGAATAATATGATTGAAAGCAATCCTGTTTCAAAGATTATCAAGCCTAAATATAAAAAGCCGTCTAGCTTTCATAATGAGGAGAATGTATATACTGAAAAAGAATTAACGAATTTCTTAAATACTGCAAAAGAAGTCAGTCCTATAATTTTTACCTACTTCAAATTGTTAGCCTCGACTGGCTTAAGAAAATCAGAAGCTCTAGCTCTGAAATGGGAAGACATTGATCTAGATAAAAAAACAATTAATGTGAATAAGACGATTTCTTATGGTCCAAACTTTAAAATTATTACCCATGCGCCTAAAACGAAAGCTTCAATCAGAACTATTCCGTTTTCTGATACATTAAAAAACGTTCTAATAAAATATAGAGATAACTACTCTACTTCTTCTAAAATCGTTTTCGCTAACAGACGAGGTGCATATTTTGATACAGCAAGACCAGGATTGTGGCTAAAAAGAGTCTATAAGAAGAACCCAGACTTGCCTCAGATTACACCTCACGGCTTTCGGCACACATTTGCCACATTACTAATTGAAAACACAAATATCAAGCCCAAAACTGTTCAAATGCTTTTAGGACATTCAACCATATCAATGACATTAAATCTTTATACTCATATAAACGAAAACAATTTTGCTGACGCTAACCAAGCGTTTAAAAATATTGGTTTTTAAGTTTTTTGTAGTCAAAATGTAGTCAATATTAATGTGATAGTGTTGATATCATTGATATATCAACACTTTATCTCTTCAATACGCGCAAATGCTTTATACACAACTAGTATAAGTTATAAATTTTCTTCAGGCAATAATAGCCCCTGTTTCTAAAAAATTTCTTATTAAATTAGTCTTATATAAGCTACAAGCAAAAAAATTACTCTAAAATCTAATAAAAATTATTTTCTTGTCGATGATTTTCTTCATATTCTTCTGCTGATTCCTGCAAATCATAAAAGTCAATTATATCTACAGGGTAATCATGTCCCTCTTGATACTTTTGGATGGCTTCATAATCATATTTGGGCTTACCAGGATGTTCAGGATCATAAATCAGAACTGCGCGGTCGGTATGTTCCAACATGAAACTTTGATAATTTTTTAATTGTGCTGGACTCATATAGGGATAATTTGAAGTAGCAGCAGTGAAATCAACTTGTTCGGTTAAATTTTGATACTTCATCTGATTATTTTCATTCCATCTTTCAGAAAATTCTAAATAAGGCGTCATCAAGGCCGTGTGAATGCTATATTCATTCTGAAGTTGAATTGCTGCTTCTAAAGCCCATTGCTCAATTCCTAAGTTTGCGCCACTAATTATCCAGTCAATTTTTCCCTCTTCAAGTAAGCTTTTAAAATAATTAGTTAGAGTATATTTAATTACAGTTAACTTAGGATCCTTATCACTAAAGATACTTAATTCATACGAACGATATCCAGTAACCCATAGACGCTTCATTGATGATCCTTTCTTTCTCTAAAAATGATTTAAAATCTTTGCTATAATGCTAAACAGGAGTGATGTTGATGGTAAAATATCCAACAGGCAGTCTAACACATTATACTAAAGATCAAACTGACCTTCTGCATCCAAGAAAGCAAAAACATCGTAAAGATGTTGTATTTTCTGATCGTGGAATGAACCTAGAGCAACAAATCAATGAATCTAATAAGTATTATCTTCTTGAAGATATTGCTGTAGTTCATAAAAAGCCAACTCCGGTTCAAATTGTCAAAGTAGATTATCCCAAACGTTCTCGTGCAGTCATTAAAGAAGCTTACTTTAGGCAGGCTTCTACAACTGATTATAATGGCGTTTATCAAGGTCGATATTTAGATTTTGAAGCTAAAGAAACGAGAAATAAAAGATCTTTCCCTTTGAAAAATTTCCATGAACATCAGATCATCCATCTTGAAAGATGTTTAAAGCAAAAAGGAATTTGTTTTACAATAATCCGCTTCGTAACTCTTAATCGCTATTTTGTAACTCCAGCGAGTTTTGTAATTAAAGCTTGGAAAACACCGCATAAGAGTTCGATGACACTTCAAGAGCTGATTGACAATTCAATTGAAATCAAAAGTGGATTTCGACCAACACTTCCTTACTTGGATGCAATAGATAATTTTATAGATAGGAACAAAAAGAATGGCAGATAACAATCAAAAGCCAACCAATTCTAGAATGGCTAACCTTCACCCCGAAGGTAAACCACGTAAAAGAATTTGGCTACAAATAATTAAATGGTTCTTTATTGTGGCAATGTTAATCATTGTTTCTGGGGTAGGACTATTTGCGTATTACGCTAAAGACGCTCCTAGCATTTCACAAGCTCAACTGCAAAGTGGAGGAACGAGTAGCCTTTATACTCGAGATGGGAAATTTCTTCTTTCTTTAGGTTCTGAAAAAAGAACTTACGTTAATAATGATGAAATTCCTAAAGAACTCAAAAATGCTATTGTCTCTGTCGAAGATAGGCGTTTTTATAAAGAAGGTATTGGGCTTGATCCAATTCGAATTGTTGGTTCTGTCCTAGTTAACGCTAAAAGCAAGGGCGTGGCTGCCGGTGGATCAACTATCACTCAGCAATTAGTTAAGCTTTCTGTTTTTTCAACTGCTGCTTCGCAAAGAACTCTTCGTAGAAAAGCACAAGAAGCATGGCTTTCAATGAAAGTTGAACGAGAATTTAGTAAAGAGCAAATTTTAGAGTTCTATATTAATAAGGTATATATGAATTACGGTAACTATGGAATGGGTACTGCAGCAGATTTCTACTATGGCAAGGATCTAAAGGATCTTGATTTAGCACAAACTGCTCTTCTGGCAGGGATGCCTAATGCACCAGTTACCTATGATCCATATGTTTATCCAGAAAAGGCTAAATATAGAAGAGATATTGTTTTAAGAGCAATGCTTAAAAACGACAAGATTACTAAGTCTCAATATACACAAGCTGTTAATGAGCCAATCACTCAAGGATTACAACCAAAGAAGAACAATGCAACTTCAGAATTAAGGAAGGTTGACGATCCATATATTAAAGAAGTAATCAGCGAAGTTAAGAGCAAAGGATTTAATCCTTATAATGACAACTTAAAGATTACAGTTAATATTGATCAAGATGCACAACAAAAGCTTTATGACCTAGTAAACAATGGATCAGTTCCATTTACTAACGATAAGATGCAAGTTGGTGCAACAATTATTGATCCAAGGACTGGTCACGTTATTGCTATTATTGGTGGCCGTAAGCTACCTTCTGTTCAATTAGGGTTAAATCGCGCTGTTCAAACTGGCCGTTCAACTGGATCAACTGTTAAGCCCGTATTAGATTATGGTCCAGCAATTGAATATCTTAACTGGCCAACTTCTCATATACTAGACGACTCTAAGTATGTTTACCCTGGTACTAATATTCAGCTTTATGACTGGGATAATAAATACGAAGGTAAAATGACTATGCGCCATGCTCTAGAACAATCCAGAAACGTCCCTGCAGTTAAGACCCTAAGCAAAGTTGGAGTTGCACGTGCATCGCTCTTTGCAAGAAAGCTTGGCGTTAACGTTCCTTCTGATTCTGGTTTATCAGTTGCAATCGGTGCTAATGCTTCTTCTCTTCAAATGGCAGGCGCTTTTGGTGCTTTTGCTAATAATGGTGTTTACCACAAGCCACAATTTGTTTCTAAAATTGAAACACCGGATGGTTTAACTAGAAATTATGATAGCAGTGGTACTAGAGTAATGAAGGAATCAACCGCATATATCATGACTGATATGCTTAAGGGTGTGTTAACTAAGGGTTCTGGTACACAAGCTCGAATTAAAAACTTATATGAAGCTGGTAAAACTGGTACTGTTAAATATTCAGATGAAGAATTGGTAAGATATCCTCAATACAAGAACTCGCCAAAAGATTCATGGTTTGTCGGTTATACTAAACTTTATTCAATGGGTATTTGGACTGGATACGATAACTTGAAAGATGGTACCCCATCAGGCGTTGGTTCTTCTTCAGCTCAACTTCTATATAAGCAAATGATGTCTTATCTCATGACAGATAAAGCTAATAAAGATTGGACAAAGCCAAGCACAGTTGTTAGACGCAGAATTGCTAATGGTACCCAAGATAAAGTAGTTTCTCCTACTGCAAGCAATTCAAGCTGGCAATTATTTGTCAAAGGCCATGCGCCAAAAAATCCTTATAGTGAAGTAACCGTTGATAAACGGAAAGATGAAGATGACGACGTTGATACGAGATTTGATACAGAAGATGATACATCATCTAAGGGGCAATCTCATTCTCAAAGTAGCTCTTCATCAAGTCATGCTGAACAACAATCATCGAGTCAAAAGCAGTCATCAACTTCTAATAACAATAATAATTCAAATAATCAGAATCAAAACAATAATCAGCAAACGGAAAATAAATCCGATAATCAAAATAACAATTCCCAGCAAAATACAAACAATCAAAATAACCAAAATCAACAACAAAATCAGGGAAATAATTCCAATAATAATCATTAATTATTGAAATCAAATAAAAGCTCCAGAAGCATCATATCAAAGATGCCTTCTGGAGCTTTTTTGCATTGTATTTTAATTAAAAAAAGTCATTTTAAAGGTGGTAAAAAAGAATACGGATCTTGATCTTTAGTTCTAGCCGGCATTGTATATCGACCAAATAAAATCATTGCATGATGCGTCCGAATCCATTCTTCTTTTGGGAGTAATTCTTCAAGACGTTGTTCTACCTCGTGGGGAGTAGCTTTTTCCCCCACTATCTTAAATCTTTTAGAAATACGGGATACATGAGTATCAACTGCAATTGCAGGTATTTTAAAACCTTCTGCTAAAACAACATTAGCTGTTTTCTCTCCTACGCCAGGTAATGTCATTAAAGTCTTTTTATCCTGGGGAATTTCACCATTGAACTTGTCTGTAATGATCTGTGCTGTTTCCTTTAAATGCTTAGCCTTTGTGCGATACAAACCAATGGTGCGAATATGTGCTTCGATATCTCTAATATTAGCTTGGGCTAAGCTGGCGCTGTCAGGATAGTCATTAAAAAATTTAGGTGTTGTTTTATTAACCATCTTATCAGTAGTTTGTGCACTCATTAAAACTGCACAGAGTAAATGAAACTTTGTATCCCAGTGAAGCTCTCCTTTAGCATCCGGATAAAGAGATAAAATTCTTTTTAAAACTAATCGAGCTTCTTCATCCGATAATAATTTTTCCATTTAATCACCTAGTTTCGTTGCAAGAAATTTTTAATTTGATCTGTAGTTGTCAGACCATGTCGTTGCCAATTCAATAAAATTCGATCAACATACTTAAAATTATATACCTGCGCTAAAATTGCTTCACGCAAAGCCAATTTAACTATCTCTGGATTGTAATGGTCAATATTAAGCCAAGCAGCAATTTCTTGTTTTTCAATTGGACTTAAAAGACGTCCAAACTCAATCTCAAATTGTCTCACTAATTCTTGCAATGGATTTACTGATTGTCTTTCTTCTATTAGTTCTCCTGCACGAACTTGATCGTTAGCATTCGTCTCTCTCTCATCAATAATTGTATCTAATTTTTGATATAAAGGCTTGAGATCATAAAAATTTGTAATTCTACCTTCGCTATCTCTCTTTTGCCCTAATTCAAGTAATTCCTTATCAATTAAATCCTGAATTAGCTGCGACACTTCGACTGGCGATAAATTCATTCTTTCTGATAAATCATTATTGCTTGGAAAGAAATTATTCATTTGTTTGAATGATTCTAATTGCAATAAAAGCATTGCTTCAATTTCAGATATTTTTAAAGAGGGATAGTAACGTAATAGACTATTAGAAATGACTGTAAATCCTTCATTTTGGATAGCCGCAAAAGACGCCATACATTTTTCCTTTCAAAAAAAGCTGAACTAAAATAGTTCAACTTTTTATATTATATTAAATTATTGATTATGGTTGCATTCTGTTAATCAATCTTGGGAATGGAATAGCTTCACGAATATGATCTAACTTACAAATCCAAGCAATCGTACGCTCAAATCCCATACCAAAGCCAGAGTGAGGAACACCACCAAATTTACGCAAGTCAAGGTACCATTGGTAATCTTCTAAGTTTAGCCTTGCTTCTTCAATTTGCTTTTTCAAAATTTCGTAGTTTCCTTCACGTTCAGAACCACCAAAAATTTCACCGTATCCTTCTGGTGCAATTACATCAGCACATAAGTATTCTTTAGGATTATCAGGATTCTTCTTCATGTAGAAAGGCTTAATTGTGGTTGGGTAGTTAACGATGAAGACTGGACGATCAAATTGTTCTGAAATATATCCTTCATCTGGGGCACCAAAGTCGTCACCCCATTTAATATCACGACCAGCTTCTTGAAGCATTTTAATAGCGTCATCGTAAGGAAGACGAGTAAAGTTCCCTTCAGTAGTTGGACGCAATTTTTCAGGATCTCTACCCAGGATTCTTAATTCATACTCATTATTTTCAAGAACTTGCTTAACCATGTATGCTAAGTATCTTTCTTGAATATCTAAGGATTCATCTTGGTGCATCCAAGCCATTTCTGGTTCCATCATCCAGAATTCTGTCATGTGACGACGGCCTTTAGATTCTTCCGCTCTAAATGTTGGACCAAAAGTAAAGATCTTACCGTAAGCCATGGCACCAGCTTCACCATACAATTGACCAGACTGTGATAAGTAAGCATCATTGTTGAAGTATTCTACGTGGAATAATTGCGTAGTACCTTCTGGAGCAGAATGCATAAAAATAGGTGCATCAAATTTAATAAATCCTTCTTTTTCAAAGAAGTCAACAGTTGCTTTAAACATAGTATTTCTAATTTGCATAATAGCAAATGGACGCTTTGATCTTAGCCATAAGTGACGATTATCAAGTAAGAAGTCAACACCATGTTCCTTGTTACCGATTGGGTAGCCTTCATTATTAGAAACAATTTTTAAATCTGAAATTTGAATTTCATAACCGAAGTGAGAACGCTTATCCTCATGAACAGTACCAGTAATATAAAAACTAGCTTCTTGACGTAAAGACTTAGCTGTTTCAAAAACTTCTTCAGAAACATCGTTCTTACGAACAACGCCTTGGAAAAATGCAGTTCCGTCACGTAATTGCAAGAAGATAATCTTACCACTTGATCGTTTATCAGTTAACCAAACATGCATCTTAACTTCTTGGTCTACATGTTTAGAAGAATCTTTAATTGAGATTAATTCTGTCATTACTTACCAACCTTTTTAATTAAATTTAATTTTATTATACTAAAAAATTGCTCGTTAGTTTAACAAATTTATAAATTGTCCGCATAGGCTAATTCTTTTCCGTTTTTAAAGGTGTAAAGAACATAGCCATAATTACCGTTTTTTTTGTTATAAGTCACTTCCCAGACTGGCATTCCTTTGTACCAACCTAATTGGCATTTAAGATTATCATGTCCAGGATGAGCCTCATTAAAAATCTTTAATATTTGCTCTTCGCTTTTTCCTTTATTTGCTTGATAAAGATAAGCTTTTTTGCTTTTTGGCAAATAGATGAAGTAATACTTCTTTCCCTTCTTACTAGTCCCAGCTAAACTATTACTTTCTACACTTCGGCTCAGATGATAATTTTTGGTGATCGTAGTAATTGGTGTTTTTTCAAGTGCAATTTCATTAGTTTGTTTAACTTGATCACTTGCCCGTTTAGTTGCAAAGTAAAACATAAAACATAAACATAAATATATTACTGCAATAACTCCGACCACAATTCCAGTAATTTTAAGCCCTTTTTTTACATATTTATTCATTCTGCTTACTATTCCTTAAAACATTTAGTAGTTGTTGTTTGCTGACTTTTTTGGCACTTACAGGAAGGCCAGCTAAAAATTGCTCACCGTAAGATTTATTCCAAACACGTTGGTCTAAAATTACAAAGATGCCATGATCACGCTCATTCCTAATCAAGCGACCACATCCCTGTCTAAACCGCAAAATAGCCCTTGGCAAAGTGTCAACTTCAAAAATTTTGTTAGCACCAACCTGCTTTTTTAAACATTCTGTTCGCAGTTTTACTTCTACACAAAGTTCTTGATAAAGCTTCTTCTATGAATCGGTGTCGGCCCAAATTCTTTCAATGCCGCAATATGCGCTGCGGTTCCATATCCCTTATGCTTTGCG
>OGKH01000449.1_pt1 | contig 28338 bp, 19 predicted proteins | sample 1572421 | NCBI WGS metagenome assembly OGKH01 (sample SAMEA2582084, study PRJEB24529) | metagenome | biome: Human gut stool | place: China | collected 2011
CATTTGGTGGTTATGCCTATATGCACCTACAAGGTGGTAAAATTCCTGAAGGAACCTATCTGCTTGAAACTTATCGCTTTTACCATAAAGATAAGAAGAAAATGGTTGATGGTATGGAATCTTTCAAGAAAAGTGGTCTAGAGGCCCATGATTTTGTTAAAGTCAAAGGTAACAATGTTAAATTTTATTTTTATACCTTAGCTGGCGGGAACAATCTGGTTGACTTTACAGACTATGATACTGACGAATCATACCGTCCAGATGCTTGGTCTAGAACGCTTAAACCAAACATGTCACTATCTGAATATACGAAAGTCATTGACCAAGCAGTAGATAGTCAATACAAAATAAGTGAATACCGAACTAAGGCTGATAACGATGAAAGTAAAAAGATTTACGTTAAATCCTACAAAGAATCTCTCGAAGAAACCGTTCGATACAAGGTTAAGGGTGATAAATTAATCGTCACTACTTATAATAAGAAAGGCAAACTTACAGAAGAAAGAAGCTTCAAACGCCTATCAGAGGATGACGTGAAGAAATTAGATTATGACTATGAACGTGATGTCAGAGCTGATAAAAAGCGCTTCCAAAACTAGTAATGTTTAAAACCAGCCTAGCTGGTTTTTTCTTTTATGAAAAGCGTTTAAGAAGGTATTTTTCTGGTAAAATGAAAGTAGAAATGGGAAGGGGGTACTATCATGAATGAAAAAGAGTGGTTAGACTATTTCGAAATAATCAATAATCGACAACCGACAGCGGAAGAAATCCAACAGGCTAAAGCTAGTGGCGATTTTATTTTTCAAGGGCCTAAGGTAGAGAAAGTCAAGCCACAAGTTCAACTCAGTGAACAGGTGACACAACCCGTTTCACAAGTTAGGACTCCTAAAACAGGATTGTCTAAGAAGGCAAAAATCATAATAGTTTCTCTAGTTGGGACAATACTTCTAGTGGCACTTTCCTTAGGTTCTTACGCCTTTATACACCTGCAAAGAGGTAAAATTCCTGAGGGAACCTATCTAATTGAATCTCACTATTATTATGACAAAGATGAGAAAGAGATGGTTGATGTTTTAGAGTATAATGAATCCATCGATATATATGTTCGAGACTTTGTTAAAGTAAGAGGCAATCATTTAAAAACATGTGATTATTTTTTAAGTAATGGCGAAGGCTATGTTTATAAGATAGATTATATGACTGGTTATAATTTCGACTGTGACGCTTGGTCAAGGAGTCTTAAACATACTTGGACACTTTCAGAATATGAAGATATGGTTGGTAAGCTTCTAAGAAAATACTATAAGGGTGCTCCTCTTAAAACTGAGTCTGGAATTGAGAGAGACATAAAAGAGTATAGAAAAAGGTATAAATCAGAGTTGAAAAGGACTTATCGTTATAAGTTAATAGGAGACAGACTAACAATTATTAGCTATGATGGAGATGGGGAAATTCATTCTGTGCGGACCTTCAAACGCTTGTCCAAAGCAAAAGAGGAAAAATTACAATCTGACTATGATAAATTCTCTAAGAAGGATAGGGAGTTGAAAAGGTTAATATTAAGCTTTTAAGTTGCGAATGTCATTCAAAGTGAATTTTATGTTGCTCGCAAATTAATATTATTTAAAACCAGCTAGTCTGGTTTTTTTAGTGTCCAAAACGTGCTATAATAAGATGTTATATCATCAGTGTTAGCCCATTTGTTAACACATGAAAGGAAATTAAAATGACAAAAACATTCTACATCACAACACCTATCTACTACCCATCTGGTAAATTGCATATTGGTTCTGCCTATACAACCATTGCTTGTGACGTCTTGGCACGTTACAAACGTATGATGAACTATGATGTCTTCTATCTTACTGGGCTTGATGAACACGGCCAAAAGATTCAACAAAAAGCTGAAGAAGCAGGAATCACACCACAAGAGTATGTGGATGGTATGGCTGTTGGTGTTAAGGACCTCTGGCAACTTTTGGATATCTCATACGATAAATTCATCCGTACGACTGATGATTACCATGAAAAAGTTGTTGCTCAAGTTTTCGAGCGTCTCTTGGAACAAGGGGATATCTACCTTGGTGAATACTCTGGTTGGTACTCAGTTTCAGACGAAGAATTCTTCACTGAAAGTCAGTTGGCAGAAGTTTACCGTGATGAAGAAGGCAATGTTATTGGTGGTGTGGCTCCATCAGGACATGAAGTAGAGCTAGTGTCTGAAGAATCATATTTCTTTAAACTCAGCAACTACGCAGACCGTTTGACGGCCTTCTTTAAAGAACACCCAGAATTTATCCAACCTGATGGTCGTATGAATGAAATGCTTAAAAACTTCATCGAGCCAGGCTTGGAAGACTTGGCAGTATCACGTACAACCTTCACTTGGGGGGTTAAAGTCCCATCAGATCCAAAACACGTGGTATATGTGTGGATTGATGCTCTTATCAACTATATTACTGCCCTTGGTTATGGTCAGGATGAGCATGGTAACTTTGATTTGTTCTGGCAAAATGATGAAAACCACGAAATTATCCACATGATTGGTAAGGATATTCTTCGTTTCCACTCAATCTACTGGCCAATCATCCTTATGGCTCTTGATTTACCATTGCCTACACGTCTTGTTGCCCACGGTTGGTTCGTCATGAAAGACGGTAAGATGTCTAAGTCTAAAGGAAACGTGATCTATCCAGAAATGTTGGTAAAGCGTTTTGGTCTTGATCCACTCCGTTACTACCTCATGCGTAGTCTTCCTGTCGGTTCAGATGGTACCTTCACACCAGAAGACTATGTGGCCCGTATCAACTACGAGTTGGCTAATGACCTTGGGAACCTCCTCAACCGTACAGTTGCCATGATTAACAAGTATTTCGGTGGTCAAGTGCCTGCCTATGTTGAGAACGTTACAGACTTTGATGCTGATTTGGCTAAGGTTGTGGCTGAAAATATTGAAGAATTCCACAAACAAATGAATGCTGTAGATTTCCCACGTGCCTTGGACGCCGTTTGGAACATCATTTCACGTACCAATAAGTATATTGATGAAACAGCTCCTTGGGTACTTGCCAAAGAGGATGGTGACAAGGAACAATTGGCAGCGGTTATGGCTCACTTGGCGGCTAGCCTTCGTGTGGTAGCCCACCTGATCCAACCATTCATGATGACAACTTCAAATGCCATTATGGAACAACTTGGATTGCCAGTAGCATTTGACCTTGAAAATCTTGAACTTTCAGGCTTCCCAGAAAATGTGACAGTCGTTTCAAAAGGAACTCCAATCTTCCCACGTCTTGACATGGACGAAGAAATTGCCTACATCCAATCTCAAATGAACGCAGGCAAACCTCAAGAGAAAGAATGGAACCCAGAAGAGGTCGAACTTAAGTCTGAAAAAGACCAAATCAAATTTGACGACTTTGACAAGGTTGAAATCCGTGTCGCTGAAGTTAAAGAAGTGGAAAAAGTCGAAGGTTCAGACAAATTGCTTCGCTTCCGTCTTGACGCTGGCGACGGAGAAGACCGCCAAATTCTCTCAGGTATCGCTAAATTCTATCCAAACGAACAAGAATTGGTCGGTAAGAAACTTCAAGTCGTGGCTAATCTCAAACCACGTAAGATGATGAAAAAATATGTCAGCCAAGGTATGATTCTTTCCGCAGAACATGACGGCAAACTCACTGTCTTGACAGTAGATCCATCTGTGCCAAACGGAAGTGTGATTGGGTAAAATATTATATAAAAACAGTTTTTCAATTCGTAGAATTGCTAAACTGTTTTTTACTAAACTTCGGTTGTGAGTAAAGCGCTTGAAACACATCTAAGTCTAGCACTTAGGAGTTCTGATTCCTTAAAACTGAAAATTATTTACTGGAGAATGTCACCTAAGCTCCGTCACTACTTAAGGAAAGCCACAAGAGGAGCTGGTATATAAGAAAAACGAGTTCAGTCGAACTCGTTTTCTTATACACTATATTTCAATAAATGCTTAATGCGTTCCACACTTTCATCAGGACCATAGGCGTCTGGATATCGGTCTAATTTACTGATAGCATCAAGGTCTGCCTGGTCTAAGTGAAAGTTAAAGCTATCAAAGTTTTCCTTCATCCGTTCGATATGGGTACTTTTAGGTATGGTCAGAATGCCTTGTTGGGTTTGCCATCTGAGGATGACCTGAGCAACTGTCTTGCTATGTTTTTCAGCGATAGCAGTCAGAGTTGAGTCCTGAAAAATACCATCCTCACCTCTGTGAAAAGGAGCCCAGGCTTGCGTTAGGGTACCAAATTCCTTATCAGCTTTCTGGATAAGTTTGTGTTGTTTATAGGGGTGCAACTCGATTTGATTGACCGCTGGAATAACAGGTGTTTGCAAGGCAAAATCTGCCAAACGCCCTGTTGAGAAGTTAGAAACCCCAATGGCTCTAATAAGTCCTTCATGCTGAAGCTCAATCATAGCACGCCAAGCACCATGTAAGTCGCCAAAAGGTTGATGAATTAAATATAAATCAAGATAGTCAGTATCTAGTTTGCGAAGTGTCTCTTTTAGGGCTAATTTGGTATCTTCGTAGCCAAGCTGGCTAATCCAAGCTTTACTAGTCAAGAAAATATCCTCTCGAGGGATACCAGATGCCTTAATAGCACGTCCCACGGCTTCCTCATTTCGATAAAGACTAGCAGTATCAATTAATCGATAGCCTACAGAAAGAGCGTCTTCAACGGCTTTTTGACATTCCTTTTGATCGAAAATTTGCCAGACACCAAAACCAAGCACGGGTATTTTGATGCCATTGTTAAGTGTTTGAAATTCCATTTTCTTCTCCTTAGTGGTGGGGTAGTAAGCTATCCTGAATTTCCTCGATAAATGCTTGAATAATTGCGGATTGTTTCTGTTTATTATTTGTCACAAACCCCAAGGTGTGCTTTGGACTGTTCTTCAGTGGAAGTAAAACAATTTGGTCCTTAATGAAACTATTAACAATACCGAGACCAGAAGCGTAACTATCAGAAGCACAGAGCAGATTCATGACACTACCTCGGTCATTACTGTAAATCACTTGTTGGTCAGGCAGAACCTCGAGAGGATCTTCGTCAAAATGAATTCCAGAGCTTTCTTGACGAAAGCGGACCTGTGGGTATCCCTCTAAATCTTTGAGATTGAGGGATTTTTTGTGAGCTAGGGGATGTTGGCGACCTAAGAAAATCTTGGTTTCAAACTCTCCAAGTGGGGTAAAAGTTAAATCCATGTGTTGGAAACTGCGTTCTAGGATATGGTCGTTATCTTCATCTAGATAAATAATCCCCAGGTCACTTTCGAAGCTTTCAACGCTTTTGAGAATCTTCCTAGTTGTTGTTTCAATCAGTTGAAATTCTTGATAATCACTACGAAAACGTTGGGCAATGTGAGCCATGGGAAGTGACAAGAAATCGTAGTGGTGACTGGCAACAGTGAATGATTTCTTAAAGGATTTGCGATAGCGTCCTTCTAGTAGATCTAGCTCTCCAAGAATACGTTTGGCGTATTTGAGAAAATCATGACCGTCATCAGTTAGTTTAGCTCCTGTATTGGAACGTTCAAAGAGTTGGACTCCAAGTTCTTCCTCTAAATCACGGATGGATGCTGAGAGATTAGGTTGAGTCAAAAAGAGTTTTTTAGCAGCCTTACTAAAAGACCCTGTTTCAGCGATAGTCTGAACATAGCGACATTGTTGAAAATTCATAAGCATCCCCTTTAGAAAAATATGATTGTAGGTCATATTATAACAAAATGAAAAGTCCAAAATCAGCAAAATTCTGATAGGAATAGATGAAGACCTGATATGAAATTTCTATGATTAAATCGTTTTAGGAGTAATAATGGAAATTGAGATAAGTTGTAAGAATGTGGTGCTGATAAATGAAAAACTGCATCCCCAGGTTAGACACCAAAAATCTAACTTGTGGGATGCAGTTTGAAATATTAGTCATTAAGATATCTAATGGCTTTCAATTTTTTAGGACGAATAAGGAAGAGTCCTAGGGCAATTAAAGGTAGCCAGAAAATGAAATGCCAGATACTTGTAGCTGGTGCAGCCTGTGTTGATTGCGAGAGAAGGACACTGGCAAAATCAACCAAACAGTGCAGAATAATAGTCCACCAGAGGCTACCAGTACGTAGGTAAATAGCAGCAAAGAATATTCCTATAGCTGTCGCATAATAAACCTGGAACAAGGTAGCGTTCAAGGGCTGGTGAGTGAGGTTTCCAAGATGGGCCAGTCCAAAAAATATGGCAGATAAGAAAACGACTCCTAAAACCTGTTTTGAAGATCTAATACCATCTTGGAAGGCGAGTTTAAGGAAAAGTCCACGAAAAAAATATTCCTCAAAAAACCCGGCTCCTAAGGCAATAACCAAGGCAGTTCCTATCATGTGAGGTGCTTTACTGATCCCAAAAGCAACCGCAGAAACATAGAAGAAATCTGCCAAAAGAAGAAACCAACAAACCCCTAAGGTTTCAGACCAACTTATCTTTTTAGTCGATTTGATCTTTAATCCAAGGCGTCTCTGTACGAGGAAATAGTATAGACACATAAGGCCAAGCGTTTTAATGAGATAACCAATATTCTCAGGCAGAGGCCTAAGAATCAAACGCAGTACAAGGTTCGCTAAAATAATACTAATCCCAAGAAGGATCAGCAATCTCATTTCTTTTTTTGTCATTGAAAAGTCCCCCAACTTTCTTAACATTTTTTTCAAGCATACGACGAAAAATGCTTAAAGTCAAGGTCTTGAAGGTGTTTTTTTGTGTTTTTAGTAATGAAGAGGTCACTTCATGATAATCCGAATATAGTAGAAAACATATGCTATCTTAGAAACAGTCCTTTATGAGAAAAAAATGAACGGTTATAAGAAAGTATTAAGTGAAAACTCTGTGAATCCCTTACGAATTACACTTAATTGTAAATAAACGGTTAAATTATAACAAAAGTGTGTCAAATTTTAAAAATATGTAGCAAATATATAATATTTTTTTCAGAAAGCTATTGCCAAATTTTGAAAATCACGGTAGTATATTAAACGGTGAAGAAAATAGGTTAATAAAATGTTAACCAAGAAGGAGAAAGTGTAAATGAAAGTCAATCCATTTAAAACAACATTGTATTCAAGCGTATTGCTTGCAGGACTCGCAGCTACAAGCGTAGCAGCTGCGGATGAAGCTAAAGATGTAACAGCAACTACTGATACTGATGCAACCGTATCAAATACGACTGCAGAATCAAGTGCTAATCTTGTTAAAACAACAGGTGATGCAGCGGTTGTCACTACAGTACCTGGAACAGAAGAAAAAACTACTACTGAAACAGATACTACTGTAAAAACAACAACTAAAGCTATTGCTGAAGTTTCAAATCCTGACTTCAATAACGCTGTTGAAGCTGCAACAACGACTGCAGCAGCATCAAAAGATTCTGCTGATGTTAAAGCTGTTCAAGATCAAGCAGCTAAAGATGCTCAAGAAGCTTCAAATACAGTTGTTTCTGAAAATAAATTGACACGTGAAGAAGCTGACGCAGCTCTTACATCTGCTAAAGCAAATGTTGTTGCTACAGGGGGATTCACTGCTACAGAAGAAGCAGGTGTTAAACACACTAGCGTAGAAGCTGCTAATAATGACAATAAAGTTCAAACAACAGCTTTGACAACTGCAGTTTCAGAATATAAACAAAAACTTGCAGATTATAAGACACAATTGGATAAATATTACCAAGATGTTCTTGCTTATGCTGCTTGGGAAAAAGCTTATAAAGAATATACTGGTGGAACAACAGCACGTCTTTTGACAAAAGGATTGGCTGAAAATGCTACTGGTTTGATTTATAAAACAGAATCTAATGCTACTATGACTGTTGAAAATTCAGCAGGTTCTGTTGACTACTTGGATAAAACAATCCAATCAGGTCACTCAGTAGATGAAATTCTTGAACAATTCAACACATCTCGTTATATTCCAAGTGACTTTAGTGCAGCTAACGGTACACAATACACTATCAATGCTGACGGTGAATACACTGAAGATGTATGGTTGAAAATGGCTACAGGTCAAACATTGACTGTAACATACAACAATCTTAACGGAACATCATACAATGGTACTCCAGTTAAGAAAATCGTTGCAACTTACACTTTGGTAGAAGCACCAAGTACAGATGGTTCTGCTATTGTTAAGTTGTACCACGATCCAACCAAGACACTTTTCATTGGTTCACAAACTGACGACACTAACAAAAAACTTCATGTTAAGCTGAACTTGAACTTCTTTGAATCTGAGTCATCAGTGACACCACTTGATTTGTCTAAAAATGGATCAGTTTTGAGTATCTCATCACTTAACCACTGGAACACTGAACTTGGAAATCACATTGAAAAAGTTGGTTTGAATGGTAATGAATACGTTCAAATTCCTGGTTCATCTATCACTTTGCATGAAGATGGTTATGCTTATGCAACAAACGATAACGAATTTGTGGCTAATGGTTCACGCTTTAACAGTGACCCAACAGTAGACCCAACAACTGGTGAAGTCACAGATGAAGGTTGGGATGCGATTAACCCAGATGGAACACCTCGTACGAAGAATGCCTACTATGGTGCTGCTGCAACAATCTTCAAGGGTGAACCAATGGACTTCATCGTAAGCGGAAATAACCTTAACGTTCCAACTGCTTACTGGTTCGCAACTAACTCAACAGTAGTTGTTCCTGAATTGCCAGAAGAACCAAATAAACCAGTTCTTCCAAATACTGTTTCAGCGTCAGTTACTTACCACAAAAACTTTGTATCTGTTGAAGAAACAACTGAGAAACCAAAACCTCAAGTACCAACAACTCCAACAGAACCTACACCAGGTAAACCTGTAACACCAACATCAGTACCTGTAAAAGAAGAAGCTCCAGCTCTTCCAGCTACTGGTGAAAAATCAACAGCAGCTTCTGCAGCAGCAGGTGCAGCTATGGTGACATCAGCTTTGGCCTTGTTCGGTATCTCAACTTACAAACGTAAACACTAAGATAATACCAAAAAAGCTAGGAAATTTTCCTAGCTTTTTTGGTTTGGAAGAATCAAGTTAGCTAGGAATAAGAAAGATGAAATTTTCTGACATTTAGTAAAACTACTTGATTTAGACTCAAAAAAGAAAAAATGATATACATTTTCTAATTTTTTCAAAACTGTAAAAAGGGCCTATATTATAGGCTTTTCTATATAGCTAACCATGTAAAAAACAAGGGTCTAAATATTATTTTCAAAAAATATGAAATAAATTAATTGACAAAAAATTATAATAAAGTATAATAGATTGTGTTAGGAAGAGTTTGTTTTTTGGCAGGGTGACTCCCTGGGCAAAAAAGACTAGCTTAGAATCTGGAATTCTAGGTTATCAAATTCCAATGTTTCATTGTGATGATTTAAAAAGAGAAGATTTAAACAGCAAAAAAATTAGATTAATCGATTTAAAACATCAGCATCATCGTAGTGGGAGCTAGCGGTATTTTTAATCCGTGTAGAGCTAACGACAGATTCAAAAACAGCAGAATCGGTAGAGACTAATCTTCAAAAGCGAAGAGGGAGAGAAAATAAAGCAGTAACTGCTAATATACCTATCAGAAGGTGGACTAAACCTAATGACTGATAGGTGGTATGTTTTGAGAGTGGCGTTTTTAGCAATACTCTTCTAGGAAATAGTATCTTGTAAGCAGTATGACGTTCTGTGTAAAGAAGCTAGAGGGAAAGCTTCTCAGATTGACTGACTATCAATCACAAGATACTCTTGACTAGAAACCATTTTGAGCCAACACAATTTTGAGTTTGTTGGTACTGAACTGCACCTAGGAAATTGGTGGTTCAATGTTAGTAAATAGAGACTTTAACTTGTAAAAGTCTAAAAATTGTTTTATCTCATTATCAACTCAAGGATTAAGTTTTTAGTGGGATTGCGGAACAAAAGGGTGATAAGCATATTGGGATGATGCTTCAGTGACGGAATTTGACCAGATGTTTGTGAGAGCATCTGTCTATGCTACATTGACTATTTTTAATGGTTATGTGGGATAGAAACTGTTTTCAAGATCCTGATTCCTAGGAAAGTTGGGGGATTTTCCTTTAGGTATTGGGATTGTTGAAAAGAGATCAAATGGACTGAGCGGCACTTGTATCCCAAGGTAAGCAATACACCTATAAACCTAAGTTTCCATACAGCAGGGAGCAAGTTTCAGTTTGAATGGGGGACGCATCTAGAGTAATCTAGATGTTTTTTTATTTTGTGAATTCTTTTACGAATAAGTAAGAGAGTGCACGAAGGAGAGAGTCATGTTAATTGCAAAAAATCCGGAAGGGAAATTGGTTTCAGCACTTGAAACTGAGTTAAATCGCGAGGAAACTTATTGTTGTCCAGGTTGTCAAGGTAGAGTCCTATTGAGGCAGGGGCAGGTAATGTGTCCGCATTTTGCTCATAAGTCTTTGCAAGATTGTCAGTTCTTCTCGGAGAATGAATCGGCCCAACATTTATCCCTTAAGGCAGCCTTATATAAATCTTTGGTTAATCATGGTGAAAAAGTACGTATTGAAAAGGTTTTGTCCGAGATGGGGCAAATTGCAGATTTATTTGTTGGCGATTCCCTGGCTCTGGAAGTTCAGTGTTCTCGTTTATCCCAGCAACGTTTGAGAGAGAGGACATGTGCCTATCACCAAGCAGGTTACGAAGTGCGTTGGCTTTTGGGTGAGGAACTCTGGTTGAATGGACGTTTAACAAACTTACAGCGGGACTTTCTCTATTTTACAGCTAAGATAGGATTTCATCTATGGGAGCTTGATTGGAAGAAAGAGGAAATTAGACTTAAGTATCTTATCTATGAGGATATTTTTGGGAGAGTTTATTACTTAACTAAGACTTGGTCTTTAACAGAGAATCTCATGACGGTTTTACGTTTTCCCTATCAAGCAGAGAGGGTTGAGACCTATCAAGTGACTCAGCGAAAGAAAGTCTCACATGTGATTCAACGGGAATTAATGGGGAAAAATCCAAGATGGATGAGAAGGCAGGAGGCGGCTTATCTTAAGGGGATGAATTTGTTAAGTCTGTCTGATCAGGATTTTTTCCCACAAGTAAGATTTCCTGAATCTAGGCAGGGTTTTGTACAAATTAGACAGTCACTTGAAGGTTTTGAAAAGCTTTTTAAGCAATATTATCGAAAAAGTCATTTTTCTTATCGACAAACTCTCTACCCTCCCACCTTTTATGCTAAAATAGTAAAGAATAGACACAATTAAGGAGAATATTATGTCAGACAATCGTGCTCATTTAGAAGAGAAATACACATGGGATTTGACGACCATTTTTGCGACAGATGCAGATTGGGAAACCGAATATGAAAGCACTGTTCAGGATTTGAAGAAGGCTAGTGCTTATGCAGGTCATCTCTTAGATTCTGCTAAGAACTTGCTTGAGGCAACAGAACTTTATATGAGCCTTATGCGTCGCTTGGAGAAAATCTATGTCTATGCGTCAATGAAAAATGACCAAGACACAACAGTAGGTCTGTATCAAGAGTACCAAGCAAAGGCCTCAAACCTTTATTCACAGTTGAGTGAAGCCTTTGCTTACTTTGAGCCTGAATTTATGGCCTTGGATGATAAGAAATTAGCTGAATTTAAAGAACAAGAGCCAGGTCTTGGACTTTATGACCACTATTTCGAACGTCTTTTGGCCAACAAGGATCACGTTCTTTCTCAAGAAGCTGAAGAACTCTTGGCAGCAGCCGGTGATATTTTCAACGGTCCAACGGATACCTTTAATGTCTTGGATAATGCTGATATCCTCTTCCCATGGGTATCAGATGGCCAAGGGGATGTGGTTGAGTTGACACATGGTAACTTTATCACCCTCATGGAATCTAAGAACCGTGACATTCGTAAGGGTGCTTATGAAGCGATGTACGGTACTTACGAGCAGTTCCAACATACCTATGCACAAACACTTCAAGGCGTTGTTAAGGTTCACAATTACCAAGCCAAAGTTCGTCACTATAATTCGGCACGTCATGCAGCACTTGCGGCTAATTTTATTCCAGAGAGTGTTTATGACTCACTCTTGGAATCAGTGAATAAGCATTTGCCACTTTTGCACCGTTACCTTGATTTGCGTAAGAAGGTCTTGGGGCTTGACGAGCTTAAGATGTATGACGTCTACACACCACTTTCTGAGACTGAAACTGCTCTTACTTATGAAGAATCCCTCAAGAAAGCAGAAGAAGTCTTGGCAATCTTTGGTGAAGAGTATAGTAAAGGGGTTCATGCAGCCTTTACGGAACGTTGGATTGACGTTCACCCTAACAAAGGAAAACGCTCAGGTGCCTACTCAGGCGGTGCCTATGATACCAATGCTTTCATGCTTTTGAACTGGCAAGACACTCTGGACAATCTCTTTACCTTGGTTCACGAGACTGGCCACAGCTTGCATTCAACGTTCACACGTCAGACACAACCATATGTTTATGGAGATTACCCAATCTTCTTGGCGGAAATTGCGTCTACAACTAATGAAAATATCTTGACAGAAACACTGCTTAAAGAAGTTAAAGATGACAAGACACGTTTTGCTATCCTTAACCACTATTTGGATGGTTTCAAGGGAACTGTCTTCCGTCAAACCCAATTTGCTGAGTTTGAGCATGCTATCCATGAAGCAGATGCATCTGGTCAAATCTTGACAGCCGACTTCATGAATAAACTTTACGCAGACCTCAATGAGAAATACTATAACCTTAAAGCTGAAGATAACTACGAAATTCAGTTTGAGTGGGAACGTATTCCGCATTTCTACATGAATTACTATGTCTACCAATACGCTACAGGGTTTGCAGCAGCAAGCTACTTGGCTGAAAAAATTGTTCACGGTACTGAGGAGGATAAAGAAGCTTACCTTACTTACCTTAAGGCGGGAAGCTCAGATTATCCTTTGGAAGTTATCAAGAAAGCTGGTGTTGATATGACCAATACCGACTACTTAGATGCTGCCTTCAAAGTTTTTGAAGACCGTCTTGTTGAATTGGAAGCTTTGGTTGAAAAAGGTGTTCATCTTTCTTAAAAAGAAGTTACTATACTATATGAAAGAATCATTCTGAATAAGAGTGGTTCTTTTTATGTCTAAAAACGAACATTTACAGCATAAAAGTCTTGATTGCTACGGAAATTACTAATGAGCATATTTATAGCCCCTTGTTTATATTCATGATAGACTAAAAACCTAACGTTTTATAATTGATAAGTGAACAATGTTCAGAAATAGAAAGTAGGTTTTTGTGAAAACAACCAATCGTTATCTTGTAGCAACGTGTGGTGTCTTACTCCATCTCATGTTGGGGTCTACCTATGCTTGGAGTATCTATCGTAATCCTATTATGGCTCAGACTGGCTGGGATCAATCTTCAGTTTCTTTTGCCTTTTCATTGGCCATTTTTTGTCTTGGTCTTTCTGCAGCCTTCATGGGACGTCTGGTTGAAAAATTTGGTCCTAGAGTGACTGGAAGTATGTCGGCCGTTCTCTATGCTGGGGGGAACATTCTGACAGGAGTTGCCATTGCTCAGGGAGAACTGTGGATACTTTATCTTGGTTATGGTATTCTTGGTGGTCTAGGACTGGGTGTAGGTTATATTACGCCTGTTTCAACTATTATTAAGTGGTTTCCTGATAAGCGTGGACTTGCGACTGGTCTTGCCATCATGGGCTTTGGCTTTGCCTCACTGCTAACCAGCCCTATTGCCCAATATCTGATTCAGGTACGTGGTGTTGAGCAGACCTTTTATATCTTGGGAGTTGTTTATTTTATTGTGATGCTTTTTGTCTCACAATTCATTAAACGACCAAATGTAGAGGAAGCACAACTGTTGGCTGACAAGAGTTCAAACCGTCAGGCTGCTGATTTGAGCAAAGGGGTTACGGCTAATGAAGCTCTGAAATCGTCAACTTTCTACTGGTTATGGCTTATCTTGTTTATCAATATTTCATGTGGTTTAGCCCTTGTCTCTGCTATTTCTCCAATGGCTCAAGATATGGTTGGGATGTCAGCGGAATCAGCAGCAGTTGTTGTCGGTGTTATGGGAATCTTTAATGGTTTTGGTCGCCTTCTGTGGGCAGGCTTGTCGGATTATATTGGGCGTCCGAAGACCTTTATCCTCCTCTTTGTGATTAATATCGTTATGGCTATCCTCCTAATTGTCCTGCAAGTTCCACTTGTCTTTGTGGTTGCGATGGCTGTTCTGATGACTTGCTACGGGGCAGGATTCTCCTTGATTCCTCCCTACCTTAGCGATATCTTCGGGGCAAAGGAATTGGCTACCCTTCATGGTTATATTCTGACTGCCTGGGCTATGGCAGCCTTGGTGGGACCAATGCTCCTGTCGGTAGCCTATGAATTGACAAAATCTTACCAGATGACCTTGCTTGTTTTCATTGCTCTTTACGTGGTAGCTTTAGTTATTGCTTACCTCTTGAAAAAGAAGGTTATTCGTCAAGTAGTCTAATGATGAGGATTTGAGTTATAGATAAGAAAAATCTCTAGCACTCGCTAGGGATTTTTTATATAATAAAACACATGGTTAAATCATATAGTAAAAACGCAAATCACAACATGCGTCGCCCAGTAGTAAACAAGGATATCGTGGACTACATGCGAACGCATCTTCAGGAAAATAAAGGGCATTTGGCTGAGCTGGAGGCCTTTGCTCGTAAGGAAAATATTCCAATTATTCAGCACGAAGTTGTTGCTTATTTCCGATTTTTGTTACAGACCTTGCAGCCTAAGAAAATCCTTGAGGTAGGAACAGCTATTGGTTTTTCAGCCCTTCTTATGGCTGAGTATGCGCCTGATGCTCAGATTACAACGGTTGATCGTAATGAAGAAATGATTGGCTTTGCCAAGGAAAATCTAGCCAAGTATGACAGCCGCAAACAAATTACCTTGGTCGAAGGAGATGCAGCAGAAGTTTTGCAAGATTTGGACACTGACTATGATTTTGTCTTTATGGACTCAGCCAAGTCTAAATATATCGTCTTTCTGCCTGAAATCTTAAAACGTCTTAAGGTTGGTGGTGTCATCGTCTTTGATGATATCTTCCAAGGTGGGGATATTGCCAAAGATATCATGGAGGTTCGTCGTGGTCAGCGTACGATTTACCGTGGTTTGCATCGCCTTTTTGATGCGACCTTAGATAACCCTGGTTTGACTGCTAGTTTGGTACCGATGAGTGACGGCCTTCTTATGCTTAGGAAAAATTCTGAAAATATTATCTTGCCAGATTAAGCATTATTTAAGTAAGTGTGGTATAATAACAAAGATATTGACAATTTAAGGAGTAGATAGAATGGCTAAAGAAAATGAAAACCTTGAGTCAACAGAAGAAACTGTTGAAGAGGTTGTAGCAGACAAAGACGCAGAACAAGAGCATCTTGATCGCCAAAAAGAAGAAGAGGAAAGCATCGCCCTCGCCAGTGAAAAAGCGAAAGAAAAAGCTAAACGTGCTAAAACTAAAAAGACACGTGATGCTGGTAAACCAAGCTCAGGTGGCCGCTTCCTTGGAGGTCTTGCCCTTGTAGCTGTTTCAGCTCTCGTTGGTGCAGGTGCTATGTATGTTTCTCTAGGTAACAAAACGACTGAAGAAACAACTTTGGTATCTATGAAAGGTGATACTGTTACTGTCGGTGATGTTTTTGATTCACTTAAAGGTAGCAGCCAAACACAACAAAGTGTTTTGAGTGCAACTTTGCAAAAGGCTCTTGAAAAAGAATATGGTAGCAAAGTCAGCAAAGAAGACGTAGACAAAGCTTATAAGCAAGCTTCAGAACAATACGGAGACCAATTCTCACAAGTGCTTGCAGCCTATGGTCAAACAGAAGAGTCATACCGTACTCAAATCCGTACACAAAAATTGGTTGAGTATGCTGTTAACCAAGCCGCACAAAAAGATTTGACGGAAGCAAATTACAAGGCTGCCTATGATAACTACACACCAAATACAGAGGTACAAGTAGTTTCAACTACTGATAAAGCAGTGGCAGATAAGGTAGACTCTGAAGCTAAAGCAGAAGGAGCAGACTTCTCACAAGTTGCTAAAGATAACAGCTTGGAAGTGACTTCTAAGACAGTTAACTCAGCTTCTCAAGACTTCCCAGCAGATGTTTTGACAGCAGCCTTCAAACAAGATGCTAATGCCGTTTCTGACGTAGTGACTGTTTCAAATAGCTCAACTGGTGCTGCAACTTACTATATCGTCAAAACTGTTTCAAAATCTGAGAAAAATGCAGATTGGAAAAACTATAAGGATGATTTGACTAAGGTTATCATCAATGGTAAGAAAGCTGATACTAACTTCACTAACTCAGTGATTGCTAAGGTCCTTAAAAAATACAATGTTAAAGTTGTAGACAAGGCCTTCAGCGCAATTCTTGACCAGTATGTGACTGGTTCTGGGGCTTCATCAAGTTCATCATCAAGCTCTAGCAAATAAATCACAAGATAGAGTTGATAATGCTATTATCAGCTTGACCTAAGACCTAAAACACGTTAAAATGAAGAGTGGCTAAAAGTTCTAACATTATGAAATTTTTGGTCATCCCTTTGAGATTGGTAATCATTGCTTCTGATACAGAAAAATGGCGGTCGCTGCGAGCCATGGACGAATCTGGTTACTTGCTACTCAAAGTTCACAATTAAAGACAAATAAGAATGACAAGTTCATTGAATGAAGGTGGTACCGCGGTTCACGTCGCCCTTCGTTTAGTGGTCTTGTCTTTTATTCTTTTAGTATTTTTTGAATGAATGTATGACATTATTGGAGGTAGCTTATGAAAACCTATTTTGTCAAACAGAAGTTTCGATTGGGTGGTGAACGCTTTGATATCAAGGATGATCAAGGTAGAGTTGCCTACCAGGTCGAAGGATCCTTTTTTAAGATTCCAAAGACCTTTACGATTTTTGGCGAGGATGGTCGTGAGATCAGTCATATCACCAAGGAGCCTATTAGTCTCTTACCCAAATTTACGGTGGATTTACAGGATGGTTCGAGTTTTTACATCCTTAAAAAATTAACCTTTCTTCGTGATAAGTATGATGTCGATAATCTTGGCTTGCGAATAGAGGGGAATATTTGGGACCTGGATTTTCAACTGCTTAATAGTCAAGATCAGGTAGTTGCTAGGATTCAAAAGGAACTCTTCCATCTAACATCGACCTATACTGTTACCGTTTATGAAAATACTTATGCCGATTTAGCCATTTCCCTATGTGTCGCTATTGACTATGTGGAAATGCTCGAGAATAGCTCAAAATAAGAAACAATTGATTAAGGAGAAACAATGAAACAACTTACTTCAGCACAAATTCGCCAAATGTGGCTTGATTTCTGGAAATCAAAAGGTCATGCTGTTGAACCATCAGCTAACTTGGTTCCGGTTAACGACCCAACCCTTCTTTGGATTAACTCAGGGGTTGCCACTTTGAAAAAATACTTTGATGGCTCTGTGATTCCTGAAAATCCACGTATCACCAACTCACAAAAGGCTATCCGTACCAACGATATCGAAAACGTTGGTAAGACAGCTCGTCACCACACGATGTTTGAAATGCTTGGTAACTTCTCAGTTGGTGATTACTTCCGTGATGAGGCTATCGAGTGGGGTTATGAGCTTTTGACAAGCCCAGAGTGGTTTGATTTTCCAAAAGATAAACTTTACATGACTTACTACCCAGATGATAAAGATTCATACAATCGCTGGATTGCTTGTGGAGTAGATCCAAGCCATTTGATTCCAATCGAAGATAACTTCTGGGAAATCGGTGCAGGGCCTTCTGGACCAGATACTGAAATCTTTTTTGATCGTGGCGAAGACTTTGACCCTGACAATATTGGTATTCGCTTGCTTGAAGAGGATATTGAAAATGACCGCTACATTGAAATTTGGAACATCGTTTTGTCACAATTCAATGCAGATCCAGCTATTCCACGTTCAGAATACAAAGAACTTCCTAATAAAAACATTGATACGGGCGCAGGTCTTGAACGTCTTGTAGCCGTAATGCAAGGGGCTAAAACAAACTTTGAAACAGACCTCTTCATGCCAATCATTCGTGAAATTGAAAAAATGTCTGGTAAAACTTATGATCCAGATGGTGAAACAATGAGCTTCAAGGTTATCGCAGACCACATTCGTTCATTGGCCTTTGCCATCGGTGATGGTGCCCTTCCAGGTAATGAAGGTCGTGGTTATGTCCTTCGTCGTCTTCTCCGTCGTGCCGTAATGCACGGTCGTCGTCTCGGTATTTCTGACGCTTTCTTGTACAAACTTGTTCCAACTGTTGGTCAAATCATGGAAAGCTATTACCCAGAAGTTCTTGAGAAGAAAGACTTTATCGAGAAAATTGTTAAACGTGAAGAAGAAACCTTTGCACGTACTATCGATGCAGGTTCAAGCATGCTTGATGAACTTCTTGCTAACCTTAAGAAATCTGGTAAAGATACGCTTGAAGGTAAAGATATCTTTAAACTTTACGATACTTACGGATTCCCAGTGGAATTGACAGAAGAGTTGGCTGAAGATGAAGGCTTCAAGATTGACCATGAAGGTTTCAAAGCTGCCATGAAAGAACAACAAGACCGTGCGCGTGCTAGCGTCGTCAAAGGTGGTTCTATGGGTATGCAAAATGAAACCCTCGCTAACATCACTGAACCATCTGAGTTCTTGTATGAAGCGGAAACTGCTGAAAGCCGTTTGAGCGTAATCGTTGCTGATGACGCTCGTCATGATAGTGTCAATTCTGGTCAAGCTCTTCTTGTCTTTGAACAAACACCATTCTACGCTGAAATGGGTGGACAAGTCGCAGACCACGGTACTATCTCAGATGCAGCGGGCACTGTCGTTGCGCGTGTTGTTGATGTTCAACGTGCACCAAATGGACAAGCCCTTCACACTGTTGAAGTTGAAGGTGAACTTGTTGTAGGAGCTAACTACAAACTTGAAATTGACCACACACGTCGTCACCGTGTCATGAAGAACCACACAGCGACTCACCTCTTGCACGCTGCCCTTCATAACATCGTCGGTGATCATGCTGTTCAAGCCGGTTCTCTTAACGAACAAGAATTCTTGCGTTTCGACTTCACTCACTTTGAGGCTGTAACTCCAGAAGAATTGCGTGCTATCGAAGAACAAGTCAACGAAGAAATCTGGAAAGCCACTCCAGTAACAACTATTGAAACAGACATTGACACTGCTAAATCAATGGGAGCTATGGCCCTCTTTGGTGAAAAATATGGTAAGAATGTTCGTGTCGTTTCAATCGGTGATTACTCTGTTGAGCTTTGTGGTGGTACACACGTTGCCAACACTGCTGAAATCGGTATGTTCAAGATTGTCAAAGAAGAAGGTATCGGTTCAGGAACACGTCGTATCTTGGCAGTGACATCACGTGAAGCTTACCTTGCTTACCGTGAAGAAGAAGATGCCCTCAAAGCAATCGCAGCAACACTTAAAGCACCACAATTGAAAGAAGTGCCTAACAAGGTTGCTAGCCTTCAAGAGCAATTGCATGCCCTTCAAAAAGAAAATGCTGCGCTTAAAGAAAAGGCAGCTGCAGCTGCAGCTGGTGACGTCTTCAAAGATGTTAAAGAAGCTAACGGTGTTCGTTACATTGCTAGCCAAGTAGAAGTTTCTGATGCAGGTGCCCTTCGTACCTTTGCGGACCAATGGAAACAAGCAGACTACTCTGACGTCCTTGTCCTTGCAGCTCACATTGGCGAAAAAGTTAATGTTCTTGTAGCAAGCAAGTCTAAAGACGTTCACGCAGGTAATCTTATCAAGGTTCTCGCACCAATCGTATCAGGTCGTGGTGGTGGCAAACCAGATATGGCCATGGCCGGTGGTAGCGATGCCAATGGTATCCAAGATCTTCTTTCAGCAGTAGCAGAACAGCTCTAAGATGTGATACAATAAAAGTAACTTGAAAAGGTAGGATGAAAATCCTATCTTTTTTTCTTAAAAAATTTTAGTAATATTATTGAAATAATTGTAAAAAATATTTCAAAGGGGTATAATAGGAGTATGAAAACGGTTCCATTTTTATCAAACAGCCTAGAAAGTGAGAGTGATCAAAATGAGAAAGGCATATGTTTTTAAGGAACGTCAATGTTACTCAATACGTAAATATTCTTTTGGAGCTGCATCAGTCTTGATTGGTGCGAGCTTGATGCTTGGTGGACATGCTTTGGCTCAGGAACAAGCCAACGGCGCAAGTTCCAACAAGGATTATGAAGTTTTTGTAAATAATTCTGAGCCACTTCAAATCGACCAGGCAACTTCAGAAGCTGTTACCGATGTACTCAGCCAACCAGCTTCAAGATCTGAAGCGCCAAGACCAAAGCTTGCCAGCAGTGAAGTTGCTTCTTCTGAAGCTAGTAGTGTAGTGGCTAGCGAGGCTGCTTCTTTGGAAGTACCGGCAGAGGTTGTTCATTCTGCATCTGCTGTTGCTACTGTTTCTAGATCAGAAGTGGCTAGCCCACGTTCTGAAGTGTCATCAGTAGCTAGCTCTGAAGTAGCAAGTGAGACTAACCGTTCAGCAACTTCAGAAGTAGCAGAAGCTAGAGTTACTGACCGTGAAGCTGTGGATACTCCTCAACCTGGTGTGGATGGTCCAGTGACTGCTGATGGTTCTCTTGATATTCCATCAAACGGTACCTATTATTTCCGTCGCACAACAGAAATTCGTACTGCGCCAATCATGGATATCAAACCTACCTTCGTCTTTAGTGCAGGCGACCATGTTATCTATGACAAGGTCTTGAAGAGAGACAATCACCAATGGATTTCTTACATTGGTTACGACTATGAACGCTACTATGCTGATATCGCAGCTTTGAAGGCTGAAAATACTAGTAGCAACACTGAAGCGACTAGAGATGAAACCATCCCTGAACGTGGTACTTATTACTTCACTAAACCTGCAGATGTGAAGAACCAACCTAGCTTGACTGCTAAGACTGAGTTCAATTTTGATCCAGGTATGTCAGTCAACTACGATAGATCTTTGCTTGCTGACAACCACCGTTGGATTTCTTATACTTCGTACAGTGGTACTCGTCGTTATGTCGACCTAGGTGCTGTTGTAGAGGCTGTAGCTAAACCAAGAGGCGATATTGCTATTGAAAGTCATAACAATGGTGACTTTAGCGTGGTTATCAGTAATGTATCAGATCAAAACGGTGTCCTCGGAGTGTCTGTTCCAATCTGGTCTGAAAAGAATGGCCAAGATGACATCATCTGGTACAATGCGACTCGTCTTAACAATGGTAACTACAAGGTTAACGTCAGTCTAACTGACCACAAGAATGAACGTGGCCTCTACAATGTTCATCTTTACTATGTTGAAACTAATGGTAAATTGGTTGGTGTGGGTGGCACAACTTACACAGTTCCTGCCAAAGTTGAAGAAACTCATACAACTACTAGCTATAGCCTTCCTGATGCAGGAACTTACACCTTCAAAGAACGTTCTAGCATCAAGGCAGAACCTCGTGTGGCAAGTCCAGAGTTGGCCTACTACGATGCTGGCATGTCAGTCAACTACGACAAGATTGTCAGTGGTGATGGTTATCAATGGCTTTCTTACCTCAGTTACAATGGCAACCGCCGTTATGTAGCCGTGGCTAAACTTGCTCAACAAGAAAGCAAACCAAGCGGTACTATCAATATTGAAAACCTCTCTAACCTCGGTTTTGACGTTCATATCACTAATGTTTCTGGTGGTGATAAAGCTATCCAAGGCGTAAGTGTTCCAGTTTGGACAGCTCAAAACGGTCAAGACGATCTTGTATGGCACCAAGCTGACAGACAAAGTGATGGTAGCTACAAGGTTCGTATCAATGTTAGTGACCATAAGGCTGAAGCGGGCGAATATATTGTCCATCTCTACTATGTTCAAGATGGTAAGATGGTAGGTATCGGAGGCACTAGCACAACTGTTCCAGTTCAAAATGCAACCCGCCACAACCTTCCAGCTTCAGGTTCATACACCTTTACTGCTCGTTCTGGCATTAAGACTCAACCTTTGGTAGCCAACCCTGATGTTAGCTACTACGATTCAGGCATGTCAGTCAACTATGACAAGGTTGTCAATAATGACGGCTATACATGGCTTTCTTATCTCAGCTATTCAGGACATCGTTTCTATGTGGCTATCGCACCAACAAGTGTGACTAAACCAGTAGAACAACCAGTTCAACCAAGTACACCATCTTCTGGTACCTATACTTTCAAGGAACGCTCTAGCATTAAAGCAGAACCAAGCGTCGCAAGTCCAGAGTTGGCCTACTATGATGCTGGTATGTCCGTTAACTATGACAGATTGGTGACCACAGATGGTCACACATGGCTCTCTTATGTTAGTTATGGAGGCAACCGCCGTTACATTGCTATTGATGGTAAGGCAACAGCAGTTACTCAACCAGCAAGCCCAAGCCTAGCAGCAACTGGCACCTATACCTTTACCAAACCTAGCTCTATCAAGGCACAACCAAGTGTTGCTAGCCCAGAGTTAGCCTACTATGATAAAGGCATGTCCGTTCGCTATGACAAGGTCCTAACAGCTGATGGCCATACTTGGTTGTCTTATGTAACCTATAGTGGTGCAAGACGCTATGTGGACATTGCTTAAGAGTTGTAACATCACTCTCTTTTGAGGGTGGTGTTTTTTTAGTTGATTGAAGCAAAAAATGTTACAAACTATTGCTTTTTTTGTAACAGAATTGTAAAATAAGTAAAGAGAACAATAAATCTCATTTTGAAAAAATAAGAGAGGTTCATTTATTAAAGACATGCTCTAACTTAGAATTTCTCTTAAGATTATGCTAAAGGAAGTTATGCCATGCTTAACATCTATGTTTTAGAGGATCATTTTATCCAACAAAATCGTATTGAAGAGGTTATTCATACGATTCTTAAGAAAAATAATATTAAAGTGGGCGACTTTGAGGTTTTTGACAAACCCAATCAACTGTTAGAGTCTATTACCGAGCGAGGGTCTCATCAGCTCTTTTTCTTGGATATTCAAATTAAAGACGATACTAAAAAAGGTTTGGAAGTGGCTAAGCAGATTCGAAAGAATGATCCCTATGCCAATATTGTTTTCTTCACGACCCATTCAGAGTATCTGCCCTTGACTTTTCAATACCAACTGGCAGCTCTAGACTTTATTGATAAGTCTTTGGAGGGAGAGGATTTTCAAAAGCGTGTGGAAAGTATTATCTTATTAACCTGCAAAAAGATACAGAGTCAGAATCCAGAAGACGCTTTTCGGATTGAGAATGCTAAGACCGTTATTCAGGTTCCCTTTCATGATATCTTATACTTTGAGACATCAGACATTGTTCACAAGGTTATCCTTTATACCAAAGAGGAGCAGATTGAGTTTTATGGCAGTCTCTCACAAATCGAAAAGAGTGACCCTAGACTGTTTAAATGCCACAAATCTTTCCTTGTCAATCCGGAAAATATCATCAAATTAGATAAAAGTACGGGGACGGTCTATTTTGAAAACGGCGGTGTTTGCTATGTTTCAAAGTTGAAACTAAAGAAATTGATTGAGAGAATTAGTCTATGACAGCGATCAATATTGTGTTGGATAATCTCGACTTTTTAGTGGAGATTATCCTCTTTATTCTCATTTATCAATACATTACCTCCGAGAAGATAAAGCTAAGATGGTATATCATCATCCCCTTGATTATCCGATTTTTATTTGTGCTTTCTCCAGCTCTATCCTATGTTTTAGGGCATGCCTTCTTGGTTGTTTATTCCCTTTACAGAAATCGTTATGGCAATAGGTTATTAGATATTTTCTATGGCTTGTTTCCAATCGTAATAGAAAGTCTTGTTCACAATCTTATTATTTATGGGATTTCCTTAGTTATCAATCGCCATTATCTGATTGTACTTAACCATTTTCATTTAAACCTTGTCATTGAGTTGCTAGTCTTTCCTGTGTTTTGGTTAATCATTAAGACCTTAAAAGTGGATTTCAAAGCATTGAACTATGGTTTTCGAAAGTCATTTTCAAAGTACTTTTTATTGCTTATAGATATATCAATGTTATCTTATGCCCTCCTTCTCCAATATATTACCTTTTTTGTGCAACAGATCCCTGGAGGAAGAGATTGGCATGTTTATCTCGTGGTGACCTATGCTTTACTCTTTCTTGCGACCCTTGTTTATATCAATGCGACCTTCAGTGAGAGACTAAAAGAAGAAGTCCTACTCCAAAAAGATAGGCAAATGAGTGATTTGGCTCATTATAGTCAACAAATCGAGCAACTCTATACGGATCTTCGTCGCTTCAGGCACGATTACCTAAATGTCTTGTCTAGTATCAAATATGGCATTGACTCCAAGGATATGGCTATTATTTCCGATATCTACGATAACATCCTTGAAAAAACAAAGACTCGGATTGAGGGAAAACAGTACGAAATTGCCAACTTGATTAATATTAAAGACGAAGCCGTTAAAGGTGTCTTGGCTAGTAAAATCTTGGAAGCACAGGGACAGTCTATTACCGTTCACCTTGAGGTCAGCGACGTCTTTGAAGTATCGAGGATGGAATTATTGGATTTCATAACGGTGCTGTCCATCTTCTTGGATAATGCTATTGAAGCTAGTCTGGATAGCAGTGCTAAAGAAGTGAACATTGCTCTTATCAGTGGAGAGACAAAGGTGGTAATAGTAGAGAATACCATTGATCAAGAATCTATCAATACAGTCGGCATCTTTAAACTTGGTCGCTCAAGTAAAGGAGAAGGACGTGGTATAGGTCTGTCCACCGTTCGAGAGATTTTAGGGAAGTATCCTAATTGTTCTTTGTCAACACAATCTAAAGACTATAGATTTAAACAGACACTAATAATAGAAGATGTGGTTTAATTATGACGAAAAAACCACCGTTTATGACTTCAATGAAAAATTTAGCTGTCTATATATTATAATAACCGAGTAAATTATCAGAAAAGGAACATCACTCATGAAAAATACAAGTAAACTCATTGGTATCGTATTAGCTCTTATTGTAGTTATCCTCGCTGTCTTCTTAGTGACTAAGTTTAACAGCCATGAATCAGCTCGTGTTAGCACAAGTAGCAGTCCAGTCAAAACGGTTAAAAAGTCATCTTCAAGCTCAAGTAAGGCTGTTAAGAAGGATAAGAAATCAGTTCAATCATCATCTTCAGCAGTCACAAATGAAGAAAATGACAATCAGGCCTCAGCAGTAGCACCTAAAGCTTCTTCTCAATCCCAAGCAGGAACTACAGATGGTGGACAAGTGGCTGATTCTACAACACCAGCTTCTCAAGTTGGAGGAGTTGAAGGTGGTCGAGGTGCTTGGACAGCAACTTCTGGAACATTGACACTTGATGAGGAAACCCCTGTATATGCTGCACCAGATAAAGATAGCGGAGCAGTTTCTACACTTCCTGCCGGAGATGTTGATTGGGATAAATATGAAATTTTACCTGATGGAAACTGGTATAGTTTTGTCAAAGATGGACAACGTTATTATATTTCATATTCAGATGTAGGGCATTGATAAATGATTAAAAAGGAAACATGATAACTTTATGCGAGTTATCATGTTTTTATATTTTTCCCACTTTTACTATCAAAATTACGATTAAATAAGTGTGACTTGCTTTGGCTTCCGATTATGACAAAAAATGGACAGTTTATGATTTAGGTGTGAACAAGTCAAATAAATTTGGTATACTAATGCACAAGTGAGAAATATTTAGTAATATTTTGTAAAATACTTGTAATACTTGTCGCTGAGTGTTACAATCAACCAGTAACATCAATTCGATAGAGAGAAATAATAATATGAAACGAGAAAAATTTTTACACGAACAACAACGTTTTTCCATTCGTAAATATTCATTTGGGGCAGCATCAGTCCTTTTAGGAGCTAGTTTGGTCTTTGCAGGTCAAGCTTTGGCTGATGAGCATCATGAAGTTTCAACACCTTCAGATGCCACTGTGCGTGCTACCTCAGATAGTGATGCTGTGACAGCAGCTGATATTTTCAGTGGTGTAGCGACCGATGGGGTAGCATCAAGCGAGAAAGCTAGCCAAGTCTCAACAACTAGCCAAACAGTTAGTGAAACTGCTACTAGCGAGGCTAGAAGTGAAGTGAGTGCTAGTACCTCACAAGCAGCAGATAAAATTTCTGAATCAACAACTGCTAGCTCAGAAGCGACAAGAAACACAAATGCTTCATCTGAAACAGCCACTAACCTTGATGTATCTGCCTTAACGAGAGCAGCTGTCAATACTAGTTTGGTGAGCCAACCAGCTACAACTACAGACAGCGACCTTCCAAGTCAAGGAACTTATGTCTACAAGGAACGTACAGAAATCAAGAATCAACCTAAGGTGTCTGCCAAGGCTGAATTTTATGTAAATCCAGGAGACAGCGTTCTTTACGATCAAGTCGTGACAGCTGACGGCTACCAATGGATTAGCTACAAATCATACTCTGGCGTGCGTCGTTATGCGCCAGTGAAACCAGTGGCAGCTGGTAGTGGTAACGGTAATAGTGGTAATGGGGATGGTAAGTCTTCTAATGGCGCTCAAGCTACAACAGGGGCTTTGAACATCCCAGCGACAGGAACTTTCTACTTTACACGTGACACAGATATTAAGAAAGAACCAAAAGCAGACCTCAAACCTACTTTTGTTTTCAGTAAGGGTGACCATGTTATCTATGACAAAGTTTTGACTGCGGATAATCACCAATGGATTTCTTACCTTGGTTATGACTATGTTCGCTATTATGCAGATGTTGCGACTTTGACACCTGCCAAAGCTGAAACACCTACTGTTGAACCAACAGAAACTAATCAAGCAAAACCAGAAACTAGCGGTGCTGAAAAGCTTCCAGCAAGTGGTACTTATAATGTGACACGTAGCTTGAATGTCAAAAACGAACCTAAAGCTTCTGCAGAAACGCTTTATACCTTGGAAAAAGGCTACAAAGTGAACTATGACAAGGTCTTGACTGCGGATAACCACCAATGGATTTCTTACATTAGCTACAGTGGTACACGTCGTTATGTGGATATTGCGACTTTGAAAGCTACTGAATCTAAACCACAAGAAAACCGTGTTTCTGGTAACCTTACTATCAACAACCAAACCTCTAATGGTTTCGATGTAGTCGTAACCAATGTTTCAGGTGGTGGCAAAGAAGTTAAAGAAGTCCGTGTCCCAATTTGGTCAGATAAAGATGGTCAAGATGACCTCACTTGGTATCATGCTGATAAACAGTCAGATGGTAGCTACAAGGTTCATGTAGATAAAGCCAGCCACAAGGGAGATGCTGGTACCTATTCTGTGCATCTTTACTACATGTTGGATGGTAAGAGAACCTATATCACAGAAACTAAAGCTACAGTCCCTCAAATCACTGAAACTCAAGTGACAGGGGAATTGACCAATAACGGTTCTTACTACAGTGTTCGTGGTAAATACGATGATATTATCATTGTCAATAAGAAGCATGGTCTTTCTAAGGACTACAATCCAGGTGAAAATCCTACAGCTAAGGCAGCTTTTGTTCGACTTCGTGATGATATGATTAATCAAGGGTTGAATGTTGGACGTTCATACAGTGGTTTCCGTTCTTACGATTATCAAAAGACTCTTTACGACAACTACGTAAGCCGTGATGGTCAAGCAGCTGCGGACCGTTACTCAGCTCGTCCTGGGTTCAGCGAACACCAAACTGGTTTGGTCTTTGACTTGACTGATAAGTCTGGTAACTTGCTTGAGGATGCACGAGCTAGTCAATGGCTTAAAGACAATGCACATAACTATGGCTTTATCGTGCGTTTCCAAGCAGGTAAAGAAGCTTCAACTGGCTACATGCCAGAAGCATGGCATATTCGTTACATCGGTAAGGAAGCTGATGAAGTTTACCATTCTGGTTTGAGTTTAGAGGAATATTATGGCTTTGAAGGTGGAGATTACGCTTCATCAGTAACTCCGTCAAAACCAACGACTCAGTCTCCCCAAACACCAGCTATCCCTGCTCAAGGTGTCTATCGTTTTACAAAACGCTCCTCTATCAAAGCAGAAGCTAGAATGTCAGCCCCTGAATTGGCTTATTATGATGCCGGGCAATCGGTCACTTATGATAAGGTTTTGAATGCAGATGGTGCGACATGGATTTCTTACATTGCTTTTAGCGGAAAGAGACGGTATATTGCTGTTGCTTAATTC
>OGKH01000453.1_pt1 | contig 28013 bp, 19 predicted proteins | sample 1572421 | NCBI WGS metagenome assembly OGKH01 (sample SAMEA2582084, study PRJEB24529) | metagenome | biome: Human gut stool | place: China | collected 2011
GCAGCGCGCCAACCTCGTGACATTTGTCTTGAACGGCCTTTAGCCACTTGGCATCACCAGCAATCACGCCGCCTTCGCCCTGTACGACTTCTAGGATTACCCCAGCCAGATCCGGCTTGATCTCATCGATGGCCGCGAAGTCATTGTACTTGGCAAACCGCGCGCCAGGAACCAGGGGAAGAAAACCTTCCTTGATGCCCTCGTTGCCCGTTACCGTCAGTGAGCCAGCCGAACGTCCATGAAACGAGTGATCAAATGCCAGGAAATCAAGCCGGCCCGTTGCCTTGCGCGCCAGTTTCAATGCCGCTTCATTGGCCTCGGTACCGGAATTGGCAAAACTGACCAGCATGTCTTGATGAACGCCCAGCTGTGCCGCCACGCTTTCCTGCAGCGAGCTCTCATACAGATTGGATGTGTGCCAAACTTGATGCAGCTGACGTTCAACGGCGTCATTGAGTGCCTTGACGTTGTAGCCCAGGCCGCAGACACCGATGCCACTGGTCAAGTCGAGGTATTCATTGCCCTGTTCATCAAATAGATGGGCACCGGTTCCTTTTACGATTTCAAATGGGAAACGGGTATAGGTTGGAAATAAATGACTCATAGAATCACTCCTTGGTAATAATCGTGCCAGGATTTTGCAGACAATTGGTGATGGCTACCTGCTCAACTCCCGCGGTACAGGCAGCAAAGGCAGCTTTGATCTTTGGCTGCATTCCGCTGCTGATGATTTTTTCAGCGACCAGTTTTTGTGAAACCAGCTTCGTTAAGTGCGGTATCAAATGGTGCTGATTCAAAACGCCGGCTACATCCGTCATCAGATAAAGCTTTTTAGCGCCCAATAGACTGGCTACGTCAGCCGCGGCCTGATCGGCATTGACATTAAGCCAATTGCCAGCCGGCGTCATCGCTAATGGTGCCAAAACGCCGATATAGCTGTCCAACAGCGGCAAAAGCTTATCTTGATTAACGCTGACGACGGTGCCCACTTCGCCATAGACGCTTTGATCCAAATACTTGCCCACCAGCATCTGATTGTCCGCCGCGTTCAAACCGACGACTGGCAGCTGATGATCGCTGAGCTTCTGCAGCAATAATGGCTGAGCCTGCCCCAACAGCACCAGTTTGGTCAATGCCAATGTCTGGGCATCAGTTACCCGCACGCCGGCTTTTTTAACGACCGGCAGCTGTTGGCAAAGCTTGGTAATCAAAGGGCCGCCGCCATGCAGCAGCAGAATCTTTTTACCCTGCGTGCGCCAGACTGCCAGCTGTTCGAAAAAATCATCCGTTAGCTCGCTGATGGCTTGACCACCGATTTTAATAATAATCAGATCCTTCATGAATGCCTCCTAGCTCCGGTACGAGGCATTGATCTGCACATATTTATAGGTCAGATCGCATCCCCATGCCTGTCCCTTGCCAAAGCCATGATGCAGATCGACATCGATTTTGATCTGATCCTCAGCCAGTTTCTGCCGCAGCAGCCATTCGTCATAGTCAACGCCATGACTGCTCAAGACGATGTTGATGCCATTAAGCTTGATGTCAACGCGATTGACGTCCAAATCAGCATCCGTTGCGCCAATTGCTCCCATGATCCGGCCCCAGTTGGCATCCTGACCAAACAAGGCAGCCTTGACCAGGTTGGAGCCTACGATTGCCTTAGCGACGTGCTGAGCATCCAGATCATTAGCCGCGCCCTTGACGTTGGCTTCAACCAGCTTAGTTGCCCCCTCGCCATCACGGGCAATCTCTTTGGCCAGCGCGCTCAGCACTTGATGGTAGGCCTGGGCAAAGACTGGATAATCAGGGTGGTCCGGCGTCAATGATTCCTCATCCGCCATTGCCAGCCCATTTGCCATGGTAACGACCATATCATTAGTGGAGTTGTCGCCATCAACCGTGATCTGATTGAAAGTCGTGTCAACCTCCTCGCTTAACAGATCCTGCAGGCAGGCCCCGCTGATCTTGGCATCGGTCGTCACAAAGCCCAGCATGGTGGCCATCTTTGGGTGAATCATTCCTGAGCCCTTGCAAAAACCTGCCATCGTGCATTGATGACCCGCGATTTCAAACTTAACGGCAATCGTCTTGGTATGAGTATCCGTGGTCAAAACGGCTTCGGTAACTTTAGCCGACTTAGTTTGCTTCAGCTTGGCAATCCCGGCCTTGATCTTGTCCATTGGCAGCATTTCGCCGATTACCCCAGTTGAGGCCACGCCGATCAAGTTTTGGCTGACGCCCAGCTTTTTAGCCATCAGTGCCTGTTCTTTTAAAGCATCCAGCTTACCTTGGGGACCCGTGCAGGAATTGGCAATCGCACTGTTGACGATGATTCCCTGCAGCTGATGATCATGATTGATCGTTTCTTTGGTCAAGGCAGTTGGCGCCGCACAGAACTGGTTGGTCGTATAAACCCCCGCGGCACTGGCTGGTACTTTGGAAAACAGCCAGCCCAGATCTGGTTTTTCAGCCTTGAGTCCGGCATGCAGCCCATCACTGTAAAAACCCTTAGGCCAGGTAAAGGCAGTTTCGACAATTGAAGCAACGTTTGGCGTAGTTTGTGGTTCCATCATATTAAAGACATCCTTTCATTATGGCCAGCTGGGAATCATTGGCAATCCCAGCGTCTCGTCCAGTTCAAACATATGGTTCAGATTTTGGACTGCTTGTCCCGCAGCCCCTTTCATTAGATTATCAATTACGGAAACGACCAGGATCGTGTGACTATTAGGATCCAGTGCCCAGCCCAGGTCGCAGAAATTTGAATGACTGACTTCTTTGATGCTTGGCCAGCCGTTTTTAATCAAGCGGACAAATCGTCGCTTGCCGTAGCATTCTTCAAAGGCCGCGGTCAGTTTTTCTTCATCAACGCCCGGCAACGGCTTGGCATAAATCGAAGCCATAATGCCGCGCGTCACTGGAATCAGCGTCGTCGTAAACTGCAGAGCTTTAACGCTTGCATCCCACTGTTGCAGCTGCTGCAGAATCTCTGGGATGTGCTGGTGCTGATTGACCTTGTAAGGCTGCGAGTTTTCGTTGATCCAGGCAAAATGCGAGCTGGTCGTCAGTTTCTTGCCCGCGCCGGAAAGTCCCGACTTGGCATCAACGATAATCGAGTCAGGATCGATCAAATGTTTTTTGATCAGCGGCGCCAGTCCTAACAGCGTGGCCGTCGCGTAACAGCCGGGATTGGCAACATAGCCGGCATGCACGGTATTGAATTCAGCCAGACCATATTGTGCTTTTGCCAATTGATCAGCTGGAGCCGGATCTTTGTGGTACCACTTGGCATACTCTTTGGGATCCTTTAAGCGCATGTCGCCGGAAAGATCAATTACGGGAAAATCGGCGTCTAAATAAGGCTGGGCCAATTTGGCAGTGACTCCCGCCGGCGTGGCGAAAAACACAACGTCATTTTCGGCCATAATTTTTCGGACATCATAAGGCTCAATCATGATTCGTCGGTCACAGAAAGCCTCGATTTCATCATTTAAAAAGCGCGGTGCGGCAGTATCTTGATGACCATACAGGTGAATGTTTTCAACCGCTGGATGCTGACTGAGCAGCTGGTACAAGACCGTGCCGCTATAACCAGTCACCCCGATAATGGCTGCGTTCATAATCTGTGACCTCCTTGTTTGTGATTGCATAAAAAATTAATAAAATCATTGGTGATAATATAACCCATGAATTAGAATTCGACAACCTTTTATTGGCTATTTTCTTATATTCCTTGAATAATAATTATTAAATTCCCATTTAAGCGCTTTTAAAGAGAATATTATTTTAATAAATAAACAAGATTAACTGACTGACTACAAATTCCCTCTTTTGAATAACTGTATAATATTCTAAAAATATACCATTGTATGCAAAATAAAAAATGGATCCGATCCATCTAGATCAAACCCATTTTCAGATTTTTTACGGTCTTATTTTTACCGACCCGTCAGAATGCCAATGACCAACCGCCAGTTTTTTCACTGATCAACCATTACTTTAAGCTGCCACGATGATCCGCGGTTGACAATCAACTAAGCCGCTTTTAACACGGTGCTGTTCACGGTCAAACGCCGCTGCCAATGATATGATTTACCAATCGGCCGCCCTTAACGCCATTTCAAGATTGCCTCGCCAACCCCATTATGATTGTTGTCGGCCGTAACCTGGTCAGCAATCGCCCGCAGCTGCGGTACCGCGTTGCCCATTGCCACCCCAATTCCAGCTGCTTTTACCATTCCCAGATCATTTTGCTCATCACCAATTGCCATCGTTACAGTCGGCTCAATCTTTAGCAGACCGACCAGCTGCCTCAGCGCGGATTCCTTACTGGCTAAAGGATGCGTAAACTCCAGGTGGTCTTTTTGACTGCGCAGAACCGTAAAGCGCTGCTTAAAGGCTTTTGGCATGACTGTTTGCAGGTAATCCAGTTTGGCCGGTTCATCCAAGATCATGCCCTTGACTGGTATTAGATTTGGCAAAGCACGCATTTCTGCCAGCGTACACGTCTGCAGCTCAATCTTAACCGTTGCCGCCTCTTTTAAGATGACGCGGTTTTGATCGCCAGGCGTGACATACATGCACGCAGGCGTCAACAGACTGAATGCGGCTTGATTTTGGTGAGCAAATTCTAGCAGGTCAAGATAGTCGCTAAACTGCAGCTGGTGACTCATCAGGGTTGTTTGGGTCGTTGTCTGAATCAGCGAGCCATTATAGCTGATTACGTACTGATCCGCGTGCTGCCAAAGTCCGAGCTGCTTAAGATAATCCGTCACTCCACAAAGCGGCCGGCCGGTACACAGCACGATTTTTTGCCCGGCTGCGGCTGCCTGTTGGACGGCTTGAATCGTCGCCAGCAGAATCTGGCCTTGATCATTAAGCAGCGTGCCATCAATATCAACCGCGATTAGTTTTATCATTTTGATCCTCCATTCCCAAGATCTGCTTAATCTGCTTAAAGCACGGCAACAGCTCTTGTTCAATAATCTTAAACGAACCGACAAACGATACACCGCTTAAGGTATCATAAGCCATCGTCAGATCAAAGAATTCGGCTGTGTCAGCATGGTTTGTTTTTTAGGTCATAAATGGTTAGCATGGTTTCCTCATTAATAATCGTTTTCTTAGATTGTACCAAAACTAAGCAAGGTTGGGTTTGGCGGTTAGTATCTTAAGGCACCTTCTAAAAGCCCCAGTCTTCGATAAATTCATTTAGGCATTCGCTCTCGCCACAAAAAAAGCGACGCGCAAAACGCGGCCGCTTCTTTTGGTAAGGAAATATGTTTATTGTTTGAGATCGTTTTTTGGGGAAATCAAATGATCAGGGATGATTTGGCATTGCCAAGCTGGATTTTAGTACCAGCCGTGACCTTGCCAGAATTGTTGAGCAGCCGTCCAAGAACCGTAACGACTGGCAACGTAATTATCAGCCACGCGTTCTTGGTTGGCAGCTGAGTAGTCGCCATTCAGGTAAGAAGAACTCAGTTGGTACTTACCGTAGTACTGACCGTTTTGCGCGGTGTAGCTGCCACCAGATTCACGAGCAGCGATCCAAGCCTTAGCAGCGGCATCACTACCAGCAACAGCGGAAGTGTACGTTGATTGCGTACTTACTGGTGCTTGGCTGGCAGCTGATTGCGCAGCAGCAGTCGTTTGAGCAGCTGGCTGAGTTTGAACTTGGGCGACCGCAGTCTGTTGACCATTTTGATCGTTGACTACGACTTCACCATCGTCTTTGATCGTCAACTGTTGACCAACGAAGATCAGGTTCTTGTCGGCGATGTTGTTGTTTTGGGCAAGTTGGTCAACAAAGTCCAGGTTGCGACCCAACTTGTATGAAATGCTGGAAAGCGTGTCGCCGGCTTGTACCGTGTAGGTCGTGTCGGCGTTGGCCGTAGTTGCTGCTCCCACCGTGCCCAATGCAACGGCACCAGCAACGGCTGCGGTAATCTTCATAGCTTTCTTGTTAAAATTCATATTGGTTAAATCCATCCTTTTTCGTTTGCTTTGATCTTGCTTGTTTATCAACGGTGACTACTATACAGGTTCAACGTTACACGTGGGTTAATCGCAAATATCAAATTCCGCTATTTTCGTAATGTTTCGTAATGTAAGCCGGTTTCATCAATTCTAAACAATGTGTGTCGAAAACGTTATCGTTAGCGTCTGGCTTTGTTTTCATCAATGTTTCACTCAAAAAGTTAGGGGTCCCGCAATCTGTAATAAAAAAACCGTAAATTTGAAGATTTCAGCCCTCAAATTACGGTTTTTTCTTGAATTTTTGATTAATTTGCTTCTTTGAACGTGCTACTCACTGCCGAATATTACTAACAGTAAGCCTCACATTTTTGTCAACGTCTTGAATCATGATTCTGTTTTTTTTAAATTCCCGTTGACATAATTAATTTAGCATTATAGAATTATGAAAAATTAATTAATGACGCTGAAGAGATGAGTAATTAAGCGGATGCCTTTAGAGAGACGGTGGTTGGTGAAAACCGTTGGCGAATACTTAATGAAGATGGTCTCTGAGTCTTAGAAACTGTGAGCTTGTGGTGAGCAGTTTCCGGTCAACGGTCGATATTCCGTTCTGGTCTCTCCTATTTGGAGGCACCAGCTGAGGATAAAGGAGTAATTCTTTATCGAATTTAGGGTGGTAACGCGTATAACACGCCCCTAGCAGTGACTAAGTGCATTGCTAGGGGCGTTTTTGTTTCTTAAGAAAAGGGGAATTCAAATGGTAGCACAAAACTTATCCAAATATACTATTGCTGTTTTAGGAGCTGGAGCGGTTGGCCGTTCTGTCGCCGCTGACTGTAAGCTGGCTGGCAATCACGTCCGATTGTTTGATTTACCAGAATTTGCCAAAGAATCGTTAAAAGACATCGATAAAACCGGTATTGAGATTCAAGGCTTTGAATATAACCGCTATAACTTTAAACGCAGCGGGATTGCCAAGTTCGATCTTGTTTCCGATGATTTAAAAGAAGTTGTTACCGGCGCACAGATTATTTTAGTTGCCGTTCCTTCAGTTGGCCACAACGCTTTCTTTGAACGATTGGTGCCACTACTAGAAGACGGCCAGATTATCCATATCATCCCTGACAACTTTGGCAGTCTACGGTTACGCAAACAGTTGCGAGAAAAACGTCCCGAACTCAACGTAATCATTGGTGGCTGGTCAAGTGCGCCATATGGTACGCGGATTGTTAAAGAAGCCGGCATCGACACTAAACGGGTATTCTTCCGTTACCGAGCAATCTCTTTGCGGGGAGCGGCTCTGCCTTCGACTGATCAAGAAAAATTCCTGGAAAGTACTCAGCACATTGGCTGTTTTGATTCGATTACGTTTGGAGATGGTCCGGTTGGCGGCAAGACAGTCCTTGACATTGGCTTTAGCAACGTTAATCCGACCCTGCACTGCCCTGGTACGATTCTGGGCGCTGCCGTAATGGAAAACTATGGACGCGTCTTTGGTGGTAATGACAAGAGCGACTTTTCCATTTACTCTCATGTTTATACGGAGTCCGTCTCTGAAGTCCAATATGCCTTTTACAAAGAAGAAATTGAACTGGCTGAGACAATTGGCGTTGACATTGCTCGTTATCCAAAAAAGACCTTCTTCTCGCGCTCAAATATTTTGGGGCCTGAATATATGGGTGATGGGGCTGAGGCGCCGTTTGACGACCAGTTTCCAATGGCCTTTGGTACCGGTCCTTTCAGCATTCATGATCGTTATGTCACCGAAGACATTCCTGTCGGCTGCCACGTTTATCATGAATTGGGCAAGAAATTCGGTGTCGCAACGCCAGTAATTGACAGCATTATTACATTAGGTTCCGCAATGGTTGGCACTGATTTTTACCAAACTGGTGTCACCCTGGATGAGTTAGGTATCGCTCATCTTAATAAAGAAGAATTATTAGACTACTTGGAAAATGGCAACTTTAAGGAGCAGAACAATGGCTGATCCATATGGCTACATTAGCTTTAACAATCAGAATCAATCTGTCTCACCCAACGTCAGTCCCATAGCTGGCAACGCAATCGGTATTATTGCAGTTAATCTCGATTATCCAAAACTTCCAGGAAATGTCGCCAATGCCACAACCTTTACCTTTCCCGTTGACTATGAAGTAATCGATCTTGAAATTGAACAGCTTTTCGAAAACGATCCTGCTGCAATTGATGTGATCGTCAATGCAGCCAAACGACTCGAAGCAAGAGGGGTTAAAGCAATCGTTGGCGCGTGCGGCTACTTTGCCAATTTCCAGCATCAGGTTCAGGCAAGTGTGCGGGTTCCGGTTATTCTCTCCAGTCTTGCGCAACTGCCATTAATCTCACTCAGCCTGCGAGCCGATCAAAAAATCGCCGTCCTGGTCGCTGATATTAACGGTGCCGATCAAAAGCTGTTGGACAATGTCAACGCTGATGATCATAACGTAATTTTTGTCGACGTTGGCAGTCTACCCGAATTTCACGCGATTCGCTATGGACAAACCGTTCTTGATAACGGAGCGCTGACTAAAGTCTTAATGCAAAAAGCTCAATCGGTAGTTGCTGATCATCCCGAAGTCGGTGCTATCTTATTGGAATGCAGTGATCTGCCGCCATATGCTGCAGCCATTCAAGCAGCAGTCAAGCGACCGGTCTTTGATTTCATTACGCTTATTAATTGGCTGCATCAATCAGTTTGCCAAAAGCCATATTCTGGATTCTTCTAAGTAAAAAAGAAAAGAGACATCTTGTTTGAACAGCAGGATGTCTCTTTTTCATTCAACAATATTTTAAAAATTCAGTAGATTCAAACAAGCATCCCCCACTGGCCAGCACGAGTATTTTCCACTGCCAGCTGCTACGGACTCAGTCGGCAACCATTTTTTCACCGCTAAGCAGCTGACTTTGTGAAGAAAATCGGGCTTAATCTGGCTGTGAGCTCTAGACTACCCACTGCTTTTTTCTAAATAGTAGGTAAAGATGTATATTTGAAGTCTGATTGGGTTAGACCGCCTTTGTGAATTACCTACTATTATAATATTTTCGATCAATAGCAGGTAATGTTAGGGGTACCTAACTCAATATACATCGATTTTTACCTACTTATACATCGTTTTTTGCTAAAAGTAGGTAATGAGTTTTTCGTTGGGCGTTTTATATAAGTTTTTTTGCATAAAAGTCGCATCTGGAGCATTTATCATCACTAATGAGCTGACCGTCCATTACCGTAATCGATCGCACGACAATATCACAACCGCAGCTATGATGTTTTTGCGTGAGATACCGATACCTCCCGCCAACATCTTAATAGTTCTCGAACCGCTAGTAAATCCGCCGACATCTCAACGATTCCCAGACTGCTAGTAAACGTACCTGTCTATTCGCAACTCAAATGAGCCAACAAATCGCGCTCTTGCTGCCGAACCGTGGCCCGCTGCGCACGACGATCTTGATAGCCAGCCAGCAGATATTTGGTTTCATCATTATCGGCAATTAATTCATCGTAAACCAATCCTGCCCCCGCTGCCGGTACCACGTAGGTCAAAAAGCAGGTAAAGTCAACGAAACGCTCGCCAGTCATCAAGTGCTCGCCCAAAACTTTTACGAATACCTCAACTGACCGATGTCCCAGTCCAGTAACCACTGCTCTGACAATCATGGCATCCTGCAGGTGAAACGGCTTGACGAATTGAACGTGATCCATGGCTGCCGTGACCAAAGTAGCCCTTGCAACCCTCATTGCCGCGACTGAAGCCTCTGCATCCACGGCTTCCAACAGGCGACCGCCAAACAGCGTCCCATGCTCATTCAAGTCACCATTCAAAATCCGATGCGTTGTTTCAATTCGTGTTTGTTGACAGTTGATTGCAGTCATCACAAATCCCTCTTCTCAATTTTATCTGCGTCTTATTCTAACACTACTAGAAATTGCCCGCACATCTGCTTTGAATAATTGCTTCCTTATAATGTAACAAACCATTCAAGCATTTTGGCTATCTAAATCTGTCCTAGCTAACCCGCCTGTAGATTCAAAATCAAACCCGCTTGCCATTTCAAAGCTAAAACCGCCTTGCCGATTCAAAACAGCTCCCAGCTCTACAGCAAATCTGTTCGCTTCAAAACAGCATCCAGCCCCAGATCAATGCCCCGCTTTTTTACAGCAGCGCCCAACTCACTGCCATCTATCGCCTCATTTATCAAACCGTCCCATCTCTCTTGCTTGTGCAACAAGACTGCAACATAAAAATACCCCCAAAGTTGTGTTTCCAACTTTGGGGGTACGGGTCAATGGCAGAAAATCGCCATTGCTGTTCATTTTATCTAATTTAGTTAAGCTGATTTTTAGTACCAGCCATGAGTCTGCCAGAATTGTTGGGCAGCCGTCCATGAACCGTAACGATTGGCAACGTAATTGTCAGCAACCTGTTCTTGGTTAGCAGCTGAGTAGTCGCCATTCAAGTAAGAAGAACTCAATTGGTACTTACCGTAGTATTGACCATTTTGTGCGCTGTAGCTGCCGCCAGATTCTTTGTTGGCAATCCAAGCCTTAGCAGCTGCTTCGTCGCCACTGACCGTAGAAGTGTAGGTCGTGGTCGTCGTATTGGTGCTGTAAGTGTTGGCACTGTAAGTAGTTGCTTGAACTTGCGTACTTTGTTGTTGAGCGGCTTGGGCCTGGGCAGCAGCAGCTTGAGAAGCAGCGGCTTGGGATGCGGCAGCTTGAGAAGCAGCAGCGTCACTGGCAGCCTGAGCAGCGGCAGCATCACTGGCAGCTTGTTCAGCACTGGTATCAGCAGCCGTTGATTGAGCAGAACTGTCAGCAGATTGCGCCGTGCTGTCTTGTGCCGTAGCCGTGTTTTCAGCCGTAGCACTTGGCAACGTAGCAGCTTGTTCTGAAGTTGCTGAGGATACTTCGCCATCGTCAGAGATAACCAGTTTTTGACCAACATAGATCAGGTTCTTGTTGGCGATGCTGTTCTTAGATGCCAGTTGATCTACAAAGTCCAGGTTGTGACCCAACTTAGCGGAAATTCCAGACAGCGTGTCGCCGGACTGAACCGTGTAAACCGTGTCAGCATTGGCAGTAATTGCCGTGCCAACCGTGCCCAAAGCTACGGCACCAGCAACGGCAGCAGAGATTTTAACAGCTTTCTTTGAAATTTTCATAAAATAGATTCATCCTTTTTTATCTGTAGTTCAGGTTTTTTGCTCTTTATCTTTATCAACGGTGAATACTATAACCCCTCAGCTTTACCGTGCAATTACCGGAATATCTCAAAAATCGTGAATTCTGTAAAAGCGTGTAATGTAATCCGCTTTCATTTAGCGTTTTAGGTTGGCCTAAACTTGTTATAAATCGCATTATAATAGTCTTGTATCGCTTTGTTTTCATCGCGACCGAAAAATAGCTGATTTTGTAATATTTTAGAGTAAAAAAATTTTTATTTTTCATAAAAAAGGGTCATAAATCCTAAAATTTAGGAATTTATGACCTTATTTGTGACAATTTTGTAATCTTTAATCGGCATTTTTGGTGCTAATTCACTGTTATTTCCCATCAAACAGCTTAACTGATAATTCAAAGACTACCTCGCCAAGCTCAAATTATCGCTTCAATCTTAGAACCTGGGTGGCCAAGCTTTGCGTTTTTTTGCTGATGCAGCATAACTTGGCAAGCCAGGTTGAAATTTCGGCTACGCAAAATGCTTCCGTTCCAAAAATCAGCCGACCGAGCCTTCCATTTGAAAATCAATCAAACGATTCAATTCCACCGCGTATTCCATCGGCAGCTGCTTGGTGAACGGTTCAATAAAACCCATAACGATCATTTTGGTTGCTTCTTCTTCGCTCAGTCCACGCGACATTAAATAGTAGAGTTCTTCTTCAGAAACTTTGGATACCTTGGCCTCGTGCTCCATCGTTACGTCCCCGACTGCGACTTTATTATATGGAATCGTATCTGAACTTGAATCGTCATCCATGATAATCGTGTCACATTCAACATGTGAGCTTGAGCCGTGCGCGTTTTCATCCATCTTGACCTCGCCGCGATAGTCACAGATGCCGCCTGCCCGACACAGTGATTTGGAAATTATCGTTGAATGCGTGTGCGGAGCCTGATGAATCATGCGGGCACCGGTATCCTGATCAATCGGACCATTGGCAAATGCAATCGACAGCATGGTTCCCTTAGCTTCACGCCCCCGCAGATAGATGCTGGGATACTTCATCGTGACTTTGGAACCCAGATTACCGTCAACCCATTCCATCGTAGCCCCGGCTTCAGCTTCAGCACGCTTGGTTTCCAGGCTGTAGACGTTGCTGGACCAGTTTTGAATCGTCGTATAGCGGCAAAAGGCATTGGGATGCACAAACACCTCAACCACAGCCGCGTGCAGACTGTCTTCAGAATAGACTGGTGCCGTGCAGCCTTCGACATAGTTAACGCTTGCGCCATCCTCAACCACGATCAGCGTCCGCTCAAACTGCCCCGTATTTTCGGCATTGATTCTAAAAAAGCTCTGCAGCGGCGCGTCTGCATGCACGCCTTTTGGTACATAGATAAACGTACCGCCCGACCAGACCGCCGTATTCAGTGCCGCAAAAATATTGTCATCGGGATGAACCAGCGTCGCGAAATACTGTTTGACGATTTCGGGATGTTTTTGAACGGCCGTATCCGTATCCATGAAAATGATTCCTTGACGGGAAAGATCCCGCTTTAGATTGGCATAAACAACCTCCGATTCATATTGTGCCGTTGCCCCCGCCAGATATTTACGCTCGGCTTCGGGAACGCCCATCTTTTCAAAAGTCGTTTTCATCGCTTGGGGCACGTCATCCCAGCTGCGCGCTACGTGATCGGTTGGCCGTTGGAAATAGCGCAGCTCATCCAGATTCAGCTGACTCAGATCAGGTCCAAAAGTCGGCAGCTTCATTTGACGATATTGATGGTAGGCATCCAGACGAATCTTCAGCATCCAGTCCGGCTCATGCTTGCGGCGCGAGATTTCCCGAACCGTTTCTTCCGTCAGCCCGACCCCAGTTGAAAAGATCGGCTTGACGTCATCATGAAAGCCAAACTGATAGTGCTGGCTGGCAAATTCATGAATCGCTGCCTTGTCTGCTGCCTGTTGGCTTGCTTGATCACTCATGCTTTTCCTCCAATCTTTGCGCCAGCTCATCAACCAGATTTTCCCGCAGCTTTTGATCGGGGAACTGATTTAAAACCGGCAGTAAAAAGCCCCGCGTCAGCAATACCTGCGCGTCATGCTCACTGAGACCGCGTGATTCCAGATAATAGAGATCATCCGCGTCAACCTTGCCGATACTGGCAGCGTGCCCGGCATTAACGTCATTTTGTTGCGAGTTGGCGGCATATGCCCCGCGCTCGGTTTTGCCAACCGCATGAAAATTTAAAACCGCCTTGTCCTTAGCCACGCCGTTTTGGACGATATTACCGACCGTATGCGGACCATGATTAAGAATCTGCGTCTGAACGTCTTGAACCTGCTGACCACTGGCAATCGTGACCATTTTGATCTCGGCTTCTCCGCCTTGACCATCCAGATTGGCATAAAAGTCAGTCGTCAAATCATGCTCATCAAACAAGGCCAGATACATATTCAAAACTGAATGCTGTGCTTGATAGGCTCTGACTGCCTGGTGATTCTGCGCGGCCGAAAAACGATTGGACTGATAATAGTCAACCCGTGCGCCATCGCCTAAAAGCAGTTCCGTACCAAAATAAGCCGGCTGTCTGCTCGTGGCGGTTTGGTGCTCGACAATGGTTGCTTGAGCGCCGGCACCGACGATCACCAGATTATGATAGTTCGGCAATGGACAGTCAACGGTCAGTTCAATGGGCTCTTTGACGATCGTGCCATCTGGAATATAGATGAAGCGGCCGCCATTCAGCAAGGCCAGGTGCATGGCATTGAGCTGACTGTCCTGCCATGAGATCGCCTTTTCCATCAGATTTTCCTGCAGCAATTCGGGATAGGCATTTGCAGCGGTAAACAAAGGCAGATTAACCCAGCCAGTCGTGGACGGGACGACAGCTTTAACTTGATCAGCATCTGCCTGCTCATCAGCTGCTTGCTCAAGCTGGGCGAGACTGGGATTTTCCAGCCAGGCAGCCATGATTTTTTCCGCGGCTGGCGTGCTTTTGAACCGTTCTTGCAGCAAAACCGCCAACTGTCTTTTTTTCATCAGCCAGTCTGGTGCATTCACACAGCTGGCCATCACTTGACTTAAAAGTTGTTGATTCATTCGCTCACGCCATTTCTTCTGATTTGTTCATACTTGGCATAGCCGTCTGCTTCCAGTTCGTCAGCCAGTTCCGGTCCCGCCGTCTTGACGATCTGACCATCCACCATGACGTGAATCTTGTCTGGCGTAACGTACTCCAGCAGCCGCTCATAATGAGTGATCAATAACGCACTGAATTCAGGACCGCGCAGATGATTGATCCCTTTGGCCACGATTCGCAGCGCATCAATATCCAGCCCCGAGTCAATCTCATCTAAAATCGCCAGTTTAGGCTGCAGCATCAGCATCTGCAAAACTTCATTGCGCTTCTTCTCCCCACCGGAAAAGCCCACGTTTAAATAACGATCGGTAATATCATCGGGCATTTCCAGCAGCGCCATGTTTTCCTGCAGGCGTTGAATAAACTGCAGCACTGGCAATGGATCATCTTCAGGACGCTGAGCATTGATTGCCGTGCGGATAAAATCAGCATTGTTGACTCCTTGAATCTCGGCCGGATACTGCATCCCCAAAAACATTCCCAGTCTGGCGCGTTCGTTGACTGGCAGACTCAAGACGTCTTGACCATCAAACTCTACCGTACCTTGCGTAACCTCATAGGCTGGATAGCCCATGATCGTTTCTGACAGCGTTGACTTTCCCGTGCCATTGGGACCCATGATGGCATGAATCTCACCGGTTGGCACCGTTAGATCAACGCCTTTTAAGATTTCTTCGCCGGTTTCTTTGATAATGGCATGCAGATGATTGATTTTTAGTGTCATGATGGCCTCTTTTCTAGTGAACCAGCTTATCCCAGATAACGACTTGGTTGGCTTTTAATGATTTCTGCACGTCAATGATGCGCTGGTTGGCACTACCTCGAAACTGCAGCGTCAAATCCTTTTGCCCTTCTAAAAAGCGGCCGTCAACCAAAATATCGATCAGGCTCAGCATTTCCAGTTTGTCATATGATTCCTGCTGCAGCTCTTCCCAGGTGTAGCCCGACCATGACCAGATGTCTTTGGTATGGCCAAACTCCTTGCGCACGCGCTTGATGATCTTTAAGCAGACCTGGGTGTTCAAGAATGGTTCCCCGCCCAACAGCGTCAGTCCTTGAACATAGTCATGATCCAAGTCTTCAATAATCTGATCTTCCAGTTCCTGTGAATAGGGCTGACCATAGTGAAAATTTTGCGCAGCCTTGTTGTAGCAGCCAGGACAGTTGAACAGGCAGCCGCTGACGTAAAGACTGCAGCGCACCCCTTCACCATCGACAAAGTTAAATGGCTTGTAGTCAGCAATGTATTGTAAGGAATGATCCTCAGCCAGCCATTCCTTGGGTTTAGGATTCTTAGGGAGTTTGATTGGACGTTCTTTTGCCATGTATATCTTCCTTTCTAAAACAATAAAGGCCCGACGTTCGGTCTAGCCGAATGCGGACCCTTAGCGGTATTCACGAGTTGTTTAATTTTGATTGAAGCTTTGAGGCCTAACGCGGCACTATTTTAAGTCAGCCATATTTTGGACGTGCTGATCATTGCCCTAGCCGCCGCGTTTTTTTATTTCAGGCGCCGCATTTTATAAGACGCAGCTTCAGCACTTTGCCTAAAACCAAGCTGAGTGTCTTGACTGATTCAGATACTAAACCAGAACCTGGCAGCCTGCTTAGATCTGATCGCCGGTGATGTTGGCATGCGCCTTGTCATCCAGCTGCCGGCTCCGTTGGAATTCAGCGGCCGTCTTGATCATGCCGGGATCCATATGCTTGGCCCGGTGAATGATTTCTTCGTGACGACCATGAACCATTGGCCGTGCCTGCGGATTGCCAAGGTAGCCGCAAGTCCGCTTAACCACGTCACAGGTTGCGGGATCGGTGTTGCCGCATTGTGGACACTTAAAGCCGCGCGCCGTGGCCTTGAACTCGCCTTTAAAGCCGCACTTGAAGCATTGATCGATTGAGGTGTTGGTACCCAGATAGCCGACATGATCGTATGCCCAGTCCCAAACGGCTTCCAAGGCTTTCGGGTTTTGGCGCAAGTTGGGATATTCGCAGTAGTGAATAAAGCCGCCCGCCGCGTACTGAGGAAAATCTTCTTCAAACGTCAACTTTTCAAATGGCGTGGGGTGCTTGCGAACGTCGTAGTGGAAGCTGTTGGTGTAGTATTCCTTATCAGTAACGTCTTCAACCAGACCAAACTTCTTTTCGTCATCCCGGCAGAACGTGTCTGTCAAAGACTCGGCTGGCGTGGAGTAGACGCTGAAGTGGTAGCCTTCCTCTTTTTCCCACTCGGCACACAGGTCATGCATTTCCTTGACAATCGAAACCGCAAAATCGTGAGCTTCTTTGTTATGTTCCCACTTTGGACCGTAGAACGTTGAGCAGACTTCATACAAGCCGATGTAGCCCAATGATACGGTCGCCCGGCTGTTTTTAAAGACCTCATCAACGCTGTCGTCTTTTTTCAGCCGCTTGCCAAATGCGCCATACATGTAGAGCAGTGGTGCGTTTTCTGGCTTAGCTTCCTTGGTCCGTTTAATCCGGTAGTCCAGGGCAATCTTAGCAATATTCATCTTTTCAGCAAAGATCTGCCAGAACAATTGCTTGTCGCCATGAGCTTCCAATGCAATCCGTGGCAGGTTGACGGTAACGACACCCAGGTTCATCCGACCAGAGTTGACCTCTTTGCCGTTTTCATCTTCCCACCCTTGCAAAAATGAACGGCAGCCCATTGGTGTCTTAAATGAGCCGGTGATCTCCTTGATCTTGTCGTACATCAAAAGGTCAGGATACATCCGCTTGGTTGAACATTCCAGGGCCAATTGTTTGATGTCGTAATTAGGATCGCCTGGCTTGAGGTTCAAACCGCGCTTGAGCGTAAAGATCAGCTTAGGAAAGATCGCTGTCCGGTGTTCCTTACCCAGACCCTTGATGCGAATCTGCAAGATGGCCTTTTGAATCTCACGGCAGATCCATGACGTTCCCAGACCAAAGTTGATCGTCGTAAATGGCGTTTGCCCTTGACTGGAATAAAGCGTGTTGATTTCGTATTCCAGTGCCTGCATGGCGTCATAGATGTCTTTTTTGGTCTTGGCCTTGGCGTAGGCTTCGCGCTTGTCTGGTGCCACCCATTCCTCAGCGTCTTTCATGTGCTTATCGTAGTTCAGCTGGGCGTATGGTTCCAACAGCTGGTCAATGCGGTTGGCCGAGCAGCCACCATATTGCAGTGAAGCTACGTTAGCAATAATCTGCGACATCTGAGCCGTGGCCGTTTGAATGGAGCGTGGTGAAGAAACCCACGCGTTCCCAATCTTAAAGCCATTTTTGAACATTTCGTCAAAGTCAATCAGACAACAGTTGGTTTCTGGCATAACTGGAGAGTAGTCCAAATCGTGCCAGTGAATATCGCCGCGCAGATGTGCCTTGGCAACGATGCCTGGCAGCATTTTGAGTCCCAGTGCCCGACTCACCACACCAGCTTCCAGGTCGCGCTGCGTGTTGAAGACTCGTGAGTCCTTGTTGGCATTTTCGTGCACGATATGTGAATCGCGGCCAAACAATTGATGCAGCTTGTTCATCGGATTGGTAGCTTCAGCAAAGGCTTCCTCATCTTGCTTACGGTATTCAAGGTAGCGCGTAGCCAGATCATCATGACCCGCCTGACGCAGCCCATCAACAAAGGCTTTGGCAATCTCGACCGTCGTGGCGCTTGCCTGATCCTTAAAGGCCTGTGACAAAGCTTGGCAGACGGATTGTTGCGTTGCCCAATCCGCGTCAAGTGATTTAAAGATCAAGTTCAGCTTATAGGCATAAAAGGGCGTTTCAGTCCCATCGCGTTTGATAACTTTCAAATCAGCCAGACTCTTTAGCCCGGTGTTTTTTTCCGTCTGCAGTTTCATAGCCATCGTCCCCCTCTTAATTAACATGATCTATATTAACGCAAAACACAACATCTAGTTAACTCTTGACTTTTACATCACTATATGTTGTAGTCAGTGATTTGTTATTGTAGATCAAGGTTATAAAATAGATTTCATAATCGTACGTTAAGGCGATCAAAAGCATGTTAAAACTCAATTCTTGATTTGACATGAATCGCATATCGAACTGAATTCAATGTATAATTTAACGCTAATTTATCGTTTGATACGCTCAAAAATCGCCCTAATTTTTTCTGGATATATGATAAAAATCCCATCACTTCCAAAAAGAGCCAAAGACTATCTTAGTTGCTAATCATTGATATATCAAGGCTTGACAAGAATTTTGCACTGAGTAAAACGTGACAGTTATGATTGGATCAAGCTTTAAAAAATTTTTTGCGAGCCAGCTGCCGCCACGATTTTTTAAATTTTTTCTACTATATAAATAACAGCCCGACCATTACGATCGAGCTATTTTAATTTTTCAACGCCGACAAACGAAACCAATCCTCTAAAACTCGAGATAGTCATAGTAAACAGAATTTGGATCTTGAACCGCTTTTAGATCTTTTTAGAAGCTCTTAGAAGTTGCTTTTTCTTTTAGAACTTCATCATAAGAAGATTGTTCAGCAGCAACTTCCTAATAATCAAAAAACCGTCCAGCATAAAAGCCAGGCGATCATCTAATTCGCTAAAATGCACTGCAATAATTCCCGATGAGAAATCATTACATTATAAAAACGTCGAACGATTGTAAAGGTGGTCCGGCGCTTTAGTACTTGAAATTATTGTCTTGGAACAATCATATTTTCAGCATAGTCTGACTTTATTTGCAACAGCCAGATCCCCGAACCGCTAACAGTCTTGATGACCAACAATTAACTTATCGAAAGTAGGGAATCATCAGTCAGTAATGCTAACGATAAGCTCATCAAAATCGTTATTATGCAAAAAAACCTGTATAAATCATATGACGAAAACATCATTCCCTACTTTTCGCAAAAAAGCGATGTATAGTAGGTAAAAAATATTGTATATCAAGTTAGGGTATCCTAACATTACCTACTATTGATCAAAAATTCCCCAATAGTAGGTAAATCACAAAAACGGTCTGGTCCGATCACCCTTTAAATATGCAAGTTTACCTACTATTCGGCAAAATGCGCCCCATAGTAGGTAAATTTCTCGAAATCGCATATGCACTTACCTACTTTTTTCAAAAAAGCATCGCAAAGTAGGTAATTTTAAAGAGCGCCGTCCAGATGTGCCTGATTTTTTCACAAACTCAACCAGCAACTATCATAATAACGACCGCAAAACAGATTTAAGGCTGCCGTCAGTCAATTAACACGGGAATTTCTGCGCTGAAACTGGGCAGTACTTTGACCAATCAATTAACTCGGGACTTTTTGCGCTGCCACTTAACGCTGATGCTTGCGATACCAGGCAATCGTCTCCTGCAGACCAAGCGCAAAATCTGTCTGACTCTTCCAATGCAGCTGGGTTTCAATCTGGCTGGTATCAAGCGAATAGCGCAGATCATGGCCAGGCCGTTCAGCAACGTGACGAATCAACTGATCGGAAAAGCCCAATTCCGTCTGCACCATTTTCGTAACCTCATTGTTGCTCTTTTCTTGATGCGCACCGATATTAAAGATCTGGCCCAACTGACCATGACGCAAAACCAAATCAATGGCCGCGCAGTTGTCTTTAACGTACAACCAGTCACGCCGGTCGGTACCTTGACCGTAAATGGTAAGCGGTCGATTGCGCAACGCGTTTTGAATCAGCATGGGCAATAGTTTTTCATGATGCTGACGCGGGCCAAAGTTGTTCGTGCTGCGCGTAATGCAGATTGGCATGCCAAACGTGTGTACCATCGCCATCGCCAGCATATCCGCCCCTGCTTTGCTGGCAGCGTATGGTGAACTGGGATACAGCGGATCGGTTTCCTTAGCCGCTTGCCCAGGCGCCATCGTACCATAGACCTCATCAGTTGAAATCTGAATGAATTTTTGAATATTGGCCTGATAAGCAGCATCCAATAAAACCTGCGTGCCTAAGACGTTGGTTTTGGTAAAGAGCTCTGGATTCTTTAATGAATTGTCAACATGTGACTCAGCCGCGAAATTAACGATATGATCAATGGCAAATTCCTGCAGCAGCCAGTCAACCAGCTCCCGATTGTTGATGCTGCCATGAACGAAATGATAGCGGGGATTATCGGCTGCCTGCGCGTTGTTGGCAACGTTGCCGGCATAGGTCAAAGCATCCAGGTTTACGATCTCAATACTTTGATCGTGTGCAAGTTCATAATCAATAAAATGGCTGCCAATAAAGCCGGCCCCACCAGTTACCAATAGCCGCAAAAACATCATCTCCAAAAGTACATTTAATTTCCCTATATTAAATATAATACTTCATTATAAATAGAAAAAGCTCTCATCGTTTAGGATGAAAGCCTACTCGTTAACTAGTTGAATTCACCGGTTGTTGGATCCATTGTCTTGTATTGATTAGTGGTTGGGTTGTATTGGTAGATTCCCTTCAAGTGAGCAACATCTGGGTCACCATTTGAATTGCGTACATCTACTTGGTAGTAGCCATCTTCGCCTTTCGTAACAGTGTATTGATCACCATTTTCTTGTTGCAGACCGGCAGCCTGTACTAATCCATTAATGATGCCAGCTTCTTCAGTATCAACGTGTTGTGCTACTACTTGTGATTCAATATTGGCATTTTCATTGTTATTTACAACACTGCTGGATTCAGCTACCTTGTCAGTATTAACATTTGTTGGTTGGGTTACCGTTGTAGTGGTAGTTGCTGGAGCCGTACTAGTTTGAGTTGCTTTAGAAACAGCGGTCTCACTACTGGAAGTTGCTGGAGTAGATACAGTTGAGTTCTCGTTCTGTGCTGAACTGCTTGAAGCAACCGAACTACTTTGAGCTTGACTTGAAGAACTTGCTGCCTTCTTTGCGCTCTTAGTACTCTTGGCACTCTTGGCACTCTTAGTTACCTTTGCACTACTTGTTTCTTGACCAGTAGTTGTTGAGGTGTTGGAACTGGTGGCGCAACCCGTCAGTCCCAGTGCAGCCATTAAAATAATTGAACTTGTTAAAATTTTGTGTTGCAGCTTCATCATGATCCTTACCCCCGATCAAATTAGAATTTCCTGAATGAATTTCCTTATTTCTTTACATTCTTATTATACTTCATTTCAAACAATAATGTAACAAATATTTCAAAAACATTACGAAATAAGAGATCTTTAATTTGACATCTCCTTATTTATCCGCTATATGTCAGTAAGGTTAGCGCTTACTAAAAAGGAGCATCGCAAGTAACGAGAATGTAACATACTATACTCCCTATTGTTATTCTTTCAATATTGTTATCCACAAAAAATAAATATATTAAAATCTTAAAAAGCATCTCTATAAATAAAGGACTAATCAAGTTTTCAGAATATAATACTTCACCTTCCGAACTCTCTATTCATAGAATATCGATAATAAAAAAGCATTACTCTGACAATGTCACAGTAATGCTTTTACTTAGTATCCAACACTATAGCTAGTAGAGTTATTAGTGGAGTACGAACCATAAGTCGTATCAGCACTATATGTTGTTCCATAAGTTGAACTACCGTTTAGCGAAGAGCTCGATTTTTTAGAGGATGAGCTGATCGTATTGCTGGTACCACTGCCAGGCGTATTGTAAGAAGCGCCGTTTGGCAAGACAAAATTGGTGTTGGTGTAGCCATCATAAGTCGTCTGCAGATTGTACATCTTGGTTTCATTGTTAACGACTTTCTTAGCCTTCAAACCTAATTGATTCCGAATCAGCTTCGAAACCCGGTTGATTTCCTTTGGCGAGGCGATCTGGAAAGAAACGCCCTCAATTGTCGCATTCAAGCCTTGGAAATGTTCAGTCTTAATGTTCTTTAGCGCAACATGATAGTTGGTGTACAGGGTTGCCACGTTGTCAATTGGAATATTGGTCTTAACTCCATCCTTGACCGCGTCCATAATCTTGTTGGCAGCCGAGATGGAACCCGACTCCTTGAATTTCTTCATAACACTCTTCATAACCTGCTGCTGCCGGTTTTGACGGCCATAGTCACCTTTAGGATCATCATAGCGCATCCGGGAATACTGCAAGGCGTCATGACCATTCAAATGCAGCTTACCCTTAGTAAAATGCTGACCTTCATAATCAAAGGCAAATGGGTTGTTGACATCGACCCCGCCAACCGCGTTAACGACTTTCTTCAAAACACCCATGTTGACAACGGCATAGTAATCAATTGGCACGTCCAAGAGCTCTTTAACCTGCTTGACAGTCTGCTTAGCACCACCGATCTGGTAAGCGGCATTCAGCTTAACATAGTCCGCACCTTCGTCAGTATCAACCTTGATCAAGATATCGCGTGGAATACTGGTCATAGTAACCGTTTCTTTCTTGGGATTAATAGTAACCAATTCAAGCGTATCGGTATTACCACCCTTATTCCCACGATCCAGAGCACCAACATCAGTCCCCATTGCCAAAACTGATACCGGCTTGCCTTCTTTCAGCTTCTTGCTGATCTTACCTGAACCATCAGAAAAGACTCCTTGAGCAGTACTATGAATCTTATGATACTCATAAGCACCACCGAGGCAGAGCAATACGATGATCAAACCAATAAAGCGATAGACCCAGCGCAGCTTGTTACGCGGCTTTTTGGGACTGTTTTGTGACTGATTATTTTGATTATGATCGTGTCGATATTCGGCACGTGTTTGATAGTCGCCATTCATTGTCTTGCTATACTCCAATAAACCAATTTTTTATCATAACTAACCCTCTAACTTTAGCAGATGTAAAGCGCTATCGTCAAATTTTGTTAAAAGATTTAAAGAATCCGTAAAGAATACTAGCATTAAAGTATAAATGCTTTATTATCAATCAAAAAGTTTAGATTCGATAACTAAAAATTCCCCACTTCATTTTTGAAGTAGGGAATTGATCTTCACCAATACGATTTGACAAAGACCCAAATTAATCTATTAAAATTAATTTTTATTTAGTAAATGGAAATAGCTTGGCCATTCATTTCACCTTGAATATGACTTGCATTGACCCAAGCATCATTACCAAGATCGTAAGCGTTGTGTCCAGTTGAGTTCGCAGTCCAACGATTCTTGTAGCCATACAGCGGATCATAAACATGGAAAGTATTGTTTTGAGCATTGTAGCCTAAGATAACCTTGCAGTGGTTGCGGGCTCCACCTGCATCATAAGCAGACCAACCATAGTAAATTACTGGATGTCCACTCTTAACAATATTAGCGATATTTGACAAGCTAGTGTTGGAAATATCGCGAACACCACTATAGAACATCTGTCCGTAACGACTTAAAGCATTTGGTTGAACAACATGGTCAAACCCAATACCAGAAACGACGCTACCTGATTGACCGCCTTCCCAGCCTTGATTACGACTGCCAGTAACATTAGGTTCGTTGTAAATTAAATCCTTTAAATCAGGGTAAACATTCTTAATGCTCAAAAGCATCGCCAATGAAGCCCCTGCACAGCCCCAAGGTGCAAATACTGGCATATATTGGCTAAAGTAGTGAACATCACTTACGATACCACTTTGATCAGCCCAGTGAGTGTCATAGTCACCACCAGCTCCTAAAGCATTAAAGTATGCATTAGTGGCACGAACACCACCATCACCAAAGAAATATTTGTGACCCCAGTTAGAATACCACTGGTTGGTGTAGCGAACACCATTTTTGTCAAAGTAATACGTATTACCCCAGTTGTTATAAAACTGATCGGTATAACGAATACCATCTTTACCAAAGTAGTACATATTACCCCAATTACTGTAGAATTGGTCGCTATAACGTGCACCGTCTTTACCAAAATAGTAAGTATGACCCCAATTATTATAGAATTGGTCACGAGCCATTACTCCGGTCTTCGGATTAAAGTAATAAACATGGTATTGATCCGTGTCTTTTAAGCCACCCTTACCGTCATTCAATGGTAGTTGCTTGCTTACTAAAAAGTTATCAGTTAATCTTACGCCACCATCTCCAAAGTAGTAGTAATTGTTCCAATTATAGTACCATTGGTTGGTATAGCGAGCACCGTTATTGCCAAAGTAATACATGTTACCCCACCCTGACAAAAAGCCAGTATAGGCATTACCATCATTATCAAAGGCATATGTATTACCATTAATGGTCCGATATGCAAGTGTATCGGCAGTATTGCCACTCCCCGCTACTTTTTGACCATTGTTGTCATAATATGAAATCTTACCATTGGCACTAGTAACAAACTGATCTTTAGGAGCAGAGGCAGCTGCAGTAGTAGTATTTACATTCGTATCTTCTACAGCAGATTGACTATTGTTCTCATTCACAATTGAACTGCTACTATCTGCTGAGCTAGAGTTCCAATCAGAATTAGTAGCACTTGATAAGTCAGAATTCGATTGTGAATCATTTGTAACTATATTATCAACACTATTATCTTTTTGACTACCAGTTGATGCCGTTTGTTGCTGTGTTACGATTACTGCCTGATTATCGTCAGCATGCGCCTTAATCGATGTAGTGCCAGTTAGGATAAAAGCGGTGAGAGCAGCCGTTGCCATGAAAAGATAACGTCTATTATACTTCATCAAATTATTCCCCCTCAGAAAAAATACACAGATATTAGCTGATAAAATACAACTATAGTCATTATAGCTTAAATTTATCTTAATATAAATAAAAAATGAAATAGTCCACTTAAAAGTTTTCTATCTCATTTTATTGATCATATGTTTACCTAAATATTACTTACATCAACTCATTTATTAATGCCATCTTTTATTGTAGACCATAGCGTCTTATCATCCGTATTAGAATAGCTTACGGAATTATTAGATGGGGCGCCGATTCTCATATACTCTTTACCATCTTCACCAAAATAGCTCCAGTAACCTTTTTCATCTTGTCTTAGCCGAAAGTTGGTTTTCATAATCCCATCAGCATCAAAATAGTAGTTACTACCATCAATTTCTACTACTTCACTAGTTGCTCGCGTTCCGTCTACCTTAAAGTAGTACTTGTTGCCCCAATTTTGATACCACTGATTTTTGTACATAATTCCTTGATTATCAAAGTAATAGACCTTACCGTTTTGATTCAGGAACTCATTAGTATATAGTGCACCATCATTGCCAAAGTAGTAGGTATGACCCCAATTACTATAGAATTGATTGGTAAAGCGCACTCCGTCATTACCAAAGTAGTAAGTATGACCCCAATTATTATAGAAACGATCACGGTACTCTTTACCGTCTTTACCAAAATAAGAAATTTTACCATTCTGGTTCAAGAAGAAATTGGTCTTCATAATTCCATTTTGGTCAAAGTAATAGTAACTACCATTAATTTTGACGATCTCACTGGTTGCTCGTGTTCCATCAGCTTTAAAGTAGTAACTATTTCCCCAATTTTTGTACCAATGATCTTGATACATGATTCCTTGATCATCAAAATAATAGACCTTACCATTTTGATTTAGGAATTTATTAGTATATAATGCACCATCATTGCCAAAGTAGTAGGTATGTCCCCAATTACTATAGAATTGATTGGTAAAGCGGGCTCCATCATTACCAAAATAGTAAGTATGACCCCAATTATTATAGAAACGATCACGATATTCCTTACCGTCATTACCAAAGTAATAAAGCTTGCTATCCTGATTTAAGAAGAAGTTAGTTTTCATAATTCCATCTTTATCAAAATAGTAGTAATCATTACCTACCTTGGCAATTTCTGAAGTAGCACGGACCCCATCCGCTTTGAAATAGTACTTATTATTCCAGGCATCCATCCATCGACTATTCCAACGAGCTCCATCATTACCTAAATAATACATATGACCATCAAGTTCTAAAAAGCCAGTTTGTTTCTGACCATTGGAATAATAATAGTCGTTTCCATTTTCTTTACGCCAACCATCCATAATACTACGTAGATATTTTTGTGCTGCTGTTAATTTCTCGTTGGTTTCAGCTATTTTTGATTTAGTATTTGCATATTCACTATTAGCAGCTGCTAACTTTTCTTGTGCATTACTTAACTGTTTTTTAGCAAATGCCAGACTTTCCTGGGCTTTTTGCTGATCGGCTTGTACTTTATTCAGTTGTGTAATTACTTTCTTAACATTGCTACCATTAGCAATATTTTGATCGCTAGTTAGTATATTCTTCACTTTTTCTAATTGTTTTTTTGCAGCCGTTAGCTGATTTTCCTTGTTAACAACATTTTGTTTAGCACTTTCCAAGCTACTTTGTGATTTTAACAAGGTATCTTTTGCCAATTGCAAATCTTGTTGAGCCAAAGTTAATTCATTTTGGGTAGCCGTAAGTTCAGCAACTTGACCGTTCTTTAAATCTTTTAACTTCAATAATTGATTTTGTAATTCTGATGTATCTGTAGATGGAATTACATACTTAGTTTTATCAAATGATGAATTATTTGATATATCATCATTACTAATAATTAATAAATCTAATTCTTGATCCATTCCAGTAATAGCAAGAAAATCTCCTCCATTCAAGAAATTACATGCATTCTTTGAATTACATAAACCGTTTAAGATCATCTTGTATGTATCTTCTTTAAGGCTATCCATCGTAATTGGAGTAAACGTATAACTGGTATACACTTTTTCAAAATTACCAAAGGACATTGAATTTCGGGACCAATTTGTCACTTGTCGATTTAAATTTCCATTTAATTTAACATACTCTCTAAAATTCCATAAGCCATTCTCATTTGCTGCATCTACAATTGATCCTTTTTGATTATAGCTATCAATATAATTATGTTTTAGGTAATTATTGGCACTATCCTTACCAAAAGATACTGATCCATGGGTAACCTGAAGCGGAGATTGTCCCATTGCTACACGAATGTCATTTATTAAACCAGCTGCGAAAGTAGAAAGATCTGCCCAATCTTGTTGCGATAGATCATTTAAGTCAGCAAATGAGATTTGTGCAGCTTGATTTGAATGATGATATGTATTTTGGTTAAGTGCCTTGACATCAGCTTCATCAAGACTGGTTCCATTAATTATTTTTTTAGCATAGTCATTTGGAACCTGGAACTGATTATTATGTTCAATTTGATCATTTAATTTATTTATCTGACTGTTAGTATTGTTTACCTTCGATTGTTTTTGATCAACCTCTGTCTGTTTTTTATCTACAGCTTGTTGTTTTTGTTGAACATCTGTGGCCTTTTCATTAACATCTTTTTGACTAACAGTTTCATTATCTTGCGCTGCTTTTAAATTATTATTTGCTACTGTAACATTAGATTCCTCTTTAGAAATATTAGCCTTATCTTGCTCAATTCGATTAGTAGCGGCTTCCTGTTCTTGTTGGTTTTGTTGTAACTCTTGTTGTGCTTGTTTTACAGAATTTTGAGCATTATTTAAATTATCATTTGCAGTTTTTACTTGATTTTGTGCTTCTGAAACCTCATTCTGGGCTGTATTAATTGATAGTTGATCCTGTTTTAATTGATCATTTTGTTGGTTGTATTGTTGTTGCAGTCCGCTCACTGCACCTTGTGCTTCGGTAATCTCCTGTTGAGTTGCCGCCTTTACATTACCAGTATCTATTAAAGTAAGTGTGCCAAACGCAACTGCTAGGGTAATAATTCCCATAACACACCATTTTTTCCAGCCTTATATAACTTAAAATGTACTTTTCCCAGGCTATAATGCCCTCTAAGTATACAGATGAAATAGAAAATTCGTCTGATACTTGG